>Ga0066710_100001218_pt1 | contig 18657 bp, 19 predicted proteins | sample GraSoiAngelo_159_FD_79666 | JGI IMG/M metagenome (GOLD analysis project Ga0066710, IMG submission 79666) | Grasslands soil microbial communities from the Angelo Coastal Reserve, California, USA - 14_1009_16_40cm | ecosystem: Environmental > Terrestrial > Soil > Grasslands | place: USA... | reverse complement strand
CTCGCGGCCGCCGGCGGTGCGCGATTTCATGACGTTCCGCCAGCACATCGAGTCGATCCGGAAGTCCCAGGGGCTCGAGCTGCCCAGGCAGTTCTTCGAGATCCCGGTCTTCTACTTCACGAATCCTCACGCGCTGGTCGGCGCCCACGATCCGGTGCCGATGCCGCCGGGCTGCCAGAACCTCGACTTCGAGTGCGAGATCGGCGTCGTCATCGGGCGCGACGGCTTCAACCTGGACCCGAAGAACGCCGCCGACCACGTCGTCGGCTTCTGTCTGTTCAATGACTGGAGCGCCCGCGACGTGCAGCGCAACGAGATGGAGATGCGGCTCGGCCCGGCCAAGGGCAAGGACACCGCGACAACGCTCGGGCCGTGGCTCGTGACGAAGGACGAGATCGAGCCGTGGCGGCGCCCGATGGGCTACGACCTCGAGATGGTCGTCTCGGTCAACGGCCGCGAGTATGGCCGCGACCGCTGGTCGAACGCCTTCTGGTCCATCGGCGAGATCATCGCCTACGCGTCTCGAGGGACGAAGGCGTGCGCGGGCGACGTGCTGGGGACGGGCACCTGCGGCAACGGCTGTCTGGCCGAGCTGCGCACGCGCGACGCCGCCGCGTACCCGTGGCTGGCGGTCGGCGACGAGATCGTCTACGAGGTCGAGCACCTCGGGCGCATCGCCAACCGGATCGTCGCCGGGCCGCCGTTGATCCCGCTGCGACCCTGACCCGTCGAGGAATGCGAACATGACCCGACATTTCGGCGTTCTGATTCCCTCCACGAACACGACGGTCGAGATCGAGTGCCGGCTCTTGCCGGCGACCTATCAGGCGCACGTCGGGCGCCTCAAGTCGAGTGGCGCCGGGAGCTTCTCGCCGAGCCGCGATGAGGACATCGACTATCAGTCGCGCTTGTTGGGGACGGCCAGGGTCGAGATGGTGATCCTGGCCCAGACGTCGGCAAGTCTCTTTGCCGAGGACTACGACGACGTCGTCACGAAACGGATGAGTGCCGGGGCCGGCGTTCCGGCGATCACGTCGGCGCAGGCGGTCGGCCGCGCCGTTCGGGCCCTCGGGGCGCGCCACGTCGCCATCGTGTCTCCCTATTCGGATACGGTCAACGAACGGGCCGCCCGCTATTTCGAGAAGAAGCATGGGCTCGACACGATCGCGCTCGAAGGATTTGGCGCGACCGACGCGTACGCGATCGGGCAGCTCGGCCCGCAGCACGCACGCGAGGCGTTCGCCCGGATCGATCGTCCGGAGATCGAGGTCTTCGTGGTGCCCGGCGGCAATTTCCCTACGATGTCGTCTGTCGCCGCCTGGGAACGAGAATTCAAGAAGCCCGTGGTGACCACGAACCAGGCGTCGATCTGGGCGATGCTGCGCGCGTTCAACGGCGCCGACCGCCTGCCGGCCTTCGGCCGTCTGCTCGCCGAAGTGCCGGCCGACGCGTCATAGACGGCGCCGCGGGGTCGGACCTCATCAGGAGCTTCTGGGATACAATCCGGGTCTCACCCCAACCCGTGGAGGGACGCGATGAATACAGTGGCCACCGCGACCCGGACGCTCCCGGCGTCCTCGCATCGGATCGCCCCGGAGAAGTTCGCCCACGTCGTCCTCAAGACCGCCAACTATGACGCGGTGATCGCCTGGTACGCCACCGTACTGCAGGCGCGTGTGGCCTTCCGTAACGATTTCATCGCCTTCCTGACCTACGACGACGAGCATCATCGAGTGGCCGTCCTCAACACCCCCGGTAGTCCGGCCCCGGATCCGGCGGCCGCCGGCGTGCACCACATCGCCTATACCTACACCGGTCTAGGCGAGCTCCTGGCGACCTACCGGCGGCTCAAGGCCAGCGGGATCGAGCCTGCCCGCTGCATCAACCACGGGCCGACGACGTCCATGTACTATCGCGACCCCGACGGCCTGCGCGTCGAGCTACAGATCGACAACTTTGCCACCATGGACGAGGCGCACGCCTATCTGACGGGCCCGGACTTCGCCGAGAACCCCATCGGCGTCGTCTTCGACCCGGAGCAGTTGATCCGCGACTACGAGGCCGGCCGCGCCTTCGAAGACCTGGTGCGGCGCCCCCCGCTCCCGCCCGGTAAGACCCCCATGGACATGCGCGCGGAGACTCCCCGCGCGTGAGGTCGAGGAGCGCGATGTCGAGGGGCGGCCCGGCTCCGCCGGGCCGTCTCCGAGCGATTGGGGGGCATGGGGGGCCCGTCGAGGCCCCCATGTAACTAAACAGGTAGGAGCGGTTCGGTCCTATCCGGCGGCAAGTCCGTGTCGAACGAGTTGATCAGCAACGCCAGCAGACTGTAGTTCCCCATGATCAGACCGAGCTCGACGACTCCCTGGCGGCCGAACTGCTCCAGCGCTGCCTGAAACGCCCCACGGCTGACCCGGTGAGTCCGGAAGAATTCGCGGCCGTAGTGCACCACCGCCGTCTCGTCGGCCGCCGGACCGGGAAGCTCCTTGCGGTCACGCAAGGCGTCGACGATCTCGCTGCGGACGCCGGCCTTGCGCGCGGAGGCCGCATGCGCGTTCCAGATGTGCTGGCAATCCAGCTCGCGCGCGGTGACCAGCATGGCGAGCTCCTGGATCTTCTTCGGCAGCGAGGATTCATCGCGTAGATAGTGGTTCAAGCCGGTGGCCCATAGGTGCGCTTGCGGCACATGAACCATGACGGAACCTGGGCCATAGCGGGGTACCGACCCAAGGCTTTTCACTATCTCATCGAAGACGGCACGCTGGGCTTCGGGAACACTCTCTCTGGTCGCGATCGGTAGTCTGGCCACAGTCAGGTCCTCAGGGTTGGACGTTCACTTCACCCGGGAAGCGTGTCGTAGTGGTGCGAGTTCCCGATCACGTCCTTGGCGTACAACTCGGCGATCTCTTCCTCGGAGTAGCCGAGCAGGTTGCCCAGCACCTCTTCGTTGTGCTCGCCCACTTTGGGGGTGGAGCCAACGACGGCCGGCGTGCGGCTGAAATGCCAGAAGTCACCGGACACGGCTATCGTCCCGGCCAGGAAATCGGGGACCTCGACCATCGCCCGCCGCTCCCAGGGGTGAGGATCCTGGGCCGCCTGCGCGATGGTATTCACCGGCGCCGCGACCACGTCGTGGTGCGTGAAGTGGGCGATGGCGTCCTTCATCGTCATGGTGCCCATCAGCTCCCGCATCGCTTCGTTCACGGCCGCGGCATGCCGGCTGCGGTCGTGACGTGTGGTGAAGCGCGGGTCCTTCTGCCACTCCGGTTTGCCCAGGGCGCTACACACGCGAGACCAATGGTGCTGGTCTCCGGCGGCAATCAAGACCCAGCCGTCCTTGCAGGGGTACATGCCGCTGGGAGGCGCATCGGACTTGCCCCGCTGGGGCTCGGTTCCGGCTCCGTGGTAGGCGGTGACGGGGATCTCGGTCAGGCTATAGCCTGAGTCTGCCAGGCAGACGTCGATGCACTGCCCCTCTCCGGAGATGCTTCTCTCGTGGAGGGCGGCCAGCGTACCAATCGCCGAGTGCAGCGCGGTGGTGCGGTCGATGATGGGAACCCCGGCGCGGATCGGCGGCATACCCTCTTCGCCGGTGACCATGGCGATGCCGGACATGGTCTGGCCGATGGGGTCGTAACCGATCTGATCGCGGTAGGGACCGAATTGCCCATACGCGGAGACATTGACCATGATGATGCGGGGGTTGAGCATCTTGAGCACGTCGTAGCCAAAGCCCATCTCGTCGATCGTCCCCGGGCGAAAGTTCTGCACGAGCACGTCGGAAACCTTGATGAGCTTACGCAGGGCGATCTTCGCTTCCTCCTTGCGCAAGTCCATGCTCACGCTCTTCTTGCCGCTGTTGTACTGGACCCAGTACGCGCTCTGCTTGCGGACCCAGGGCGCGTGGTACCTGGTTTCCTCGCCACCCAGGCGCTCGATCTTGATCACCTCCGCTCCCAGACGGGCGAGCACCTGGGCGCAGCGCGGCCCGGCCTGATGGCGACCTAGATCGATCACGCGGATACCGTTCAAAGGCCCTTTGCTCTCTGTCATCGCGTCGCTCCTTGAAAGACGATCACCAGCCGTCCTCGAGTCCCGCCGGCGGCCATCTTGCGCTGCGCGTCCGCCGCCCGCTCGGGCGGAAAGGTCTCTGCCACGCGCAGGGTGAGCCGCCCTTCGGCGACGAGATGGCCCAGCCGGTCGAGCGCTTCCTGGTTGTGCACGTACGACGCCACCCGCACCGGCTCGATCGTGATGCCTCGCTCGGATGGGCCGGCGAAGCCGCGCACCGTAGCCAGCTTGCCGCCATCCCGAATCGCGGGCAGGACGGCGGCGTCGAGCACCGCCGCGTCGATCACTCCATCGACGCCCCCGGGAGCCGCGTCGTAGAGGCCGCGGATTGCCGCGTCGCCGCTGGGTACGAACGTCTTCGCGCCGAAGCGCTTCACCAGCGCCTCGTCCTGCGGCCGCGCCACGGCGATCACGCGCAGCCCGTCGCTGACGCCGAGCTCGACCGCGTAGCCGCCGACTGCGCCGGCCGCGCCAGTGACGCCGAGGGTCTGCCCCGGCTTGAGCGCGAGCCGGTCCAGTGCAAGGCGCACCGTCAGCCCGTTCATCGGCAAAGTGGCAGCAGCCTCGAGGCTGGTTCCCTCGGGCACGCGGGCGACGGACGCGGCCGGAACGACCACCAGCTCGGCCTGCGCGCCGCCGCCCGGACGGCGCGGATTGACGATCGCCATCACGCGGTCACCGGTGTGCCAGTTCGTGCCTTCGCCGACGGCGTCCACCACTCCGGCCAGCTCCATGCCGGGGATGTAGGGTGGCAGCACGCCCATCTCGGACAGCTGGGCGGTGGTCAGCTGCCGTCCGGAGCGGAAGCTGATGTCGGTCGGGTTGACCGTCGCCGCCGCGACGCGAATGCGCACCTCGCCGGGGCCGGGCTGCGGCTCAGGCAGTACCGACACCTGCAGTACCTCGGGGCCACCCAATCGGGAAAAGGTCACCGCTCGCATGTCTTGCCTCCGCTGTTACTCCATCGTCCGAACGTTCGGCGGGACGGCGACGTCCATCTCGGTCAGCGCGATCACTTCCTTGGGAGTGAACCCCGGCGCCACTTCGTCGAGGACGAAGCGGGTTTTGTCCCAGCGCAGCAGCGCCAGGTCGGTCACGACGTAGCTGACGCAGGCTTTGCCGGTGAGGGGATAGGTGCATTTCCGTCGCAGCTTCGGGCGGCCCTTGCTGTCGACGTGCTCCATCACGATGATCAGGTCGCCTTTGCCGGACAGCAGGTCCATCGCGCCGCCGATGCCGCCGCGCTTCGCGTCCGCCGTGCTCCAGTTGGCGACGCTGCCGTGCTGATCGACCTCGTAGGCGCCGAGGATCACCGTATCGATCCTGCCTCCGCGCGCCATTTCGAAGGACGCGACGCTGTCGAAGAACGACGCGCCGAGGTTCAACGCCACGAACTGGCCGGCGGCGTTGTAGATATCCGGATCGATTTCGTTCTCCTCCGACACCATCCGGCCGTAGCCGAGGACGCCGTTCTCGGCGTGGAGGATCACGTCGCGGCCCTCGAGATAGTTCGACACCATTGTGGGGATGCCGACGCCGAGATTCACGTAGGTGCCTTCCTTGACGAGCTTGGCCGCGTTCTTGGCGATCCCCTCGCGCGTCAGCGCCGGTTTGCCGTCGTAGAGGCGCGGCTGATCCGAAGGCCGTCGCGCGGGCCGGCGCCACGCCTTGCCGTCGAGGACGTGCGTCGTATTGACGACGCGCGACACGAAGATTCCGGGCAGATCGATCAGCTCGGGGGTGATTGCGCCGGGCTCCACGATCTCGTCCACCTCGACGATCGCGATCCGCGCGGCCTTGGCGAAGCTGGGATTGAAATTCTGGCTACCGCCGCGGAACTGGACGTTGCCGAGACGGTCCGCGCGATAGCCCCTCAGCAAGGCGTAGTCCACGTGTATCGCATGCTCGAGGACGTGGGGCTTGCCGCCGAAGTCACGGATCTCGCGGCCCGTCGCGAGGTCGGTGTCGACGCCGGTCGGAGAGTAGAACGCCGGTATGCCGGCGCCGCCCGCGCGGCAGCGTTCGACCAGGATCCCCTGGGGAACCAGCTCCACCTCCATCTTGCCGGCGGCGATCTGCTCTTCGCTCGCGGTCGGAGTGCCCGGCCGCACGGAGAACGCCGCGATCAGCTTCTTCACCTGGTTGTTCTCCGCGAGGATCTGGCCGCGGGTCGCCCCGGCGTCACCGAGGGAGTTGCAGACGAGCGTGAGGTCCTTCGTATTCTGATCGCGCAGGGCGCAAATCAGGGCCGTCGCAAAACGGTGCGCGACACCGAAACCGGCGATGGCGACCGTTGCTCCGTTGGGGATGTCCGCGACGGCTTGCTCGGGCGATGCAACAATCTTGTTCATGGATGTCCCTCTCGCGTCGGCCACACCGGCTCGTTGTAACCGAGCGGCACCGACGGCCGGGCCCAGCGCGGCGCCGTCTCGGAGAGGCGAACGACCGGCGCGAGATGGCTCAGCCGACCAACCGGCGTGTCGCTCGTCATCGACCAGCGCTTTAGCTCCTCTGGCGTGAAGTCCTTCGGCACGTCCTTGAGCTCGGCTTCCGGCACCTGGCCGCGGCCGACGAGCCAGCGCCCGGTCTGAGCCAGCGAAATCCTCACGAGCCAGCTGCCGCCTTCACGCGTGCGGCGAGCGAGGGCGACCAGCGCGCCGAAGGCCATCAGATAGCCGGTCAGATAGTCGATCGCCGACACCGGATAGAATTGCGGGCCCGGCGAGGTACCGGGAAACAGCTCACCCTGGCGGCTCGTGATGCCGCTGACCGTCTGCACCACCGTGTCGAAGCCGCGGCGTGACGCCCACGGCCCGACATGACCGAAAGCGCACAGCGAGACGAAGATGATGCCCGGCCGCAATTTCGCGAGCGCCTCGGGCGAGAGCCCGCGCTGGCCGAGGGTGCCCGGCCGGTAGCCTTGCGAGAACACGTCGGCCTCGCGGACCAGCCCGCGCAGCGTCTCGAGATCCCTCGGCTCGCGCAGATCCAGATGGGCGGAGAGTTTGCCGTGGCCCGTGTCGTATTCCTGGTAGCCGATATTCGGCAGGTGCGCCCCGGTGATCTTCAAGACGTCGGCGCCGTGCTCCGCGAGGGTGCGGGCACAGGTTGGCCCGGCGAGCACCCGCGTCAGGTCGAGCACCCGGATCCCCGACAACGGCCGATCGCCGTCGGGGAGCTCTTCCGGTGAGCTATCGCCGATCTTGACGATCTCCATCAGCGGCAGCGACGCGATCGCGGCAGCCTGCGGGTGCTTGGCCCATTCTTCCATGGTGCGCACCATGCCCCCGGCACCCTTTGCGGCGATGATCGCCTCCTCGAGCTCGAGCGCGTCCCACTGCGCGACCGCTTTGCGCACCGCCTCGCGATCTTCCGGCACGCCGAGCACGCTGAGGGCGGCTGCGCGATGGTTCGGAAAATTGCAGTGAAGATAGCTCCAACGGCCGGTTTGGGCTGGATAGACGCCCATCACCGTGTTGCGCTCGGTCGACACGTGCGCCCCATCCATCTGCATGTAGTGTCCGCTGCGGAGCGAGGCGGTCGCCTGGCGGACATCGACCGCAACCTCCTGGCGACGCCCGGTGCGCAATGCCCACAGATCGGAGACGGCGAGGCCGACCGCCGCGAGCGCGGCGGCACTGGTCTCGCCGATGCGGAACGGCGTCGGCAGTATCGGATCGGTGGATCCGGTGATCTCGACCGCGCGGGCGCGCTCTTCGCCCCAGCCGGCGACCGGCAAAATTGTCCGCAGAGCATCATTGGTCATGATCGAGACCCCCTTTCAGCGCGCCCGGCCGGTGAAGGCCGGCATGACCTCGGTGGCAAACCACTCGAGCTGCTCGAGCATCAGGGACTCTGACGCGCCTATGGGATGGCTGACCGACACGCGTTCGAGCCCCGGATAGTCTTCCTCCAGGCGCATGAGGGTGTCGATGATCTGCGCGGGCGGGCCGCAGAGGTAGGCGCCACTGCTGGCCGCTTCCTCGATCGTGGGGAGGCCGGCGTACGGCGCCTGCTTCGGATCGGCCATCGCGTCGATCTGTTCCTCGGAGAGTGAACGGACCAGGCGCAGGGGCCCGAACATCTTCAGATTCTCTTCGAAGTACCCTGCGGCGGCCTTGAGGGCCTCCTCCTGCGTCGCCGCGAGCTGGAAATGGAATCCGATGCAGAGCCCCTTGCCCAGCGCGGTCTCGCGTCCGGCCCGACGGAACGCGTCGCGGTAAGCCTCGACGACGGCACGCATGGCGCCGCCCTCCGCCACGCCGCCACCGATGAGGCCCCTGATGTCGTGTTTGGCCATGAAGTCCATGCCGCGCGGGGTCGCGCTCTGGATAGGCTGCCAGCATTCCACGGGGTGAACGGGCCGCGGCACCAGGGTGAGGTCCTTCAAATCGTAGCCCCGATACGGGACTCGGGCGGGAATGGTGTAGTGCTTGCCCTCGTGGGAGAACGCGGCGTTGTTGAACGCCTTGAAGATGATCTCGACCTGCTCCTCGAAGAGCTCGCGGTTGGCCGGTTGATCGAGCAGCGGGGCTCCGAAGGTATGCACCTCGCGCGTGTGGTAGCCGCGGCCGACCCCGAAGCGCACCCGGCCTCCGGTGAGCACGTCCACCATGGCGAAGTCCTCGGCCAGCCGGAGGGGATGCCACATCGGCGTGATGTTGAAGCCGCAGCCCATTTTCAACCGCTCGGTCTGGTGCGCGAGGTCGAGGGCCAGCAGGAGGACGTTCGGGATGCACTCGTAGCCTTCGCGCTGGAAATGGTGCTCGGCGAGCCAGAAGGTGTCGTACCCGGACCGGTCGAGCAGGCGCGCCAGGTTGCGCGCCTTGGAAAGGCTGGTGACGAGGCGCTCGTTTGGAAACACGCGGCTGTTCACGGCGGTGCCGCCGTAGCCGATGTCGTCCATGTCCACGTGGCCGGCGTACAGGCTGTCGAACTTGGTGATCATGGCCCCCCCTTGGACGCCTCCTTATCACATTCGAGGCGGTCCCGTCGCCTCTGTCTCAGCGAGAACCGCCCCGACCCGGGTGCTATGCTACGCGCAATTCCAGGGCGGGAGGTCAGGCATGGCGCTCACCGAGTTCAAGAAGCTCACGCTCGATACACTACAGGTCGGCGACGAGTTCGTCTCCGACGATCATCTCGTCATTCCCGAAGACATCGAGGCGCACGGCTTCGCCGTGGAGGACGACCATCCCTGGCTCGCCGAGGGAGTGGCGCCGCCGACCTTGATGGCCAACCAGGCGCTGCACCTGCGGCACAGCAAGTACATCGTGCACGCGGGGCTGCACGCCAGGATGGAATTCAACTTCCTCGAGCCGATCCGCCTGGGCATGCGCGTGCGCACGCGGGGCAAGGTCATCGACAAGTACGAGCGTCGGGGCAAGCCCTACATGGTAACGGAGTACATCACCGAAGACGACGCTGGGCGAGTTCTCATCCGCGGGCAGTTCACCCAGATGATCATCACCGAGCCGGAGGCGACCCATGGCCACTCGCGTTGAGACGGGAGCGACGATCGGTCAGGCACTCCCCACTCTCGTGAAGGACGTGTCGCAGCGCCGGATCGACGTGTACTCCGGGGTGCGACCGCGTTCGATCCACAGCGACGAAGCGTGGGCGCGTCAGAAGGGTTTCCGCGCCTGTCTGGCGCAGGGCATGATGTCGACGGCTTACGTGTCGCAGATGATGGTCGAGCTGCTCGGCCCGGGCTTCGCCAGCGGTGGCACCATGTCGATGGCCTTCATCAAGCCCGTCTACGCGGGCGACCGCCTGACCGTTCACGGGGTCATCAAGGACAGGCAATCGGACAACGGCGCCACGCGTGTGGTCGTGGAGGTGTGGGTCGAGAACCAGCACGGGGAGAAGACCGCCGTCGGCCAGGCGACCGGCCTCGTGTCCTGACCGATGGCGACCAAGATCGTATTCGCGTCCCGTCTGCCGTCCGCCATCATCGACACGGCCCGGGCCATGGTTCCGCCCGGCTTCGAGATGACGGCCGTCGATCACGGCACTCCGGCCTTCTACGAAGCGCTGCACGATGCCGAGTTCTACCTCGGCTTCCCGCGCCCCGGCATGGGCAACGAGTTCTTCCGCGCCGCCCCCAGGCTGCGTCTGGTCCAGCTCGTCACCGCAGGCTACGACACCCTCGATCTCGAGGCCGCTCGCAAGGCCGGGGTACCCGTCGCCAACTGCGGCGGCTCGAATGCCGTGTCGGTGGCGGAGCACACCATCACGTTGATGCTGGCCGTGATGAAGCGGCTGGTGTGGCAACACAACAACGTCGTGGCCGGCAAGTGGCGTGTGGGCGACTTCGCGCAGACGCGCTGGTACGAGGTCGAAGGCAAGGCGCTCGGCCTCGTGGGCCTCGGCAACATCGGAAAGAAGGTCGCTCGCAAGGCGGCCGGACTCGACATGCGCGTCCAGTACTACGACATCCGGCGGCTCACCGAGGCCGAGGAAGACGCGCTCGGCGCTCGTTTCGTGCTCTTCACCGAGCTGCTCGAAACGTCCGACGTGGTCTCGCTGCACGTCCCCCTCGACGAGACGACGCGCAATCTGATATCGACGCGCGAGCTCGCCGCGATGAAGCCGGGTTCGATCTTGATCAACACGTGCCGAGGCCCGGTCGTCGACGAGACCGCGCTCTACACCGCGCTGACCTCAGGACCACTGGCCGCCGCCGGCCTCGACGTCATGCTGGAGGAGCCACCGAAGCCCGGGCACCCTCTGTTCGGCCTCGAGAACGTGACCTTCACGCCGCACGCCGCCGGGCCGACCTGGGAGAGCTGGGGCAAGGCGTTCCTGAACGGCTTCGACAACATCCAGCGCGTGGCTGCCGGCCGTTCCCCTCTCTGGGTCGTGCCGGATCTGCGCGAGACCGACTAACGGAATGGGGGGCCCCGAAGGGCCCCCCAAGCCCCCAGCGCTCGGAAGCGCCCCGGCGAAGCCGTGGCGCTCCTCCGTCACGGCACTACTCAAAAAGCGACAGATCGATCGCGTCGCCCATCGTGCGGTAGCCCAGGTCGCTCGGGTGAAGGTGGTCGCCGCAATCGTAGATCGGCAGCATCCGGGTCGGATGGTCGGGATCGCGTAGGGCCTGGTCGAAATCGACGATCGCGTCGAAGTCGTCGGACTTGCGCAGCCACTCGTTGACCTCCTGGCGGATCGCTTCGCGCTTCGGGTTCCAGGCGCCCGGAAGGAAAGTCTCGTTCTCGAATGGCGTCAGCGTGCTGCCGATGACCTTGATCCCGCGCGCCTGGCCGCGCACGGCGAATTGCTTCAGCCCGGCGATCATCTGCGGGGCGGTCACCTCTTCTTCGGGCTTGCCGTTACGGTTCCGCAGATCGTTGGTGCCCAGCATGATGACGGTATGGGTGACGCCCGGCTGCGCCAGCACGTCGCGGTCGAAGCGGCGCAGGCCGCTGTCGCCCCGGATATCGTGTAGGATGCGGTTACCGCCGAGCCCCTGGTTCATCACCGCTATCGATCGCCCGCGCTGCCGAGCCACGAGCCGGCGCGCGAGCTGGGAGGGCCAGCTGTGATGGCCGTCATGGGTCGAGATGTTGGCGTCGGTCAGCGAGTCGCCGACGGCGACGATGGCGCCCGTCTCCCGCGGCGCCACGACATCGATGCCGCAGACGAAGTACCAGTCGTCGGTGAGGCGCCCGACCGGCATGACCTCTTCGGCGGCGAAATCTCCCGGCGGCGATATGTAGTTGGTCTGCCGCGCATAGCGCCCGGTGATCCCGAAGCTCGCCGGAAGATCCTCCGGCAGGTGCACGCTGACGGCAAGGTCTGACAACGGCGTGAACCCCAGCTCGACCGAATCGCTGACGACGAGCGCGCCGGCGGCGATCGTGGCGCTGGTTTCGCCGCCGAATTTGAGCCGGCGATTAGAGCCCGGCACGAGCGCCGGCCCGGTGCTGCGCAGGCCGACGTAAGCCGCGCCGATCGCCAGCGGGCGAGTGCCATAGGCGTTCGAAATGCGCACGCGTAGCCTGCTGCCACCGATGCTGACCCGCGGGATCATCCGCAGCGTGTGGTTGCTGAAGGCGGCGCCTTCAGCGGGCGCAGGAGCCGCAGTCCAGGTGCCGACCCAGTGCGTGTTGTCTCTCATGGTCTTCGACGCCTCCTCGTGACAATTGAGCCAGTCCCGCCGCCTCAGTCTCCGGGAGCATATCCTAGCGAGGCCCTCGATGTTCGTGGACCTCAAGTGCGCTATGCTCCCGGCCGTGGCCCGTGTCGTCCTGATCAGCCTCGACGGGTTCGCGTCCTTCTACTGGACGGACCCGCGCGTGCGCATGCCGACCCTGCGACGCCTCGCCGAGCGCGGCGTCGTCGCGCGGCGCATGGAGTGCGTGTTCCCCAGCACCACGTGGCCGACTCACGCGAGCATGGTGACGGGGGTGCGCCCCGATCGACACGGGGTCGTGGCGAACTACGTCCTCAACCGCCAGTCAGGACGCACGGAGGACCTCACCGGCGATCCCATCTACGACTCGGATCGGCTGCTGCGGGCGCCGACCGTGTACGACGTCGCTCATGCCACCGGCCGGCGCACCGCCGCGGTCGACTGGCCCTGCACCCGCCGGGCTGCCGGCCTCGACTTCAACCTGCCGTTCTTCAAGGATCAGCGCGTCTTCGAGAGCGCGACCCATCCAGACGTCTGGCGCGAGCTCGGGGCGCTCGGCCTTCCGATCGACCGGCTGGGCGAGTGGTCACAGCTCCCGAAGCGCTTTCTCCGGGACGACGTGGTGGCCGACGCCGCGGCTCACGTGCTACGCCGCCACGCGCCCGACCTGATGCTGGTGCACTTCCTCTGCGCCGACAGCTTCCAGCACCTCCACGGGCCCCGGTCTCCGGAGGCGTACTGGGCTCTGGAGTACGTGGACCATTGCATGGGCCGCGTCCTGGCCGCGCTCCCGACCGGGGCCCTCGAGCGGGACACTACGGTGGTCGTGGTCTCAGACCACGGCTTCCTGCCGTCCGATCAGGAGATCCGTGTCAACGTGCGTTTACGCCAGCTCGGGCTCCTGAAGGTCGAAGCGGAGGGACGGATCACCGAGAGCCGGGCGCGCTTCGTCACCAACCATGGAGCCGGCTGCGTCTACGTCCTCGATCCGGCCGATCGCCCGTCGCTCGTCGATGATCTGAGGTCCGAGCTTGCCGCGCTCGCGGGCGTGAGGGGCGTCTGGGGCGTGTCGGACTACGCCGGTCTGGGACTGCCGGTCCCGGACGACAATCCCATGATGGGCGACCTCGTGCTCGAGGCTGCGACGGGTTACGCCTTCGGGGACGATGCGCGTGGCGACGATCACCTCGGCGCGCCCCGATATCGCGGCAACCACGGTCACCGACCCGACCATCCGGACATTGGCGCGTTCTTCCTGGCGGCCGGCGTCGGCGTCCGACGGTGCGCCGAGCTCGGAACCATCATGAGCCGCGATGTCGCCCCGACGGTCGCCCACCTGCTCCAGCTGAAGCTCGATGACGTGGAAGGGAAGCTGGTCACGGACGCGCTCGTCTGACGCCGTGAGGCGACGTCGACGTGGCGGCGACCGGGCAGGCGGCAGAGATCGACCTTGTCGGTGTAACGAAACGGCATGCCCTACATCGTCAAGGCCTTTTCCGTCGGATGCGCTGGGGCTTCCAAGTCGTAGGTGTTCATGTTGTACGCCAGCACCGCATAGCAGGCGATCAGATTCGTGAGGGTCATGGTCCCACGCTGCCCGAATCGGGCCGTGGCGGCATCGAAGGTAGGCCGGCTGACCTTGCGGTTCTGGAGCAGCTCGCGAGTGAAGTCCACGACGGTTTGCTCCTCGGGATCGAGGTCGGCCAGCGCGCGCTTCTCGCGAATATTGTCCACGATGTCGCTTCGTACTCCGGCCTGCCGGGCCGCGGCGGCGTGAGCGTACCAGATGAAGGCACAGCTCATCTCCCTGGCCACGGAAATCATGACCAGCTCCTGCAGCTTCGGCGGCAGGCTGGCTTCGTCGCGGAGGTAGATCCGCAAGGCTTCCAGTCGTTGGGCCATCTCGGGCATATGCAGGAGGAGCGAGTAAGGGCCGATGTTGGGCCGGTTCGCTCGGCTCAGCATGAAGGCGTCATATGCGGGCTTCTCTTTCTCGACGATCTGATCTCTGGTGACGAGCGGTATGCGAGCCATCGAGCCTCCTCGGGGTTGACGGGTGGCGCGATTATGAAATGACCCCGAGGCAGCTTCAAGGGCGACGAGAACGCAAGGAGGAGCCCGAGCGCGCAGCTCCCGTCTGCGCCATGATGCGCCCGACGTTCTCCGAGCCGAAGAACTCGGGTGGCGAGACCACGCCCGCGATCGTGCTGACGAAGCCGCTCATCCCCTCCGGGTTCCCGTGCATCGCGCCCAGAAGCTGCTGCATCTCGGGCGGAGGCGGCGCCTCGAGGTTCTCGAGATAGACCTGCACGTCCAAGCCGACATCGCCACGTTCTGCAAGGTATGGCTCGGGCGGCAGGCGCTGGGCAACGCGATGCGCGAGGGCCGGGTGATGGCTCGGGCCGTGCGGGCGGCGACTCGCCGCGGCGACGGCCGGCGAGTCTAGACGCGCTGCTCGCGCTTCGGCTCAACGACCTCGAACATCAGGGTAAAGTCATCGAGCAAGCCGAAGAGCTCGGCGACCTTCGCGGGGTTGCCCTCGATACGGGCGAGCCCACGCTCCACCGCGTCGGCGAATGTCATCTCGCGCAGGACTAGGCGGGTCAGTATCGCGCGATCGAGCGTCACCGTGGCGTCCGCGTCGTCGCTCCGATGGTCGGCCAGGTAGGTGAGCGCGCAGTTCTCCAGATTCAGCACGTACCGACGGCGAAGATCGGTGAAGACCCAGTCGATGACCAGGCGCCGCCCCTCTGCTCGCTCGCCGTTGAGCCGCACCCCCAGGTAGTCGAAGAAGAGATCCAGGCTCATGGCCTGGACGACGTCCGGGCTCACCGGCGCACGCGCGACGGTAGAGGGCACGCCCTGCCGCAGCTCGAGCGTGCCCAGGAGATACGCGTTGCGCCAGGTCGCCGACTCCGCAGCGTAGCCGAGCTGCTCGAGCGCGTCGGCGCCGAGGCGGCGGGCGTCGGCGTTCGCGGGGTCGGCGAAGACGACATGGCTCATGGCTTCGGCGACGAACCGGTATTCGCCCCGGGCAAAGTCCTCGAGCGCGCGTCGGATCACCGCCTCGGCGCCCCCCATGTACTCGACGTACTTCCGCCCGCGCTCGACCGGGGGCAACGGGTTGAGGTTGGCGGGATTCGCGTCGTACCAGCCGATGTAGCGCTGGTACACCGACTTCGCGTTGTGGCTCAGCGTTCCATAGTAGCCGCGCACGTGCCACGCAGAGGCGAGGCTCTTCGGCAAGGCGAGCCGCTCGGCGATCTCGGCGGCCTTGTACCCGTGGTTCATGAGCCGTACGGTCTGGTCGTGCAGGTACTTGTAGAGGTCGCGCTGCTTGCCGAGGAACTCCAGCACGCGCGCGTTGCCCCACACCGGCCAGTGATGCTGGGCGAAAGCGACGTCGGCATCGCGGCCGAAGCGGTCCCGCGCCTCGTTCAAGTACTTCGCCCACGCGTTGGCGTCGCGGGCCTGCGCGCCGCGGATCGGATAGACGTTGTGCAGGTTGTGAGTGGCGTTCTCGGCGAGGTTCAGCGCCCGAAACGCGGGGTAGAACATGTGCATCTCGGCCGGCGCCTCGGTCTCCGGGGTGAGCTGGAAGACAATCTCGACGCCGTCGATGCGATGAGTCTCGAAGGGCTCCCGGACGATGCGGTCGGTGGGATGAGCGTCACGGTGCCACGCGAGGTCGCCTTACCGAGACCGGCATCGACCTGACCGCGCGGGCCCCGGGGCAGAGTGGGGCCGAACTGGAACTGCGCGCGCCTGACCATCGCCGTGCCGGCGAGTACGGTCTCGGCGACGATCTCCTCCATGAAGCGGTCGGGCGCCCACACCTCGACCCGGCCCGCGCTCACGTCACGCTCGTCGACGACGCCGCGCACGCCGCCATAGTGGTCGATGTGACTGTGCGAATAGATGACCGCCGATACCGGCCGCCGCCCCCGGTGCTGCGTATAGAGCTCGAGGCTCGCGCGCGCGACCTCGGTCGAGATCAAGGGATCGATGACGATGACCCCCCGGTCGCCTTCGATCACGGTCATGTTCGAGATGTCGAAGCCGCGGATCTGATAGATCCGGTCCGTCACCTGGAAGAGGCCATGGCTCAGGTTGAGCCGAGCCAGGCGCCAGAGGCTCGGATTGACCGTGGGCGGGGCGTGCTCGTCGGCGAGGAAGGCGTAGTCGCGGAGACTCCAGACGACGCGTCCCTGGTCGTTCTTGATCTCGACCTCGGACAGCGAACCAAGGAAGCCACGCCGCGCGTCCTCGAAGTCGCGGGTGTCGTCGAACGGCAGCGAGGCCAGCGCGGCCCGGTTGAGCATGCGTGTGCGTTCGGTCGCATCCTTGGGATCCTCGGCAGGAGTGGCCATCGTTGCCGGGGATGGTACTCCAGATATGCCTAACGTTGGACTGCGCGCTGCGCCCGTGGCACGTTGAGTGGGACGCGAAAGCACGGACATGGGAGGTACCAATGCCAAAAGCGATCCAAAGAATCACGCCGTTCTTGTGGTTCGATGACCAGGCCGAAGCGGCTGCGAACTTCTATGTGTCGATCTTCAAGAATTCCAAGATCGGAAGCATCACCCGCTATGACGAAGAGGCGGCAAAGGCCGCCGGAAGGCCAAAGGGATCGGTCATGACGGTGGCATTTGACCTCGATGGGCAAGACTTCACGGCATTGAACGGCGGGCCGCTCTTCAAATTCACGGAGGCGATATCGCTGGTCGTGAACTGCCAGACCCAGGAAGAAGTAGACCACTTTTGGGAGAAACTCTCGGCAGGCGGCGAGGAAGTCCAATGCGGCTGGCTCAAAGACAGATTCGGTGTTTCGTGGCAAGTCGTGCCGACGGTCTTGGTCGAGATGCTGCAGGACAAGGACCCCGAAAAATCAAAGCGGGTCATGGCAGCGATGCTGAAGATGAAGAAGATCGACATTGAACCGTTGAAGAAGGCGTACGAGGGACGCGCGCGCAACTAGGAGGGTGCTCAGCCCACCCTGGTCCGGAGACCAAGCTTCTCGAGCCGAGGCAGGACTTCCGCCGCGAAGTACGGCAGCTCCTCGAGATAGTCCACGAAGTTGATGGCCAGGCCGTCAAGACCGGCCGCCCGGAGCCGGGCGAACTCCCGCACGACCGCGTCGGGATCACCGATGACACAGTAGGAACCCCGCGCGAGCGCTCGGCGCGCGAGCGGATTGTGCGCGCTGTGCACGAGGCGCTGGGGATCGGTCCGTGGGCGACCCTCTTTCGCGTGCATGTCGGCCAGATAGCCGATGGCGGCCCAGTCGGCATGATCGACGACATGGCGAAGGTAGTCATCGGCCTCGTGCTGGGTGGAGCGACAGACGACACCCACCGGTGTCCACACCTGGATCTCGCGGCCGCGCTCACGCGCCAGTCGTTTGGTCTCGGCAATGCGCGTGGCGCTGGCCTCCGGGATCTCCACCGCATCGAAGTGCATGTCCGAGTGGAGGATCGCGAACCAGCGTCCCATCTCGGAGCTGCCGGCGTTCATCATCAACGGGTCGCCGTGTCCAAAGGGCCGCGGCGATCCTTCGACACCGTGGAGATGGTAGTACGTCCCTTCGTAATCGAAGCGCTCTTCTCCGGCCCAGATTCTCTTGACGATGCCCCACCATTCTTCCCCCTGCGCGTAGCGGGCGTCGTGCTCCTTCTTGGTCACCCCGAACATCTGGAACTCATCCTCGTTCCATCCGCAGACGATGTTCACGCCGAGCCGCCCCTGGCCGATGTGATCGCCGGTGGCCATCTGCTTGGCCGCCACGAGGGGATGATGCAGGGGCACGTGGACGGTGCAGAAGACGTGGAGGCGACGGGTGGCCGCCAGCAGGCCACACGCCCAGGCGATGGCCTCGAAGCTGGACCCGTTGGGGTTGGAGACACCGCCATAGCCTTTCCATCGCGCGATGGGCACCATGCACTCGATCCCGATCTCGTCCGCCATCTGCGCGAGCCTGAGGTTGTTCTCCCAGCTGGCTTGCCAGCGCTCTGGGAGCGTGGCGTAGGTTCTCCCGCTCGAGCAATTTGCGCCGAAGAGCCCGAGTCGGAGACCGTTGCCGTCCACGAGGGCGGCATTGCGTTGGCGCATCAGGACCGCTCCTCCCCGCCGCGACAGCGTCAGCTGCCGCAGAGGGAGGATAGCCCTTCCAAGGGGTCTTTTCGAGGTGGTCGCTGCGTAGCCTTCTCAGACGTGGAATAATGCGGGACCTGGCGACGCCTCTTGGGGGAGGGGGCCATCATGGATCAGCAGGTCGGACGCCGGGACTTTTTCCCCAGGCGAATAGCCCGATAGGAGAACCCCTGATGAAGGTGTACGATCCGGCGGCGAAGTTCGAGCTCAAGGTGAGCGAGGTCGAATTCCGGCGCGCGGCGAGCGGACGGATCTTGATGGCCCGCATCTATCAGCCGCACGGCGTCGGACCGTTCCCGACGCTG
>Ga0066710_100001217_pt1 | contig 18662 bp, 14 predicted proteins | sample GraSoiAngelo_159_FD_79666 | JGI IMG/M metagenome (GOLD analysis project Ga0066710, IMG submission 79666) | Grasslands soil microbial communities from the Angelo Coastal Reserve, California, USA - 14_1009_16_40cm | ecosystem: Environmental > Terrestrial > Soil > Grasslands | place: USA... | reverse complement strand
GTACAACCCGCACCGCCGGCATTCCGGCCTGGACTACCTGTCGCCGATCAGTTATGAACAACGGCACCCAGTCGTCGCGTAGTGCGAAAGCCGTGCACCGTCCACGGAACCGGGGTAACTCCATGGCCCGAGGCCGTCTCTAAGTGCCCCGACGCTTCCGACACCGTGCTATCCAGCCCACGACGGCGGCCATCGTCATAGCACTCAACATCAGGGTAAAGGTACTAGGCTGTGGCACGAGCATAAAACCAAAGTCGGCCTTGATCTCGTCGGCGTACTCTTGCTTAAAGGCCGCTGAGGCTAAGGCAGTAATGACAGCATGCCCATTCGGCTGGATTTCAGATGTCCAGGAGAATCCGCCCAATGGAACGTACGTCTTATCTCCATAGTCGCTGATTAGAAATGTGACGAAATCCAGGCTAGTTCCTGGAGGTTGTGCGTGAGGCGTGTCGAAGTAATTCAGAGTTGAACCAGCTGGATCACCTTGCTGCTGCAGTTGCCGATTAGGATTGTAGGGAGTCCCTGGGGGTGGCAGTGTTTCATCGAAGTACCAAGGAAGTGTATCAGCCCATACTCCCGGCATGCCACCGCGAGGCGGGTCTATGAAAGGTGCCGGGACACCCGACAGTGGAGGCGTGATCGAGATTACTTTCTGAAACCAGTTTAGGTGGTCTTGGCCTAGATACTGCTCCAATTCCATAAGCGAAAATGTGTTTCCATCCGCACCTTCTTTCAGAATTCCGAACGCACCCCGCAGGCCCTCTTCACCCGGAAATTCAGCGGGCAAATTTGTGAAAATAGTCACTGCGCCGACTGCTTCACCGCTGATGACGATCTCAAAGCTGATTTCTTTAGCCGACGCCGAAACAAACCACGTAGAGGTCCAGAATAGCGCCACTGATGTGATGCGGACTGCGGACTTGAATTTCGCGTGAGCCAAGTGCCTTCGAGCCTCCTCTGCTACGTATCTACGACCCGTCCTCCAGGTAGCGCCTCGTGAAGATAGTTGGCTGGATTCCCACATTTGCCCTAAAGTCGTCGTAGGAGAAGACCGTCCTGTGACCGGTCTCGAGATTGATCATCTCCAAGCGCATCGGCTGCCATCGGCCCAGCGCCGGGTCCACCTGGCGAATATCCGTTACGAGAAGTCGCTTAAACAGTCTACCCTGAAGGTCGTATCCCTCGAGTTTCGTAGATACGAAATTATCTTTCCGGATCCAGGATACTCGCTTGCCGTATCCACCCTCTCGATGCACCGTATCGGAGACCGGGATGGATTCCACCACGAAGCATTCCATGCCCTCGAAGGTCTCCGCCCCGATCAGTCGATGAGTGTAATCCCCCACTTTGTGCCCAATGATATCGCCATATGAGAAGTCAGTCCCCACGTAGCTGTCCCTCTTGTTTTTGGACGCCAGACGTCGGACCTTGCGCAGGACCGGCAGGTACATCCAGATGTCATCGTCGCGTTCCGTGTGCTCGACCGTCAGGGTGGCCGTTCCCTTGAGATCAGGCGGATATAGAAACCGAACAATGCGCATCTGGCTCACACCATCTTCCTGAAGTCTGGTCTGGCTCGCCACACGCTGCACCCGCTGCTGCCCGGCGGCATTGATGAGCGTCATGGTGGCCGCGGACTTGGAGTCCTTCACTCGGCTCACAAAGTATTCACGCCGCATGATCTCCTGAGCCGGCAGATCTTGGCCAAATGCCGATGGCCAGCCGACCATGAGCAGTCCCATCATGATCATTAGCCAACGCACACGCGACAGCCTAGATTGCCGTGTAGAATTACGAACCGCCAAACCTTTCCCGACTCTCAGGCTGGCGCCAAGCCTGCCGACGTTGTGGGGTTGTTCCCTCTTGAGAACCTTCACCGCTCTGCCCACTTGCTTCGTTCCGGCGTTTCGATTCCCGGCGCCTTGACTGTGAACCTCATCGTTGCCGCCCGTTTCGGACGAAAGGCGAACCGGGGCTGCGTCAAGACAAGAAGCGAAGGCAACAGGACCAGGGTAGCCAGACAGCTCACCGCCATAGCCGCGGCCATCAGGAGAGCCATGCGCAAATGAATCCCGAAACCTGACGCCATCAGTACGAGGTACCCGAAGCAAACCGCCGTCGAGACGTAGGTGATCGCCTTGCCCGAGGTGGTCATGGTAAGGAAGATAGCCGTGTCGGTGTCTTCTGTTCGCGCTTGCTCTTCCCGAAACCGGAACAGGAAATAGATGGCAAAGTCCGCTCCTAGGCCAACCGCCACGGCCGTGATGGCAGAGGTGGGGATGTCAAGGGCCGTCCCGCTGAAACCGAGAAGTGCGAAGTTCACGATCACGGTAATGGCGAGAGGGAGGATCACGAAGGCCCCTCCCACGAGGGAGCGAAATACGAGAGCGGAGACCAAGAAGATGATGCCAGCAATCTGAATGATGTTCTGGACCTTTCCGTACGCCATGGTCTCGTTCAAGGCCAGGGTGTACGCCATCGACCCCGCCGGCCGCACGCGGATCTCGGGTGGCAAGTTGCGACGGACGAAGTCATCCGAGCGGGCGAGGATGTCGCGAGTGAAGGCAGTGGAGTCGGTTCGGCAGAAGACTTGGAGATTCGCCCGCTGGTAGTCCGTATCCACAACGCTATCGAAATCGCCCGGCTCTCCCTCCATGGAATAGAGCAGGAGGTACTGCGCGACGTGTTCCCGACTCGTCGGGACGCGATACCACTGGGGGTCATCGCCGTGCATCGCCTGGTTGATCTGCTTGATATAGTCCACCACGGACAAGGTCTTGCCGACGCCAGGGACAGACTCCAGAACCCGTTGTAGGCCATCGATAGCTTCCAGCACGCGCGGATGCTTGATTGCGTCAGGCTCGTTGCCCTCGATGAGGAAATTCAGGGTGTTTGTCCCACCGAAGCGGGCGTTGAGTAGCCGGTCGTCCTGAATCAGAGTGGTGCTTTCGAAGTACCACGCCTTCATCCCGTTGTTCACGTGAACCTGGAAGACGCCGATGAGCGCCACGCCCACCAGGAGGCTGGCAGCCATGAGCAGGCGCCGGGGTTCGACATGTCTGAGCGCCTCGGCCAGATGTTCCAGCCCTACATCGAGCCATCCCCGCGATCGTTCCCGCACCCGCTCACGTTCCATGGGGGCCGGCATGGCTGCTCGGATCGCCGGAATCAGGGTCATCTCGATTACCAGGGCGCTAAGAATACCGATGCCGGTAAATAGCCCAAACGTTCTCATGACCTGGGTCTTGAACACGATGAGGGAAAAGAAGGCGGAGGCAGAGATCAGCCCGGCGGTGACCATGACAACCCCGATCCTCACGGTGGATTCGAGGACGGCCCGATGGTTGTCGCCGAACCGGTTGAACTCCTCGTAGTAACGTTTCAGGATCTGCACTGAGTGACCGGCGGCAATCGCCAAAACCAGGATAGGCGTTGCGGCACTGAAGGGATCGATCGGCACCCGCCGCATTCCCATAATGCCGAGAGCCCACACCACCGCGAGGAGGGCGGTAACCAGCGGGATAAAGAACCCTTGGAGGGTCCGGAATGCATGATAGTGAAGGAGCCCAATGATGAAGACCACGATGGGGAAGATCCAGAGTATGCGTTCGGAGTATCCCGCCAGCCACGACAGCGCGATGGGAAGCCCGCCGACAGCGATGATCGTCCGCTCATCTCGCTCCGGCTCGACGATGGCCGTCACGGCCCGTTCGAGCGCGGGATAGTCGGGGATTTCACCACCCAACTTGAACTCGGCAACGATCTGGGCCGCCCGGCGGTCGGGCGAGACAACAGCATTTTCGAACAGGGGATTTACTGCCAGATCGTCTCGAAGCTCCCCGATCGCCTGCACTGTCGTGGGAACCTCCGGTAGGAGTTGGCGGACCTCTATGGTGTCTCCTGCGCCTCGGATGACCTTGGCCCGGCGGGCAGTCAGGCTAAAGACCGTAGCGCGGACGACCCCCGGCGCTGACTCGAGCCTTTGGGTTATCCTGGCGACCTTGGCCAGCACCGTCGGATGGTAAATGTCGCCGTCACGGGGAATCACGCCGATGACGACGATGTCTCGGCCCCCAAAGATCCGCTCCAGCGCATTCTGGGCCACGACGTACGGATGGTCCTGGGGGAGGAATCGGGCCGTGTCCACCTCCACCTTCAACTGGCCGATGTGGCTCGCCAGATAGATCGAGATGGCCCCTAGAAGGAAGATAACGGCAAATCGCCATTGGATGATCCCATGGACGTACCAGCGCATCCAGGCGGCTATGCGCTCGTTATCGGCTGGCACGGGCGTTCCATTTGCAGAAGCTAGCCTGCGAATCACCAGGCATCCCTCCGGGTGGGATTGCGGATGCATGTTCCAGCAGAATTCATATGTCCGCGTAAGGTCGGAGCGCCTCGCGGAGCCCCGGGGGGATGGGTGTGGGGATCATTCTGTCTCCCTCCCGCCGCATGAAGGCGACCTGCTGCTCGCCTCGGGCCACGAGTTCCTCCGTATCCCCGTTGACACGAAAGTACTCGAAGCGCATCGTTAGCCGATTCTGTGTCAGCTCTCCCAGTCGCATCTGGATCACAACCTCGTCGAAGGCGGAAAGCTCGGCAAGGTACTCACATGAACATCGCGTCGTCACGAGGCTGAGCCCGTTTGCCAACTCCTCCAACACTTCGGGGGTATGCTGCCGAAGGAAAAGTTCCCGGCACCGGCCTTGCCAGCGAAGGTGATTCACGTAGTACACGTTGCCCACGAGGTTGGTTTCTTCGAAGCTCACCACATGCTGGTACACATAGGCTCGCATCGGGCCTAGTCGCTCCCTGCGGAAGGATCACCGCAACCCGTCACGAAACGATCCGACGGACCTCCCCTGCATATAAGCATTCACACACCGTTGTCTGACGCCATGCGGGCTGAAGGGTCATCGTTCCTCGTGAGCACTGCCAGAACTAGTCTTCCTTCAACTCCGTGAGCCGGTGCAACCAGCGTAGATACAATAAGCGACCTAACCGACAGCGGGACCCAGCCGTCCTCCAGCGAGGCAACGAACCTCAACGGAGCGTTGTCAAGGGCCCCGGCCTTCTTCAGGCACTCGCCCGCGGCCCAGACGCGCGTGGCGGCTATATCGACGTCTTCACCTGCTTCTTTGGCAATGATCTCCGCTAGCGCGAACCGTTCGGGGCCGAGTAGGTCTTGCCATACGGAGGCAGGTTTGGCCACGACCGGCTCGAGGTCGCACGCGATCGGACCGGGACCAGCGACCGCCAGCGTGAGTTCACCGGCGTGGGCTGCCGATACCTCGACCTCCTGATGGCCTGCCACCTCGGGCCTTCCATCCGGACGCCTCCGAACGGGTAGGGGCGCTCCGAGGGCCTGCTGAATCGCCCAATCGCTGGCAACGCGGCGTCCCGTCCGAACCCTCTCATCTAGTCGACGGGAAGCGCCGCCCGCACCAACGCCCTCTCCCTCCAGAGGAGAGGGAGTAATTTTGGTTCCAGGCCCCTGGGTCACGGCGACTGAGACTGCCGAGCCGGGTATCAACTCTCTGAGTCGGCGCTCGATGTAGGGACCCAAGAGGCCAGCCACCCACGCGCGCCGGGGCGCCATATCCGCGACCTTCTGCAGCCGCAGACCCTCCCACCGCTCCTGCACAAATCCGTCTGTTCCCGTTACCTCCACGTCGTATACGAACGCTTTGCCCTCCTGCAAGCGCTCTCGCGCATGCACGAACAAGGGCTCCGGCGTATGTGCAGTACCGGGCACGAGCCGACCCAGGGCAATAGGCAGGAGCGCCGCATGGGGAATGCAGGCCTGGATCGCGTGGATAGCGGCATCTCGGGCGCCGGGGTCGCCGAGCACGAGTGCGGCGGGAAGGTACTGCCCAAACCAGGTGGTCGGGTCGGCAGGTGCAATTTCAGCCACGCACTCTATCGCTCGCAACCGGCGGTAGCCGCGGAGCCGGCGGAACCGCCCGCCCTGAAATAAGATCGTGCCGTAGAGGTCGCGATCTGGGTCCAATGGCACCAACAACGCCTCGGTTCCGTGGCCCGGGGCCAGGGGCCAGGGGTCGGAAACAGCAGTCTCGATCCCTGGGCCCCCGACCTCCGGCTCCCGACCCCCGAAAAGGCAGGTGGCGTGGAAGTGGTCCACCTGGAACGCGGTCTCGCTGCTCCGCAGAACTACGTCAACGCGACCAGATGTTCGCACAAGTGAGGCAATGCGGATTGTAAGGCGTCCGCCATCAGGGATTACGATCGGACGGGTGAACTGCACGTTCTCGAAAACCGGTGGGTCAGAGGAACCTTGCAGAGCCATGGCTACCTGGGCGATCGCTTCAAGGCCCATCACCGCTGGAAGAAGCCGTTCGCCGCGGAAAACGTGATCGTCCAAATAAGGGTCGGCATCTCCTGACAGCTCGGCGTCGACCACGAGTTCCACGCCCGGGTAATAGACTCTGGGCCGCTCGAGGAAGCGCAAGAATGGGAGCTCCGGCCGCTCAACCTTCAATGTCGGTGGATCGCCGAAGCGCCCTGTGACTATGACGGATACCGCCGGCAACGATTGAGCCACCAGACGACGAAGGACGGAAACGCCGGCATCCGACGAGATAGGTGTGATCCCTTCCCGCATGAGTGCGTCCACCCGGCCCAAGCGTTGGCCCATCCCGACGCCAGACCAGACTGACCACTCGAGAGCGAGGCAACGACAATGCGGATGCTCCGCCTGCCAGCGTTCGGTCAGGCGCGACAGCCATTCATTGGCGACGGCGTAGTCCGCCTCGCCGCGCATGCCGGTCCGGGCGATGATCGAGCCGAACGACACCAGAATCCGCAGGCGATCTGCGTTGATCGCCGCCAGCAGATTGCGAAGCCCCTGAACTTTGGGCAGCAGCGTGCGCCGGAAGGCAGCCTCGTCAAGGGAACGTAGCAGTTGCGGCACATTCGTGCCGGCGCCATGGAGAATCGCGGTCACCGGGCCAAGCGTCGATTCGACCTCACGCACTGCCGCTTGAACAGCATCCATATCGGCAACGTCGGCCGCGATGTATCGAAAGTCGACACTTGCAGCTGCAATTCTCTCAAGATTGGCCGCGAGGCCGGGGTCTGCGGCCGGCCGGGAGCGACCTAGCAGGGCCAGACGGACGCCCGTTTCGCACGCGAGGGAGAGAGCACACTCGGCGGCAATTCCTTTGCCGCCTCCGGTAACCAGCAGGACATCGTTCGGTCCAAGTGGCAGGTCGGCCGACTCCTCACGGAGAGGCAGCAATCGCAGGACGGGTTCCCGCCGCCGCCCCGATGCGTCGTAATGCGCCTCGGAGTACCCTAATGCAGCCCTGGCCTCCGCGAGTACCCACTCGGTCGCTTTGGGGTGATCCACGGGCACATTAACGACGCAGGTGGTGACCTCTGGCATCTCCAGATGGAGCGTTCTGGCGAACCCAGCGGCGCCGCCGCCGTGCTGCACCAGCACAAAACCGGGGCACCCGTCCGTTTCCTCACCTGCAGGCGGGGGGGGGGAAAGGTAGGCGGTTTCCCCTGCGCGGGGGCGACGGCGGCGGGAGGGGTGTTGCGCTAGCACTGCACGGGCGCCCTCCAGCAGGAGGCCTACGATATGCTCGCCGGGATCCGGAGGGAGGCATATGGCAACACCACCGCCGAGACCCGAACTCGCGAAGGCTTGCTCCAGCGGCTCCTTCAGCGGATGGTTAGTAGGGGCGATGACGCGCCAAGCACCCACATCCATTGCGGATCGAGGATTGTGGATTGCGGAAAGGCGTGGAAGAGGACGCTCCACCAGTGCAACGGTAAAGGTCCGTATCCATGAGTCAACGCCTGACGGCACGTGCTCTTTTTCCTCAACCGGCCTGGAGCCGCCGGTGCGTGCTAGCTCCTCCAATGCCTGGGCGACTTCGGCGACCGTCGCACCTGCGTAGTCGGTCGGCGCAACGGGCGGCGGCAGGGCGAGCCGCCGAGCGGCCTCGGCAACTACTTGGCTCACGGCGATTGAGTTGAGATGGAGGTCACCCAACAATCTACTGTCATCTTTCACGGACGAAAGGGGAAGTTCGGCCCGCTCGGCCACGAGCTGACGAACCAACTCCAATGTGGGTTGCGGAATGCGGAGTGCGGAATCACGATCGAGGTGTAGGGATTGCGGGTCAAGGTCAGAAAATTGCGAACCGATAAGGGGGCGGACTCGCGGTTCCTGATCTTGGGAAGAACGAGGCGGCGAGCCGACAGACACATCGGGAACCGGTGCGAGCTCGCAAGGATTCACGAAGAATCGCGGGGCCCAATCGAGGTTGAAGGGCCGCGTGAACCGCTGGGCAAACAATGCCTCGTACTTGATTGGCGCGCCGAGCGCGAAGGCCGCTCCGACCGCTTGCAACAGGCCCTTGAGCGAAGCTCCACCGGCATCCAGGGCCACGACCGGGCTCTCTATCCACTCAGTGACGAGTCCGCTCAGCACTGTCCCAGGTCCCACCTCTACGACGAGATCCAAACCTTCACGTGCCGCCGCAGCCATTGCCTCTGTGAACCGCACTGGTGAAGTCACTTGCCGATAAAGCAGAGCCCGCAAATCCTCATCCGGGAGAAGCGGAGCTCAAGTCACTGTGGAAATAACGATGCGCCTCAGTGCCCCGAATGTCTCCTGCGAGAGCTGCTCCGCGAGAGTCGGTGCGGCCGCCGCCACCAGAGGGGAGTGGAAGGCGTGAGAGACCGGGAGACTCACGGCGTTGAGGCCTCTGGCCCGCGCGCGGGAAACAACCTCGGCGATGACTGTTGCCTCCCCGGAGACGACCGTCCGGCGGGGCGAGTTCAAACCGGCGATGACGACCGGCCCGCCATCAAGTAAGTCTTCGACTTCTTGCCGCCCTGCTCCGATACTCGCCATGGCGCCAGCGCTCCTGCCCAGGTCCGCCATCGCCTTGCCCCGGGCCGTGGCGATCCGCAGCAGCGACGCCTCATCCATGGACCCAGCCCAGTAGAGGGCGGTGAGTTCGCCTAGGCTGTGGCCGACGACAATACTCGCGGCGAGGCCGAAGCCCTCCAGCGCCCGCAGGCCGGCAAGAGAAGCGGTAACGATCGCCGGCTGCGCTACTGCAGTCGAAATGCCGTCGCCATCCGCAGGCAGATCCACCCACGCATACAGCGCCCTCACAGCCTCGAAGCGGTGCCGCCAGGCTCCACCGTCGAGATACGATGGCGAGCCCTGACCGGGGAAAAGGAAGCCGATGCGAGGCGCCGTGAGGCCGCCGCCAAGGAACACGCCACCCGTGATGTCCAACCGGGTTGGCACCCCTTCGGCGAGCCAGGATGCCAAGGTTTTGAGACGATCGGCGAGTTGCCCGGGGTTAGATGCCAGCACCGCCGCCCTTGTCTGTCGGCCTTTCAGCGCGGCCGACAGGTGGCAAGCCAGATCGGCGAGCTCCGCCCGGGAAAGCCTGGCAGCGAACGTTGACAAATGGTCCACTTGTTGCCGCAGACTCTCCACGTCCTGGGCCGCAATCAAAAACAACTCGGCATCCTGTGCCGAAGACAAAAGAGTTCGCTCGTGGGAGCTGAGCGTCCTGCGTCGGTCGGTGGCGATCCCTTCCACAGCGATATGTGTGTTGATCCCTCCGAAGCCCATCGCGCTGACGCCCGCGCGCAGTGGCTGCTCGGATGGCCAGGGCTCACCTTCCCGCAGCACCCGAAGGGCGGGCGCCTCGACCGTCAGCTCCGGATGTGGCTCCTCACAGCCGGTAGTCGGCGGCAAGATTTGGGCGTGAAGCGCCATCGCAGCCTTGATGAGTCCCGCCACGCCGGCTGCCGCCTTTGTGTGGCCGATATTGGCCTTGATGGAACCGATCACCGCAGGAGGGGCCTTTGGCGTCGCTTCCCGTCGGGCACGGGACAATCCTTGGAGCTCTGTGACATCGCCAACGGCCGTGCCGGTGCCGTGCCCCTCGAAGTAGGCCACCGTCTCGAGGCCGAACTCCGCTCGACGATAAGCGCGATGCAACGCCAGGATCTGGCCTTCCACCTCAGGGCGGGTAATACCCCCGCGGCCGTCTGACGAGACCCCCCAGCCCCGAATCACCGCGTAGATCCTGCGGCCTTGGGCCATCGCATCCTCGTGCCGCATCAACACGACAAACCCACAGCCTTCCCCGGGCCAGAAGCCAGCGGAACGTGCATCGTAGATGCGCATCTCCTCGGGAGCCAGTGCGCCCGCCTTGGCGAACCCCACGAGTTCGAATGGGTCGAGGCTCACATCCACCCCGCCGGCCAGCGCCACATCCAGATCGCCTGCCCCGAGCGCCGAGCAGGCGGTGGTGACGGCCAGGAGGGACGAGGCGCACGCGCCATCCACTGTGTAGCCGCTACCTTTGAGATCAAAATGATTACAGATGCGCCCCGCAATGGTATTCGACAGGGCGCCGGCTAGTGTCTCTTCGCCCACAGGCGCAAAGGGTGCCTTATAGGAAGTCTCTAGCCTCTCAAGGAACTGATGACGCTGCTTCGGCATCCACCCCGCTTGGACGAGCGCCGCCTCCACCACTCGACGCACGTAAGGCCAGCGCAGCCGCATCCCATTGGCCCGGGAGAACTCCCCGGTGAGCGTATTTCCCAGGAGCACGCCCGTCGTATCCCGTGGGAGTCCGTCGGCATCGGGGAAGCCGGCGTCGGCAAGCGCCTCTGAAGCGACCTCCAATGCCAGCCAGTGGGACAGGTCCGCGGATCGGAACGTGCTTCCGGCCACGCGGAAACTGATCCGATCGAACTCGTAGCCCTCGATGAGCGCCGCGTCGCCCGCATAGGTGCGGTCCGGGGCGCTCCGGTCGGCAGACAAGTAGTCCTCAAGGTGTAGCCGCTCCGGCGGGAGGCGCCTGAACGCGCGGCGCTGAGCGAGCACGTTTTCCCACAGCTCCACCGGTGACCGGGCGTCCGGATACCGGCAGGCCATTCCGACGATGGCGACCGTAGGGCTCATCAGCCCCGCCTCGACGTGGCAGACGTCATCGCTCGGGTCTGGCCGCCACCGCGGGCGCCGGCATCGGCACCCTCTCGTGGCCCTCGTGTGCGATGAAGGCGTGGGCCCAGAGCCCGAGGCCCCGGACCGAGCAGACGATCGTGAGCGCGAAGAAGAGGCCGAACACTACGTGCGACACCATCAGCAGGCCATAGACGGCGGCGACCGACAGCCCGAACAGGACCTGTCCCCGCGCGCTGGCAGGCGTCGTGGCCGGGTCCGTCACCATGTAGAACGTGTAGAGGAGAAACGCCAGACCCGTCATCGGCAGCCATGCCGCGACGATGGGTGTGCCGAAGGCGAGATGGCGGACTAACGCCTGGGCGGCGAAGCCGCCCAGCCATGCGCCGATGAGCGGGAGCTTTCCGGTGAACCGCCAGTTGAGGAAGGTGCCGGAGACTACGATCAGTCCGGGCACGATCCAGTCCAGGACGCCGCTGATGTTCTCCGTGAACTGGTACGGCGGCGCGATACCTACCCAGGGAAAGGTAAGGAGCGCCACCGTGATCCCGAAGTTAGAGGGGTTCAGGACGTGGCGGGTGCCGCCTCCGACCCGGACGCGGAAGATCTGCTTGGAGCCTGTCGCCGCAGCGACGGCGAACACGATGGGCAGGATCCGCTCGTTGGCATAGAGCAGCATGGAGACCGCCAGCCCCGTGATGTGCGCCGACAGCAGGAAGTCGACAACTGAGCGCAAACCACCAGTGAAACGAAGGGGGCGACGGTTCAGGCGGGCATCACTGAACTCGAGAAGCGTCTCCAGAGTGTAGGCCGTGACGAGCGCAGCGAGCGGCTGAGCCCAGGACTGCTCGAACCCGAGCACCGTGTGGCCGAACATGTTCAGAACCGTGATGGCGACAGCGAAGCGCCGCAATGCGGGCAGCCGCAGGTCCCGTTCGGCGGAAGCCACCGGTCACCGCTCCTTCGGGACAGGCCAGCCTAGCAGGACCGTGTGCCAGCCGGGCGGGAGACTCAGTGTATGTTCTTGCACATTGCCGCCGGGGTCGCGCCATCGAAGCTCGACGCGGAATGGCCCGGCCCCGGCGCGCCCGAGGCCGAAGTGGAGGTCCGGGCTCCGCTTGCCGGAGTGCCCGTTGCCCCCGTCCACCTGGCCCACCAGCCGTCGGCCGTCCGGCAGATGCACGGTGGCCTCGGCGCCGATGGCGGGCCGACCAAGGGTGTCCGCTCCGGGGTGGCCGGGACGGGCGACAATCATCCCCGACTTGCCCGGGCGGAGCGGAAGCCGAAGATGGAGCCCCAGGAAGCCGCCGCCGGCACGGCACTCATTCCGGTAGAAGCTCGCCGGCCCCCACTGATTGGCCACCGCGAAGTCCAGCCGGCCGTCGCCGTCGACGTCGGCGATGGCGATGCCGCGACTCACCGCGGGCTCGGCGAGCCCCAGTTCCCGCGCAATGTCGACGTATCGGCCATGGGCGCCCCGCACGAAGAATGGATTGCGATCGCGTCCGCTCAGGTCGTCGCCAGGTTGGAAGCGATGCCAGCTCCGGGGGTTGGACAGCAGCTCGTCGTTGCCCATGGCTAGCTCGTGCAGCTCCGGCCACCGGTTCACCGCGCCCTTCACGAACCCCGTCGCCTGAAGGACCTCGAGGACGCCGTCATTGTCGAAGTCGGCGAGCTTGGCGTCCCAGGCCCACCCGCTTCGCGACAATCCCAGCGGCTCACTGCGGTCCACGTAGGGCGCCACGCCCGTGCGCATGAGGCTCGCGGGACCCGCGCTAAGGAATGCAAAATGGCTTTCTTCGAGCGCGTATTCGCTCGCGATGTTGCTGACGAAGATATCGAGCCGAGCGTCGCCATTGAGGTCGCCGAAGTCGACCCCCATTCCTTTGAATGAATCACGGCCGAGGACCTTGGAGTTCGGTACCCCGAGTGTCTTCGTCCCACGCAGCGCGACGAAGCGCAGCCGTCCCGGTGTTGATCGATTGTGGAGGAGCCGGTCGGGTCCAAAGTCGTTCGCGAAGTACAGCTCGGGCAGGAGGTCCCCGTCGAGATCCGCCGCGCCCACCGCGAGTGTCCATCCTCGGCTGAACTCGGCGTCGACGGCATCGCGGGCCTCTTCGAAGCGCACCGTCGGCTGAGCTCCGGTCGTGGCGCCCTTCCACAGAAGCAGCCGGGGCCCCCCCCCGTTATCAGCCCTGGACATCGAGTGCTGCATCGACTCACGCTGGTCGGCCGGCGCCGCGGCGTCGAGGATACGCGCCCCGTCCGGGAAATAGTTGCCGACGATCAGATCGACATGCCCGTCGCCATCCAGGTCGGCCAGGGTGGCGGCGTTCGAATACCAGCGTCCGCCGCCGGGAACCACCTCGCGCGGGATCCAGGCGTCTGGTCCAATTGGATCCCCAGTCCGCAGGAAGACGACAGGGGTGCGTCCCCAGTCATAGACGACCAGGTCCATGCGGCCGTCCTCGTTAAGATCACCCGGCAGACAACCCATCGGCGCCATGGTCGCGGCGTCGTACGGCAGAGGCGCCGGGCTGAGCGTGAACGGCCGGTAGCGCGCGCCGGTGCCGGGCACGGGCGCCACGATGACCTGGTCGGTGCGGGGGTCGACGTAACAGATGTCGTTGGGCAACCCGTCGCCGTCGAGATCGTTCAGCGCGACGGCGGCGCCGACCGACGAAATCCAGGCCGAGATGTGCTTGAGGCTCGGGTGGACCGCCCTCACCGTCCGCAGCGGCGGTCCGGCGACCTCCGGCAGCGTTGCCCGGACGAAGGCAAATCGAGTGGCCAGCGCCGCGCGCTCGTTCTCGGTTGCCTCTGGGAGCTGGGCCAGTCCGTACAGGACCAGAATCGCCGCCAGCGCAACGAGGCGCACGCCTTGGCGCCGAATCATCCCCTGTAAGGCGGTCACTCCATTCCCCCCGCAAATTGTGCTCGGATTCGCTGGCGCCAGACCTCGTAGGCCGGTTCTGCGCCATCAGGCGGGAGGTCCTTGAAGGCCATATCGCAAAGGTGGGCTGCAGCGTCGGCGGACAGGCCGCATAAGATGTTGCAGGCGATCTCGGTGTGGGGCGACGGGTTGCCCGCTCGTTGCCGTGCTTTTGCGGCAAAGGCCGCACCTTGCGCCAGGTGAGATCGATAAACCCTCGCTGCCGTCTTTAAGGCTTCTAGAGCTGCTTGTTCCGCGCCAGCGGCATAGGCGCAGGCCAACCCCACGCCGCTCCACAGATCGGCGTGCCGCGACGGAGGGAAGGCGGCAATGGTCGCCGAAATCCGCTTGGCGTCGGCGCCGTCCACGAACCAGAGGCTCCGGCCCAAGCCCTGGTCAAACGCCCGGTGAGCATAGGCGGTAAGTTTCACAGGAATTGCCTGCGTTTCCACGCAGCAGCGCCAGTGGAAATAACCTTCGTGAAAGCCGTAGCCGTCCACCACCAGCCAGCGCAGCAGGGGATCGAGCCGCGCCAAGGGCCGCTCGACGCGTCGGCGCAGCCAAGGCAACCGGGCGACGGCCCACCCTGCACCCACGTGCAACATGTACGCGTGGGTCGCGCCGGGCCCGTCGAGAAAAGCTTGCAGCCGGTCCTTTCGGAAAGGCGCGACGTGATCCAGCAGCGTCAAACCCATTCCTGCACCCTCAAAAGCAAATCCCCTGTACTCCGCTTCCACCGCCTTCAGCTTGAGGACAAGTGACTCGCGTTCGTCATTTTCCAGGGCTGCGTGGTAGCCCTGCAGGAAGATGGTTCCAATCTGCTCCAGTCGCTGGCGCGATCCGACTTCGCCTCCACGAAAGCCACGCCAGTCGAAAGTCGCCTCTCTGAGCGGCATCCCGAAGACGAACCGTAATAGGCGTCCCAAATGAGTGAGCGCCGTCAGACAAGAGAATTAGATAACAGCAGGCCGATTCCAGGCCGCCTTCGGGGCGGCCTGGAATGTGCTCGGTTCACAGGTCTTGGCTCAAGCGGCGTCCTTTCTGCGCAGCCAGCGGCAGCCGGCCGCGCCGAGGATCCCAATACCGAGCAGCAGGACGCTGCCGGGCTCGGGTGTTTTTCGTGCTGGCCTAACTGGATGGCAGTCAGCGGTTGGAGTACATTCGCTGAATGCCACTGGCCAGAAATCTTGGCTTTCATCATTCATACCTGCGAGGAAACGGTTCACTGGGAGGAGGTTTCCCTCTCGGTCAAGCAGGAGTGCCCCGGGCGCTGGCGTGTGGCTCCACACCACATTACCAACGCTCCTAAACTCGAGAGTGTCAGAAAAATCGACAGGTCCAGCGAAATTGTCTACGCCATGCCTAAAATCGACGGGCACAGTGAGAACCGAAGTGAAGGTCGAGGGCGGAGCTCCGTGTGGTTCAGGGCCGAACGTGATCGTTAAGTTGTCACCGGAGACTGGAGCGTGGCCCAGTTGTAGGGTTACGGAGTAGCGGTCTAGCGGCGACGGACCAGGGGGGTCGAATGCGGTCACGCTCACAAGTTGTAGGCCGACTATTTCGATAGGGATTGGAGCCGCCGTTTTGGGAAGAGGAGGCGGCGGAGGAGTCACGCTCGCTGCCGGTGGTAGTCGCTGGATGATCGTGTCGGTAGTGCCGGTGTTCCTGACCCCAATTCCTGGGAAATTGAAGCTTCCGAACGGTACGCCTACGAACTGAACGCCCCCGAACTGCGCGCCGTCAGTTTCAAAGAGATCAAACCCGGGGGCGACCATTAGACTGGCTTGACTCAAGCGCGGGAGTCCCAGGGCGACGATCGCGCCCGCCAATCCCAAGATCACAGCGTACTTAATCTTCCCGTAGCTCATGGGTGATCTCCTCCTTCTCCTGAACCCTTGGGTAAGGCTGCTAAGTCAGGTTGCGCGTCCACAATGGGCGCCACCCAGACGGGACCGGCCTGGGCCAATTGCCTGGATGCACTTCCCTATTTCTGTAATTGCAGGTGCACGAGCTAGCCCGCGCGGCGGCTCGCCCGCGTAATCAACCTGGCGTCAAGTTCGGCACGAAGCCATCTACTGCACCCGCAGTGATAGTTACGACGACAAGTCCCAGTGCAGCTCTCATGGTCTTTCTCTTCATGACGGCTTATGTCAATCTGGGAATGAGCCCGCGCTGCCTGCTACGTGTCGATCCTGGGTGGTCGCAGAAGTGATGGTCGCAATCGAGGCACCGATAGCGTCGCTTCCGGCGCAATCTCAGAATGAGACGCTCGAAGATATCCTGGCGCCGGGCGCGGCCGATCTCCTTACTCTGACATCTCGGACAAACATGCGCCGTCGGCATTCCGGCCGACCACGCTTCGAGTCTGCCACAGTGAAGTGATGACCGTTGAGATCGACGCATACTCATGGCAACCTCCTAGCGGGACGAATTGGAGGTAGGGATAAGAACTTCCTTTCTCATTTCTGCCCTCCATGAGCGGTGCTTCGACTACCAGCGCGGTGTGCTATCACTTGGCTAGTCCCGGATGCTCGACGACACTGGCGCAGCCACTGCGGCGCCAGTCGAATCCCGATTCAGAAGCCTTTTCGCTGTTCGTTCCCACCGGTACGCGGGCGGTCGCGTGGTAGGCGTGGTCTGTGCTGCGTGACCACTCTTTGATCTGAGCGACGATGGAGGATGCTCGACGCAACCCACGTCGCTTCAAAGATTCGATAAGAGATTCCCGTAGGGCTTCAACTGACATCACGGGAAACGCTTCGCGGCCGAAGTCGCTGACCATTGCGTCTGCCTCGTCTGCAGCTAGCAAGAGTTCAGTCTTCATTGGGCAACGGGTGTCGCAGTGATATCCGAGCGAGACTGTGTGAGAAGTCTGTTGCCGCACAAACAGAGTGAAGGGAAACAGACGGCATTCCCTCGGGCGCTCGTCGTAGACTGCGCAACCGCCATCTTGCCAGTTCGGACAGGTGCCCCCGTTCTTGGGCGTGATGACGTAAACTGGGCCTTCGTGCTTAATCTCCAGACGTTCCACATGACGCGAGAAGCAGCGTTGAAACTCTTCACGAGTCAGTCTCAGACCGGAAAGACGGGTGCAGCAATCTTGCTGTATCGAGCAAGCAAGACAAGGATTTCCCGTCGCAGTGGTCACGGAGGCTGCTTCGGCATCCCGCGTCGAGACGCTCGCGACTGCGGAGTCGAGCCGGGCGTTAAGGTTGGCCCGTGTGCCTACGATCTCCTGGTGACGGGCCAGCGCAGCAGCGGCCGTCGACAGGGTCTGTGCAGGCTGCCGAGGGTCGGCAGTGACACGACGCACGGAGCTTACGGCCTTGCCGTTCATGTCGTGCTCCGGGCTTGCGACTTGCCATACAGTACACTTCCGTCGGCCAGGCAGATGCGCTCGACTAGACCGCGCTCGACGAGCCCGTCCAGGCTCCCCTGAATGCGATCGCGAGCCTGCTCGAAGCGCTGTCTCGAGAGCCACCACGAAACAATGCCATCGAGCGAATCGGCCGCCCGGGGATGGGCATTGAGGTAGGCGAGTATTTCGCCGCTCACATCAGCGCTTGTTGAATGATCGGTGCTGTCTGCTGTCGTTCCTCTTGGCGGGATCATGGGCCGTCGAGAAGGCAATTGACGTGCCTCGGAAAGTGCGAGGGAAGATGACACTGAAATCAGATCGTTACGGAATCATTGTTGAGATCCGTAACGGGTCTGCATTGACCCAGCCTTTAGAAGGCGGGGCATGGCGGGCGCGCGGCAAGATGGTCCAAACGCTGACGTTGTTCTGGTTGACCCGGGGCCGGGTTTCGAACGACCCGGAGGAAGCGCCGGATCCGTATGGGCTTGCTGAGGGGAATGCCCAGAAAACCAGCTCGGGGCGGTCGCGAGTTAGGGCATGCGTCGCGAACTAGTTGCAAAAGATAGTAATTGACCGAGCCGGAGACAGAGGATGAAGACTCGCGTCTCCCCGGAGCTTCGGTCGGGCTAGGTCCGGCTGGAGTACTCCCCGCGTTCGATGCTGTGCTTCTTGAGCAGTTTGCCAAGCGCGCGCCGTTCTTTGCCAGCGAGGGAGGCCGCAAGCGTGACATTGCCTTTTGTGTGCAAGAGTAGCGACGAGAGATAGTGCTTTTCGAACCGCTCGAGGACGAGTGCCTTGGCTTGCGAATAATCAAGCCTCAGAGGATCAGGCTCACGGACAATACCTTGCTGCGCGTTGTCCGGTCGCTCGGCCCGGATCACGCCGTCCTCGGCGAGAAGGAAGCTGCGGCAGATCAGATTCTCAAGCTCTCGGATGTTACCTGGCCACGGATAGCTATCGAACCACGCTAGCGTTGCCGGGTCGATCGACTTCTCGGGTTCGCCGAAGCGCACGCTCAACTTGCCGATGAAGTGCTTGGCTAGCAGCGCGGGATCGCCGCAACGCCCTCGAAGGGGCGGCATGGTGATCTGGAAGATGCGCAACCGATAGAGCAAGTCGGAGCGGAAGCTGCCTCGGGCGACGAGGTCCTCGAGTTGAAGGTTCGTCGCCGAGATGATGCGCACGTCGGCGTCCTCTTGACGAATGCTGCCAAGCGGTCGATATTGCTGGTCCTGCAGGAATCGCAGGAGGGTTATCTGCGCCTTGGCGCTGAGCCCGTCAACTTCGTCCAAGAACAAGGTGCCCTTCTGAGCGTAGCTGACCAGGCCGCGACGATGGTCGCGCGCGTCCGTGAACGCCCCCCGATCGTGCCCGAATAGCTCGTTTTCGATCAGCGTGTCGGG
>Ga0066710_100001216_pt1 | contig 18662 bp, 15 predicted proteins | sample GraSoiAngelo_159_FD_79666 | JGI IMG/M metagenome (GOLD analysis project Ga0066710, IMG submission 79666) | Grasslands soil microbial communities from the Angelo Coastal Reserve, California, USA - 14_1009_16_40cm | ecosystem: Environmental > Terrestrial > Soil > Grasslands | place: USA... | reverse complement strand
GTATTATCGATGATGGAGACGAGTTTGTGTTTCTTGGCGAAGGCCACGGCTTTGTGAATATCGACGAGCCGAAGCGTGGGGTTGGTGGGCGTTTCGACGTAAAGAACTTTCGAACGCGGCGTGACCAGATTCTCCATGTCTGCGAGATCGGTTCCCACCTGACGGACGGTGATACCCATGTTGGGGAAAACGTCGCGCATCAGGCGATATGAACCGCCGTAGAGTTGCGCGGTGGATATCACTTCATCGCCGGCTTTTAGCGCGGCAAGGAGCGCGGAGGAAATAGCCGCCATGCCGGAAGAGGTGACAACGGCAGCTTCGGCGCCTTCCAAAGCGGCGATTTTCTTTTCGGCAACGGAGAGCGTCGGATTACCGTAACGGGTGTAAATGTAGGCCTTGTTCTTTCCCTCGGCCCACAGCTTCATTTCCTCAGTCGAAGAAAAGGTAAAAGTCGAAGAGCGGATAATCTCCGTCACGATGGGGCCGTTGACGCCGCGACGGTTGGGTTCGCCGCCGTGAATGGCTTGTGTCTGGGGACCGAACTTTGCCAGCTTGCTGCTTTTCATGGGGAAGAGTGTGCACCTTGTGGGCGAACAAAAACAGCCGCCAAATTGGCGGGGCATAGACAATTTGGGCTGACTGCCGTGTCATAGAAATAGAGCGCAGAACGGACGGCAAGATTGGGCGGGAAAACACTGAGCGCTGAGGACGTGCGGCGGCTCTATGACCAGCACGGGCCTGCGCTGGTCGCGTATGCGTGTGGTTTCGTGACGGATGCCGCGGCGGCGGAAGACGTAGTGCATGGAGTTTTCTTGCGGCTACTGAGTGCGGAAATAACCACGCCGGATGTGCCGGTCGCGTATGTCTATCGCTCCGTTCGAAACGCGGCCCTGAATGCGCGGAGAAGCGGGCTGAAGCTGGCAGAGCTTGATCCACAGAGCAGCGTTTTCCGGCATCGTGACCGGAATCAGGAAGCAGCGCTGGCCCTCGAGAAAGCACTGGCGGAATTGCCCGAAGAACAACGCGAGGCGGTAGTGATGCGAGTGTGGAGCGGGCTGACGCTGGAAGAAATAGCGGCGGCTGTGGGTGTGCCGCTCAACACAATCGCGTCGCGGTATAGGTACGCGCTGGAAAAACTTCGGGAGAAACTGCGGCGTTATGAACGAAATGAAAATGGGGCAATGGAAAATGGAAAATAACGACAAGAAATTTGAAGAGTATCTGGGTGAGTTTCGGCCGCGGAAGCCGCGCCCTTTACCGGAGCCGATTGTCCATCGACAAGTCTGGCGCCAGCGCCTTGCTACCTCGGCGGCGATAGCGATTTCTCTGGGAGCTTCATTGTGGTTCATTCTCAGAAAAGACAAATTGAGCAGCGGCGAAATAGTTGCAAAGAATTCAACGAGCGTATTGGAAGAGACGTCGCCGGCATGCCCATTGGCATTGCTGCCACTCACGCAACTGGCGCTGCAGGACCCCGATCAGCTTGATGCGCAATTGACCGCAGCTTCGCTAAGAGTGCTTCCCGATTTTCGAGGCAGCAACAGCACCCTGCGTGTGCTTGCGAAAGAATAGTCCTTTAGGAGGACGGAGAATGTTTGCACAACTAAGGAGAGCTGTCGTTGGTGTGGCACTGCTTTTTGCGGCGGTAACGTCACACGCCCAATCGAAAGTTCCCACCGAGACAAGGAACGCGGCTTTGTGGTATTGGCTAGCGTTTGCGGACCTGCAGGATCCGCCAACGGACAAGGCGACCGCTGAATTGCTGGAGAAAACAGCGGCCGGGGAAGCCGCATGGGACGAGGCGAAACTCGGCCCGATTCTCGACAAGAATGAAACGGCGATCTGGAGGATGCAACGGGCCACGAAGCTGCCGGAATGTGACTGGGGCTTGGAGTACGATCTAGGTCCGCGGGCCTCGATCGCGTATGTTCCGAAGGCGCGAGTTCTGGCGCGGCTGAATACGTTGGAGGGGATGAGGCTGGCGGCGAGAAGGGAGACACAGAAGGCGGTTGATACGTGGCTAGCGGGAATCCGCTTTTCCCAGCATCTTGCAAACGGCGGCAGTCTGATCTTTTCGCTCGTCGCCAAGATGGGATTGGTTTCTAATTTTCATGCGCTGACTCAAGCAGCGGAGAGTGGAGCATTGAGCGCTGAGCAAAAGAGAAAAATTGAAGCCGCGGCGCGCGCGCTGCCGGATACCGGATTGGACTGGGGTCAGGCGCTGTGGTACGAGGAAGATCCCCTCAACGTGGCAGTGAAGCAAATGGCTGAGGCAGCGAGCCCCGCTGCCTACTACGAAGAGATGATGGGGAGACCCACGCCAGAGAATTTTGCACTTCCCACGACCGCCGAAATTGCCTCGTTTCACAAGCTAATGGCTTTGGCAGAAGAGGCGTTACGGCTGCCGCCGCATGTGGCGAGCGAACGACTGAGGGCACTTCAGGACTCGGTCAAGACACTGCATCCTTTTTTCCGGGACATCATGCCTTCCCTGACACGGGTCAACGACGCCCGCTTCGAAGTACAGGCGGCCCGGGAGCAGGTCCTAAAAGCGATCACGGCCAGATAGAGGATAGATGTTTCGCAGAGGCTGGAAAGAGATAGAGGATATGGAAGAAAAATGTGGAGTACACGCGTGAACGCACTTGCAAACCCTCCAAGAGAAGGCGGGCGGCCTTATTCGAAGTCTTTGATCATCCAGATGTCTCCGCCCTGTGGCCGGAAGCGGTCGAAGAGCACCCACTTGCCGTCGGGAGACCAGACGGGATAGTCTATGCGGCTCTCTCCGTCGGGGAATTCGTAGACTTTCGCGGGTTTACCGGACGCCACAGGGGAAACCCAGATCGTTTTGTGTCCCACTACGTCCATAAGAAACGAATAGTCAGGTGAGAACGACATGTGGGCACCGCCGACGATTTCACTGTTGAGTGGAACGGGGTCGTCACCGCCGAGCGGCACCTCATATGTCTGTGGCTTTCCGGCACAAGGACACCGGAACGTAATCCTCGCTCCGTCGTGCGACCAGCGCAGGAAATGGCCTGAAACACCGATCTTCCACAGTTGGCGTTGCTCGCTCCCGTCCGACTTCATCACCCAAACCTCCAGCCTTCCACTACGATCCGATTGAAAGGCGATATAGGCGCCATCCGGAGAAAAAAAAGGATTGATGTCGAGGGCGCGGTCTGAGGTAAGAGGCGTCAAGACGCCCGTTGCAATGTCCACTAGCCAAATATTGGCGTTGCCCGCGCGAGAAGAGAAGAACACCAATCGTTTGCTGTCTGGTGACCATTCAGGCTGAAAGTCGCCGCCCGGCCCCTTGGTCACCTGCCGATTCGAATCGTCCGCCAGCGAGTGTACGTACAGGTTCATCTCGCCATTCCGATCCGAATTGAATGCGATTTGCGTACCTTCCGGTGACCAGGCGCCACGGCTATCTTCGCGCGTGCTTGCCACGACCTCCTCAGGGTTACCGGTGGCCAAGCCTGTTTGCGGGGAAACCGGTAGACGCCAAAGGTCCGCGTTCTGTCGCAAAATGGCAAAAGCCAACTGTCCGCCGGATGGGGACATCGCCAACTGCAGGTCCTGGCCAGAACCCATGGTCACCTGCTGCGGGGCGCCCATAGGCCCACCGCTCCCTGAGACTTGCATGCGCCAGATGTTCAGTCCGCCGCCCCGGTAAGAGGAGAAGTAAATGTGCTTTCCTGAATGGGACCACACCGGGTTCAGGTCCTGAAATCGGCCGTCGGTGAGGACGGTTACAGCGCGTGTCGCGACGTTGACAACTTTAATGCTGAATTTCGTGCGTTCCACATTCTGGAACACGATGTTCTTGCCGTCGGGAGACCAGTTCGGTTCCAAGTGGTCCACGGCTTCAGAGCTGTCTGAGGTAATTTGCTGCGAGTTGTGTCCTTGCGCATCGACGATCCAGATGCGCCGGGGGCCGGCCCAGGAAGCATCCACGGCAAGAAACTTTCCGTCAGGCGAGAAAAAAGGATTGAATGCTTTGTCGAGAAATTTCTCTTCCTTGCCGGAGGCGAGATCCTTTCTCCAAATATCGCCGCCCTCATACTGGCCGAACACATCGCCAGGCTCCAGCTTGCCGCGAGGCTGATTGGAGCGAACAAACAATATACTTTGTCCGTCGGGCATCCACTTCGGCTGGATGTCGTCTCCGGTCCCGGCGGTCAATTGTTGCGGTTCTCCCTGAAGCGCTTTGACAAATAGCTTCTTGAAACCATTGACTTCCCTGCTGTAGGCCAGGCGTCCTTCATCGGGCGCCCAAGCCGGAAACTCGTGAAGACCTTCTGTGGTGGTGAGCTGAACGAGTCGTGCTGCGGAAAGCGAATTAGCGGTGTTTCTGCCGAACTCTTTGCGGAGAAAGTAGCCGGCGAAAAGCACGGCGAGGCTGATTACCACGGCCCAAACCGCTCTCCGGCTGTAAACCGGCTGCTGTGGGGCGACGGCCGTTGGAGTTGTCGTACCGGATTCGAGCTCCCGCCGCAACCGTTGGAGATCGGCATTCACTTCCGCGGCACTTTGGCAGCGCAGCTCGCGACTCTTTTCCAGGGCCTTGCTTATGATTTCTTCCAGCTTCGGAGAGAGACCGCGCCGCACCTGTCCCGGCGGCACAGGCTGTTGGTTAATGATCGCATTGAAGATGGCGGCAGAAGTGGCACCCTGAAACGGCAGAGTACCTGTCGACATTTCGTAGAGCACCACGCCGAGGGAGAACAAATCGCTGCGGCTGTCCAGTTCCCGTCCGAGCGCTTGCTCGGGCGACATGTACGCTACAGTGCCTAGCGCAGTCCCCGGCACGGTTTGCTGCAAGCTGTCAACCCCCACTGTTGCGGTGGCGTCGTTGTTTGCTGCCGCGATCCTGGAGGAAGCCACCTTTGCCAGGCCGAAATCCAGAATCTTGGCGTGGCCGCGCGTGGTCACGAAGATGTTGGCAGGCTTGATGTCCCGATGAATGATTCCCTTGGAGTGAGCGGCGTCGAGAGCATCCGTGATTTCGATGGCCAAATCCAGCAAGCGTTTGAGTTCCATCGGGCCGCTGGCGATGACGTGCTTCAGAGTTGCGCCCTCGAGACACTCCATGGCAATGAAAGCCTGGCCTTCTGTCTCGCCGACATCGTAAATCGTGCAGATATTCGGATGGTTCAACGTAGAGGCAGCCTGTGCCTCTCTCTCGAATCGCGCCAAGGTTTGCGGGTCTCCGGATACAGCGTCAGGAAGAAACTTCAGAGCTACAAACCGGTGCAGCCGCAGGTCCTCAGCCTTGTAGACCACGCCCATGCCGCCACCGCCGAGCTTTTCCAGGACGCGATAGTGGGAGACGGTCTGCCCGACGAATGATGGGGAATCCGCCATTTGACGCACATCTTAGGTGCCAGACCAAGTCAAGTCAACGGATAGAGCCGCTGCTGATTGTCCAACGAGGTGGAGCGCGGCTGTTAGGTGACGCCGATTCCGGAGCCCAGGCTTTTGCGGGGCAGGGGTTTGCTGGGGCGGCGGCCCCAGGTGGACAGACCATCTTTGACCAGGGAGGAGATGGTGCGGCGATTTTGATAAATCAATTTTAGCCACGCCAAAGGGCCCATTTGCGGGAAATAGATTCCTCGGAAACACATGCGGGCGATGAAAATGTTTATCCGATAGCCCAACGGTTTGTCCTTGAGCGAATCGACAGCTTGAGCCATGGCTTCCGGGCTATAGGAACGCGTCCACCCCTCTTTCACCTCGGCATGAGCTTCCGTGATGGTCATCTTCAGTGGCGTATGAGCCATCGCAAACGGGATGAACTCCTGCCAGTGCTTCGGGCGCGTCAATCGCCCGGCGGCCTCCAGCCTTTTGTAAAGCGGCGTCGCCGGCAAAGGGGTAAGCAAGCCAAAGATGGGCAGTCCTGGGGGCCAAGTACGAATCTCTTTCAGTGTCCGCTCTGCGACCCCTACGGTGTCATTGTCCATTCCGAAGATGAAAGAGGTGATCGCATAAACGTTGCGCTGGGCGAGCCTCTGGAGCACGGCGGCATACTCACCCGGTTTGTTGAAGCCTTTGTTTACGTCGGCAAGGTTCGTAGGATCAATGGACTCCATGCCAATGAAGACCCACTTTCCTCCGGAGGCCGCAATGAGATCCACGAGTTCCTCGTCGCGCAACAGATTGGCGCTGATCTGCGCGACCCAGTGCACCTGGGCACCGGCGGCGATAATGTCGCGCAGCAGCGATTTCGTGCGTTTGATGTTGATGGCGAAATTGTCGTCGATGAAGAACACGGCAATCTGGCCGCCCTCGCGTTTGGCGCGGGCTTTCAAGAGAAGCAGCTCATTCACCACGCTTTCGTTAGTGCGAAAGCGGATGGAGTCGCCAAAAAAGCCGGTTACCGTGCAGAACTCGCAGCCATAGGGGCAGCCGCGCCCAGACTCCATCGGAATGATGCGAAATGTGCCCCAGCCATCACTGATACGCTGGAGCGTGCGCTTGGCCATTTTTGGAACGAGATTGAACTGGTCGAGGTTTATTTTGTCCCAGGGAATCGCCGGATATTCCTTGAGACTGGGTTTGCGTTCCTGGCCAAATTCATCGACAGGGGCATAGACATCTTTGAGTTGGCCGCGTGCGGCATCCTCGACGATCTTTGGCCAAGTTTCATCGGCTTCACCAAGAGCCACCGCGTCGGCATGGCGCGGACCACCGTTTCTACCGAGGGCTTCGTCGGCTTCTTCTGTGACGTGAGGTCCGCCCATCACGACCGGGACACCAACGGCGCGGATTGCATCGGCCATGCGGTAGGCCTTGGCGATCATACGGGTCATCGCGCCGATCCCGACAAGTCCGATGTTTTGTTCGCGCACAAAACGGGCGATGCCGGTTTCCTCCATGGGTTGCGCGTTGCCGTCGATCAGCACTACTTCGTGGCCGCCTGGAGTCAGCGACTGGAGCAGAAACATCCAAAGATGGGGCATGAAATTACGAGTGACCCCGTTATCGGGGTTGTACAGCAAAATGCGCATGTATTCTTCTCCATTTAGAAGGCGTTTCCTTGGCGCTGGGCCGGCCAAGCCGCGATCTAAACGTTCGTTGCCTAAGGGCCGCAAGGGGAACCAACAAACAGACTCTGACCGTATCACTTTCTTGATGCGTTGGTCAGGAATTTACGGAGCAATTTTCAGTATTGATAATCAGCATCGCAGGCGGCCGCGATCTCGCTGCCCAAGGCCATGCAGCGGTCCTTCGCTAACACCCAGGAAAGAGCCGGGCCTGCGCAGCGAGGGAAGGAAAAAGCACTAGGCTTCTTCTTCGACGAGTTGTTCGCCGTGCACGGCTTTGTGGGCGGCGATAACCTTTTCCGCGAGTTCGTTCGGGACGTAGTCGTAGTGCGAGAACTCCATGGAATAGCTGGCTCGGCCCTGCGTTTTTGAGATGAGGTCGTTGGCGTAGGTGAGCATTTCGGCGAGCGGTACCTGCGCTTTGATGATGACGTTGTGGCCGCGGCTTTCGCTGCCGGCAATCCGGCCGCGGCGGCCGCTGAGATCACCCATCAGGTCGCCGGAGTACTGGTCGGGCGCGTAGACTTCCACGTGCATGACCGGCTCGAGGAGCACGGGACGCGCCTGCTTCATCGCTTCCTTGAAGGCCAGCGAGCCGGCGATTTTGAACGCGATGTCCGAGGAATCGACATCGTGATACTTGCCGTCGTAGAGGATGGCGCGGAAATCCACGACCGGGAAACCGGCGAGGAAGCCGCGGGCAGCGGCGTCGCGAATGCCTCTTTCAACGGAGGGAATCCAGTTCTTGGGAATGGCGCCTCCGAAAATATCGTCAACGAACTCGACGCCCTTGCCGCGCTCGACGGGCTCCATCTTAATGCGGCAAACGCCGAATTGGCCGTGGCCGCCGGACTGTTTCTTGTGCTTGCCTTCGACATCGGCTTTGCCGCGAATGGTTTCGCGATACGGGACTTTAGGCGGCTTCAAAGTGAGATCAACGTGATAGCGCTTGTGGAGCTTGGCGACGACGACCTCTATATGCTGCTGGCCGGAGCCGGCCAGGAGGAATTCCTTGGTTTGCGGATCGCGCGAAAAGCGGAGAGCGGGATCTTCCTCCAGGATTTTATGAATGGAGACGCCGATCTTGTCTTCGTCGGCGCGGGTTTTCGGCTCGATGGCAAATGTGATGGACGGCTCGGGTAGTTGCGCGGGTGAGTAAAACAGGGGCGAAGCTTTGTCGCCGAGAGTTTCGCCAGTAGTCGTTTCCTTCAATTTGGCGATGGCGCCGATGTCCCCGGCGTGGAGTTCGCCGACCTCCGTGAGCTGCTTGCCCTGAACAACCTGGATATGCTGGAAGCGTTCCTGAATATTGCGATTGTAATTGCTGAGCGTGGCGTCATTTTTCATAACTCCGCTCTTTACCTTGAAATAGTTGATGCGGCCCGCGAAAGGATCGGCAAGCGTTTTGAAGACAAAGAGGGAAAGCGGCTGGCTGTCGTCGTACTTGCGCTCGACGCGGTCGCCCTTGCCGCCGAGCTCCTTGAAGCCGACTTGAGCGTGCTCATCGGGGTGCGGGAAGGCGTCGGCGAGAAAAGTGAGCAAGCTGGCGGTGCCAATGTTGTGAAGCGCGGAAGTCATCAGGACCGGAAAGATTTTCTCGGCCACAATGGCTTTGCGGACCGCGGGGATGAGGTCGTGGATGGGAATGGTGCCTTCGCGGAAAAACTCCTCCATCATTTCGTCGTCGCCTTCGGCGATCATTTCAACGAGTTTTTCGTGAGCTTCCTTCGCGTCGCCGGCAAGAGCGGCGGGAATCTCTTCGATGGAGGGTTTGCCGTCCCCATCGGGATTGTAGATGTGGGCTTTCATGGCCACCAGGTCGATGACGCCACGGAAGCCTCTTTCCGTGCCGATCGGCAACTGCAGAGCGACGACGTTGCGGCCGAAAACTTGTTCGAGAGATTCCATCGCGCGCTCAAAGCTGGAGAGCTCGCGGTCCATCCATGTGAGAACGAAAGCGCGCGGAATATCGTACTCCGTGCAATAGTCCCAAACCTTTTCCGTGGTGACCTGAGAGCCGACGTGGGCGTCAACGGTGATGAGGGCGGCATCCGCGGCGACGAGAGAGGCTTTCGCTTCAGTGATGAAAGTGGAATAGCCAGGGAGATCGATAAGATTAATTTTGACCTTCTCGGAAGAACCGGACGGCCCGGTCGGGGTGGCGGGCCATTCGGCATGGGCGAGACCGGTTTGAATGGAGATTTTTCTGGCGATTTCTTCTTCGTCCCAGTCGGTGACGGTGCTGCCTTCCGCAACTTTTCCCCAGCGCGGAGTCATGCCCGCGGCGAAGAGTAACGACGACACCAGTTGCGTCTTCCCGGTGCCGCCGTGGCCGACAATGCCAACGTTTCGGATGTCCCTGGTGAGATAGCTCTTCATGCAAACCTCCAGAAGGCGAGGTCCGTGCGGGAAGAAATCGGGCGCGGGCCTGCGCCTGGCAAGTTGGAACTGAGGGAGGAGAACGGGGCCTCTATGCCTGGGTCCCCGTGCGGGGCCGAAGGTCCGAACAATTATCCCTGGTCCGATCTCCTAGCGGGCGGATGCTAGCACACAGGAAGGAATGGGGCAATGCAGGGCGGAAGATACGGAAGACACGGGAGGATGGAAAGGGTAATAGCACTAGATAAAGTAGACCTCGCAACAGAAAAAAATTCCGGATCTAGTACCTAATTGGAGATTCTGGGTCTTCCAGGCCGGCTCCTAAGTGTTGAAAGAATGAGAGTTAGACGACAGCGAAATGGTGGCAAGGCGGCCATCCCTTTGCGCACAGAAAACCAGGACTGGCCTGTCCGTTTCAGGCGGTCCCGCGGCAGCAGTCATCGACTCGGCCGACTGGTGCCAAGACTTGAATGCAAGATTCGCCCATTTTCAACAAGAAGAATGAGACTCCGGAGGGTTGCTATGGAAGAGTACCGAGAAAGAACGGGAAGAGAAGAGCCGGAAAAACCATCGAGCGCAAGCGGCGGCCGCTGGCTTATTGGTGCAGCGGGGACGTCGATCGTGGCCACGTGTCTGGCGATTGGCTACGGTTACCACCAACAAGCACTGGTTAGCCAACTGAATGGACAACAGGAACAGATGAGCGCCACGGTTGGCCTGTTGCAGGTGCAAATCGAGACGCTGACGGGAAAGCTGAATGAAGTGTCTGCCGCGCAACAGGCGGCCGCGGCCGCCGCTGGACATGCGAACACGCCTGCGGTCAAGCAAGCCGCGGGCAAGCGCAGCTCTGCGGAGAGCAAGCGACTGAAAGAGCTTCAGGCGCGGATGGAGGAACAGCAAAAGCAGTTGCAGGACACGCAAGAAGAGGTCGCCAAGACGCGGTCGGATCTGCAAGGGAACTTGAGCGCGACCCGGGACGATTTGAACGGATCCATCGCCAGGACGCACGAGGAACTTGTGGCCCTGCAGAAACGCGGGGAGCGGGACTACGTCGAGTTTAAACTGCCAAAATCGAAGCAGTTCCAGCGCTATGGGCCGCTGATGCTTTCACTGCGGAAAGCGGACACCAAGCACAAGAGCTTCGATCTGGCGATGATCGTTGACGACAATGAACTCAGCAAGAAAAAGGTAAATCTCTACGAACCCATCTGGATCCACCGGACGGACGATCCGCAGCCCGTGCAGGTGGTCATCAACAAGATTGACAGAGACCACGTGCAAGGATATGTGAGCGCCGCAAAATACAGAAATTCGGAGCTCACTCCAAGCTTGACGCCGGCTTCCCAGAAAATGCCAGCTGAGAGCTCCGCCCCTGCGGTACCTCCGACGAATCCCGAGGACCCTTTGCCATAGTAATCCTGCAATTGAGAGAACCAACCTATAAAGCGACCACTTTGCCCGGGAAGTCCTTCTCAAAAGGCGCGGTGCCGACGGTGACGCCATCGAACTCAACGGTGGTGGCCGGCGGGTTGCTGGTGATTTGCAGCTTGTCGGCATAGACCCGCGAAGGGCAGGAGAGTAGAAGCAAGGCAGCGCAGAGAGTGAGTTCCGGACGGTAAGCCATGAGAGGACCTCGCCGGATGGCTGAACCCGCCTATAACCTGCCACACCGTGAAGGACCATGAGGAAAGTACGAATCGCTGATCCGTGGATCGGCGTCAGGGCTTCTTTTTGTAACCGTCGCAGGAGAGCACGGGGAGACGGGGATACTTCGGGAAGCGGGGATCGGTGAAGGAGAGTTCACAGCGAAAGAAGACCGAGCCGTAGGCAGATTCGATGCGGCGGGAATGAAGACAATCGGCACAGAGGCTGCCATCCAGGGCGTTATGCGTCTGTTGCAGTGCATCAGGCATGAACGTAAGGATAGCGCAGTGTGTGAGCGCGGCGATTGTTAGAATGGAAGGCAGCCCGGACGTGGCTTAGAAGGATTTGCGGATGCGAATTGCAGTGCGGATTGCGCTGGCGGGTTTGGGCCTGCTCGCTACAGGAATGAAGGCGCGCGGCCAAACAGCGGACACGACCCAGAGCACTCCACAGAACCAGCAAAAAAATCAAAACACGGATGAGATCACCGCCGTGCCGAACCGGCCGACGTTCGCGTCGACTGCAGAGATGGTGCAGCCCGGAGTATTCGAGATCGAATATGGGTTTGAGGCGGCTAAGGGGCACCAGAACATCAACGGGCTCTTGAAGTGGGGCGCGATAAAGAACATCGAGCTATGGTTTCTCAACGGTCCCGTCGAGCGGGATGCCGGTACCGCGGGGCTGGGAGACTCTGGAGCGGGCTTCAAGTACAAATTACTTCCACAGATGAACGCGCGGCCGACAGTGGCGATTCTCTACGTGGCGACACTGCCGACAGCGAGGCCCGAGCTCGGTGCCGGGGCGATGGCCCACCTGGTACAATTCCTTGCCAGCAAGGATTTTGGCAAGCATCACTTTGACGTCAACCAAGGGGTGCAGTTTGTGGGCAGACCCCAGTTGACCGGATTTGACCGCCGATATTTTGCTGCGCTCTCTTATTCCCGTCCCCTGAAGGGGAAATGGGGGTACAGCGGGGAGCTTGCGGGATTCAGCCGGCAGAACGCGACGACGCCGGCTACCATGACGCTGCTGAACGCCGCGACATACAGCATGTCGTCCCGATTGGTGCTTGACGGCGGAGCATACATTGCTGCATACGGACAATTGCCACGGTTTACCGTTTTTGCCGGCGTCACCTATCCCATCGTAAATCTGTACCACCTGCATCCGACCCACCGGTCTTTGAAAAACTAGCGGTCAACTTGCTAAGAAGCGAGAAGCATCGTTCCGTGTGCGCGAACTAGTTCGAGGGTGGAGGACTGGCTGGCGGGGCGGGTAACGTCGGGGCGGCAGGGGCATCCGGTGGAGCAGGTTTGGCGAAGCGAGAATCATCGATGCGCGGATCGATCTCGATTTTTTCGGCGGTGAGAGTTTGCTTGACGTCAGTGCCTGGACTGCCCTGGTCGATCCTGAAAGGGTATTTCAGACCTTGAACCTCGTGGAAGTCCGAGAAGAAAGATTCCCAGGCAAGGTCCTGGCCTCCCGTCTTGCGGATGCCTTCCCACTTCAGAAGTAAAAAAGAGGAGGCATCGAAAAAGTAAAAGCGGATGTCCCCATTCTTGTTCGTGAGTTTCAGACGATAGACGGGCTTGTCGTCCAGGTTTTCTTTCCCGGCCAGTTCGATCTGGTTGCCTTTGTTCTTGTAGTCCACGAGCGGGCCGTCAAAGTCGGCTTCATCGGAGATGTTCTTGAGGTCTTCGGAAGACAGCGGCTGAACGTCATTGGTTCCCGCGAAAGGATTGATCATCCAGCCGGAAGACTTGCCATCGTAAACGCGGACAATCTTTTGCCCTTCGATGGAGATCTCGACGTGCATCTTTAGCGGACGCTTGAGCTCCACGGTAAAGGAGCCTTCCACGCCATGCGCGAAGGCGATGCGGCCGGTGACTCGTTCGGATTGGATGGCTTTGAGCTTGTCGACTCCCCCGCGAGCGTCGAGCGCTTTCTTGACGATTTCGTCGGCGGTCTGAGCAGCCGCGGCCAGCGGCAAGAACAAGAGTAAAGCGATGGAGAGGATTCCGGTTTTCATTCGTGACCCGCTGGCGGCTTGTCAAAGACTGGGAGCGGCGCCAGATTCATCCTAGAAGTAGAAGCATTTAAGGTCAAATGTGTAGCCAAGGGCGCGTGTTGTAAAGTTTGAGAAACAATTTTTCCTTAGACTCAGTTGAATGTAGATTTAGAGTGGCACCGAAGGACAAAGATAAGGAATAATCTTCGGGGATCGGGGAAGTAGGCATATGAAATCGCGAACCACGACCGGTGGTCTTCTTGTGATTTGTTTGGGTTTTTGCGGAAACGCCTGGTGCCAGCAAGAGCCCGCTGGAGAGGGGCGCCCGATCACACCGGCCGGCGCGCTGGTGATCGATGGGGCGACGCATTTGCCGGCTGTCGGAGCCATGCCCATGGCGATGCTTCGCAGCCCCGATGCTCTCGGCCACGACGGCAAGGGCCGCTATCTCCTGGTGGTGAACAGCGGTTATGGTGTCCAGTTCAGCGAGGACACAAATGAAGCCCAGCAATCGATTGCGGTCATTGACCTGAGTGCAAGTCCCGAGCCGTTGGTGATCCAGAACGTATATTTTCCTACGCCGCAAAGCGCGAATGTAGGATTGGCTTTTTCGCCCGGAGCACGGACAGACGGAAGTTATGAGCTGTACGTCTCCGGCGGATTCGAAAACAAAGTGTGGATTTTCCGTTTTGATCCCAAGGCTGCGGCGCCCATCGGGCCGGGCTCGCCGGGGCCGGATACGAAAATAAAGACGCCTTTCTTGGAGATCAGCAATCCCGGTGAAAAGTCGTCAGCGGATTACAACAAAGGGAAGGCCGCACTTTATCCCACAGGATTGGCCATAACGCCGGACGGAACCACGCTAGTCATAGCGAATAATCTGGGAGACAGCGTGACCATCGTGCGCGGATTGAGCGGGGCACGGCGAATGGAGAGAGTGGATATGCACCATCCGGGGAGGGCCAGCGAGAACATTTATCCGTACGGCGTCGTCGCGATGGGAAGCGGTAAGAATGCGCAAGCGTATGTTACTTGCTGGAATGACGCGTCCGTGGCGGTGATCTCGCTGGGCGGTAAGGCAGCGGTCCAAAAGTACATCGGTGTTGACCGGCATCCGACGGCGATGATGATAAGTGCCGATGGAACGCGGCTTTTCGTCGCAAATTCGGATGCGGACAGCGTCTCGGTGATTGATACTTCGGCAGATCAGGAGGTCGAGCGAATTGACGTCCGCCTCGCCGAGAATGCGTTGCCGGGAGCGAGTCCAGAGGGAATAGCGTTCTCCGCGGATGAGAAAACACTTTACGTAGCAAATGCCCACAGCAACGCGATAGCAGTAGTCGCACTCTCCGCGAAGGCCCGCGGCGGGAGTGCGATCGCAAAAATCCAGGATGACCCGAAATCAAAGATCCTGGGATTTGTTCCAACGGGCCAGTATCCGTCCGCGGTTGCCGTGGCAGACGGCAAACTCTTCGTCGGAAATGGAAAAGGCACGGGATTCGAACCATCGTCCATGACGGTCAGCAGCAGCGGGTTCACGCCCAATCCACCGAACGCAAAGTTTCCCCCCAATAAGGAAAAGAATCGGCAGGGCGGGCAATACAGCGGCTCGATCGTTTCCGGAAACATCAGCATGGTTTCCCTTCCCGATGAGCCGGCGCTGGCCCGCTACACGCAGCAGACCATGCAGAATGACGGCCTCATGGATTTTGCTCCGCCCAAGCTTTTTGCGGGCAAGAGCCCGATCAAACACGTCATCTACATCATCAAGGAAAATCGCACCTATGATCAGGTGTTTGGCGACGTGAAAACATCCGGCGATGGACACGCCGCGGATGGAGAGCCCGATATTGCAATTTTCGGGAGCGCCACAGCAGCGCGGCGGCCTGACGGCACGCAGCAAGTGGTGACGCCCAATCATCAAGGGCTAGCGCAGCGCTTCGGTTTGTTCGACCGCTTCTTTGTGAATTCGGAGGCCAGCCCGGATGGCCATAACTGGGCGACGGCGGCCTTCTCGACCGATTATGTGGATAAGGGATTTCGTTGGGAGTATTCCAACCGCGGACGCACTTACGATTGGGAAGGATATAACCGGCTGCCGGATTACGAGCCGCCCGGCGAATTGGACATCGGTAAGTTTCACGGTGACGTACTGGATGCCCTCACGGACTTGCTGGAAAAGCATCTGCCGTACCGCCAGGGATTCACGGATTTGGCGGAACCGAAAAGTTTGTATCTATGGGACGCAGCGGCGCGGGCGGGTTTGACATACCGGAATTACGGCGAATTTGTAACCGTGATTTCAGCGAAAGACGTCGAAGCCGCCGGGCAAAAAAAGCCCAAGAGCTATCCCGACATTTCGAATGCCCAGCGCGCCATACCCAATAAAGAGTCGCTGCAGAAGCATCACAGCCTGAGCTTCCGGAGTTTTGACGTGACCGCGCCGGATAGCATGACCGTGGACTGCTACAAATCAGCCTTGGATCCCTCGGCATCCTTCGACGCGGCCGTGACTCAGGACAACTCCAATGCAAAATGCCGGGGCAACTCGAGATTTGGCGAATGGCTCGCGGAGTTTCAAGGATTCGTCAAGGACCGCGAAGCGGGCCGCGGCGACTCGATGCCGGCGCTCAACGTTTTGCGATTTCCAAACGATCATACGACCGGGATAAAAAATGGTTTCCCCACGCCGCAATTCATGGTTGCGGACAACGATTACGCCGTGGGACGCCTCGTGGAAGCGGTCTCGTCGAGTGGGTATTGGAAAGACACGGCGATTTTCCTCGTGGAGGATGACGCCCAGGCCGGCCCGGACCACGTCGATTCCCACCGCTCGGTGGGCTTGGCAATCAGCGCGTATAACCGGCCCGGAGCGCTGATCCACAAATTTCACAATACGGTCAGCATGATTCGCACAATTGAGATGCTGCTGGGAATCGCTCCTATGAACCAACTCGATGCTTCGGCCGTGCCCATGGATATTTTTCAGGAGACGCCAGACTTGACGCCCTATAAGGCCGTTCTGCCAACCATTGCCGCGGACAACCTGATGACGGGGAAGCCGAAGGACAAAGCCACCGCAGAGTGGATGAAGAAATCGAATCGGCAGAACTTCGCGCATGCGGACATGGCCGACCCGAAAGTTTTGAACGCCGTGATCTGGTTCGCCTGCACGGGAAGCGGATCAAACATTCCGCAAACGGCTCAGCTTCCCGCGTATCAAGCCATGCGGCTCGGAATCGCCAAACTGGATGACGACGAAAGAGACCGCTCCAAAAAAGACGACGACGATTGACCGGTTATTTCTGCTTCTTGGCCCAGACGATGTCGTAGGTGCGATCGAACGTCACGAACATCAGGCAGGCATCCTTCGATTGGCAGGTGAACCAGTGCATGGCTTTGCTGGGCATCATGGCGAACCCGCCGGGGCCGAGCGTGGCTTCAGCCATGCCGTCCATCCCGGTGAGCACGTCGCCCCGGACCACCATCAATTGTTCTTCCGCGGTGTGATAGTGCGGGGGAACCACGCACCCGGAAGGAGCTTCGAGAAGGAAAGCGGATGCACCTTTATCTGGGTCGCCGTTCTCGCGTGCAACTTTGAGGCAGGCCGGTTCGCCGTCGAAAACGAGCTTGGCACTCGCGAGCGGTGTGACCACACCGTGAGGAGGAGTCTGCCCTTGCCCCTGTCCTTGCGATGACGCGCCCACGGCCACGAGCAGGATCGCCAATGGCGCGACGCCGAGAATCATCTTCATTGTTCTTCCAGAAATCGCATTGATTTTTTCATGGTTTTCCTCAGCGGAAAAGCAGCGAACTGAATTCCGTCAGGTTGCGGCGCCAAACCATCCAGGTGTGCGCGCCAGGCGTCTCGATGTCCACATGCTTAATATTCTTGGAAGCCAGCCAGACGCGGAACTTGCGATTGATGTCGATCAAACGGTCGTCTGTGCCGCACGCAATCCAGAGCAAGTGCAGTTGCTCCGTGGCCTTGGAGTCCAGCGCCGGGAATTCCTTATCGAACTCTTCGGTAATGCCTCCGGAGCTGAAAGCGCCGATCCAGCCAAACTTGTCCAGCGCATTCAGGCCCGTCAGCAAGGATTCGGAGCCGCCCATGGAAAGGCCCGCGATGGCGCGGGAGTTGCGGTCCTTGACCACGGGATACTCGGCTTCGACGCGCGGGATCACTTCCCCGAGCAACGCCTCGCGGAATTTATCGAAGTTTCGGTCCGTGAGCGCGCGATCGCGCCACACCCTAGAGTTAGGAAGAAGAACTTCGGGCGCGCCGTAACCGAGCGGCATAACCACCAGCATGGGCTTGGCTTTGTGCTGGGCAATCAGATTGTCCAGGATTACGTTGGCGCGGCCCACCGCCGTCCAGCCGCTCGCGTCGTCGCTGAATCCGTGCAGCAGGTAGAGGACGGGATAAGTTTGCTTCGCGCGTGGGTCGTAACCCGGCGGAGTGTAAACGAAAAAGTCGCGATCGTCGCCCACAACTCCTGACTTGTAGAAATGATGATGAATCTCGCCATGCGGCACCGCGCCAATCTCCCAGGAAAGAGACGCAGGTCCGGGCACGTACACTTCGCTCGCTCGATAGAGGAAGTTGGGCTTGATGGCGTGATTGGAAGGATCGAACATGCCCACGCCATCGGCGACGATTGAGTATCCGTAATAGTCAGGCGCGAGCGGTTCGGTGGTCACACTCCAGACACCTTGATCGTCTTTCTGCATGGGCAAGGGCTTCGCAGAGCCTTCCATCGAAACCGCCACCTCTTTGTCGTTGGGCCCACGGAACCGGAACGTAACGCTCTTATCAGAGTGGACCTCCGGAGAGACCAGCGGCGCTGGTGGCGTCTGCGCAGCCGCTGTCGATGCCAAAAACAGAATTGCCATCAAACAGAACTTTGGTCTCATGATTCCCCGTTCCGGGACGCCCGTAGCGCCGCGCTTTAGCCCGGCATCTTTCCCCTTTGGAGTGCGGCGGCTCGACGCCGCTTTCTGGTAGAGGGACGATACATCGTGCCCTTCCTGCTCCCGCCCCCAGCTCGCCCGCGCCGAGGGATAATACAACAGGTCACCCTTGTAAGTTTGCCCCTTATGCTTACGGGCCATTAAAGTCGAGGTAGCCGACCTGCCCTATCCGAGCGTCAAGCGGGTTGCTGGTACAGGCCGACCACATTTCCTCCCGGATCACGGAACCTCGCCGTGATCTCGGGTGCGTCCGCGCCGATTGGCTGCACGATCTCGCCCCCATAGGCTACCACTCGGTCAATGGTCGAGGCCACGCTGTCCACCAGGATGTAAAAGAGGAGCCCGGGCTTTCCGGCGGGCGGGCGCCCGAGGACCCACGTGCCGCTCACTCCCCCGGTTGTATCGTCAAAAGCAGTGCTACCATCGCCGCGTTTGCGGATGGTCCAGCCGAACACTCCCTTGTAGAACTCGGACGAGCACGCAATGTCCGTTGCGGGCATCTCGATGTAACAGATCTTCCCGTTCGCAAGCGTAGTAGGCATCGGCATTCCCTCCCGTGCGCGGCCATTCTAGCAGCCCCCAAACGGAAATCAATTCCGTACCGTCCACGC
>Ga0066710_100001212_pt1 | contig 18681 bp, 14 predicted proteins | sample GraSoiAngelo_159_FD_79666 | JGI IMG/M metagenome (GOLD analysis project Ga0066710, IMG submission 79666) | Grasslands soil microbial communities from the Angelo Coastal Reserve, California, USA - 14_1009_16_40cm | ecosystem: Environmental > Terrestrial > Soil > Grasslands | place: USA... | reverse complement strand
GTCGACGTCATCGACATTTCCAACCAGAATCATCCGGTCCTGATGTCGTTCGCCCGGTTTACGAATACCGACGTCAGCGCCGTCTCGACGTCCGGCCAGAACGTGTACGTCGCCGAGGCCACCGGGGATACCGGATTCCAGGCTCCGGCGGTGTTCGAGATCATGCAGCTGCAGGGCAATCAGCTCGTGCTGAACGGCAACCGTCGCATGGGGTTGACGAGTTTCGCCGGCACGAGCACCGCGGCGTCCGGATCCAGAGCCTATGCGACGTCGGGGGATGCGGGAGCGCTGTTCGTCATCGACCCCGCGACGTTCTCGTTGATCACCTCCGTCAACCTGTCCGACGCACGGTGGGTCGCAGTGGGGGGCGGCAAGGTCGTCGTCGTCCAGGGAACTCCCGGACGGCTCTCGGTCTTCAACGAGAGCGACATGACTCCGCTCGCCGGGTCCCCGTTCTCGTTCACCGGCGCGAACGTCCCCCAGTCCAAATCGACCGTGCAGGTCGTGGGTGGGAAGGCGTTCATCGCCGCCGGGACAGGCGGCGTCCAGGTGCTCAGCGCCAGCACGGGTTTCCTTGTCGCGTCGGTGCCCCGACCAAATCCGGACTCGCTGGGCCTAGACTCCTCGGTCGTGGTGACGAACGCCGTTGCGGTGGATGAGGATCTGCTCTTCATCTCCAACGGCGAGGCGGGCGTGTACCTCGCTCAAGGGGGCGCGTTCTTCTCGACGACCGGGAGCGAGGTGGCGCAGCCGATCACGATGGTCGGTCGGCTACGCTTCGGCAATCTGCAGTCGGTCAACCACGTGGCTTACCAGGGCAGGTACCTGATCATCGCGGCGGGACGCGGCGGCCTGAAAATCGTCCAGGTCATCTAGCTACACTCGAACCTGCACGGTTTCATCGAGCAGCCGGCGCCGCAGGGCCGGATGCGTCCGCCACACCTGCCATCCCATCGCGCTCACCGCGATCAGGTTCGCGGCGACCACCGACCACCAGCCGAGCGTCCCCAGCACCCACTCCGCCCCCACGGCCAGCGTGGCGACCACGAGTCCCTCGAGCACGATGCCGGCGAGGACCACAAGCAGAGCTATCGCCGGCACCCGCTCCACCTCCTCCGCCACCGCCACGAGCACCACGCCCGCCACCAGGAACGCGGCGAGGTGGACGACGGTGTATGTCGCCACCAGCCCGAAGCTGACCGTCACCTCTGCCGGGCCCGCCGCGCCCAGTAGCAGCGCCGAGCCGAGCGCCGCCGGGGTACGCAGAGGCGCGCCGGCGGCGATGTCGAGAACGAAGAACCACGCCGCCACGGCGATCGCGCCGATGAGTCCGGTCACCAGCCCTCGCGCTACGACGGGATGGTCCCGCAGTGCGGGGGCGAGGGGCCGCGGGTCGCGCTCCGCGCGGTGCAGGTAGGCCATCAGGACGAGTCCGGACGCGACGTTGGCGCCGATCACGTGGGGCCACGGCACGACGTCCAGGCGCGGCGCCTGCGCCAGGAGCAGTCCCGCATAAAACACGACTTCTTGGAGCACCAGGCCGAACACCACGCCTAAGAACACGCGCGGCGGCGCGGCGAACGCGGCGCTCACCCGGGCCATCCCGACGCCCAGCAGGGCGAAGACGCCGAAGTGCAGCACGGTGTACGCGGAAACGAGGCGGAACGTCGCCTCCGGAAACTCGCGGCGCAGCAGTACGCCCGCGAGCAGCGCGGGCGTGCGGAAGAGGTGGCCCGCGAGCGCATCGGCCACCAGGAACCAGAGCGCCACCACCAACCCCGCCAGCACCCCGCCCGTCACGCCCTGGACGATCACTGCCTGTACGGGTCGCCTCATGATTGCCGGCCTCCGGCGAAGGCGGTCGCCGTGAATATTACCTGCCTGCCCGCATTTCCGCAGCCACGCGTTCGACCGCGCGCATGACGGCCAGGCAGTTCAGCCCCGCCACCTTCCGCACGTCCGCCTCGCTCCAGCCCCGGCGCAGCAACTCGGCCAGGAGATCGGGAAACTTCGAGACGTTCTCGAGCCCGACCGGCACTTCTGTAATGCCGTCGAAGTCGGACCCGAGCCCGACGTGGTCGATCCCCGCGACGTCGCGGATGTGCTGGATGTGATCGGCGACTTGCTGCAACGTCGCCTTTGGCGAGCGGTCCGTCCAGGCCCTGACCGAATCGCGGATCGTCGCGGAGTCGACGCCGGCCACGCGCACCGCCCGTTCCCAGGCCGTCACGCTGTCGCCGTAGGCGCGCACGGCCTCGGACACGAAGCCGGGGTTGAAGTTCACCATCACCAGACCGCCGTTCGCGCGCACGAGCTTCAGAATCGAATCGGGCACATTACGCGCGTGGCCCGTGAGCGCGCGGGCGGAAGAGTGCGAGAAGATGACCGGCGCACGCGACGAGTGGAGGGCGTCGGACATCGTCATGTCGTTCACGTGCGACAGGTCGACGAGCATGCCGAGCCGATTCATCTCGCGGACGACCTGCTTCCCGAACGCCGAGAGCCCGCGTCGCGCCGTGTCGGTCGAGGCCACGGCCCACTCGAGGCTGCGCCAGTGGGTGAGGGTCATGTACCGCACGCCGAGCCGGTAGAACATCCGCAGCGCCCCGAGCGAGTTCTCGATCGCGTGACCGCCCTCGATGCCGATCAGGCAGGAGAATCTCGCCGCGGCGAAGTTGCGCTGCACGTCTGCCGCGGTGTACGCCATCGCCATGGTGCCTGGGTATTTGGCGCACAGGCGATGGATCAGATCGACTTGCTCCAGCGCGTACACGGCGGGATGAATCCCCGAATCCATGGTCGTCACGGGCACGTAGGCGGCCCAGAACTGCCCGGCCAGCCCGCCGGCGCGGATCTTCGGGAGATCGGTCATCAAGGTGGGCTGCAACACGGTGAAGTCCACCGAGTCGACCCCGCCGCGCGCCCGGATCGCGTCGGCGATGTCGTTGTGGCCGTCGATCAGGGGCGTGGTGCGCAGAATGCGCAGGGCCTGGGCGCGGAAATCCTGGGCGGCAAGACGCCAGGACGCCAGCAGTGCCAGAACCAACACCAGAGCAAGCCGGCGTGGCATCTTTCCATCCGAAGCGGGAGCAGGAAACCTGCCGTCGCCTCTCCCGGTAATCAAGATTACGTTTGGTCCATGGTCACTATCGCGCTCGAGGTCAATGGCGAGCCCACCGAGGTGGCCTTTGCGCCCCACAAGACGCTGCTCGAAGTACTGCGCGAAGACCTGGGGCTCACGGGCACCAAGCACGGATGCGAGCTCGGTGAATGCGGCACGTGCACCGTGCTGCTCGATGGCACGCCCGTGCTGTCGTGCCTGGTCCTCGGTCTCGCCTGCGCGAACCACGCGGTGAAGACCGTCGAAGGGATGGCGCTGGGCGGCAGGCTGCACCCGTTGCAGGAAACCTTCGCCGACCTGGGCGCCGCCCAATGCGGCTACTGCACGCCGGCGTTCCTCCTCGCCGCCGAGGCCCTGCTGGCCGAAAACCCCAACCCGACGCGCGACGAGATCAAAGACGCCCTGGCCGGCAACCTCTGCCGCTGCACCGGCTACATCAAGATCTACGAGGCGGTGGAGCTCGCGGCGGCCCACCTGCGGGGTGAGGATGCCAGGCCGAGCGAAGAGTCGCTGTATGGGCGCCGGTAAGAGGCGGACAGGCGGACGGGCGGAAGGGCGGACCGAGAATGCGCCGCTCCAGACCGCCTGTTCGCCCGTCCGCCCGTCCGCCATTATCGGGAAGGCGCACCGCAAGGTCGACGCCGTCGCGAAGGTCACGGGGACGACGAAGTTCGCCGACGACCTCGCCTTCCCCCGGATGCTCTATTGCAAGCTGCTCCGCAGCTCGCAGGCCCACGCCCGGATCGTCTCGATCGACGTCTCTGCCGCCACGCGTCTCGAGGGCGTGCAGGCGGTGCTCACCGGGCGCGATTTCCCGATCCCCTTCGGCATCCTCCCCGTCTCCCAGGACGAGCACGCGCTGTGTCCGGACAAGGTGCGCTTCATCGGCGACCCGGTGGCGGCCGTCGCCGCAACCAGCGAAGAGGCGGCGACCGCGGCGCTCGACCTGATCCGGGTCGAGTACGCGCCGCTGCGGCCGATCACCGACGCCGAGGACGCCGTCGCGCATCCCGAGCCGCGCATCCACGACTATGGGGACGCCGGCAACATCCACAAGCTGATCGATCTCGAGTTCGGAGACGTCGAGGCGGGGTTCGCCGAAGCCGATCTGGTTCGGGAAGACCTGTTCTTCTTCGAGGGGAGCACGCACCTGCCGATGGAGCAGCACGCCGCCGTCGCGGTGTGGTCCCCCGACCGGAAAGTGACGCTGTGGAGCGCGACGCAGACGCCGCACTACGTGCACCGCGCCCTCGCCAAGGTCTTGGAGCTGCCCCCCTCCCGCATCCGGGTGATCGCGACTCCGAACGGCGGCGGGTTCGGAGGGAAGAGCGACCCCTTCAGCCACGAAATCGTCGTGGCGAAGCTCGCGATGGTCACGGGACGGCCGGTCAAGATCACCCTGACCCGCGAGGAAGTGTTCTACTGTCACCGCGGGCGCCACCCGACACTGATGTGGATCAAGACTGGCTTGAAGCAAGACGGGGCGATCACCGGGATGCACTTCAAGTCGTTGCTCGACGGGGGCGGCTACGGCTCCTACGGCGTGGCGAGCACGTACTATACCGGCGCGCTGCAGACGGTCACGTATCGGACGCCACGCTACAAGTTTCAAGGTGCACGAGCGTTCACGAACAAGGCGCCCTGCGGGCCGAAACGTGGGCACGGGACGCCGCAGCCGCGGTTCGCGCTCGAAGTTCATATGGACAAGATCGCGGAACAGCTCGGCGTCGATCCCGCTGAGATGCGCCTCAAGACCCTCGTCCCTCCGAACTCCCTGACGGCGAACTATCTCCGCGTCGGCTCGATGGGCCTGGGCGCCTGCATCGAGAAGGTGGTCGAAGGCTCGGGCTGGAAGGAGAAATTCCGGAAGCTCCCCGAGGGACGGGGCGTCGGGCTCGCCTGCTCGAGCTATATCTCGGGAGCGGGGCTGCCGATCTACTGGAACAACATGCCGCACTCGGGCGTGCAGCTGAAATGCGACCGGGGCGGCGGCGTCACAGTGTTCTGCGGCTCGACCGAAATCGGCCAGGGCTCCGACTCGGTGCTCGCCTACATCGTCGCCGAGGTGCTCGGCATCGACCCGTTCGATATCGCCGTCGTCACCGGCGACACCGATCTCACGCCGGTGGACTTGGGCAGCTACTCGAGCCGCGTCACGCTGATGACCGGCAACGCCGCCATCCAGGCGGCCGAGCGGGCGCGGGACATCCTGGCCGTCCACGCCGCCGCCAAGCTCCAAGTCCCGGCCGAGCAGCTCGCCTTCGCCGGCGGTCGGGTGTTCGATGCGCGCGACCCCGAGCGCGGGCTCGGCTTCGCCGAGACGGTCCAGCTCGCGGAGGCCGCGGAGGGGACGGTGGGGACGGTAGGCTCCTACACGCCGCCCCGCAGCGCGGGCACGTACCGCGGGGCGGGCGTCGGTCCATCACCGGCCTACTCGTACAGCGCCTGTGTCGCGGAGGTGGACGTAGACCCGGGCACCGGGGTCGTGCGGGTGCCGACGATCTGGATCGCGCATGACGTGGGGAAGTGCATCAACGCCGCCGCCGTGATCGGGCAGGTCGAGGGCTCCGTCTACATGGGCTTGGGTGAAGCGCTGATGGAGGAAATGGCCTACCGCGGCAATCGCAACGTCGTGCACAAGATCCCGAGCCTGCTCGAGTACAAGAGCCCCACCACCCTCGAGATGTGCGACGTCGTGACATACCTGGTCGAGGATCCCGACCCCAACGGACCGTTCGGCGCCAAGGAGGTGGGCCAAGGGCCGCTCCTCCCGGTGATGCCCGCGGTGGCGAACGCCGTCTATGACGCGGTGGGCGTGCGGGTGGACGAGGTTCCCGTGACCCCCGAGAAGGTCCTCAAGGCCCTGCGAAAAAAGGGAAAGGGGGAAGAGGGAAGGGTTGGACCTCTGAGCTTTCCGGACATCCCATGGCCCGAGCCCACGCGCGTACCGCCGCCGTGGGAGGGGGGCGACGGCAAAGCCGTCGGACAGCGTGCTTAGACTCCCGTCGTTCCGGTACCTGCAGCCGAAGACGCTGCGCGACGCGCTGCTCATGAAGGCCGACGCCGGCCCCGACGGGATGTACGTGGCGGGCGGGACGGATCTCTATCCGAACATGAAGCGCCGGCATCAAGAGCCAAAGACGGTCATTTCGCTCATGGAGATTCCAGAGCTGCGGCAGCGTACCGACACCACGCTGGGCGCCTGTGTGACGCTTGCCGAGGTGTGCGCCCGTCCGCCCGTCCGCCCGTCCGCCCTCGAGCACGCCGCCCGTCTCGTCTCCACCCCGCTGCTCCGCAACATGGGCACGCTGGGCGGCAATCTCTGCCTCGACACGCGCTGCAACTACTACAACCCGTCGTACGAGTGGCGGAAGGCGATCGATTTCTGCATGAAGAAGGACGGGGCGATCTGCTGGGTCGCGCCGTCGAGCCCGCGCTGCTGGGCTGTGAGCTCGTCGGACGTGGCTCCCGTGATGGTGGCGATCGGGGCCGAGTACCGATTGGTGGGGCCGCAGGGCGAGCGCGTCGTGCCGGCAGGGCGGTTCTACCATAACGACGGCATCAACTACCTCACCAAGCAGCCCGACGAGATCCTCGCCGACGTACGTCTCCCAGCGCCGGACGGCTGGGACGCGGTCTATCACAAGCTGCGGCGCCGCGGCTCGTTCGACTTTCCAGTGCTCGGCGTCGCGGCCTGGGTCCAATGGAACGGCAAGAACGTCGCGAATGCCCGCATCGTGCTCGGCGGCGTGGCGAGCTGGCCCCAGGAGATTCCCGACGCTGGCGCAGCCCTAAAGGACGCCGCGCTTACTGACGACAGTATCGGTAGCGCGTCAGACGCCGCTTACCGGCCTTCCAAGCCCTTGGACAACACCGATTTCGAGCTGTCGTGGCGTAAACAGATGACGCGGGTCTACGTCAAACGCGCCCTCGAGGAGCTGCGCGCCAGACGGGGGTGACCGCGGCGGCCCTGGCTCGGTCTCCTTCTGACGTGCTCACTCTCGCCTGCATCTTCATCCTGGTCCGACAAGCGACATCAGCGCGAGGCTCTAGGCCCTGAACGCACCCATGCGCCACCGCCGCCGGCGCCAGGGGCGCAGAAGAAGTGCCGCCGCCATGAAGCCCAAGGGCCACAGGAGCAGTCGCGCCCCCCAAAAACCCCAGAAGCCCAGTACCAGGATGGCCAGGAACGCCAACCGCAGCGCACTCCACAGCCACCACGCGGCGAGCGGGGGGCGTGCCACGCGCTCCCTGGGGTGCTGATCGCGGTCCACGGGGAGGTCCGCTATCAACTGATAGAGCTCCTCGCGATACGTCGCCGCCGACGCGGCCGCCGAGCGCTCCCCTGCCTCCTCGGGCGACAGCCGACCCTCGGCCGCCGCACTCTGCAACAGCTGCGCGATGCGCTCACGCTCGGCGTCGGACGCCCGCACGCCGCGGGCCCGGTCGGGCGCGCTCATGACTGCACCAGCGCGTCGATCTCCTGCGCCGCACGCTTCAAGATGTCGCTGATCTTTTGGCGCACCGCGTCGTCTCGTGTGCGCCACCCGGCTCGATAGGCGCTCCGCATCAGCGCGCCCATCGCGCGGTTCAGATCTCCCATGCCGCCCCCCAGCACTTCGTCCACGGCGTCCTTGACCCGGTCGAAGATGTCCTCCACCACGTCGCGGTGCTCTTCGAGGAACTTGAGCCCCAGGTCGGTGATCTCGTAGACCTTCTTGCCGTCGACGTCCTTCGCGCGTACCAATCCCTCGTCTTCGAGCCATTGCAGGGTGGGATAGACGGTGCCGGGCGAAGCCGAGTAACAGCCGTGCATCTGTTCCTCGAGCTCCTTCATCACTTCATAACCGTGTCGCGGCTTGTCCTTGAGGAGTTTGAGAATCACGTACTTCATGTCGCCGGCCCCGAACCACTGACGGCGGCGTCCGCCCCGGCCGAAGCCGAAGCCCACAAAGCCCGGCCCGAATCCCTGCCAGCCCCATCCGCGTCTCATGCCAGCCTCCTTGATACGCCGTCACGATACTGCGCCACGATATATTGTTACGATATGTCGTACGATGTATCGCGTCAACCTGTTTCCGACAACGTCGAGACATCTCTGCGACACGCGAGCGCACCCCCGGGGAGCTATCAAGTCAAGGTCGCTCATCACAAGTCTCCGTCGCACTTGAGCTTGCACGGCTGGCCCAGAGCCGTACATTCTACTCCCCCTACGTCCCGCGCCCTGGGAGAGGAGCATCCGATGGCTGTGCAGGTCACCCCGCACCCCGCTTGGGTCGCGGACCTCGATTCCGCGCTCGAGCCGGGTCGCCAGGCGATTCTCGACACGCCCGTGATCGTCGATGCGTCCGAGAACCAGCTCGTGGACGGCCGGATCCAAAACTTCCTGGTCGGCTTCTACCCGATTATCCGTGACTTCCCCCAGTGGCTGCAGCTGTTGCTGGACCGCTCGCCCGACATGGGGCGGGAGTTCTTCACCGACAACATCCGCGTGGAGCGCCGTCACGACGCGATGTGGCGCGCCATGGGAGACGGATTCGGGGTGCCCAAGAAGCGGTTCCAGGAACCAGAGCCGATGTTCCCCGCCGTCCGGACCTTCCATGGCTACCTCACGGAGATGTGCCGCAACGCCGAGTTCGGGACGGCGGTGTCGGCGACCAATTATGCGGTCGAGGGGGTCGCGCAGAAGATCTCCGAGAAAGCGCTGCGCGGCCTGGCCAAGAACGAGAAGATCGGGCCGCGCGGCCGCTGGTGGCTGGAGGAGCACGCGAAGTACGACGATGAGCACCCGATCCACGCGCTCGAGATCATCAAGGATTGTGTCCGGCGGGGGCCCGACCAGCCCCGGGGCGTGACCGACGCCGCGCTCAAGAGTCTCTCGCTGATGCGGGACGCGATGGAGGCCTCCTATCACGCGTGAGTAAGATCCGCCGCGTCCCGCCCGCGCGGGGCCTCCGGTCCCCCCCCCCCTCCCCCCCGGGCGCGGCGGCCACTGACGCCCCGCCCGCCGAAGCGCGGCTCGATCTGCTGCAGGCCGCCGCCGACGTTGTGGCGGCGCTTCCTGATGCGGTCATCGTGACGGGCATGGACCGGCGTGTCCTCGCCGTCAATCAGGGCGCCGCGGACCTGCTCGGTTCGCCGGCGGCGGAGCTGGTGGGGCAACCCACCGCCGATCACGTCGCTCCCGCCGAGCGGACGCACGTGGCGTCGCGCGAGGACCGAGTCTTCGCGGGCGAAGCGCAGCGGTACGACACCAAGGTGTTGAACCGGCAGAGCGGCGAGGAGCGCGACGTCGCCGTTTCGAGCGGGCCGTTCCGGGTAAAGGGTGAGCTGATCGGCACGCTCGCCACGCTGCGGGACTTCACCGACCAGAAGCGTGCCCACGACGCCTTGGCGCGCTCCGAGGCCCGCTACCGCAACCTGGTCGAGTCCGCGTCGGATGCGATCGTGACGTTCGATGCGAACGGCCGCTTCACGACGGTGAATCACGCCGCGGAGATCGTCTCCGGCTATCGGCGGGAAGAGCTGGTCGGCCAGTGGTTCGCCCCGATGCTGCCGGACGACGAGCTCCCCAAGGGCCTGGCCCACTTCCAGCAGGCGCTCGCCGGGGAGACCGGCCTGTTCGAGACACAGTTCTACCGCAAAGACGGCGAGACCCGCACGATCTCGGTCACCTACTCCACGCCGCAACGGGACGAGGAGGTGCTCTGTCTCATCCGCGACGTGACCGACCAGAAGATGCTGCAGGAGCAGCTGATTCAGTCGGAGAAAATGTCGGCGATCGGCCAACTGGTCTCTGGCGTGGCCCACGAGCTGAACAACCCGCTGGCGGGGATCTCGGCGTTCGCCCAGCTCCTGCTCGCCGAGAAGCGCTTCCCGCCCGACCAGCGGACGGCCGCCGAGACGATCTACAGCGAGTCCCGCCGGGCCAGCCGCATCGTGCAGAACCTCCTCACCTTCGCGCGGCAGCACAAAGCGGAGAAGGTCCCCACCGCGATCAACCAGGTGCTCGACGACACCCTGGAGCTGCGGGGCTACGAGCTGAGCGTGCGCGGCATCGAAGTCCGTCGCGAGTACGACGACGAACTCCCCGAAACCATGGCGGATGCGCACCAGCTGCAGCAGGTGTTCCTGAACCTCATCACGAACGCGGAGCAGGCGATGGAACGGGTGGAGGGGCGCCATCACTGCCTCACCGTGCAGACGCGGCGGACGGGCGAAGGCATCCGCATCGAGGTCGAGGACACCGGCCCCGGCATCCCTCCCAACCTGCTCGAACGCATCTTCAACCCGTTCTTCACGACCAAGCCCACCGGCTCGGGGACGGGCCTGGGGCTGTCGATCTCGCTCGGCCTGGTGCGCGAGCACGAGGGCCGGATCTGGGCCGAGAACGCGCCCCAGGGTGGCGCCCGGTTCGTGATCGAGCTCCCGCTCATCACGCCGCGCGCGTCGGGGGAGTTCGCCGCGGTGGCCTCCGTGCCCCACGCGGGCGACAGCCTGCGCGTCCTCGTCGTGGACGACGAGGCGTCGGTCCGGGTCGCGCTGCAGCGCTACCTCTCCGGCCGCGGCCATCAAGTCGAGACCACGCACAGCGGTCAGGAGGCTCTGGTGCGCATGCGTGCCGGCGCCTACGACGCGGTCATCGTGGACATGCGCATGCCCGACCTCTCCGGCGAGCAGCTGTTTGAGGAGCTCCGCGCTTCCGATCCCGACCACGCCGAGCGCGTGATCTTCACGACCGGTGACCTCGTGAACGAGCCGATGCGTCGCTTCCTCAACGGCGCCGGCCGGCCCTGCGTGCTCAAGCCGTTCGAGCTGTCCGCCTTCGACCCGGTGCTGCCGGCGGCCCGCCGGCGCCCCTGAGGGACTCATGCGCCCTGCGATGGTATTGCTGCCCTGGCTCGTCGTCTGCCCGGCAACCGGCCTCCGCGCCCAGCAAGGCTTCGATTTTTACGCGCGGGGCCCCTACCGGCCCGCCGTCCCCCGTCCCGAAGCCATCACCGGCTACGCCGCGGGTGAGCAGCACACGATGTATGCCGTGCTGCAGCACTACCTCGATACGCTCATCGCCACTGCCGGCGACCGCGCCCGCGTGGAGCGGTGGGGCGAGACGAGCGAGCATCGTCCCATCCGGGCGCTGATCATCTCCGACCCGGCGAATATCGCGCGGCTCGACCAGATCCGCGCCGACCTCGCGGAGCTGGCCGATCCGCGGCGTACGTCGTCCGCGCGGGCCGCGGAGATCGCCGCGAAGGACCCCGCCATGGCGGTCTTCCAGTACTCCGTCCACGGGAACGAGCCCGCAGGGTTCGAAGCCGCGATGCAGGTCGCGTATCAGATGCTCGCGTCCGATGAGCCGCAAACCCTGGAGCTGCTCAAGTCGGTGGTCCTGGTGCTGAACCCCTCGGCCAACCCCGACGGCCACGAGCGCTTCGCCGCGTGGTATAACTCGGTCGCCGTCGGCGCCGACCATCCCGCCGCCTTCGAGCAGACCGAGCCGTGGAGCGTGACGGGCCGGTATAACCACTTCCGGTTCGACATGAACCGAGATCTGCTCGCGCAGAGCCAGCCCGAAGTACGCGCCATGATGACCGGCGTGATGCGGTGGCGGCCGCAGGTGTTCGTCGACCACCATTCCACGACGCCCACGTTCTTCTTCCCGCCCGTGGCGCAGGCGGTCAACCGCAACCTCCCCCCGCAGACGACGAAGTGGTTCGATACGTACGGTCGCGGCAACGCGGCGGCGTTCGACCGCTTCGGCTGGCAGTACTTCGTGCGCGGCGTGTTCGACTTCTTCTACGTGGGCTACTGGGACGAGTGGGCGACCTTCCAGGGCGCGACGGGAATGACCTACGAGACCGACGGCGGCCCCGAGTTCAACAAGCGGCGTGACGACGGCTCGATCACCACCTTCCGCGACGGGATCGCGCACCACTTCGTCGCCTCCCTCGCCACGCTCGAGACCACGGCGCAGAACCGGCGCAACCGCCTGCTCGACTACTACGAGTTCCGACGGTCCGCCCTGGTGGAAGCCGCGACCGACCGCATGAAGCGCGTCGTGATCGTGCCGGGGACGGACCCTCGCACGACCGCGCACGTCGTCGGCCTGCTGCTGGCGAACGGGATCGAGGTCACGCGCCTCACGCAGGCCGCCGCTTCGCGCGCCGCGCACGGCTACCTCGGGGGACCGGCGACCACGCGCACGTTTCCCGCGGGCAGCTACGTCATCGACTTGAGCCAGCCCCAGCGCCGCCTGGCGAAAGGGATGCTCGAGCCGGACGCGGAGTTCGACCGCGGCTTCGTGGAGCGGGAGCTCGGCAAGTTCCAGCGCAACCGCCGCCGCGGCGAGGGCGCGGACAAGGAGGACTACGGCTTCTACGACATTACGGCGTGGTCGCTACCTCTCGCCTTCAACCTCGACGCCTACTGGACGGAGGATGCCGCACCGGGCGGAGGCGCCGCCGTGACGGACACGACCGTCGCGGCGCCCCCCGCTCCCGGGCATGCGGGGTCGGCCTATGCGTTCCCGAACGACAACCTCGGGGCGGCGCGGCTCGCGCTGGCGCTGCAGGGCGAGGGAGTCCGGCTCGCCGTCGCAACGCAGCCGCTCCGCGCCGACGGGCGCACCTACCCCCGCGGCACGTTCGTCGCCCGGCTGCAGCGGAATTCGCCGGCGTTGAGCGAGCGCATTGCGGCGCTGGCGCCCGCGTTGGGCGTCCCGGTGACCGCCGTGCAAAGCGCCTTCGCCGACACGGGCGACCTCGGTACGGGGTCGGGCGACGTGTGGGCGTTGCACGCCCCGAAGATCCTGGTGGCCGTGGGAGACGGCGTTTACGAGACGAGCTACGGGTCGCTGTGGCATTTCCTGACCCGTGACCTGGGCGCGCCGTTCACGCCCGTGGCGCTCCGCAACATCGGCGGGATGGACGACCTGAACGCGTACAACGTGATCATCGTGCCCGATGGGCGTGCCAGCCGGATGCGGCGGGAGCTCGGGGACGCCGGCACCACGGCCTTGAAGGCGTGGGTACGCTCGGGCGGTGTCCTCATCGGGTTCGGCGGCGCCGGCGAGCTGGCGGCGAGCAAGGACCTGGAGCTGTCGACCGTGGCAACCGTGGGGGCCGACAGCAGTCTCAAGGCCGACACGACCGCGCCGGGCTCGGTGCCGCCGCTGGTGTCGCCGACCGCGCCGCCCAAGGACCGGCCGGAGTGGCTGCCGGGCTCGATTTTCCGTGCCACCCTCGACCCGACGCACTGGCTCACGCTGGGATACACGGGCGACCGGCTCCCGGTCTTCATCGATGGCGACGTGTTCTGGCGGCCGTCCAAGCGAGGCGCCAACCCGGTGGTGTTCACCGGCGACTCGCTCGTCCTGTCGGGCTTTTCCTGGCCGGGAAACACCGAGCGGCTGCTCAAGGGCACCACCTGGGCCGCCGTCGAGAATCAGGGCAACGGGCGGGTGGTGCTGTTCCTCGGCGACCCGCTGTTCCGCGCGTTCTGGCGCGGCCCGGCGCGTCTGGTCACCAACGCGATCCTGATCGGGCCCAACCGCTAGAGGCAAAAACGGCCGGGGGGGCACCCTCCCCGGCCGTTTGCTCATCGCCCACCGCTGAGGTCAGATCGCTCGAGAGAGCCGAGCCAGCTTGAGCCGCAGCGGTGCGATCCGAATCTTGGGAACGACGCGGTAGCGGCTCGGCTCCTGGCGCGGGCGCCGGACGCCGGGCGTCGGCGCCATCCTGAAGACCCTTTCTCGCTCCTCGGGGACCTTCCAGGTGAGCGTCGTGCGCCGCTGCTTCCGCTGGACATCGATGGTCACCGTCTCGCCGGCGTCGTAGGAGCGGAGGATGCGCATCGCGTGCTCGGGCGACGTCGGTTTGCGACCGCCGATCGCCAGGATCACGTCGCCCCCCTTGAGGACGAGCGCGGAGTCCTCGGGCGCCCGAACCACGAGGACGCCCTCGCGAGTGCCAAAGTATTCGCCCAGGTCGGGGTTCAAGCTGACCAGCTCGATCCCGCCCCAGGGCCTGCCGAAGCCCCACTCCATCTCGCCGGGGCCGATCTGCATCCGGGGAAGCATGCCTTCCATCGGCCCCATGTCGGGGATCTCGAGGTTGGTCGTCCCGTGCCACTCGACCTCGTCCGCGACCAGCGTCGCCTTGCGGTTGTCGGAACCGCGCCGGTACTCGACCTGGACCGTGTCGCCTGGGTCGAGCGCGTGGGCCAGCTCGATGAGCTTCATCCCCGGGCCTGAGCCGTCTTCGTCTTCGGCCGTGACGCCGCCCAGCGCCGTGCCGTTGAAGCGCGTGATGATGTCGCCGGCCTTCAGTCCCCCTTTCTCGGCGGGGCTGCCGGGTGTCACGGCTTCGATGCGGGCGCCGATCTTGTCGTTTTGCGCGTCGGCATCGGTCTTGACGAGCACGCCGATACGGCCGTGGTTGGCGCTGTACGAGAAGACGCCGCCGCGGCCGAACGGGCCGGTCTCCACGCGGGTCCGCGCCCGCGCACGCGGGGCGGGCGCCGGCTGCCCCTGCGCGGCTGCCATCAGCGGCGAGAGAGTGAGGGCGGTGAGTGCCGCCAGGGTCAACGTCCGATTCATGGTATGTCCTCCAGGGCCGGTCACAGGCCCACGTAGCGGGCGCGAGTCACGCGAACCGTCACAAGCCGCTGCATCAGATCCACGCGCTGCTGCCAGAGTTTCACAAGTTGTGCGTCCTGCGCCGGGGCGTCGGTCCTGCCTCCGCCAAGCGTCAAGGCGCCGTCGATGACGGCGATCCGGTCTTCCAGGTCGGCCACGAGGGCCGCGGCGCGGCCGCTCAACACACGGCCGTCGACATCGTAGCGCTGCAGCGCGTCCTCGAGCGTGGCCGACTGCTCCTTGGCCTGCGCGAGCTCGGCGTGCAGCGCCGCGTGGTTCGGCCGCACGAGCAGGACCCCCGCGAGCGCGGCGGCGGCGGCGAGGCTCCCCCCCCATGCCCCCCACGTCCGCCGCCGCCGGGCGCGATCGCCTCGGAGCGCTTCGCGCACCACCGGCCAGCGATCGCGCGGCGGCCGCAGCGCGGGCAGGGCCTTGAGCTGGGCTACGCGCTGGTAGAGCGCGTCGAGCTCGGCCCGGCAGGCGGCGCAGGTCTCGATATGCTTCCGCGCCCAGACCGACGCTTCGCCGGCCCGCAGCGCCAATAGATCGTCCATTGTGCAATGCATCATGCGTGTGCTCCTTCACCCAACAGCCGCCGCAACCGCGCGTGCGCGCGGGCAAGCTGCGACTTGGAAAAACTCACCGACTTGCCCATCAGCTCCGCGATCTCCTCGTGCGTATAGCCTTCGACGTCGTGCAGCCACACCACCGAGCGTGACGTGTCCGACAGGTGCTCGAACGCCCGCTCGAGATCGATGTTCGCCCCGACCTGGCTTCCCGGCCGCCCCGCCGGCTCGTCGTCCAGCGGCTCGGCGGCCCGCAGGTGGTCGCGGCGGATGCGCATCAGCGCTTTCGTCGCCGCGATCCGCCGAATCCACCCCCAGAGATGCCCTTCGCCGCGATACTGGCCGATGCTCCGCACGACCTCGAGGAAGGTCTCCTGGAGCACGTCCTCGGCGTCCTCCGGGGTCCGCATAATGCGCCGCGCGAGATTGTAGACGGGCGTCTCGAAGGCGCGGAACAGCGCCTCAAGAGCTGCCTGGTCTCCGGCTTTCGCGCGGGCAACGAGGACGTCCGGAACGGCGAGGGCCACGGTCATTGTCCAAAGCTAAGATGCGGCAGGCGGTTGGAGCGTCGCAGGATCGGGGAGTGGGGAGTGGGGAGTGGGGAGTGGCACGAGGCAGTGCCGCGCCGTGCCCCGCTCGCAACCCGTCACGTCCCACTCCCCACTCGCCACTCCCCTAAATTGTTGTCCGCTAGTAACTTGCCATCCATGCCCAACCCCGACCTCCACAACTGGCTGCACCACTGGCAGGACGAAGCGGACGCCGCGTTCCTCTATCGCGCGCTCGCCACCGAAGAGCGCGACGCCAGGAAGCGAGAGATCTATCAAAAGCTCGCCGCCGTCGAGGAGCGCCACACGCGGATCTGGGCCAAGCTACTCGACGACAATGGCCACCCGGTCCCCGCCGCCGGCCCGGCGCCGTCCGTCAACGCGCGCGTCATGGCGTGGCTCGGCCGGCGCCTGGGGCCGCGGTATCTGCTGCCGGTGCTGCTGCGGGAGGAAGGGCGCGAGGTGAAGGGCTACATGGACCTGCACCGGGCGTCCCAGGCGACCGACGCGAAGGCGGTCTCGTTGACGCTGGCGAAGGAATCGGCGGCGCACGCCGAGACGTTGGCGGGGCTCGCGGGGAAGAAGGCCGAGCCCTGGCACCGGACCGAGTCGGGCGGGTTCCTGCGCAACGTGGTATACGGATTCAACGACGGTCTCACGGCGAACTTCGGCCTGGTGGCCGGCGTGATCGGCGCGGCGGTACAGCCGCACGTGATCATGATCTCGGGGGTGGCGGGGATGATCGCCGACGCGCTCTCGATGGGCGCCTCCGGCTACCTCGCCGCCAAGAGCGAGCAGGAGGTGTACGCCCACGAGATCGCCATGGAGAAGGAAGAGATCCGCCTGATGCCCGAGGTCGAGGAGGAAGAGCTCGCGCTCGTCTACGAAGCGAAGGGGATCGAGGGCAAGCGGGCGCGGGTGATGGCCGCCGACGTGATGCGCGACCCGGCGCGGGCTCTCGACGAGCAGGTCCGCGAGGAGTTGAAGATCGGCGAGGCGCACGCTACGCCCCTGAAGGAAGGGTGGATCACCGGCGCCGCCACGGCCGTGGGGGCGTTCATTCCGGTCGCGCCTTTCCTCGTGCTTTCCGGCCGCACGGCCATGTTGACCTCGTTCGCCATCGCCATGCTGTCGCACTTCGCCGTCGGTGGGGCGCGGAGCATTTTCACCGGCCGCGGCATCCTCCGCAGCGGCCTCGACATGTTCGCCGTCGGCTTGGGCGTGGCGGTGGTGGGATACCTGGTGGGCGATCTGGTCGCCGGGCTGCTCGGGGCGCCGCGCCTTTAGACGACCAGGTTCAGCAGCCGATCCTGCACGTAAACCACCTTCATTACCGGCTTTCCATCCACGAATCGCTTCACCGAGTCGTCGGCCAGGGCGCGGGCGACGACGTCGTCCTGCGCGAGGCCGCGGGGCACGGTGAGCCGGGAGCGCAGCTTCCCGTTCACCTGCACGGCGATCTCTACGTCCCCAGCGGTCGCCAGGCGCTCGTCGTAGTCAGGCCAGCGCTCGTTGAAGACGGATCCCCCCCGCTCCCCGCCGGTGCTGCCGAGCAGCTCCCAAAGCTCCTCGGCGAGATGAGGGGCGTAGGGGGCGAGCATGACGATCAGCGGCGCCAGCCCCCGTCTCGTTCCGGATCCCTCGTCCCGTAGCTCATTCACGTACTCCATCATCGCGGCGATCGCGGTGTTGTAGTCGAGGCTCTCGGTGTCGGCGGTGACCTTCCTGATGGTCTGGTGCAGCTTGCGCTCGATCTTCTTGGGCAGCGCCGGGCTCGCGCCCGGCGTCAACGCCGCCGCCTCGTGCGCCAATGCCCACACTTTCTCCAAGAAGCGCCGGATCCCGACGATTCCCGTCTCCCGGAAGTCCCCCCCCTCTTGGAAGGGCCCGAGGAACATGAGGTACATCCGAAAGGTGTCCGCGCCCCACTCGCGGATGTACGCGTCGGGGATCACGACGTTGCCGCGCGATTTGGACATTTTCGCGCCGTCCTTCACGATCAGCCCGTGCGCCCGCAGCTTGGGGAACGGCTCCTCGAAATGGATGTGGCCGAGATCCTTGAGCACCATGGTGATGAATCGTGAGTACAGCAGGTGCAGCACCGCATGCTCGTTCCCGCCGATGTACGTCGTGACGGGCAGCCACTTCCTGGTGCGCGCCGGGTCGAAGGCGCGGTCGGCGAACTCGGTCGACGGATAGCGGAGGTAGTACCACGACGAATCGAGAAAGGTATCGGAGACGTCGGTCTCGCGACGCCCTTCCTGCCCGCACTGCGGGCACTTCACGAAGTACCACTCCTTGTGCCGGGCCAGCGGGCTCACGCCCGTGTCGTCGGGCCGGAAATCCTCGATGAACGGCAGCTCGACCGGCAGGTCGCTCTCCGGTACGCCCACGGGGCCGCAGGCATCGCAATAGATGATCGGGATGGGCGGGCCCCAGTAGCGCTGGCGGGAGATGCACCAGTCGTGCAGGCGGTACTGCACCCGCGTCGTCGCCACTCCCCTGCCCGCCAGCCACTCCACGATCTTGCGGGCGCCCTCCCGGCAGAGGATGCCGTCGAACGCCCCGGAATTCATCAGCGTCCCCTCCTCGGACACGCTGGGGAGCGGCTCGCCCTCGACCTTCACGACCTGACGGATCGGGAGGCTGAACTGGGTGGCGAATTCGAAGTCGCGCCGGTCGTGCGCCGGCACCGCCATGATGGCGCCGGTGCCGTAGTCCATGAGCACGTAATCGGCGATCCAGACGGGGATCGCCTCGCCGGTGGCCGGGTTACGCACATACGATCCGACGAACACGCCGGTTTTCGTC
>Ga0066710_100001211_pt1 | contig 18683 bp, 21 predicted proteins | sample GraSoiAngelo_159_FD_79666 | JGI IMG/M metagenome (GOLD analysis project Ga0066710, IMG submission 79666) | Grasslands soil microbial communities from the Angelo Coastal Reserve, California, USA - 14_1009_16_40cm | ecosystem: Environmental > Terrestrial > Soil > Grasslands | place: USA... | reverse complement strand
CTCGCGATGTGGCGCACGTCGTTCGGCGGCGTCAACGACTTCGGGCTCGGCTCCGCGATCGCGGTGTTCCTGTTCGTCCTCGTGATCCCCGTCCTCGCGCTGAACGTGCGCCGTTTCCGGAGGGAAGTGTAGTGGCCGAGGTCGCCGCGCAGCAGCCGATCGTCGTCCCGGATCCCAGTGACACCGTCGCCGCGCGGATCATCCGCATCGCCGGGAAGCTCCCGGTCAACCTCTTCCTCGCCGCGATCGGCCTCGTCTGGCTCGTGCCGACGATCGGCCTGTTCCTCAGCTCGCTGCTCGCACCCAACGATTTCAACTCCAAGGGCTGGTGGCAGATCATCTCGAAGCCGAGCGTCGCGACCTGGGCGAACTACTCGAACCTCTGGAACTCGACGGACATCCCGCACTCGCTCGTGACGACGGCGGAGATCGCGATTGGTGGAACTGTCTTCCCGATCCTCGTCGCGGCGCTCGCCGGCTACGCGTTCGCCTGGCTCGAGTTCCCCGGTCGCGACTGGCTGTTCGTGGTCGTGATCGGCCTGCTCGTCGTGCCGCTGCAGATGGCGCTGATCCCGATGTTCTCGCTCTACAACAAGCTCGGGATCTTCGACACGGTGATCAGCCTCGTCCTGTTCCACACGGCGTTCGGGCTGCCGTTCGCGATCTTCCTCTTGCGCAACTTCTTTATCGGGATACCGAAGGACATTCTCGAATCGGCGCGCATCGACGGCGCGTCCGAGGTGCGGATCTTCTCGCGCCTGATCCTGCCTCTCGGGTTGCCCGCGATCGCGTCGCTCGCGATCTTCCAGTTCCTCTGGACGTGGAACGACCTGCTCGTCGCGCTGACGTTCGCCCGGAACACGCAGCCCGTGACCGTCGCGATCTACACCAACCTGCGGCAGTTCGGGTCGAACATCGACATCATCGCGCCCGCGTCGTTCCTCTCGCTCGTGATCCCGCTCGCCGTGTTCTTCGCGTTCCAGCGCTACTTCGTGCAGGGGCTGCTCGCCGGCTCCGTGAAGTAGATGTCGGTCGCCATAGTCGGTAGCGGCCTTGCCGGCTTCACGGCCTACGCGACGCTGCGCCACGGCGGACTCGAGCCGGGCGAGATCGTCGTCTTCGGCATGGCCGACGATCCGGCGGCGGCCTGGCGGCTCCGTGCGGCGGCGATCCGGCAGCGGGAGATGCGCTCGGAGAGCGACGGCCACTGCCTGCCGACCTCGTTCCCGGGGTTGGCCGTGCGCGCTGCGGTGCGGCGGCGGTCGGCGCGGCCACTCGTCGAGTCCGTGCTCGACCGCTACCACCCGTCCGTCGACGAGTTCCTCTCGCATGTCGACGAGCTGCGGGAGCGCAGCGGCTGGGACGCGTCGCTCCGGCGCGCGCGGATCGAGCGCGTGCATGCGGTCCGGGGCGGCTTCGAGCTCGACGGACACGGCACCTTTCGCCACGTGCTGCTCGCGCCCGGCCACCCGGGCCTGAACGTCCCGGAGGAGCTGCGCGACGACCCGCGCGTCGTCCACTCCTACGCGCCGCACGAGTACGCGTCGACGGTGGCCGTCGTCGGCGCGGGCCTCGCCGCCGCGACGGAGTGGCTGAACGCGCTCGACGCCGGCGCCGAGGTCGTTTCCGTCCGCCGCCGCGAGCCGGTGCGGCGGCCGCTGAACGTACCGCGGCAGTACTTCTCCCGCCGCGGGCTCGCCGGCTACCACGCGCTCGGGCCGGAGCAGCGCTCGGCGCTCCTGCGCTCGCTGCTCGAGCCGAGCTACCCGCCCGGGCGCCGCTTCGACGAGCCGCTCGCGCGCGGCGCGTGCGAGGGCCGCTTCCGCGTCGAGCCGTCCGTGAACGGGACCGAGCAGGTGATCTGCGCGACCGGCTTCCGCCGCGGCGTCGAGCACGACCCGTTGCTGCGCGCGCTGGTGGAGGAGCACGGGCTCGAGACCGCCGGGCACCGGCTCGTGCTCGCGTCCGACTCCACCGTGCCCGGCCTGACCGACGCGACGCGCACGCTAGCCGTCGCCGGCGCGCCGGCGCAGTGGGCGTTCCCCGGCGCCGACACGCTCGTCGGCGCGAAGTACGCGGCGCGGGGCTTCCTCCGGAGAGTTCAGGCGTGTCCTACACCCTGAGGGGACGCGTCGACTCGCGGCTCGCGGCGCTGCTTCCGGTGCTGCTCGCCGCGGTGATCCTCGCCGCCGGGCTGCACCGATGGTGGCCAATCGTCCTGACCGCGCTGATGGCCGGCGTCGGCCTCGCGCTCGACGTCGAGGTCTACGACCGGCTGCTCGACTACCAGCCCGGCTGGCTCGCCGTCCCGCTCGGCCTGCTCGAGCTCGCGCTGCTGATGGGGATCGTCCGGCTCGCCGGGATCGACGCGCCGTTCTGGCCCGCCGTCGCGCTCTTCGGCGGCGCGTGGCTCTTCGCACAAGTGCTCGGGCACGCGGGCTATCCGCTTCTGCGCCTCAGCTACGGCGACGAGGGCGGCGAGCTCGGCCGCGCGGGCGTCGCGGCCGCGGCGGTCGCCGGGGCCGTTCTCGTCAGCTCGGGCGGCTTCGCGTATGCGCAGCGGCCGCCGGTCGTCCACCTGAAGGCCGGAGTGCATCGGGGCCCGCTCGTGATCGCGCGCCGCGAGATCCTCCAGGGCGAGCCCGGCGCGATCGTGCGCGGAGGAATCGTCGTGCGGCACGACGACGTGACGATCCGCGATGTCGCCGTCATCGGCGGCGAGAACGGCATCGAGATCGACGATGTCCACAACGTGAAGCTCGAGCGCGTCTCGGTCTCGGGGGCGAAGCTCGACGGAATCCACGTCCGGCGGGCGGCGGTCCAGATCAGCGACTGCTCGATCGACTCGCTCGGCAACCCCTACGGGCAGGGCATCGACATCTCGTACACCTTCGACAAGGAGGACTCGACCGTCATGGGCTGCACCGTCGTCGGCGGTCTCGAGGGCATCGTCGTCCACTTCTCGAACGCGATGCTGATGCACAACACGGTCAGCCGGACGACGCTCCACGGGATCGCGATGACCGAGATGTCGATGGGGATGGTCGAGCGGAACCAGGTGCGCGACGCCCGCGGCGTGGGGATCTTCTGCAACGACCACTCGATGTGCATGGTCGAGCGCAACGTCGTCGTCGACACGAAGCGGGACGATGCCGGCGGCGACCTGTGGCGGGCCGGCTTCGGCGTCCTGGCGAGCTACAGCTCCGAGGCGGAGCTGAAGGACAACGCCCTCTCCGCCAACCCCCGGCCAGCGGCCGCAGTCCTCGACTCGAAGCTGAAGCTCCACCGCTAGCCCGTCCCCCAACAGCCACGGCTCCGTTGGACATCGCGCGTTCCCGAAAGGGGGATCTTTCGCCGCTGCACCAACTCTGCTGCCGATGGCGCGTCACACGGATCAGCGACGAGAGGTTCTGGAATGCGGCTCCGAGCCACTGCGGCCGTCGCCCTGGTCGCGATCTCGATCGTGGCGGCGGCGCTCGCTGACAAGACGACGGTCAAGTTGAAGAAGCCTGCGCCCGTGCTGGTGCAGAGCCACACGTGGACGACGCTGATGCAGCTCTCGCGGCGCGGCCGCCGGCTCGACGGCTTCCGGCCGGTGCTCGAGATCGAGGATCAGTACGGCCACCGCAGCTACTTCGGGGACGAAACCTCCCCGGGGGTCTACCGCGTCCGGGTCATCTTCCCGCGCAAGGGGCCCTGGAAGTACACGATCCGCGTCGGCACCGAGACGGTCAAGACCGGCTCGATGTGGGTGCCGCCTAGCTAAAGTCGCCGCCGCTCGGTGCCGAATCGTTAACCTGGTTAACGATATGACGCCGCCGGACACCAGCAAGAGCACCGACACCGTCGCACTCGCCGACCGGCTGCGTCCGGTTCTCCTCCGCGTGGGCCGGGAGCTGCGGCGCGAGGCGCGGGCCGTCGGGATCTCGCCGGGCCAGGTCACGCTCCTCGTCGCGATCAAGTACGCACCCGGGATCGGCGTCAACGAGCTCGCCGAGCGCGAGCGGATGACCCCCGCCGGCATGTCCCGCCACGTCGACAAGCTCGTCAAGGCGGGCTGGGTGACGAAGACGCCGAACGAGAGCGACCGGCGCCGGACCGGCCTGACCCTGACCGAGGAGGGCAAGCGGATCCTGCGAAACGTCCGCTCCCGCCGGACGGTCTGGCTCTCGCGCCGGCTCGGCCGCCTCAGCGCGAAGGAGCTCGCAGCGATCGAGGCCGCCATCGAGCCGCTCACCCTCCTGCTGGACGAGGACGAACGACCGTGACCGTCGCTCGCCTTGGGCTCGCTCCCGTGGGGGAACCCATGTTTCCCCCACGAGCCCCCTTCTTCCTGGTGTTCGCCCGGGGGAACCTCCCGGTTCCCCCGGGCAGCCCGCCCCCTCCCCCGCTCATGGGCGGGATCGCCCTATGAGCCGAGCGTTCCGGCGCACGTTCTCCAGCCTCCGCCACCACCGCAACTACCGCTACTTCTTCGCCGGTCAGGTCGTCTCGCAGACCGGGACGTGGATGCAGCGCCTCGCGCAGGGCTGGTTCGTGATCCAGCTCACGCACTCGCCGATCGCCGTCGGCATCCTCGCCGTCGCGCAGTTCCTCCCGTTCACGGTCTTCGGCCTCTTCGCAGGCGTCGTCGTCGACCGGCTCGACGCGCGGCGGACGGTGATCTGGACGCAGGCCGCGCAGATGGCGCTCGCGAGCCTGATCGCCGCGCTCGCGCTCGCCGGGATCGCCCAGCCGTGGCACGTCTACGTGATCGCGGCGCTGAACGGAACGCTGCTCGTCCTCGATGCGCCCGCGCGCCAGGCCCTGACCTACCGGATGGTCGGCCCGGCCGAGCTGCAGAACGCGATCTCCCTCAACTCGAGCCTCTTCAACGCGGCGCGGATCTTCGGGCCCGCGGTCGCCGGCGTCGTGATCGCCGCGGTGGGCGTCGGCTGGTGCTTCGCCCTGAACGCGGCGAGCTTCGTGGCGGTCCTCGCCGGGCTGCTCGCGATGCGCACCTCGGAGTTCCATCCGCTCGAGCGCCGCGAGCGGCCGGCGATCCTGGGCGGGACGCGCGAGGGGCTCGCGTACGTCCGCCGCCGCCCGGCCGCGCTGATCGTGCTCGCGGGCGTCGTCGTCCTCAGCATGTTCTGCTTCAACTTCAACGTCCTGCTGCCGGTGCTCGCGAAGCAGACGCTCCACTCGGGCCCGCAGACCCTCGGGCTCCTCTCGGCGCTCTTCGGCGCGGGCGCGCTTGTCGGGGCGCTCGCCGCCGCAGCCCAGCGCCGACCGAGCCTGAAGCTGATGCTGATCGGGAGCTTTCTCTTCACCGGCTCCGAGCTGCTGCTCGCACCCTCGCGCTCGACCGCCGCCGTCGGCGCCCTCCTCTTTGCGACCGGCGTCGGCTTCACGCTCTGGACGTCGAACTCGAACTCCTCCCTGCAGCTCGAGGCGCCCGACCATCTGCGCGGCCGTGTCGTCGGCCTCTACTACTACGCATTCAACGGGGCCGGGCCCGTCGGCGGCATGCTCGCGGGCTGGCTGATGGCCCGTGGAGGGACCCAGCTGGCCTTCGTCGTGGCCGGTATCGCGGGTCTCACGGCGACGGTCTGGTCCGCCCGCCGGCTCCGGGCTCCGGCACCGGCGGAACCGGGCCTCCAGCCGCTTTCTTGATTCCTATCGATACATACTCAAGCTTCACGTGCGAGCGCCGATGAATCCTTTGTGAGTCAACCGCCCGGCGCCCCCCGTCTCTCTCCGCTCGAGCCGCCGCTGAGCCCGGTGCCCGTCGGCGCCGAGCCGCCAATGAGCGCGCCCGTGCAACCGGTGCTCCGCGCGGCCGATCTGCCGCCGAAGGCGCCGCCCGCCCCGCAGGTGTCGCTCGAGGCGCAGCTGCTCCGCTTCCGGCTCGTGACGCCGGACCAGATGTCCGAGGCGATGAAGGTCCACGCCGAGACCGCCAAGCCGGTCGCGGAGACGGTCGTCGAGCGCGGCTGGATCTCGGAGGCCGATCTCGCCCAGGTGATGGCGTCGCTCGGCGAAGCTGCTCCCGCGCCGGCGCCGGCTCCGGGCCCCGCGCCCCCACCTGCGCCGGCCCCCGTGGCCGCTCCCGCTCTCATCGTCGAGCCCGCACCGCCGGCGCCGGTGCTCGAGGCGGCGCCGCCGCCTCCGCCCCCCGCGCCCGAGCCGGAGCCCAAGCCCGAGCTTCCGCCGGCTGCGGCAGCCGAGCCCGCGCCTCCCGCTCCCGCCCGTGCTCCCGCTCCCGAGCCCCCGAAGGTCGGGACTCCGGCGCCGCAGGGCCGCACCCGCGTGATCGTCAGGCTCCGGAGCGGCGAGGAGCTCGAGGCCGGCACATTCGCTGACGCCGCCGCTGCCCGCGCCCGGGCGAAGGAGCTCGTCGACGCGGTTCAGACCGAGGACGTCTGGCTCTTCGTGGCCGGCCGCTCGCTCAACCCCGAGGAGATCGACACGATCTCCCTCGCGAAGTCCTAGCGCCCGACGGTCAGCGTGACCTGCGAGAACGCCGGGGCCTGACCGCCGCCGGCCGGTTGCTGACGTAGGACGACGCCGACGGTGCCCTTCGCGTAGACAGTCCGCGTCGTCAGCTTCGCAGCCCAGAGCTTCGCCCGCGCGTCGGCGGCCGTCTGTCCGGTGACGTCCGGAACAGTCGACGCGGGCTGGTTGCCGCCGCCCGTCGAGACGTCGAGGTGGACGGACTTGCCGGCCGGGATCTTCGTCCCGGCGGCGGGACTCTGCGCGACGACGACGCCCGGCGTCTGACCGCCGCTCACCGGGAACGTGTCGGGCACGAGGCCGACGGCCTCGATCGCCGGGCCGGCTTCCGTCTGCACCTTCCCTTTGACGTCCGGCACGGCGACCGGCGGCGCGGTCGCCACGGTGGCAGTCGTCGACGTGTTCGTCTTCGGCGGAGGGAGCTTCGGCGCGACGCCGTTCGAGACGTCGATCACGACGGTCTGCTTCTTTTTCAGCTGCGTGCCGCCGCCCGGCCGCTGCGCGAAGACCCGGCCCGCGGGCGCCTTTGCCGGCTTACGGAGGGCCGTGACGTTGAAGCCCGCGTTCTGGAGCTTCTTGATCGCCACGGGCTGGCTGAGTCCGACGACGTGCGGCACCGTTGCCCGGTCGCTCGATCCGCGAATCGCGAAGAGCCAGACGAGCAGCGCCGCGACAGCGACCAGCACGAGCGCGAGCCAGGGCCAGGGGTTCTCGACCGCGAGCCAGCCCGGCGGCGGACCCGGCGGGGGCTCGGGCGCCGCGTCGGGCGGCGGCACCGGGGGCGGCGGCGTGCCCTCGGCGACCGGCCACTCCTCCGTGCGGACGGCGGTCGGCTCCTCAGCTGCAACTCTGCGTCTGCGCACCTCGTGGTCGTCCCCCGGGCAGGCTTTTCCCAACCGTCGCGGAAGGTGGCCCGATGGTGGCCCTAGCGGTCGCAGCCGTTCTCGCAGTCGCCGCGCCGGGCTGCCGCACGATCGCGGTCGCCGCCTCGATCCAGGCCGCCGTCGACGAGGCGCAGCCGTGCGACTGGGTGCTCGTCCCGCCCGGGCTCTACGAGGAGAGCGTCGTCGTCTCGACGCCGACCGTCCACCTGCGCGGGACGAACCGGAACACGGTCGTCGTCGAGGGCGGCGTCGACGTCGAGGCCGACGGCGTGTCCGTCGAGAACCTGACCGTCCGCGGCGGCCCGGTCCGCTGGGGCGCAGTCCGCGCCTGGAAGGGCAGCTACCTCACGGTCTACGCGACCGATCCCGCCGCGCCGCGCGGGCTCTCGGCCGAGGCCGGAGCAGAGGGCGCGTGGGATCACGTCTACGCGGGCGGCTTCGCCGAGGCGGGCATCGTCTGCGACGCCTGCCGCGCGACGCTCGCCCACGCGCTCGTGGAGCGGAACGCCGTCGGCGTCTCCGCCACCGGCCGGCTCGCCGTTCGCGACTCGCTCGTCCGTCTGAACGGCTTCGGCGTCCGCTTCACGGTCACCGGCAGCGCGATCCGCACGAGCCGCGTCGAGCAGAACGACCGGATCGGGATCGAGCTCGACGCGACGACCGGGGCCGTCGCCGCGAACAACGTCGTGCTCGCGAACCGCACCTTCGGGATCGTCGGGCACGAGGGCACGGCCGATCCGTTCGCGCAGCTCGTCGGCAACCGGATCGTCCGCAACGTTGTTCGCGGTTCGCGGTATGACCTCGCGCTCGAGGGCGGCCTCCACGGGACGATGAGCTCGGCGGGCAACTGCGTCGCCGGCAACCTCGTCCGGACGAAGCTCCCCGCCGACCTGACCCCGTGGCGCTGCGGGAGCGGCTCGACACCGAACCCCGACCCGGCCGCGAGCGACACGATCTTCACGCTCGTCCAGCGGCTGCTCGCGGCTGCGCACCCGATGAAGCTGCAGCCGGCTCCGCGGCCGCAGCCGACGCTGCCGAATCCCTGTAGCGGGGTGCCGGCCAGCGGGCTCTGCACGCGGCACTAGGGCTCGATACTGTGAGCACGTGCTCACACTGACCGAGAACGCAGCGGAGGCGATCAAGGGCCTCGTCGAGTCGGAGGATGCCGGCCTGCGGATCTCGACCGAGGAGGGAGAGGACGACGGCGTGGGCATCCGGCTCGAGGTCGCAGAGGCTGCGCTCGAGGGCGACAAGGTCGTGGTCGAGCACGGCGCGCACGTCTTCCTCGACGCAGGCGCCGCGCTGATCCTGGACAACCGAGTGCTCGACGTGACGACCCGCGCCGAGCGCGTCAGCTTCGCCATCACGGCTCGCGACTAGCCCGCTAGCCTGCCCCGAGTGACGCCGCCCAGGCAGCACTACAACGTCACGCTCGCCGCTCTGACCCTCGCCGGGTGCGCGTTCGCGCTTCAGCAGACGATGGTCGTGCCGGCGCTGCCGACGCTCCAGCGCGACCTGCACACGACCACGAACTGGGTGACCTGGGTGCTGACGATCTTCCTGCTCGTGGCGTCGGTTGCGACGCCGATCCTCGGCAAGCTCGGCGACCAGTACGGCAAGGAGCGGATGCTGGCGCTCTCGCTCGTGATCTTCCTCGCCGGCTGTGTCGGCAGCGCGGCGGCGTGGAACATCTGGTCGCTGATCGCGTTCCGCGCGATCGCGGGCGCCGGCGCCGCGGTGTTCCCGCTGTCGTTCGCGATCATCCGCGACGAGTTCCCGCCCGAGAAGGTCGGCGTCGGGATCGGTCTCGTATCTGCGGTCTTCGGCGTCGGCGGCGGCTTTGGGATCGTGTTCGGCGGCGTGATCACCGACCATGCGAGCTGGCGCTGGCTCTTCATCGTCGGCTCCATCGCGATCGCAGGGGCGCTCGTGATGGTGATCCGGTTCGTGCCCGATTCGCCGATCAAGACGCGGTCGCGCGTCGACTACATCGGCGCCGCGTTGCTTTCCGCGGGACTCGTGTCGCTGCTTCTCGGGCTGAGCGAGGGCGAGTCGTGGGGCTGGGGCTCCGGCCGCGTCACCGGATTGTTCGTCGCGTCGATCGTGTTCTTCGCCAGCTGGGTGCGCGTCGAGCTTCATGTGCCCGAGCCGCTCGTCGACATGCGCATGTTCGCCCAGCGGCCGGTGCTGCTGACGAACCTGACGGCGCTGATCTCCGGCTTCGCGATGTTCGGGACGTTTGTGCTGATCCCGAACTTCGTCGAGATGCCGCACGGGCTGGGTACGGCCGCCTCGCGCGTGATCGACTACGGCTTCGACGCGAGCGCGACGAAGGCGGGGCTGTACCTGCTGCCCAGCTCGGTCGTCCTGCTCGTCGCGGGGCCGCTCGCCGGGAAGATCGGGAGGCGCGTCGGAATGAAGTGGCCCTTGGCTGTGGGGCTCGTGCTGGTCGCGATCTCGGCCGGCTCGTTCGCGCTCTTCCACGACCATCCGTGGCAGATCCTGGTGCCGATGCCGCTCTTCGGGACCGGCTTTGGTTTCGCGTACGCAGCGATGGCGACGCTGATCACCGAGGCGGTGCGCCCGACGGAGACGGGGATCGCGACGGGGATGAACACGGTCATGAGGACAGTCGGCGGCGTGATCGGCGGCCAGATCGGCGCGGTGCTGCTGAGCGCGTACACGATCGGTCGGACCGGGTACCCGGCCGTGACCGGCTACGAGATCGCGTTCGGGCTAGCCGCAGGCGCGTCGCTGGTAGCCGCGGTGCTGGCGACGTTCGTCACACCGAACCAACGAATGCGCCGGCGGCAGGTCGCCGTCGCCGCAGCGGGGAGGAACTGATGTTGAAGCTGACCGATACTGCAGCCGACGTAATCGGCGAGATGATCGTGGAGGCGGAATTGCCCGAGGGCGCGGGCCTGCGAATCGCGGTCGAGGGCGAGGACGAGCTGAGCCTGAGCGTCGAGCCGGAAGCGCAGAGCGGTGACACGACGACGCAGGACCACGGCGTGACGGTGTTCCTCGACCCGGCGGCCGCGGACGCGCTGGACGACAAAGTGCTGGACGCGGAACGCCATGGCGACCATGCGCACTTCTCGATCGAGAATCAACAGGGGTGACGCTGAAGCTGACGGAAGCCGCAGCAGCCGCGATCCGGGGCCTGCTGGAGCAAGCGGATCTCGGCGAAGAAGCGGGCCTGCGTGTGACGGCCGAGATGAACGAGAAGGGCGAGCCCGGGTTACACCTGTCGTTCGAAGGGGAGCCGGTGGACGCGGATCAGGTGGTGCGTGCGCACGGCGTCAATGTGTTTCTGGACCCGTCAGCCGCCGAGTACCTGGAGGACAAGGTGCTTGATGCGGAGTTGCACGGGGACCACGCGCACTTCGCAGTCAGCGAGCGAGACACGTAGGGGAATCGGCCGATGCACGATGGTGCACATGGGCAGGCGTACACCTGTCCTGATGACGTCGGATGCACGATCGTGCATTGTTCACCGCAACCCGGCCGTTGAACTCGGTCGCATGCACGATCATGCATGCCGACTTGCCCGAGCCGAGGGCCATAGCCGAAGAAGTTCGTTGTGCGCGGGAGGCGCAAGGACTTAGACAGGACGAACTTGCCGCTGCCGCCGGCGTGAGCACGCGTCTGATCCATCAGATCGAGAACGCGAAGCCAACGACGCGGCTCGATGGCCTTCTCAAGGTCCTTCGTGCGCTCGGGCTGACAGTGACTGTCATCAAGAGGCCTCTCCTCCGCTCCACGAAGTGACCGAGCTTGATGAGTAACCGCCAGCGCCAACGCCTCGACGTTCTACTCAGCGAGGAACACCTCGGCCAGCTCGAACGGTTAGGGCCCACTCGGTATCGACTCGCATACGACTCAGCGGCCGTCGGCCGCTACGGAGAAGGCGCCAGACAAAACCGTTCTTCGAAGGGCTTCTGCCCGAGGGTGTGGTTCGACGAGACGTCGCCCGTGCTTTAGGCATCAGCGAGACAAACGGGTTCGGCCTCCTCGCAGCGATCGGCTCAGACTGCGCGGGCGCGGTCGTCATTTTGCCGCCGGCCGAAGGTGATGCTCCGCGACACAGCGGTGTCCACTGGCTTTCGGATTCAGAGCTCGAAGAGCGCCTACGCGAACTTCCGCAGCATCCCCTGGGTATCGACCCGGAAGAGGGAATCCGCCTTAGCCTAGGCGGCGTTCGGGAAAGACTCGTCGTTACGCGACTGCTTGGTTGTTGAGCGGTTTGACCGAGCGATCTCCGGCGACGGGTCTGTGTGGCGCCTGCATCAAGAAGACATGTGCCAAGCGCTGGGTGTTCTGCCAGAGGCGAAGTACGAAGCGGAAGGCGGACCAAGCACGGCTCAGGTTTTTGCTCTTCTGCGCGATATCGGGGCCCGCGCGGGACCTTCGGGCCTTCGCAGACGCGACACTCCTGAGTTTTCTCCTAGGTAATAGCGACGCCCACGGAAAGAACTTCGCGCTTCTCTACAACGAACCCGGAGCGGTCCGATTTGCTCCGGTGTACGACGTCGTCTCGACGGCCGTCTATCCGGGCCTCAGCTCACACTACGAAATGGTCCAGGTCTCGCCCGAGCCAAGCAACGTCGCGAGATCGCCCTCGCCGCGGCTCTCCGTTGCCGTGGCCAACTGTGCTGACATCAGCTCGTCGTAGACCGGGCGTTCCACGTCTCGGAACACTCCCATCGGCGTGCCGCCGGCGGTCTCTTGCGTCAAGCGGGACAGCGCGAACGCCAGGCCCGGCGACTCGTGGTGCGCGTCATGGACCAGCAACCCGTCGGCAGAAGCGTCGACGACCTCCAGCGAGCCGTCCGCATGCTGCCGCACGCCCTTCTCGTGATCCGCTCCGAACAGCACCGGCCGCCCGTGCTCCAGATAGATCCGGTTCGTCTTGTCCTCGCGCACGAAGTCGAACGCATTGTCGTTGAAGATGTTGCAGTTCTGGAAGATCTCCACGAATGCCGAGCCCTTGTGATGCGCCGCGGCTCGCAGCGTTTCCTGCAGATGCGCCCGGTCCGTGTCGATCGCTCGCGCGACGAACGACGCTTCCGCACCGATCGCCAGCGACAGCGGATTGAACGGCCAGTCCAGCGACCCCATCGGCGTCGACTTCGTCACCTTGCCGAGCTCCGACGTCGGAGAGTACTGGCCCTTCGTCAAACCGTAGATCCGGTTGTTGAATAAGAGGATCTTGACGTTCACGTTCCGGCGGAGCGCGTGGATGAGATGGTTGCCGCCGATCGACAGCGCGTCGCCGTCGCCGGTCACGACCCACACGCTCAGATCCGCCCGCGTCGTCGCCAGTCCGGTCGCGATCGCCGGTGCGCGCCCGTGGATCGAGTGCATCCCGTACGTCTGCATGTAGTAGGGGAACCGCGCCGCGCAGCCGATGCCGCTGATGAAGACGATCCGCTCCTTCGGGATCCCGAGCTCGGGCATGAAGCCCTGCAGCGCCGCCAGGATCGCGTAGTCCCCGCAGCCCGGGCACCAGCGGACCTCTTGGTCGGTCTTGAAGTCCTTCGCAGTCAGCTTGCCGTTGCCGTTGCCCTCGGCCATCAGAACACCCTGTAACCCTTGTAGCGGCCCAACGACCAGCCGTGCCCGACGCGGTTCACGCACGTCAGTCCGGTCGACCGGCTCACACAGCGGAAGCCTGCATCCGCCCAGCTCGTCCCGAAGCGCAGCACTCGCGCCAGATTCTGACGGAGCCCCTTGTCGAGCTTGTTGTAGTCGTGTGAGGGCCGACCGCGCTGGCCCATTCCGATCTCGAACCCGTCGTTCGGAGTCCAGCAGATCAGGCCCGCGGGCGCTTCTCCCTCCGAGAGCCCGCAATACGCAGCCTCGCCCGGAGTTCGAAACGCCGCGTACGCGGCGGCGAGCGCCGGTGCCGCCAGACCGACGGCGGTCGCAAGAGCGAGGAAGGCCGGCAGCTTCATCAGAAGATCCGGAATCCTTGCTTCCGCCCGATCCACCAGCCGTGCTTGTCGCTGTTCCTGCAGGTGAGGCCGGTGCGGTCGCTCACGCACGTGCCGTATGCGCGCACCCGTAGCTTCGCGCCGTAGCGCAAGATCACGCGCGCCTGCGCGACGCGGCCACGGTTGCGCACATCGATCACCGGCTTCGACCGGCCGACGCCGCTCATCGACATCGTCAGGCCGTCCGCAGGCCGCCAGCACGAGAGCCGCGATCGCTCCGTGGCGACCTCGCAGAACGCGGCCTGACGCGGAGTCTCCAGCGCGACGACGGGCGTCGCGACCATCACGCGTCCACCATCGCCTCGATCGCCTCCTGCAGCTCGCTCGCTCGGAACGGCAGGCCGCGCACGCGGTTGTAGCCTGCGGCGTCGACCAGGAACTCCGCGCGCACGAGCTGCAGCAGCTGGCCGAGGTTGAGCTCCGGGACGAGCACCTTGTCGTAGCGGCGCAGCACCTCGCCGGTGTTGCGCGGGAACGGATTCAGGTACCTCAGGTGCGCGTGCGCGACCTTGCGCCCGCCGCGCCGCACGCGCCGGCACGCGGCGGCGATCGGGCCGTACGTGCCGCCCCACCCGAGCACGAGCAGCTCCGCGTCGGCGTCCGGGTCGTCCACGTGCAGCTCCGGGATATCCGCCGCGATCCCGGCGACCTTCTGCGCCCGCAGCCGCGTCATCAGGTCGTGGTTCTCGGGGTCGTAGGAGATGTTGCCGGTGCGATCCGCCTTCTCGAGACCGCCGATCCGGTGCTCCAGCCCGGGCGTGCCGGGCACCGCCCACGGCCGCGCGAGCGTCTGCTCGTCGCGCAGGTACGGGAGGAACTCGCCGCCCTCTGCGTTCGCCTCGGTCGCGAACTCGACGGAGATGTCCGGCAGCGTCGAGACGTCCGGCAGCAGCCACGGCTCCGAGCCGTTGGCCAGATACGCATCGGACAGCAGGAACACCGGCGTGCGGTACTTCAAAGCGATGCGGCACGCCTCGATCGCGGCGTCGAAGCAGCCCGCCGGAGTCGAGGCGGCGACGACGGGGACCGGCGACTCCGCGTTCCGCCCGTGCAGCACCATCAGCAGGTCGCCCTGCTCCGGCTTCGTCGGCATCCCCGTCGACGGGCCCGCGCGCTGCACGTCGACGATCACCAGAGGCAGCTCGAGCTGCATCGCGAGCCCGATCGTCTCGCTCTTCAACACGATCCCCGGCCCCGCGGATGTCGTCACGCCGAGAGCGCCGCCGAACGCCGCGCCCAATGCGGCGCCGGCCGCGGCGATCTCGTCCTCCGCCTGGAACGTCCGCACGCCGAAGTTCTTGTGGCGCGCGAGCTCCTCGAGGATCGCCGACGCGGGCGTAATCGGATACGCACCGAGAAAGAGCGGCAACCCGCTCAGCTTCGACGCGGCGATCAGCCCGTACGACAAAGCCGTGTTGCCGGTGATGTTCCGGTACGTGCCGGGCGCGAGCTTCGCGGGCTTGACCTCGTACGTGACGGCGAACGTCTCGGTCGTCTCGCCGTACGCGTAGCCGGCCTGGATCGCGCGGACGTTCGCCTCCGCGATCGCCGGCTTCGACGCGAACTTCTTCTGCAGGAACTCGATCGTCTTGTCGACCGGCCGCCCGTACAGCCACGACATCAGCCCGAGCGCGAACATGTTCTTCGAGCGCTCGGCCTCGCGCGACGTGATGTCGACGTCCTTCAGCGCCTCGACGGTCATCGACGTCAGCGGCACCGCATGCACCTGGTACTCCTCGAGCGACCCGTCCTCGAGCGGATTCGCCGCGTAGCCCGCCTTCTGCAGGTTGCGGTCGTTGAACGCGTCGGTGTTGACGATCAGCTGGCCGCCCTTCGGCAGGTCCTTCAGGTTCGTCTTCAGGGCCGCCGGATTCATCGCGACGAGCACGTTCGGCGCGTCGCCGGGAGTGAGGATGTCGTGGTCGGCGAAGTGGAGCTGGAAGCCCGAGACGCCCGGCAGCGAGCCGGCGGGCGCGCGGATCTCCGCCGGGAAGTCGGGGAACGTCGCGATGTCGTTGCCGATCGCGGCCGTCTCCGAGGTGAACTGCCCGCCCGTGAGCTGCATCCCGTCGCCGGAATCGCCCGCGAAGCGGATGATCACCTGGGGGAGCTGCTCGACCGGCTTCGTCACTTTACAAAGTATAGTGGCATCTCTGGGCGAGGATGCCCGGCACCTCCACCCTAGCGCGGCGTCCGCTGCTCGGGGACACGGCTTTCGCCCGTGTCCCAGAGGGCGCTGAAGACGGCGTAGGCGACCGCGAGGAACGCCGACATCAGGCCGACGACGAGGATCAGCTTCGGGTTCCCGAGCGGATCCGCGAGCCGGATCCGCGCGAGGTAGACGAGCTCGTGTGGCCGCGTGACCACGTCCCAGCTGTTCAGGCGCAGGAAGCGGCCGAGGTAAATGCCGACGCTCGCGATCACGAGCACCCCGCCGGCGAGGATCCAGGCCCAGACGGCGCCCGCGGCGCGGCGCACGACCTCCTGGACGAGCCCGAGCGAGACGAACCCGAGCAGCAGGCCGGTGAGGGCTGCGGACGTGATCGTGAGCGCGTCGAACCAGAGCGGCACACCCTGCTCCGGCGCGAGGTGGATCACGTCGGTGAGGATGTACGGCGCGTTCGGAAAGAACAGCAGCCAGCCGGCGGCGAGGACGGCGAGCAGCGCCGGCTGCCGGCGGCGGCGCGAGGCGTCGTAGAGCGCAAGCGCCAGCACGAACGGGATCCACGCGAGGAACAGGTTCCACAGCAGGTACCAGAACGTGAACCGGCCCGAGTGGTGCATGCGCGCGCCGACGAGCACGACGTCGAACGCCGTCAGGAGCCCGAGTGCGAGCACCGTGCGGGTGCGCCGGCCGCTCATGTCGACAACCAGTGTACGCACGGCGGTTTGCGAAACCGGCAGCGGGTGACGAAGAGAGTATGGCACGCGGCCGTCCTCGCACCTGGACGCCGAAGGCGGTCCCGTTCGGACTGCTGATCGCGCTGCTCGGCGCGTGGGTCTTCTTCGTCCCGCTCATCGGCCCGTACTTCCGCTTCGGCTTCGACACGCACAGTGCGTGGGAGTTCAGCGGCAAGCAGTGGGAGCTGCAGCTCGCGCCCGGGATCGCGGCCTTCGTGGGCGGGCTGATGCTGGTCACGCCGCAGCGAGGGTGGGGACGGCTCGGCGCCGTGCTCGCGTTCCTCGCGGGCGCATGGCTGGTCGTCGGCCCCGCGTTCTATCCCGTCTTCTCGAGCGGCACGGTCTCGCCGTACGGCTCGGAGCTCGGCATGGCACTGCGCTGGGTCGGCCACTTCTACGGCGTCGGCGGCCTGATCCTCTACCTGGCCGGCTACGCGCACGGGCTGTTCACGCCGCGGACGTTGATCCAGGAGGTTCCGGTTGTGCCGGAGCCGACGGCGACGACGCGAACCGTCGTCCCGGAGCAGCCTGTGACGCGCGCCTGAGCCCGACGCGTAGCTGCAACCCGCCGAGCGCCCAGACGCAGTACGCGACCCACGGATCGCCGATCACGTCGGTCTGGATCGCCAGCACGAGGATCGCCGCGAACACGGCGCCTGCGGCTGCGGCACCGCAGCGCACGAGGCCCGTCAGCAGCCCGAGCCCCCACGCCGTCCAGAGCACGGCGCCCAGCACGCCGAGCTCGACGCCGAGCTCCGTGTAGTTCGACTCGCCGGCCAGGATCTTCGTGTTCGTGCGCGACGCGGTCTGGCCGACGTTGCCGAGCCCGTAGCCCTGCGGGTGGTCGGTCATCGTCCGAAAGCCGTCGCGGAGGCTCGTGAGGTGGCTGTGGATCGAGGGCTCCTTGTCGCTCGTCGCCGAGCCGCTCGCGCCCGGATGCTCTTGCGCGTGCTCCCGCTGATACGCGAGGTCGGCCTGCGTCCACTTTCCCGTCGGGCCAATCGATGGATAGACGTGCGCCCACGCGATCGCGACTCCGACCGTGGCGACCGCGGCTGCAAGCGGCCAGGCCTCCCGCCGCACGAGTGCGAGCACCACGAAGCCCGCGGCGAGCGCGATCAGCGATGAGCGTGAGAACGTGTAGAGCAGTCCGACGAAGACGACGGCGCCGAGCACGATCGCCGCGCGTCGCCGGAGCGCCGCGGCCGCGACCAGCAGGGCGACGACGAACAGGTAGCCGCTGCCGAGCGGGCTGAGGAACGTCGAGACGAGGCGGCGCAGGAAGTGATCCTCGGAGCCCGTGTTGTAGACGAAGTTCTCCGGCAGCCCGCCGGTGCCGTGGTAGTCGTAGCCGAGATGGTTGCGGAAGTAGTCGACGACGGCGCTCGATCGCCACCAGCCGATCGAGACCGTGTAGACGTCGACGAGCCCGACCGCGGCGACGGCGGCCGCGGTGCCGAGCAGCGTCCACGCCAGCCGACGCAGGTCCTCGCCGCCGAGCCGCAGCGAGCGGCCGAGGAAGTACGCACCGACCGGGACGAGATCGTGCCGCGCACCGAGCAGGACGGCGTGCCGGCCGGCTCCGCCGCCGAGTGCATCCTGCGGGATCAGCGCGTAGACGACGACGAGCGCGGCGAAGGCGAGCGCGAGCGCGTCCACGATCCCGAAGTCGAACGGCAACTGTCGCTCCCGCCGCGCCTCGACCGCAACGCGGACGAGCGCGACGCCGAGCAGGATCTCCTTCCACGCCGTGACGACGGTCAGCGCGGAGCCGCGCAGGCCGGCTCCGTAGAGCGCGGCCATCGCCGCGTTGTGCACCGCGAGCCCGACGACGAACAAGTAGAGCGCCACCACCGGCCGCCGCCAGATTGCCGCCGCCGCACCGCCGAGGAGCAGCGCGTAGAGCGCGAGCGCAGCGACCGTCCCCATCGCGAAGAGGGTAACGGGGCGGGGGGCGAAACGCCTGCCTCCCCGCCCCTCCAGTCTGCAAGGCTCAGTGCGGGCCCCACGGGTCGCCCCCCATCACCATCGCGATCGCGACGGCGACGACGAGGATCAGCGTCAACAGCAGATAACGGTTCATGTCCACACCTCCCTCCGAAGGGTCGGCGCTTAGACGGAGGACACTTCAGGGCTCAGTGGGGCCCCCAGGGGTCGCCGCCCATAACCAGAGCGACCGTGATCGCGACGACCAGAATCGTCGCCAGCAGCAGATAGCGCTTCATGCCTGCACCTCCCTTCCACACAAGAAGTCGACGCCGTAGAGGATCCAAGAGCACCGAATGGGTGATCTTTTGTCAAGCGCACGTCGGCATTTGACGATGTCCGATCCAGCGGCAAAGATGAGCGACTCAATGATGGCCAGATCGGGTTCCGAAGAGACGATTGGGCAGCGCCTGAAGCGACT
>Ga0066710_100001210_pt1 | contig 18690 bp, 14 predicted proteins | sample GraSoiAngelo_159_FD_79666 | JGI IMG/M metagenome (GOLD analysis project Ga0066710, IMG submission 79666) | Grasslands soil microbial communities from the Angelo Coastal Reserve, California, USA - 14_1009_16_40cm | ecosystem: Environmental > Terrestrial > Soil > Grasslands | place: USA... | reverse complement strand
GACGGTGAGCGTCACGGTATAGCTGCCATTGTCGGCGTACGTGTGGCTCGGCCTCACCCCCGTACCGCTGCTCCCGTCACCGAAGCTCCACGCATAGGTCAGCGCGTCGCCGTCGGGATCGGACGACTCACTGCCGTCGAAGCTCACGGCCGCGCCCTCGGTGCCCGCGTAGGGCCCCCCCGGCCCCGGCGTCGGGGGATGATTCACGCCGCTGACCGTCACGGTGACTGTGGCCGACCCCGTCCCTCCATCCTTGTCCGTCACCGTCAGCCGTAAATTGTCCGTCCCGGCCGCGGGGTACGTGCGCGTGGCCGTGATCGGGGTCGCCTCAGTACTCACGCTGCCCGTGGTCTGGGAGGAACCGTCGCCCCAGTCGATGGCGTAGGCCCACGGCGTGTCGCTCCCCCCCCCCACATCGCTGAAGGTTGCGCTGAGCGTGAACGGACTGCCCGCGGTCGCCGTCTGGGCGGCGGCCGTGCTCACCACCGGCGCCGCGTTCGAAATCGCCGTCGTGGTCGTCGCCGGCCCGCTCGCCGCTCCGTGCGAATCGGTGACGGTGAGCGTCACGGTATAGCTGCCATTGTCGGCGTACGTGTGGCTCGGCCTCACCCCCGTACCGCTGCTCCCGTCACCGAAGCTCCACGCATAGGTCAGTGCGTCGCCGTCGGGGTCTGTTGAGGTGCTGCCATCGAAACTCACAGCCGCGCCTTCAGCGCCCGCGTAGGGGCCCCCAGCCGCCGCCGTAGGCGAATGATTCACGGCGCCCTGCGCGTCGTGGCAGCTCCCGCTGCCCAAGTCCGTGAAGGTCTGGCCGGCGATCGGGATGAATTTCCAGTTATAGCCGGTGGCATACAGCGTCAGCTTCAGGACCCCAAAGGTCGCGTCGTTCTGCACCTCCGTGTTGGGCCGCGGCGCTCCCACGCCGAACCGGCCTTCGCCGCCCGTACCAACAATGAATTCGCGAATACCGCTGTTCGGATCGGCCACGCCCTTCGCGGTTTGCGGGGCGAAGCGCTGGTAGTTGTGCTCGTGCCCGGCGACCACGATCTCCGCGCCGGCACTGTACAAGTCCTGCCACAGGATGCGCGTACTGCTGTCTGCCAGGCTTCCGGAGCTGAAGAGCGGATGGTGCAAGTAAGCCAGTGTACAGCGCTTGGTGCTGGCCGCGAGATCGGCTCGCAGCCACTGCTCCTGCAGCGAGCCCGCTGCGTGCCCCACGTTGCTGTTCAGGGCGATGATGTGCCAATCGCCGAGGTCGTAGCTATAGTAGCCCTTCGATGGATCGCCGGCCGCCGCGCCGAAGTACCCGAAATAGCCGGCGGCTCCGGCAGTGCTGTACTCGTGGTTGCCCGGAATCGGCCGGGTCCGAGCTTTCTGCCGGCCCCACGTCGGAGCGTAGCAGTTCGCGTAGTCGGTGCTCGAACCGTCGGGGTACGCGTTGTCGCCGGCGACGAACACCGTGCCGGGGATGGTGTCGAGCAGGTTCGCCGTGAAGGAATCCCCGTTCAGGCTGCAGTCGGCGATATCTCCGGCCCCAACAAATACGGCACTGCCTGTGGTGATGACCTGGACGACCGCGGCATCAGACCCCGAGAGGCCCTGATTGTTCGTGACCGTGGCGCGTACGGTATCCAGGCCCACCGCCGCGTACACATGCCCTGCGGTGATCGGCGGAGCAGAGCTCGCCGTAGTCCCACTGGTCGACGTGCCGTCGCCCCACGTGATCGTGTAGGTCCACGGGGCAGCGTTGGCACCCCCATCGGTGAACGAGGCAGTGAGGCTCAGCATGTCGCCCGGGTGCGTCGTGAGGTCGGGGCCCGCGTACACGGACGGCGCTCGAGTGACGCATCCGCCACTCCCGGCATCCGTGAACGTCTGGCCGGCAACGGGGATGAATTGCCAGGAATACGTCCCGTCTCCCAGCGTGAGCCTCAGCACGCCGGGGACTCCGGATCTTCGCACCTCGCTGTTCGGCTGGACCGCCGTGACGGAGCTCGTCCCCATCCCGCCCGTGCCCACCGTGAACTGCCGGATCCCCCGCTGCGGATCGAGCACCCCGGCCGGACTCTGCGGCGCGAAGCGCTCGTACAGCTCGTAGTGCGCGTTGAGCACGAGCGCGGCGCCGGCGGCGTAGAGATCGTCCCAGAACGGCTTGACCTCGGGGCGCACGGCTGTCCCCGAAGAGCTGAAGCGGGGGAAGTGCCAGATGGCGAGGATGCATTGCTGGGTGTTCGCGGCCAAGTCGGCTTGGAGCCATTGCTCCTGAGGAGACCCAGGGGCCGTCGTGGAGACGTTCCCGTCGCTGTTCAGCACGACGATGTGCCAGGCACCGAGATTGTAGCTGTAGTAGCCCTTGCCGCTGTCGCCCGCGGCAGCGCCCCAGTAGTGGTAGTAAGTCGCGTCGCCGGGGGACCACGTCTCCGTGTGTCCAGGGGCAGGCCGGGTACGGGCCTTGTGACGACCCCAGGTCGTGGAGGGGGCATAGCAATTGGTGAAGTCGGGGGGCTGCGAGCTCGTACCGAGCACATTGTCGCCGATGGTGAAGACGGTGCCCGAAATGGTATCCAGAATCGCCGCGGTCGCCTCGTCCGTGGTGCGGTCGCAGCGCGCGATGTCCCCCGCGCCCACGAGTGTGACCGCCGACCCGGGCGTCGTGCTCAACTCGGGCCTGGCGAGCTCTCGAGGGGGCGGGAGGGGGGGGCCCTGCTGGGGTTCTTGGGTTTCGCGGCACGTCGTGGACAACGCGCCGACCAGGAGGATCGCTCCGGCTGCGTGGATGCGGGAGAAGTACAACGGAAACAGGGCCACGGCGGCAGCCAGCGCATGTTGCGTGCGCGCAACGATATCCGATAACGTCTTGAGCGGTATGATGTTGGGTAGAGGCGTCGACGGGCGGGGGCGTCGCCTGTAGCACCACCATTACACTTCCGGCGCAGGTCGCTCGCGGGTTTGAAACGCCAAGAGTCGCCCCGGCGGCCGCCGACCGAAGCTCTATCCGATCTCGACGCCGACGCCGTCGCGCCGCAGGCGACCGAGCAGCCACGCCTGCACACGGGCCGTCACCTGGACCACACCGTCGACCTGGGTCTCCGCCAGTACTTCCGCGTCGCGATGCAGCGCAGCCAGTAGCTTCCCGTCTCCGAGGGGAACGTGGATGCGAGCGATCGGGCGCAGCGCCTGTGCGGAGGTACGGAGCACGCTCCTCAGCCCTTCCACCCCGACCCAAGTCGGAACGCGCAACGCGGAACGCGGAACAGTCGATGTGAGCACGGCGTGGGGGTACCGTTCCCGCACCTGCGCGAGAAACGCTTCGGGATCGGGCAACAAGTCGGCCTTATTGAAGACGTACACAACGCGCTTGCGGCCCACGACGCTCGCGTCATCGTTCCACGTTCCGCCTTCCGCGATCCGTGTTTCCCGATCCACCACCTCCGCCTGCTGTTCCCACGCCGGATGCGCGGCGTCGATGACATGGAGGAGGATGTCGGCGCCCCGCACCTCTTCGAGCGTCGCGCGGAACGAGGCGACGAGGTGGTGCGGCAGCTTCCGAATGAAGCCCACAGTGTCGCTTAGCCGGAACCGATACCCATCCCCGACTTCGACCTCGCGCGTGAGCGTGTCGAGGGTCGCGAACAACCGGTCCTCGACGAACACCTCGGCGCCGGACAGCGCCCGCAGCAGGCTGGACTTGCCGGTGTTCGTATAGCCCACCAGGGCCGCGGTGGGCCGATCCCGGCGGCCCTGCCGCTGGTTCGCCCGGTGATCGGCGACTTCCTCCAGGCGCCGCTTCAACGTCGAAATCTTGCGGCGGATCACGCGCCGGTCGGTCTCGAGCTGCGTCTCGCCGGGGCCTCGGAGCCCGATGCCACCGCGGATGCGCGACAGATGGGTCCACATACGGGTGAGACGCGGCAGCAGGTACTCGAGCTGCGCCAGCTCGACCTGCATTTTCGCCTCCGCGGAGCGTGCGCGCGTCGCGAAGATGTCGAGAATGACCTCGGTGCGGTCCATCACCCGAACCCCGAGCGCCCGCTCGAGATTGCTGCCCTGGACGGGCGAGAGCGGCTCGTCGAATAGCACCAGGGTCGAGCGGGCGTCCTGTAGCACGCCCTTCAACTCTTCGACCTTGCCCTGGCCGAGATACAGGTTGGGTGTGGGTGCCTCGAGGCGCTGGTAGGTCTGGCCGACGACTTCGGCCCCCGCCGTGTCGGCGAGCCGGCGCAACTCGTCGAGATGCTCGTCCACCTGCGCCGCGTCCGCCGACCCTTTGCGGGGCGCGCCAACCAGGAACGCGCGCTCCACCGGCGTTTGGATGTCTATGAGCTGGCGGATCTGCTCAAGCTCCTGCGCGAGGCGTCACGTTGCAATCTAGGGCCGGATCCCGGAGGCGGGAGGGGGCAAGGGGCCAGGGTACGCGCGTGCGCCTCACAGGATCCGCTGCACCAGCGCGTCTACCACGGTCAGCCGATTCACATGACTCAAGGTGTGGATGCCGCGAACGTCGCGCGCCCATTTGGGTTCGAGGGTACTCGACTCCTCCTCGCGGTACTCCGTTTCGCTCAGGGTGACAATTCGATTGAGGTTCAGTCCGTAGCCATAGCGGGTTCCGCTGTTCTGCGAAGGCCGATACAGTCGGCCGCCGTGCTCGAAAATCGCTCCGGCAGGTCGCGAACGTCTCACATCCGACACAACGGGATTGGCGGGATGGGGTGTCCAGTGGGTGCTGAGTGGCGTGTCGGCAGAAAACAAGAAGAGCTCGTCCCACTTGGATGCGCCTGGTCGCTCCCGGACATTCGCAAACAACCACCACTTCCGCCCATCACAGAACAGCGTGGCATCGACGGCGGTCACATCCTGCATCAGCGTGACGCACAGCTCCCACTTGTGCGGAAACTCGACGCACCTGTACACCTCGATCGAGCTGTTCGCCGAGCTCTCCGGAACCATGTAGCAGTCCCCATTCCACTCGAACACGAAGGGATACGACAGGTGATAGGGACGCTCGAGCACCGGTACCGGCGCGGAGTAGGTCCCGTTCGTGTCTATCTCGATGACCGAGATGTGTGCCTTCCCTCTCGTGTAAACGAACTCCTCGATGAAGACGCAGTACCTGCCGTGCTTGTAGATCACGTGCGGATCGGCCCAAAACCGGTCGCGGGGAGGTGTCATTCGCTTGAATCGCCACGGAGATCCGGACACGCCGTCGCGCATGTCGAACATCACAATCCACTGCTCCCGCAGGAGCGCCCGCTCCAGCCTGCGGCGCGCCCACCTCACCAGATGCCTGGTCAACACGACAGCACACTCCGCGTTTCGCGGCGTCACGTACAGCCGGTGCGCATAGAGTTGCGGGTGATTGGACGAACTCACGCGACGGGTAAACTCCGCTCCCCCGATCGCATGGAGCTCTTTCAGTTTTCTCGGCAGAAAGGATAAGCTCTTCCAGTAGTAGTTATTCCGGTTTCGCGTGACCGAAACGGGGTCGGTTGCGGAAAACGACCTGTACAGTACCACGCCGTTGTCCAGGTCCTCGGTCAGCACCTGGAGAATCGAGCCCGTCACCGCGTGCCCCTCGAGGACTTCCCAGAACCCCGGTGGCCCGCCTCGGTTCACCTGATTGTCGCCGTGGTGATAAGACCACACTCCGTACTTCGCGACTGGAAGCATCCTGCCCCTCAAAATCCTGAAGCCGAGTCTCACAAACACTTCGAGGCGGTACGGCGCGATCCTCTGGATGTCGGCGTCCGCAAGCCGGTCCGAGTACTTGGTACATTCCGGCCTCACCCGCATGACGGGAACATCGTGAAGCAGGGCCGTGGCGTCCCGCGGCTCGAACGCGTCCGGGGTCACCGCGAATAGCTTCGCGTCGAGCTTCCAATAGGCCGCAAAGAACAGGTTGTCCCACGCGCCCAGGACTCGCGAAAACAAGCTTCGACGCTTCGGCTTCGGCGAATCATTCACGACGATCAGCGCGATGTCAGCATACGTCGATTGCCGCAAGGTCACCAGCATCTCGTACACCCATGCAGGGACCTCGAAGGAATCCAAGAGCAGGCCGATCCGCAGCTTGCCCTGGTCCTCGCGCCCGGTGACCGCCGTCATTTTAGGAGCTTCGCCAGCGGTACATTCCCCTTCCCCGTGAGCGCCACCGCCTTGTCTCCGAGCGGAGTGTCGAGCGATACCCGCCCGGTGACCGCATACGCCACGCTCCGCCGCGTGACGAGGCCCTTCGCCCCCGCGCCCAGTCCGGCCCATTCGAACCGCACCGGTAAAACCACGCGACTGTTATTAGTAGGCGAGAGGTCGAGCGGCCGCTCGAGCAGCGCATCGCCGAAGTGCCGGCCCTCGAGATCGATCCCGACCTCCATCCGGGTGGAGCGGATACGGTAGTCGTTGGGATTGTACACGTCGAACGCAAGATTCAAGGTCCCGCCCGTGAGCCCGACGCCGACGACCTCGATCTCCCGGAGCTCGATCTGGGGATCCTGGAACGTCAGCCCTCGCAGCGTGGCGCAGGCGGAGGTAATGACTGCTACGGCGACGGCCAGGGGCCACTTGCTCATGTTCCCGCCTTTCCGTCAGTCGCCGTATCACCCGTCGCCGTAGCATCCGTCGCCTTGTTCTTTATCCCCGCCCACCACTCCATCCGCTTCTTGATGTCTTTCTCGTAGCCGTACTCCGTCGGCTCGTACCACCGCGCGCCACGCAACACCTCCGGCAGATAGTCCTGGGGGACGTACGCGTTGGGAGCCGCATGCGCGTACTTGTACCCCGCGCCATAACCGAGCTCTTCCATGAGCTTGGTGGGCGCATTACGGATGTGGAGCGGGACCGCTTCGGCGGGATGCTCGGCGGCGGCGTCCGTCGCGTGCCCGAATGCCGTGTACACGCGGTTCGATTTGGGGGCCGTCGCCAGGTACACGACCGCCTCGGCGAGGACCAGTTCGCCCTCGGGCGATCCGAGGAAATGATACGCGTCCTTGGCCGCGAGCGTGAGCGCCAGGGCGCGTGGATCGGCGAGCCCGATGTCCTCGGCGGCGATGCGGACCAGGCGCCGCGCGATGTAGAGGGGATCCTCCCCCCCCGCCAGCATGCGCGCGAGCCAGTAGAGCGAGCCCTCGACGTCCGAGCCCCGCACCGCCTTGTGGAGTGCCGAGATGAGGTTGAAGTGCTGCTCGCCGGATTTGTCGTACGAGGGGAGCGGTTTCTCGAGCACGGAGACGACGACGTCACGGGATGCGGGATGCGGGATACGAGCTGCGTGGATGTGCTTGAGGACGGCTTCCAGACCGTTGAGGACTCGCCGCGCGTCGCCCTGGGCATACTGCACGAGCGCATCCACACCGTCGTGATCCACGCATCCAGCATCGCGCATCTCACATCCCGACTTCGCGAGCGCTCGCTCGATCACGGTCCGGATGTGGTCGGAGGAGAGGGGTTCAAACACGAACACACGGCACCGCGACAACAGCGGCGCCGTCAGCTCGAAGCTGGGATTCTCAGTTGTGGCGCCGATCAGCGTGATGACGCCACTTTCGACCCACGGCAGGAACGCGTCCTGCTGAGCCCGGTTGAACCGGTGGATCTCGTCGCAGAACAGGATCGTCCCCCGCCCCTCGTACTTGAGTCGTTCCTCCGCCTCCTTGATGATCTCGCGCACGCGCCCAACGCCCTCGGTGACCGCGGAAAACGCCTCGAACTGCCGGTCGGTGTAGTTCGCGATCAGCCGGGCGAGGGTCGTCTTCCCCGAGCCCGGTGGTCCCCAGAAGATGCACGAGCTCACGTCCCCCCGTCGGATCAGATCGCCCAGCGCCTTTCCGGTCCCGAGCAGATGCTCCTGCCCGAGAAAGTCCTCGAGGCGCTGCGGGCGCATGCGCGCCGCGAGGGGCTCGGCAGACCGGGAGAACAGCGTCGGGTCAGACATCGTCGATCATGACAGCTCGTCGAGCAGGAGTTTGGTGAGATAGAATGCCGCTGCGCCGGCGAAGAACATGCCCGGGAGCGTCCAGCCCCGTTTGCCTTGAAATTCCGGCACGAGGTTCGATGCGGCCACGTAGATCGTTACGCCGGCGGACAGGGCGAGTCCATGGCGCACCAGGAACGGGATCTGATCCGTGAACACAACCCCCGCCAACGTGGCGACGCCGAGCAGCGCGGCGGCCCCGATCGCCTGCGGGGCTGACCGTCCGCCCGCCAGCATGAGGCTCGACACGGTTACGCCCTCCGGCAGCTTGTGCAGCAAGATAGCCAGGAACACCAGCACCCCGAGCGACGGTCGCACGAGAAACGCGCTCGCGATCGCGACGCCGTCGAAGAACGTATGCAACAGCAAGCCGACCAACGCCGACGTGCCGGCCAGCCGGTTGACCGTATGGGTCTCTTCGCCGAAATGGAAATGCGGCGTCAACGTGTGCTGCGTGAGGTGGACCGCCAGATAGCCCGCCAGCACGAGCGCCGGCGCCGCGGTCCCCGAGCGGGCAAACGCCTCGGGCAGGAGCTCCACCAACGCCACCGCCAGCATGAAGCCGGCCCCGAAGGCGACGAAGTGCTCGATCAACACGAGCTCGCGCGCCGCGCGGCGCGTGACCGCCAGCGCGCCGATCACGTTGCCGAGCGCCGCGACCAGGGCGTACGCGAAGGCGCTAGACATGGGAGAGCAGATAGGCGCGTGTGTTGCGCGTCGGGTCCTCGAGCACTTCGGCCAACAGGCGCTCGAGCGCCGCCCCCACGTCGGGGCCCGGCCGCACGCCCGCGGCGAGCAGGTCGTCGCCGGTGACGGCCAGATCCTTCACGTGCAGAGGGTCCTTGGCGGCGCGGATGGACGCCACCACCTTCGCCAGGCCGGGATGCGGGATGCGGGACGCGGGGCGCGCGGACAGCAACGCGAGCAGATCGTCGGCGTACTCACCCACCTCGGATAACCAGCGCCGGACGGTGGGAAGGTGCTTCGCGTCAGGATACGTGTCGCGCCTCTGACCGATCGCCCGGCCCCGTTCAATCTCCTTGTTGGAGCACTTGAGCCGCGTGAGCAGCGACGCCGGGTCGGACGCCAGATGAGCAGTGATCAGGACCGGGTCGCGGGGCAGCCTGTCGACGGCCTTCAGCGCATCCCGCATCCCGCTTCCCGCATCCCGGATTTCCGGCAGCCAGATCCGCGCCGCGCCGACCTCCATCCAGCGCTCCAAGAGCTTCGAGACCCGCACCGCGGTGTGGATGCCCTTGAACCACTCGTCCCGCACCCGCTCCGCCGAAAGTTGCGCCAGCCCCTGCGCGTTCGCCTTGGCGGCCTCGAGCGTGGCGGGGTGGATGCGGAACTGGAAGCGCGCGCTGAAGCGCAGCGCCCGCAGGATGCGCAGGTAGTCCTCCTGGAAGCGCCAGTTCGCGTCCCCCACCGAGCGGATCAGCTTGTGCTCGAGATCGTCCGCGCCCTTGAACGGGTCGCGCCACTCGTGACGGATCGGATGGTACGCGATCGCGTTGATCGTGAAGTCTCGACGGGCGAGGTCGTCCATCAGGGATACGCCGAACTCGACCACGGCGTGCCGGCCGTCGGTCTTGATGTCCTTGCGGAACGTGGTGACTTCGTGCGCGTGGTTCCCCCGGTCCAGGACGGCCACGGTGCCGTGCTCGATCCCCACGGGCACGGTGCGCTTGAACAGCCGTTGCACTTCCGCGGGCGGTGCGGCAGTCGTCAGGTCGAAGTCGTGATTCTCGACGCCCAACAGGTTGTCCCGGATCGCCCCGCCCACGCACCACGTCTCGTAGCCCGCCGTCTCCAGCTGCCGGGCGATCTTGAGCACGGCGTCGGGAATCGACAGGCGGGCGGGGAAGCGCATGCCGGACCTAGCCTCCTCCTTCGAGGATCACGGCCGCGGCCGCGACGCCGGCGCTGTGCGTGAGGGTGACGTGGACGCGCGTGACGCCGCGGGCCTTGGCGCGGTCCGCCGCCTCACCGTTCAGCGCCAGCTCGGGCGCGCCCCCTTCCCCCCGCCGCACCTCCACCTGCAGAAACGAGACGCCCTTGCTCCATCCCGTGCCCAGAGCCTTGAAGCACGCCTCTTTGGCGGCGAAGCGCGCGGCGAGCGCGTCGGCCCGGTCGGCCCGTCCCGCGCACTCGCTACGCTCGGCGGGCGTGAAGACCCGCTCCTCGAACTGCTGCTCGTGCCCGGCGAGCAGATCCCGGACGTTGGCCGTCGCGACGATGTCCAGCCCGATGCCGACGATCACCGCGGGCGTTCACTCATCCGCACAGCACGCTCCCCCCGTTCACGTTCAGGATCTCGCCCGTGATGTGCCGCGCGAGATCGGAGCACAGGAACACGATCGGTCCCGCGCAGTCCTCGGCGGTAGCCACGCGGCCCAACGGAATCGTGCGCTCGATCTCCTGCTTCCCTCGACCCCCGTCTCGGGCGTAGGGCAGCGCGGCCATCTCCGTATCGACCCAGCCGGGCGCGACGCAGTTCACGTTGATGTGACGCGGCGCGAGCTCGATCGCGAGGGACTTCGTGAACGCAATGATCGCGCCCTTTGTGGCGGCGTAGTCGGCGTGGAACGCTTCGCCCCGCTGCCCGGCGGTCGACGAGACGAGCACGATCTTGCCGCCGTCGGGGAGGAGCGGGATCGCGGCGCGGCACACGTAGAGCACGCTGTCCAAATTGGCGCGCCGCGTCGCATCCCACTGCGCGTCGCTCATGGCCACGACTGGTACGTCCTCGGCCGGCCACACGCCGTGGTTCACAATGAGCGCGTCCAGCCCGCCCAGCGCCTTGATCGCCTGCTCCACCGCCTCGGCGGCCGCGGCGGCATCTCCGAGATCGGCCGCGATCGCCACGCCCGTGGTCCGTGCCGCGGCTCCCCGGCCTCCTCGCACCGCCTTGCTCCCCCCCACCCCACGCTGGCCGGCCAGGGCCTTCACCGTCTCGTCGGCTTCAGCCCGGCGGTTCCGGTACCCCACCGCGACCCGGCAGCCGGCGCGCGCCAGCAGGAGCGCGGTGGCGCGCCCGATGCCCCGCCCTCCACCCGTGACGAACGCCCGCCTGCCGGTAAGGTCGATCACCGGCCCTCCCCATTGCGGATTGCGGATTGTCGATTGCGGATTCGAAACCCGCTCTTCCAATCCGCAATCCGAAATCCGCAATCCGCAATCATTCCCGCAGGCGCTCTTCCACCAGCTCGCAGATCAAATGTTCGACCGCGAGATGGATTTCCTGGATCCGCGACGTGTCATCCGACGGCACGATCAGCGCGACGTCCGCGAGCTCTTTGACCTGGCCGCCCGACTGCCCCAGGAAGCCGACGACCTTCACGCCGTGCCGCTTCGCGGTCTGGGCCGCGCGGATCACGTTGGGGCTCTCACCGCTCGTGGAGTGCAAGGACAGCACGTCGCCCGGCCGCGCCAAGGCTTCGACCTGACGGGCGAACACCTCGTCGAAGCCCATGTCGTTCGCGCACGCGGTGAGCAGCGAGGAGTCGGTGGTGAGAGCCATCGCCCGGAGCGCGGGCCGCGTGGCCCGATAGCGGACCACGTATTCCGTCGCCAGGTGCTGCGCGTCGGCCGCGCTGCCGCCGTTGCCCGCGAAGAACAGGGTTCCCCCGGCGCGCAGCGCCGCCGCGTACGTATCCGCGATCGCCGCGATGGTCTCCGCGTGGGTCTCCGCCACGCGGGTCGCCAGCGCCGCGAGGGCGGCGAGCCCCGCGCGCGCGTGCTCCGCCGGCGTCACCCCGTGACCGCCCGCACCATCGCCGGCAGGTCCGCGCCGCGCTCCTCCAGTGCAGTCCCGACGACGACGAAATCGGCTCCCGCGCCCCGTGCCGCGCGCACCTGATCGGGGCTCTTGATCCCGCCCCCGACGAACAGCGTGAGCTCCGGGACCGCGACGCGACAGGCGCGGATTACCGCTGCCGCCACGGGACGCGGCGCGCCGCTTCCCGCATCGAGATAGATCGCCTGCATGCCGATGAGCCGCGCGGCGGTGGCGTGCGCAGCAGCGAGCTCGGGCTTGTCCCCCGGCAACGGCCGCGTCTGGCTCACCGCTTCGACGCTCGTCACGCGGCCGCCGTCGATCAGGATGTAACCCGTGGAGAGCGTGGGCACGGGGTGGCGGGTGAGGAACGGGACGGCGCGGACGTGCTCCTCGATCAGGTATTGCGGGTTGCGGCCCGAGATGAGCGAAAGAAACAGCAGGAGGTCCACTTCACTGGTGAGCTGCAGCGCCGACCCGGGGAACAGCGCCAGCGGCAGCCCCGGCGCCGCGCCCCGGATCGCCTTCGCGACCCGCTCGGTGTCCTGCGTCCCATCGAAGGACGAGCCGATCAGGACACCCGCCGCTCCCGCCTCCAACGCGGCGCGCGCCATCGCCGCGGCCGTGTCCGGGGCCGTGCGACTCGGGTCCACCAGCACCAGCAGCCCGGGACGCCGCGCGACCAGATCCGGCCGCGTCACCGCTCGTCTCCTGCAATACGCGCGGCCAGAGACGTGAGACCCGCCGGGTCCGCTTCCGCTTGCGCCTCGAACGCGTACGTGACGAGCGCGTCGGCTGTCAGCAGCTCCAGGGCGAGCTCCCGCTCACCGCTCGGTTGATCCGCGACGCGCGCCAGCACCCGCCGCCCCAGCTCCGCCAGGTGATCGGGCAGGGCCAGCTCGGCGTCGGTGACGGCGGACTCCAGGTGCGCCCGCAGCTCCGCGGGAGGCGCCGGTCGCCGCGTCTCGAGCCAGCGCAGCAGCTCCTCGCGGGTCATCGCGCGAGCAATCGCTCGACGATCGGCCGGGCCTGCGCCCGGGCGGCGCCCAGCTTCGCGGCGTCGCCGGCTCCCGCCGAGGCGAAATGCGGGCGCCCGCCCCCCTTGCCCCCCGACACGGCGGCGATCGCATTGGCGATCTCCGCCGCCTTCACGCCCCGCTGCACCAAGTCGTCCGTCACGCCGACGTGCACGCCCGCGCGTTCGCCGTTCGTGAACAACACGGAGATCGCGCGCTTGTGGCTCGCGCGGAACGCGTCCATCACCAGCCCGATCTGCTCGCGGTCCTCGAGGTCTGAGTCAGCGATATGCAGCTCCACGTCACCAATCTGCTCGATCCTTCCCTGTTCCCCTTTCCCGGTTCCCCCTTTGAGCAGCTCTTCCACGCGCCGTTCGAGCTTTTTGTTCTCTTCGATCAGCTGCTCGATCCGGCGGACCAGGTGCTCCGGCTGCGTCTTCAACGCGCCCGCCGCCTGTTCCAACTCCCCTTCGAGCTTGCGGATCAGCGCGTACGCCCCGGGCCCGGTCACCGCCTCGATGCGGCGCACCCCCGCCGCCGCGCCGGTCTCGTGCGTGAAGCGGAACAGCGCGATCTGCCCGGTGCTCGGCACGTGGGTCCCGCCGCACAGCTCGAGCGAGACGCCCGACACGTCCACCACGCGCACGATGGCACCGTATTTCTCGGTGAAGAACGCCATGGCGCCGGCGGCGATCGCGTCCTTGTATTTCATCTCGCGCGTCGCCACGGGGAGGTTCTCCCAAATGTGGTGGTTCACCTGCTCCTCGATCCGGGCGAGCGTCGGGTCGTCCACCGGTCCGTGGTGAGCGAAATCGAAGCGTAGCCGGTCGGGCGCGACCACCGAGCCCTGCTGGCGCACGTGCGGTCCCAGCACCTTTCGGAGCGCGGCGTGCACGAGATGCGTCGCCGTGTGGTTGCGCTCGATGTTCCTGCGTCGCGGCTCGTCTACCTGGGCCGACACCGCGGTCGGCTCGAATTCGGCGGCGAAATGTCCCACCACCGCGCTCCCCCCGTCCACCTTCTCGACCCCTTCCACGTCGAGGGTCCAGCCTTCGCCCTTCACCTGGCCCGTGTCACTCACCTGACCGCCGGACTCGGCATAGAAGGGATTCTCCCGCAGCACCACCTCCACGGTGTCGCCCGCCTGCCGGAACTTGAGCACGTCGGTGTCGGCCCGCGTGCGTTCGTATCCCACCCACGTCTGCTTCGCCTTGGGCTTCACCGTGCGCCACTCGCCCGAGCGCTTGGCGTGCACCGCGACGCCTTCGCCCATCTTCGAGCGCTCCAACGCTTCATGCGAGCGGGTCCGCTGCTTCGCCAGCTCCCGCTCGAAGCCGGCCACGTCCACCTGCTGGCCTCGCTCGGACGCGATGAGCTGCGTCAAGTCGATCGGGAACCCGAACGTGTCGTACAGCTTGAACGCGTCCGCCCCGGTGATGCTGTTCGACCCCTTGAGCTCGTCCAACCGCTCGAGCCCTCCCTCGATCGTGTCGAAAAAGCGCTCCTCCTCGGCGCGCGTGACGCTCTCCACGTGGGTGCGCTTCTGGACCAGCTCCCGGTATATAGCGCCCATCACCCCGCTCACGGTATGCACCAGGTGCACCAGCGTCGGCTCGCGACGGCCCAGCAGCCACGCGTGGCGTACGGCGCGGCGCAGGATGCGGCGAAGGACATAGCCGCGCCCCTCGTTCGACGGATATACGCCGTCGGCGAGCAGGAATGCGACGGCGCGCGCGTGATCGGCGAGGACCCGGTAGGACGCCCCGTTGGGGCCCCGGTCGTACTTCTTGCCCACGATGTCCACGGCCCGCTCGATGAGCGGCGCGAACAGATCGGTATCGTAGTTCGACGGAACCCGCTGCATGACGGCCGCGATGCGCTCGAGCCCAGCGCCAGTGTCGACCGAAGGCGCGGGAAGCGGGATCCGGGATGCGTCGGGCTGCTGATCATACTGCATGAACACCAGGTTCCAAATCTCGAGCAGCTCTCCGGCTTCGCTCAGGCGCACGAACTCCTCCTGGCTCAGCTCCCGCTTCCCGCTGCCCGCGTCCCGCAGCCCGCGAATGTCGACTAGGATCTCCGAGGAGGGGCCGCACGGTCCCGTGTCGCCCATCTGCCAGAAGTTGTCCTCGTCGCCCAGGCCGTAGATGCGCCGCTCGGGAACGAACGTCCGCCACAGCGTCCGCGCCTCGTCGTCGGTGTGGTGTACCGTAACGTACAGTCGATCCGGACTGATCCCGAGCCACTCCTGCCCCGTCACCCATTCCCAGGCGTGCGCGATCGCTTCCTTCTTGAAGTAGTCCCCGAAGGAGAAATTGCCGAGCATCTCGAAGAACGTGTGGTGCCGCGCGGTGTGGCCCACCTGTTCCAGGTCATTGTGCTTACCGCCCGCCCGCACGCACTTCTGGCAGGTCACGGCCCGCGTGTAGGGACGGCGTTCCAGCCCCTGAAACACGCGCTTGAACTGCACCATCCCGGCGTTGGTGAACAACAGCGTGGGGTCGTCCGCCGGGACCAGCGAGGAGCTCGGTACCTCCTGGTGCCCCCGGGCCTTGAAGAATTCCAGGAACTTACGGCGGATTTCGGCGGAGATCATGGGGAGAATATAGTGCGGGGCGGGGGCCAACCGAGGGGGGAGTCAGAACTTAGGAGGCCCCACTGGGTGCCTGTTCCCGCGCCCGTCGTGGTCGCGAAAGCTGCCGCAGGGGACCGACACGCTTGCCAGCATGTTACCGCAAGCCAGGTCCCCGCACTCGGGCGTATGCGTGGCACGCCAGCCCCCCTGTGCGCAACAAACGCATGACAGGGTGAGAGATACGGGAGTCCCGCTTGGTGCCGCCCTGGGACCGGTGTTTCCGGCCCATGGCTTGCACCGGGAGCGTGTGCGACCGGTAGGTAATCGCACCGGTCGAGGGAAAGGCATCTCGATCTTCATGAGCGGGTTGGAGGGGCGCGAAAACTGCCGCCCGGCAAGGGAGGTCATCCGCCGGGCGGGCGTCAGCGTGCATACACAGGCCGCTCGATGAGGCGCTTCCCTCGTCCTAGGGTGCGGCACGCCGTGGTCGTAGTCCCCAGTCTATTCACCCTGTTCAACCTGTTCTTCGGCATCTGGTCGATGGTGCTGGCCTCTCGGGGCGAGTTCTACCGCGCCGGGTGGTACATCTTCCTGGGCGGGATCCTCGACGTGCTCGACGGCCGCATCGCGCGGCTCTCCCGAACCGGGACGCGGTTCGGAGAGGAGCTGGACAGTCTGGTGGACGTCGTGAGCTTCGGCGTGGCGCCGGCGTTCCTCATCTACCAGCTCGAGTTCGCCGCAGCGGGCGCGGCGGAGTGGATCTTCTGCTTCTTCTATGTCATGGCGGCGACGATCCGGCTCGCGCGTTTCAACGTCACCCAGGCAGGACATTCCAAAACGCACTTCGTGGGCCTTCCTTCCCCGGCGGCGGGAATGACCCTCGCCATGTTCTATCCGTTCACCACGACGGATCTCTACACGGAAGCGTTCCGCCGCTTGCCTCGCCATCATACGATGCAACTGTTGATGATCCTTCTGACGGTCCTGATGGTCAGCAACGTGCGCTATGCCGCGCTGCCACGTGCCCGCCTGCCGAGCGTGCGTGGGCTGATCGGGCTTGCCACGCTGCTGGTCGTTCTCGTGGTCGGGATTCTCAAGCACGACGCGTTCCTCTTCCCGCTGGGAGTGGCCTACGTCGCGTACGGCGTGCTGCGCTCCGTCTTCCTCGGCTTCATGACCGAGGAGATCGAAGGTGACCCCCGCGATATTGCGGCGCTCATCCCGCACACCAACACCGAGCCCGGCGCCGATGGGTACGGCGACCGCCGCCGAGCAGTGGCGGCGGGCGGCGGGGGGACGCGGACGCAATGAGCGCCTCGCGGGACGAGGGAACCACTCGGAACGGGCGTGGGTGGCAGGCTCTGTTCCTGACATCGTTTCTGATTTGGCTGACGCCCACCCTGGTCGGGGTCGCGGCCAAGGCTTGGTTCCTTGGGAATCACGGGTTCGCAAGCGTTGCCGGGTCGCTCTCTCTGCGGTCGCTTTCCCTGGGGCAGGAGTTGTCCTTCTTTCGAGCCGATTTGGCCCTTGGTATTTTCCTGGCGCCCCTCTGCTTCCTCGGCGTACACACGCTTCTCCCGACCGGTTGGTATTCCCGGACGATAGGCGCGGTTACGGTCGTGGCCCTCCTCGTTCAGTTCGTGGCCTTCGGCGAATTCGTCGTGCTCGGCAACCTTGGGGGCTATAGCCTCCTCATGGAGGGGCTGGATTGGGGGATGGCGCATCCGTCCGCTGCCTTCGAGTACCTGTTGGCACCGAACTTCATCGGGCCCTTGATCATCGTCGGGGGAGCTACCGCGGCCCTGCTCTCGTTGTGGCCGGTGGTGAAGCATCGACACCAGGCGCTCAAGGCACGGATCGACTCTCTCTCCGCCGCTCTGTGGATCGCCTGCGCCGCGCCCGCCGTTGCCGCCTGGTTTCCGTGGATGCAGCCAACGGTCTTTCACTCCTCCATGCTTTCCCTGGCGATTCGATCGCTGTTCGGGTCGGAGTTTGGATCCGAATCGAGCGCGGGGCGCTACGACACTGCGCCGATAGACGCTCTCCGGCCCATCTATCGGAGGCTGGCGAATGTCACGGAAGCACCGTCGTCCCGCCCTTACTGGGGCGCTGCCAAGGGGTACGATGTGGTGTTCTTTGTCATGGAGACAGGACCCGCTCGTATTCTGTCGTGGGACGCGGACCTGACCGACTTCCCCAACTTGAAGCGGCTGAGGCAAAGCGCCTGGGTAGGCACGCAACACTACACGACGTCGCCGGAGAGTTTCAGAGCGATCACGTCGATGCTGCTGTCCATGTATCCGGTCAGACACAGCCGCAGCTTCGTGGAGAAGCGGCAGATACCGCCTGGACTGATCCCGACCCTTCGTCGCGCCGGCTATCGGACCGGCATCTACTTGCCGAACCTCCATGGCACTCGCTATGCGAGGGAGGAAGAGGAGTACTACAAGACACTGGGTCCGGACCGGGTGTCTGTGCGCAGCGCGGCTGCGGGCCTTCCTCCAGGCGCGCCCCGCTGGAAGGATGCGGCCAGCTTCGACCTGGCCGCGCTCCGCGACCTGGAAGCCGACTATCGTGCCAGCGCTTCCGCCGGCACCCGGTTTCTCGGCGTTTACGCGCCGCAGCTATCCCACGAACCCTGGGTCGACGTGTCCGCCGGCGGCGACGAGCGCAATATGGCGCGGCGGCGCTACAACCTCATGAAAGTCGAGGACGGCGAGCTGGGCGAGCTGATGGCGTCCGTCGAGCGGTCCGGTCGCCTCGACAGCGTCCTCATCGTCGTCACGTGCGACCATGGCCTCCGGAGCACTGAGTCAGACTCCTCCTTCCGGGCAGGCAGCATCGACGATCTGACGTTCCACGTTCCCTTCCTTCTGTATGCTCCAGGGATCGTCAAGCGACCCACGAATGTGCCCTGGGTGACTTCTCATATCGATATCACTCCCTCCATTCTCGACTTGCTGGGCATCTCGGAAGACAGGGATTTTGAAGCCGGTTCCGCCCTGTGGAGCGAGGGCCTGCGAGGCCGGAGCACGTTCCTCTGGGCCTCTCAATACTTTGGGGCGAATGCCTACCACTCCGGTGGGTCTTTCGCGATGTGGAATCCGCTGCTCAATGTCACGTACCGCAGTCCCACACTGCATTTCACCACTGCCTCAGCCGTGTCGCGGGACAGTTCGGCCCATCGGGAAATCATCGATCAGATCCAAGAGATGGGGGCGCTTGCGGACGCCTGGTACAACCTTGCGATCAGAGGTCCCGCTGTTCCGCCCACGCCCGTTGCAGCGGTTCACCCCAAATGACACGACGCAAGGCCTCGGGCTGCGCGCCTTGCTCACTACTCGACCGTCAGCGGTTG
>Ga0066710_100001209_pt1 | contig 18702 bp, 19 predicted proteins | sample GraSoiAngelo_159_FD_79666 | JGI IMG/M metagenome (GOLD analysis project Ga0066710, IMG submission 79666) | Grasslands soil microbial communities from the Angelo Coastal Reserve, California, USA - 14_1009_16_40cm | ecosystem: Environmental > Terrestrial > Soil > Grasslands | place: USA... | reverse complement strand
CCGCGACCGTCTCGGCCTCGAGCCTCGTGCGCTTGTACGGGACCTCGAGCTCCCACGACGGCGGGTCGTCCTCCTCGGTCGCGTCCCTGCCGCACACCGGGCCGCACGTTCCCGCGGTGCTCGTGAAGACGAACCGCCGGACCTGCGCGTGGCGGGCGGCCTCGACGAGTGTCCGCGTCCCCTCGACGTTGACCCGTTCGATCTCGGCCGGGTCGGCTTCGTAGCTGTAGAGAGCAGCCACGTGGACGACCGCGTCGCAGCCCTGGATGGCCCGGGCGAGGCCCTCCCGGTCGAGGAGGTCGACCCGCTCGTGGCACACCTCGGCGCCGCGGTCCCGGAGCTCCCGCACGACATGCGAACCGACGAAGCCCGTCCCGCCCGACACGTACACCTTCACGGCAGCGCCTTCCTCAGGCGGCCGAGGGCGAGGACGGGCCAGACGATCCGGTACAGGTGGTAGCGGATGAGGAAATCGCGCGGGAAGCCGGTTCCAGTGAAGTGCTCTTCGTCCCAGTCGCCGTCGTCGCGCTGGGCGTCACAGAGCCATGCGGCGGCTCGGCGGGCCGCCTCGGACCCCACTTCGCCGGCGGCGACCAGACCGAGGAGCGCCCAAGCGGTCTGGGAGGGCGTCGAGACGCCGCGTCCCCTCCAGCCCAGCCCGTCCTCGCCGGCGTCGTAGGAGCGGCAGTCCTCTCCGAAGCCGCCGTCCGCGTTCTGCACGGACTCGAGCCAGCGAACGGCGCACCGGATCACCGGATGGTCGGCCGCAAAGCCGGCAGCCTCGAGGGCCGGCAGCGCGGCGCCCGTCCCGTACACGTAGTTGACGCCCCAGCGTCCGAACCAGGATCCATCATCCTCCTGCTCCCGCACCAGGTAGTCGACGCCTCGGCGCACGACGTCCTCGTACCCGGGCTCGCGGGCCAGAAGCTCGACGGCGTGGCCGGTCACGTCGACGCTCGGTGGGTCGATGACTGCGCCGAAGTCGAAGAACGGAATCTCGTAGAGCCAGTAGGAGTCGCTGTCGACGTCGAAGGCTCCCCAACCTCCGCTCCTCGACTGCATCGCGGCCAGCCAACGGCACGAGCGATCGACGGCCGCTCGGCCGAGCCCGAGCTCGTTCAGGGCGATCGCGATCACGGCCGCGTCGTCGACGTCCGGGTACAGATCGTTGTCGTACTCGAACGCCCAGCCACCGGGCTCGACGCCGGGGAGGCGGAGCGCCCAGTCGCCGCGCGTCCGCACCTCCTCGCGGAGGAGCCACCGGCCGGCGCGCTCGAGCGCCGGCTCTTCCGCGGCCACGCCGGCTGCACGCAGGGCCATGAGCGCGAGCCCGGTATCCCAGACGGGCGATTGGCACGCTTCGGGCCGGAGGCGGTCGCCGTCCTCGACCAGGAAGCGCCCCCAGCCCTTCAGGCCGCGGCTGAAATAGGGCGACTCGGGTCCGTGGCCGCGGCAGGCGAGCGCGATCAGGGACCAGACCCACGGAGGCTGGATCCCGCCCCAGGACCCGTCGAGCTCCTGCCGGTCGGTGATCCAACGTTCCGCATAGGCGAGCGCCCGTTCCCTCCCGGGGCGGAGGCGCTGTGCTCCGTAGCGGGCGACGAGGCGGTCGGCCAGATCCCAGAAGCTGCGCGGACGCTCCACGGGCCCCAGGTCGATCTCATGGCAAGCGCGGCCCGGCGGCATCGGCCGCACCGGCCGATAGTGCATGACGACCGCGAGCGCCCCGACCGTCTGCCGGGCCCAGCAGCCGAAGTCGTAGAGCGAGAAAGGCATCCCCGGCCGGAGGAGGACGAGCTCCGGCGGGATCGTCGGGATCTCGTCCCACGACCAGAGGCCGAAGAGGGCGAGCCAGATCCGCGTGAAGACGCGTGCAGCGCCGATGCCGCCGCGCTCTTCGATGAACCGACGGGCTCCGGCGAGCCGCGGGTCGTCCGGCTCGAGGCCCGCGAGGCGGAGTGCCGCGTAGGACTCGACCGTCGCGGCGAGGTCGGGCTCGCCGCCCCAGTAGATCGCCCACGTCCCGTCGGCTCGCTGCCTGGCGAGAAGCTCGTTCGCGCAGCGGCGCGTGACGTCCTCGTCACGCAGGCGGAGAAACTCAAGCAGAAGCAGGTGCTGGGCGGTCATCGTCACGTTCGACTCGAGCTCGCCCACCCACCAGCCTCCCGGCCGCTGGAGCTCGAGGAGCCGCTTCGCGCCGGCCTCGACGGCTCGGTCCAGGTCGGTGCCGGTTGCGACGCTCATGTCACGCTCCCGGCACGTCCTGCGCAACACGGGCGCGAGAATCGGAACTACGCTCGAACGCGGGTGGTGGTCCGGGGTGGCCCCGGAGCCGCTCGGCCGCGGAGATCCCGCTGCGGATCGCGCCCTCCATCGTCGCCGGCCAGCCGGTCCGCGTCCATGCGCCGGCCCGCACGACGTTTGGTCGCCCCGTTTCCGGGCCGGGCCGACGCGCTTCCGTACCCGGCCTTGCGGCGAGTGTCGCTCCGGGCTCGCGACTCACCCGCGACCAGACAAGCTGCGCCTCGCCGAGGCGCGCCGTCAGCTCGCCAGCCATCAGCTCGACGAGATTGCGACCCCGCACCTCGAGCAGCTCCGGCGCCCCGCTCGAGACGACTGTCAGGTATTGGCCCGCCTCAGGCTCGCGGTTCGTCAACCGGCCGCGGTCGAAGACCCAGTGCGCCGGACTGCCGAGAAGCGCGGCGAGCGGTGGCTCGAGCACCCGGCGGTCGAACAGCATGTGGATGCTCACGATCGGCGAGTCCTCGAACCCCGGATCCTCGTCGCCGAGGAGCCGCGCGCTCTCGACCGGCGGAACGGCGAGCACGAAAGCGTCGGCTTCGACCCGCTCTCCGTCTCCGAGCACCGCAGCCTCGGGCTCGAGCTCGGCGACCCGGGCCCGCGTCCGTACGATCGCACCCGTCGCTTCGAGCGTGCGTGCGGCCGCGTCGCCGTGCATCGCGCCGAGCGGGCGCGTCGGCAGTACGAGGTCGCCGGCCCCACGGGGCCCGAGGAGCGCCCTCTGAACCGTGAAGACGGCCGGCGCCGCGCTCGCCTCCTCGCTTCGGAGGTTCAGCGCCGGCCGCATGAAGACGTCCCAGAAGCGGTCGATCGCCGCCTGGGACTGACCGAGCCGCCGCAACAGCGAGCGAAATGTCTCGTCGTCGTGCTCGGTCGGATCGAGCCGACCGAGCTTCCGCGCGACGCGAGCGACTCCAAGCCGATCGACGAGCGAGAGATGCCGGTAGCGGAGGAGCGGTAGCACGCCCGCGCCGATCGTCGCGACCGAGCCCTCCTCGCCGAGAACGCAAAGTGCAAGCGGCACGCGCTTCACCGAGCCGGCCTCCCCGATCCGCGCGAGGAAGCGCAGGTACTCGGTGCAGCAGCCGAGCGCGATGTGCTGACCGTTATCGGGCGGCGGATCCGGGTCGCCCTCGCGTTCAGGGAGCGTCTGGACGGCTCCGCCGAGCGTCGGGCGCGCCTCGAGGAGCGTGACCTCGGCGTCGCCGTTCGCGAGCTCGAGCGCTGCGGCGAGCCCGGCGAGACCGCCGCCCACGACGACCACCCTCACAGCGCGGCGACCGCCTTCACCTTCCCCACCCGAGACAGGTGCGGCCGGGCGCTGAAGACGTCGTACCCGCGCTCTCGCATCTGGCCCAGCAGGCCACGGTAGATCCCCGCGAACGAGCGGACACAGAGCGCGCTTCGCCTGTCGAGGAACGGCAGGAGCCGCAGTCCGGCGTCGAGCATGCGTTCCGCCCGCTCGGCCTGAAATTCCATGAGCGCCAGCCACTCCGGGCCCGTCCGGCCAACCGCGATGTCGTCCTCCGAGACACCGAACCGCTCCCGCTCGTCGGCCGGCAGGTAGATCCGCCCCAGTCGCCAGTCTTCGGGCACGTCGCGCATGATGTTGATCTGCTGGAGCGCGATCCCCAGTCGCTCGGCGAGGGGACGTGTCGTCTCTGGAGACGCGGCTCCGTAGACCGCGAGACACGCGATCCCGACCGCGCCGGCAACGCAGCGGCAGTACTCGTGCAGGTCGGCCCAGCTTTCGTAGCGGCCCCGCTCGACGTCCATCAGGCCGCCCTCCACGAGATCGACGAGCGCCTCGCGTGGGATGCCGTAGCGGTCGATCGCATCGGCGAGCGCCACCAGCACGTGATCGCCGTCCGGAGAGGCCGAGAGCTGCTCGACCTCCGCTCTGCACCTCTCGAGAAGGACACGGCGCTCGCCGGGCGGCGCTCCGGAGTCCGCGACGTCGTCCACCCGCCGGGCGAACGCGTAGAGCGCCGCGACGGCGCGCCGCTTCGGCCCGGGCAGCAGCATGATCCCCCAGGCGAAGTTGCGCGCCTCGCGGCGCGTGATCCGCAGCGCCTCCGCGTACGCCTCGTCGACCGTCATCTGCGGGCGAGCTCCATGAGGGTCAGCCGCGCGAACGTCAGCCGCCCCGGAGCCGGCCTTCCCGCGAAGACGTCCCAACCGGCGCGCTCGAGCGCCCCCAACGCTGCGAGGCCGCCGCGGGCAAAGAGCGCGACCGAGCGCCGCGCCCGGCCCTCGAAGGCCCGCGCGAGGGGCAGGCCGCTCTCGAGAAACGTCCGCGCCCTGGCAGCCTCGAAGCGAAGCAGCTCGACGAGACGCTCGGAACGCGGCCCCGCGAGCTCGTCGTCGCGCACGCCGAAGCGGCGCAGATCGTCCTGCGGGAGGTACACGCGCCCGAGCGCGAGGTCCCGGGGCGGGTCCTGTAGGAAGTTGACGAGCTGGAGCCCGGTGCAGACGTCGTCCGAGAGCGAGACGAGATCGGGCTCGCCGGCGCGACCGTAGACGCCGAGCACGAGTCTGCCGACGGGGTCGGCCGAGTAGGTGCAGTAGTCCTTCACCTCCGTCCAGGACTGGTAGCGCGCCTTGCGCTGGTCGATCCGGTTCGCCTCGATCAACCGCGCGAACGGCTCCCGCGGAAGCCCGCGGGCGGCGATCGTGGCGTGCACCCGCTGCATGAGCTCCGTTCGCGGCGGGCCGTCGAGCTCCCGCTCGAGCTCGGCGAGCAGCGCGTTCCGGTCGCCCGCGGCCTCGTCGCCCAGGTTGTCGACCAGCCGCGCGAAGCTGTAGATCGCGCGCAGGTGGGGCCTCGCGTCTCGCGGCGCGAGCACGGAGACGACCGGAAAGTTCTCCCCGCGGGCGCGCTCCTCGATCCGCGCGAGCGCGAGCTCGTGACGGTCGAGCAGCCCCGTCGTCGACATACGGCGGAACGTACCATCGTTCTTCCATGGAACACAGACCTTTCGGCCGCGGCGGGCCGGCGCTCCCCGTCGTCGGCCTGGGCACATGGCAGGTGTTCGACGTCGACCCCGAAGACGAGCCCGATGCGGCGGCGGTCGTGGAGACCGCCTTTGCGGCGGGCGCACGTGTCGTCGACTCGTCGCCGATGTACGGCCGCGCCGAAGGCGTGCTCGGTCGGGCTCTGGACGGCCGAAGGGACGATGCCTTCGTCGCCTCGAAGATCTGGACACCCTCCCGAAGCGACGCGCGGCGCCAGCTCGACGAGCAGCTCACGTTCTACGGAGGCAGGGTGGAGCTCGAGCAGATCCACAACCTGGTCGCCTGGCGCGAGCACCTACCCTGGCTCGAGGAGGAGCGCGACGCCGGCCGCATCGGCTTGCTCGGTGCGACGCACTACAGCGCATCGGCCTTCGCGGAGCTCGCAGAGGTCATGCGGACGGGTCGGATCCAGGCGATCCAGATCCCCTACAACCCCGTCGAGCGAGAGGTCGAGCGGGAGATCCTTCCGCTCGCGGAGCAGCTCGGGCTGGGGGTCGTCGTCATGCGCCCCCTCGGCGGTGAGGGCGCGCCAATCCCGGGGCCGGAGGATCCCGGCGAGCTCGAGCCACTCGGTGTCCAGACCTGGCCGCAGGCCCTCCTCAAGTGGGCACTCTCGGACCCTCGCGTCCAGGTCGTCATCCCTGCGACCTCCAACCCCGACCACGCCCGGGAGAACGCAGCCGCAGGCGAGCCGCCCTGGTTCGACGAGGAAGGACGGCGACGCGTGGAGGAATTGGCGGCACGATGACCTGACCGCCGGACCGACGAGGAGCTCGCCGCCCCGGGCCCGCTCGAGCGTGAGCCGGCAGACGGCTCTCTACTGCTCGCCGCCGAGCACGACGTCGGTGTGCTCGCCGAGCCCGGGCACCGCGCCGCCCGATGGACGCTCCCCATCGACGAGGAACGGGGGGCCGATCGTGGGCAGCGGCCCCACCGGCGAGCCGACCTCGACCACCAGGCGGTTGTGCGCGAGCTGGGGATGCTCCATCACCTGCGCCACGTCGTTCACGTGCCCGCAGGGCACTCCCGCCCGGTCGAGCCGCTCGAGCCAGTCCTCGGCCGGCCTGCGACGAAACTCGTCCGCGAGCTCACGGTCGAGTTCCTCCCGGTGCCTGACTCGGCCTTCGTTCGTTGCGTATTCCGGATCGGCGGCAAGATCGGTCCGGTCGAGCACCTCCTCGCACAGCGCACGCCAGTGCTGCGGCGAGAGAACGGCGATCCCGAAGAGACCGTCGGCGCCTTCGTACGGCCCGTAGGGGCAGAAGAGCGGGTGGTGCATGCCCGTCCGCGCGGGCAGCTCCCGTCGATGCCACCACAGGTGTGGGAAGTATCCGAGCCAGTCGACCATGGTGTCGAAGAGCGAGACGGAGACGTGGGCGCCCACGCCGGTCTCCGCCCGCCGAACGAGCGCGGCGAGCGTGGCGACGGCGGCGTAACTCCCGGTCGCGAGGTCGCAGATGGAGACGCCCACGCGGGCCGGCTCGTCCTTCGAGCCCGTCAGCAAGATCAACCCGGTCTCGCCCTGCATGACAAGGTCGTAGGCGTTCTTCGTCGCGAACGGACCGTCGCGCCCGTAGCCCGAGAGCTCCGTGTACACGAGGCGTTCGTCACGGCCACGAAGCGAGGCCGCGTCGAGGCCGACCCGATCGGCCCAGCCCGGCGTGAAGTTCTGGACGACGACGTCGGTCTCGCCGACGAGCGCCTCGACCTTGTCCCTCTCGGCCGCGTCAGTGACGTCGAGCTCGACGCTGCGCTTGCCGCGGTTGACCCACACGAAGCCGCTCGACAGGCCGCCGGCGATCGTGTCCCAGCCCCGGGTGACGTCGCCCACGCCCGGCCGCTCGATCTTGACGACCTCGGCTCCGAGGTCGGCCAGAAGCCGCGTGCAGAGAGGGCCGGCGAGGCCCGTCTCGAACGCCAGCACGCGAATGCCCCGGAGGAGCATCCGCGTACCGTACGTCCGCAGTTAGGGCTCTGCGGGTCTAGTAGCCTTCTACGAGCCCGACGACGTTGCCCTCGGGGTCGGCGAAGAGGGCGAAGGTGACCATGTCCGTCTCCGTGTGCGGCAGGACAGTCCTGCCGCCGGCCTGCTCGATCGTGCCCAGGTGCTGATTGATGTCGGGAACCTGGATGTAGAAGGTCACGTGGCCGGACCCGCCCTCCGGCGCCTCCCCGACGCCGCCGTTGATGCCCTCGCCGCCGTTGTCGACGATGCCGTAGTTCATTGGGTTGTCGGTGCTGATCTCCAGCCGAAGAGATCGCCGTAGAACTTCTGCAGCTTGCTTCCATCCTTGCCGACGACCTCGAAGTGCACGACCGGGTTGCTCATACGCTTGCTCCCCTCTCAGCTTCCGCCCGGGCCGTTGTCCGGACCGGGGTCTCCCCCGCCCGCGGCGACGGCGAGTCGGGGCAGGTAATGGTCCCATCCGTGGGCGTGCGGCGCCACCTGGTCCTCGGGCAGGTCGCGATGCACGAAGCGGACGATCGTCCCCCCGGCGTCTGGCTCGAACGTCACCTCGACGATGGTCGCACCGGGTCCGACGAGCCGGCCGCCGCCCTCCCAGCCCCACGTGAACACGACGCGTTGCGGAGGATCGATCTCGACGTACTCGCCCACGGCGACGTGACCGACGATGTCGATGCGGTATGCGCCGCCGGGCCGCGGGTCGATTTCCGCCTCCCGACCCATCCAGCGCGTCATCTTCTCCGGATCCGTGAAGAACTCGAACACTGTCTCGGGGCGCGCTTCGACGCGGATCTCCCGCTCGATCGCGCTACGTTGATCGACGGCCACGAGCCTTTCTCCTTTCTTCCTGTTCCGCGGCCAGCTTGAGCCGCTCCAACCGTTCGTCCCAGAAGCTCTCGAGGAAGCTCCGGAGCTCGTCGAGACCCTCCGGACGCGCCTGGTACAGCCGGCGCCTTCCGTCTCTCCGCTCGGTCACGAGACCCGCCTCCTTCAGGACCCCGAGGTGCTGTGAGATCGCCGGACGCGTGACCTCGAAGTGCGCGGCGATCTCGCCCGCGGGAAGCTCCTCCGCGGCAACGAGGGTCAGAATCCGGCGACGGCGCGGCTCGGCGAGGGCACGGATGACGGCCTCCACAGCGCATGCCATTTAAGCAAACACTTACGTAAGTTTCAACTAACGGTTTCGCACCCGTCTTCCTTTGCGAGAATCGCGACAACACACACCGGAGGGAGTCGGATGGCCGAGTTGAGCGAGAACGCCCGCAAGAAGATCGAGGAGCCGAACTTCGGCTACCTCGCCACCGTGATGGAGGACGGGTCGCCGCAGGTGTCGCCCGTGTGGGTCGACCTCGAGAACGGCTATGTCGTCGTCAACACGGCGATGGGGCGCGTGAAGGAGCGGAACGTCCGACGCGACCCGCGCGTCGCGATCTCGGTCGCCGACCGGGAGAACCAGTACGACAAGATCGACGTCCGGGGCCGCGTCGTCGACATGATCGAAGGCGACGAAGCGGAGCAGCACATCGACAAGATGGCGAAGAAGTACCTCGGCCAGGACACGTATCCCTGGAAGGCGGCCGACGAGCGGCGTGTCCTCCTCAAGATCGAGCCCGAGTCCGTGAGCGAGATGCGCGATTGAGCCCTGCGGGGCTTCTCTATCTCTCACGCGACGACGTCGCCCAGCTTCTTCCGCCGATCTCGGAACAGCTCGACGTCGTCGAGCGCACGTACGAGGCGGTCGGGGCCGGCCGCGTCGAGCTGCCGCCGAAGCCGGGTGTACACCCCCGGCCGGACTCGTTCATCCATGCCATGCCGGCGTACCTGCGAGACGAGGACGTCGCAGCTCTCAAGTGGGTCTCCGGCTACCCGGCGAACAAGGCGCACGGGCTCCCCTACATTTCCGGACTCGTCGTCCTGAACGACGCCGAGACGGGCCTGCCGGTCGCAGTCATGGACGGAGCGGAGATCACGGCCGCCCGCACGGCTGCGGCGAGCGGCGTGTGTGTCCGCCGCTGGGCTCAGGACGGATGGCGTCGTGCCGCGATCCTCGGCTGCGGCGAGCAGGGCCGCTATCACGCCCGCGTGCTCGCGGCGCTCGAGCCCGAGGCGACGATCCGCGCGTACGACCCACATCCCGAGCGGATCGCGGCACTCCCGGGACGCGTTGAGGCAGCCGACGACCTGCAGGCCGCAGTCGACGGGGCCGAGGTCGTCGTGACGGCCGCGCCGATCGTCGACGAGCCCGACCCGCGGATCGGGCCGGAGGCGCTCGGCGACCACTGGCTCGTCCTGCCGATCGATTTCGACGCGCTCGTCCGGCGTGAGGTCGTCGAGGCGGCCGACGTCTTCCTCGTGGACGATGTCGAGCAGTTCGAGTACTACCGTTCGCTCGGCCACTTTCGAGGCTGGCCTGAGCCGCAAGGCTCTGTCGGGGAGACTCTCGCCCGCGGTGACGCCGGCAACCGGGTCGCCTGCGTCAATCTCGGGATCGGCGCACTCGACGCCGCCTTCGCCAAGCAGGTGCTCGACGCCGCACGCGAGCGCGGGGTCGGCGTCGAGCTACCGCGTTAGGGGTCTTACCGCCCCGCCGGACTGAGGCCGGGTTTGGGCTGGTCGTACTGCTGCTCGATCCGCTCGAGCTCCTCCTCGGTGCCCTGCCGAATCGGCCCCTTGAACCAGTCCCGGGCCGAAAGGAGGTACCAGCCGCCGAAGAGCAAGAACGCGGCCCCGACCGTGATCGGGGTGTAGTTGAGCAGATTCCAGTTGTACCCCGTGTTCCACGGAATGCCGGCGTATGCGAACGGCAGGAGAAAGACGATCGAGATGAAGAAGATCCAGATGATCGCGAGCCAGTCGATCCACTTGTAATGGGGGCCCAGGTGCCAGGCCCCGCGTTCGAATCGCTCGCCGGCGCGTAGCCGCAGGATGATCGGCAGGACGAACGCGATATAGAGCCCGATGACGGCGACAGAGGTGCTGACCACGTAGCCTGTGTAGCCCCAGGAAAGGGTTGGGACCTCGAGCAGGAACGCGAGGACGCAGATCGCCCAGACGGTATAGACAGGCACTCGGGTTTTCGAGACGCGCCGCCAGAACTGGTGACCTGGAACCGCTCGGTCGCGCGAGAACGCGAACATCATTCGCGAGGCCGAGGTAACCGACGCGATCGTGCAGAAGCACTGTGCAATCGCGGCAATGAAGAGCAGAAATTCCGCCCAGCGCGTACTCATCGACGTCTGCCAGATGTACTGCACCACGAACAGGCCGGCGCCCGAAGCGTCCTTGTCGTTCGGCACGGCGAACGTGACCGCAACGAGCAGGATGAAGCCGAAGAGGACCGAGACAACGACCGACATCACGATGCCCCAGGCAGCGCCGCGTGACGCCTGCCGGGTCTCCTCACTCATGTGCGCCGATGCGTCGTAGCCGGTGATCGTGTACTGCGCCATCAGCAGGCCGGTCAGGAAGACGTAGATGAAGACGCCCTGCGTCCAGCTGTTGCCGCTGAAGCCGCTGTTGTTGATCGTCTGGCCGAAGACGTAGCCGACCGACCGGTGGTGGTCGGGCACGACGATGAGTACGCCGACGATGATCAGCACGCCGACCATGTGCCACCACGCCGAGACGCTGTTCAGCATCGCCGTGATCGGCACCTTGAACATGTTGATGAGCCCGGCGCCCAGCATGATCAGCCCGTACAGGAAGAAGATCCAGCCGAACGAGTTCGGATAGTCGAAGAGGAGGTTCAGGAGCGCGGTCGAGAAGAACGCGCAGCCGTAGCCGATCGACGCAGTGACGGCGATCTGGCCAACGAGGTTGAACCAGCCAGTGAACCAGCCCCATGCCGGGCTGCCGAGCTTCGAAGCCCAGTAGTAGAGGCCGCCCGCTGTCGGGTAGGTCGAGGCGATCTCGCCCAGGGCGAGCGCGACGACCGTGCAGAACAGGCCGACGATCAGCCAGCCCCAGGTAATCGCCACGGGACCGCCCTGGTTGAACGCGATGGCGTACGACGTCAGGCAGCCGGCGAGGATCGAGATGATCGTGAAGGAGATGGCAAAGTTCTGGAACCCGCCCATCGAGCGAAAGAGTTCCTGCGCGTACCCGAGACGATGGAGGGTCCTCTCGTCGTCCAGGTGGTCGCCGCGGGGCTCGACCGGACCTGGCTCGGTTCCTACGCTCACCCTTGCCTCCCTCTTTCGCCTTCCTCGGTTCGACTATTTACGCGCCTCACCGCCGCCGGTGTCAAGGTTAGGCGGCAGTTCAGACGATAGGCTCGCGCCGTGCTGACCATCGACGAGCTGCAGGCCGCGGCGGCGGCAGGAGAGATCGACACCGTCGTCGTCGCCTTCACGGACATGCAGGGCCGGCTGCTGGGAAAACGCCTGCACGCGGCCTTCTTCCTCGAGGAGAACGTGGCCGAGCACGGCGTCGAAGGGTGCAACTACCTGCTCGCCGTCGACATGGAGATGGATCCGATTCCCGGGTACCAGATGGCGAACTGGGAAAGCGGGTACGGCGACTTCGGCCTCGCGCCCGACATGGCGACGCTCAGGCGGATCCCGTGGCTCGAGGCGACGGCGCTCGTTCTCTGCGACGTCGTCTGGCTCGACGGCACGCCGGTCAATCCCTCGCCGCGGCAGATCCTGAAGCGTCAGGTCGATCGCGCCGCCGAGCTCGGCTTCACGCCCATGTTCGGCTCGGAGCTGGAGTTCTACCTCCTCCTGGAGACCTACGCCGAGGCCCACGAGAAGCACTACCGCGGCCTGACTCCGTCCGTCCCCTACATCCTCGACTACCACGTCCTCGCGACCACCTACGACGAGCCGCTCATGCGCCAGATCCGCAACGGCATGCAGGCGGCCGGCATGCGCGTCGAGACGTCGAAAGGCGAGGCCTGGCCCGGGCAGCAGGAGGTGAACTTCCGCTTCTCGGATGCGGTCGCGATGGCCGACAACCACGTCGTCTACAAGAACGGCGCCAAGGAGATCGCGCACCTGAACGGCTGCTCGATCACGTTCATGGCGAAGCCGGACCACACATGGATCGGCAACTCGTGCCACATCCACTCCAGCCTCTGGCGCGGCGACGAGAGCGCCTTCGCCGGCGAGTCGGACGTGTTCAAGCGGTACCTCGCCGGCCAGATCGCCTGCCTCAAGGAGCTCGCCGTCTTCCTCGCCCCGACGATCAACTCGTACAAACGCTTCGCAGCCGGAAGCTGGGCGCCGACGACGCTCGCCTGGGGGCACGACAACCGAACGTGCGGCTTCCGGATCGTCGGCCACGGCAGCGGTCTCCGCACGGAGACGCGCATTCCGGGTGGGGACGTCAACCCGTACCTCGCGTTCGCGGCGCTCCTCGCAGCCGGCCTCCACGGGATCGAGAACGAGCTGGAGCTGCCGCCGCCGCTCGAGGGGAACGCGTACGAGTCCGACGCCGAGCGCTTCCCCCACTCGCTCCGCGAGGCGATCGAGGCGCTGGAGCAGGGCTCCGTCGCCCGTGCGGCCTTGGGCGACGACGTCGTCGAGCACTACCTCCACTACGCTCGCACCGAGCAGCGGCTGTTCGACGAGGTCGTGACCTGCTACGAGCGAGAGCGGATGTTCGAACGCGGATGACCCGCCCGGTCGTCGGCATCACGACGTACCTGGTCCCCGCCCGCTTCGGGGCCTGGGACATCGAATCGGCGCTCGTTCCGGCCGCGTACGTCCGGGCCGTCGAGAGCGCAGGCGGGCGCGCACTGCTTGTTCCACCGAGCAACGACGGCGTGCAGGAGACGCTCGATGCGGTCGACGGCCTCGTCTTCTCCGGGGGCTCCGACCTCGACTCCGAGCTGTACGGGCAGGAGCCGCACGAACAGACGACGGGTGTCTTTCCGGATCGTGACCGCGCGGAGCTCGTGCTCCTCGAGGCGGCGCTCGGGCGGGACATGCCCGTGCTCGCGATCTGCCGCGGCAGCCAGGTCCTGAACGTCGCTCTCGGCGGCGATCTCGTTCAGCACCTGCCGGACGTCGTCGGTGACGAGAAGCACAAGCACACGCCGGGCGTCTTCGGCGATCACGACGTCGAGTTGAAACCCGGCAGCCGAGTGCAGCGAATCCTCGGCGACCGCGCGCCGGTGAAGAGCCACCACCACCAGGGCTTCGGCCGGTTGGGGAAGGGTCTCGCCGAGGCGGCCTGGGCCGAGGACGGAACGCTCGAGGCGGTCGAGGATCCGGCGCGGCGGTTCGCCCTCGGCGTTCTCTGGCATCCCGAGGCAGGAGAGGACTTTGCGCTCTTCGCAGCGCTCGTGGACGAAGCCCGAACGTATCGCGACGAGAGGAAGGAGCAATGAGCACAACTGCAAGCGACGTCCTCCAGGTCGTCAATCCGGCGACGGAGGAGCCCATCGCCGAGCTCGAGAAGGCAGGCGTCGAGGAGGCCGACCGCGCCGTCGCGGCGGCACGCTCGGCGTTTCCCGCCTGGCGCGAGGTTGCGCCCGGCGACCGCGCGCGGCTGCTCCGGCGCCTCGCCGACCTCGTCGAGGAGCATGGCGAGGAGCTCGCCTCGCTCGAGACACGGAACGTCGGGAAGCCGATCTCGGACTCGCGCGGCGAGGTCGGCATGGTCGCCGACGTCTTCCACTTCTACGCCGGCGCAATCGACAAGCACCACGGCGAGACGATCCCCGTCTCGGGCGGAATCGACATGACGTTCAGGGAGCCGCTCGGAGTCGTCGGCCTGATCGTCCCCTGGAACTTCCCGATCGCGATCTCGAGCTGGAAGCTCGGTCCCGCGCTCGCCTGCGGGAACACGGTCGTCCTGAAACCGGCAGAGCTCACGCCGTTGACCGCGGTCCGTCTCGGCGAGCTCGCGCTCGAGGCTGGGATTCCGGAGGGCGTCCTGAACGTCGTCGTAGGGCCCGGCTCTGTCGTCGGACAGCGGTTCGTCGAGCATCCGGACGTCGCGAAGATCGGCTTCACCGGCTCGACCGAGGTCGGGCGCAGGGTGATGGAGGGCGCGGCAGGCACGATCAAGCGCGTGACGCTCGAGCTGGGCGGGAAGTCCGCCAACGTCGTCTTCGCGGACGCCGATCTCGAGGCCGCGGCCGCGGCAGCTCCTTACGCCGTGTTCGGAAATGCCGGCCAGGACTGCTGCGCGCGGTCGCGGATCCTCGTCGAGAGCTCCGCCTACGATCGGTTCGTCGACCTGCTGGTGGAGGCCACCCGCGGCGTCGTGGTCGGCGATCCCGAGGATCCGAAGACGGAGATGGGCCCCCTCATCACGGCCGAGCAGCGCGACAAGGTCGCCTCATTCGTCGACGGCGACGTCTGTTTCCGCGGCGAGGCGCCCGACGGGCCCGGGTTCTGGTTCCCGCCCACGCTGCTCGCGCCCGTCTCGAACGACGACCGCGCCGCCCGCGAGGAGATCTTCGGTCCCGTGGCGTGCGTGATCCCGTTCGACGACGATGCCGACGCGGTCCGCCTGGCGAACGACACGCCCTACGGTCTCTCGGGCTCGGTCTGGACGCGCGACGGCGGACGGGCGCTCCGGATCGCGCGGGCACTCGACACGGGCGTGATCTCGATCAACTCGAACACGTCGGTGCGCGTCTCGACGCCCTTCGGCGGCTTCAAGCAGTCCGGCTTCGGCCGGGAGCTCGGGATGCACGCGCTCGAGGGCTATTCGGAGCTCAAGAACGTGTACTTCGCCACCGGCTAGGGCGGCCGGCGGCTGGGAGCGAGCCGGCGGGCCTTCGTGCGCGTTGATACAGCGTGTCCCGCGTGGAACCATCGCCCTGCCGCCTGCCGTTGCGGGGGGAGAGAGGAGGTGGCCATCGACTCCTTTCAGGCCCGTGACGCTTCTGATCGGTGGTGAAACGCATTCGCAGGCACACCGATGCCGCTGGAGACGAACACGGTCGTCCAACAGGATTTGGCGAAGACGATCGCGCAGGAGAAGGAGGTCTACGTCTGTAGAACCGACCAAGGCCAGGTCACCTCCGTCAGCGACCTCGAGACGTTCGTCGAGCTCGTCGAACAGGACACGGGCACAGGGGTCAGGCCCGTCGCGCGGCGAGTCGAGACGGCGCTGTGCCGGAAGGACTTCGTCGCGGGCACGGTCAGCTGCTCCACGAAGGCGATCGCCCTGAACGCGCAGATCCCGAACCCGCTGGTCGGGTGTCAGCAGAGTCCGGCGCAGATCCTCGATCCGGTCGAGATGAACAGCGTGGTCCTGCCGCACTTCGTGAAGACGATCAAGGTCGAGAAGGAGCTCTTCCAGTGCCGGCCCTCGCCGACGGCTGCTGCGGCCGGGGAGCTCTTCCTCTTTACCGAGATTCTCGGAGGCGCGTCCGGCGACCGCGGCGACGCTCGTCCCGGTCACGAAGCGGTTCGACGCGGTCTTCTGCTTGAAGGACACGACTCAGCCCGTCGTGACCGGGTGCACTCGGGTCACGATCGGCAACACGCCGTAAACGGAGAGACGACTCGCGAGGGGCGCTCGTTGGGCGGCCCCTCCGGCCGGCTTACGCCGGCTCGGCCGCGCCGGCCGACACGACGCCGGCGTCTGGTCGAGCCGTCTCGGCGCCCTCCGGCTCGAGTCCAGACGGCGCGGAAAGGGAGGACCGGCTCGAGCGCGGGTGCGCCAACCGCCACTCCCGCTTCCGTTCGCGCCTGCGGCGCTTCGCCCGCTTCGTACCCACTGGTCGGACGGTAGTCCCGCCAAGTCGGTCCGCAATCCCCCTTCTGCGGCCCCTAGACTCGTCGCCATGGGGGATGCGACGGCACTCGGACCCGATGAGCGCGTCGAGGACAGGCCTTTCACCGACCCGGAGCACACGGTGCGGGAGGCCGGAGTCATGCAAGTTATGCTCGGCCGCGAGCGCGACCGGGCGAAGGCCTGGGCGACCGAAGATCCATCTGGCACCGGCCACGTCGCGCGCGAGCACGACGAACAGGGCTTCCGGCATCTCTTCGTCGTCACGGACACGCGGGCTCTCCTCGAGACGACGGATCTGACCGCGGTCGGATTCTTCGGACGGCCGCGGGATGACGTCGGCCACGAAATCCTCTTCGATCTCGAGCAGACGCTCGTGGATCGCATGGGCACCTACGGCGCGGCCGGGTTGCTCAGCTACTACGACGTGGAGCTCGTGAAGGGCGCGTACGGCAATCTCATCCTGTTCTCCACCCCCGACGTCCCGCCGGAGTGGCACGGCGACGAGATCCACCGCCGTGCGGTCGAGGTCTCGCCGCAGCACTACCACGAGGTGCGCCTGCACAAGGGATCGATCCGCGGCCGCCTCCTCGACGGCGGCGACATCGTCATCGAGCGGACGAAGTACTTCGACTTCGCCGGCGGCTCGCTCTGGCAGGCGGTGCGTCACTTCGGGCCGGACTCGGCCTGAAGGACCGACAGGGACCGGGCCGGGCAGCTCTGACCACGCCCGGCCTGAGTTCACCACAACTTCACCAGCCCTCGACCCATTGGGTCTTGCTCTGGGTCCTGGAATCCACGACAATGGCCACTCGGGATCACATCCTGAGGGAGGAAAAACCTGCGGCGGAGTAATCTCAGTGACCGTTTGACCCTGTTCCGGAGAGGATCGCTCTCGCCGTACGGGCAAGCGGCGAACGGGAGGAGGTCTTCGCTTGCAACTTCCTGACTATCTCGATGTCGTGGGCCGGCGGAAGGTGCTCATCGCCGCCGTTCTCCTCGCCGCGATCGGGGCCGCGATCGGGTTCCTGCAGCTACTGCCGGCGAAGTACACGGCCACCGGGCTCCTCCACGTCGAGCCGGGGGCCGCCCTCGTCGGAGGCGCCGTCCGCGCCGACGACATTACCTACCTGGCAAACCTGGAGAACACGTACTCGAAGCTCGCCAAGAACCCTCAACTCGCCGAGCGCGTCGCGCAGGACCTCGACCTGGCGAGCCGTCCGCAAGTTTCCGTGGACGGCGTCCCGAACACCGAGCTCATGGAAGTCCGGGCCACGACGAACAGCCCCGTCACCGCCGCGAGATCGGCGAACCGGTTCGCCGCCCTCCTCCTCGCCGAAGTTCGAGGACTCACGCGAACGTCGTCGCAGGCGGCGGCTGGCGCGTTCAATCGTCGTACCCAGGAGCTCGAGACCGCGATTGCGAAGGACGAGGCCGAGCTTGCGACGCTGGAGGCCTCTCCCGGAGGCGAGGCGAGCCACCTTCTCCGGGTGGCGAAGCTCCGTGAGGAGATCAGTGGGAAGCGGTCGAGCCTCGCGGCTCAGCGGAGCGACTTCGAGTCGTTCCAGCTCGCCCTCGCGTCGAGGTCGAGCGCGCTCTCGCTCGTGACGCCCGCAGCGCAGCCTTCGAAACCGTCGAACCGTCACTACGTGCTCGTGCTGCTGCTCGCGGTCGCCCTCGGGCTGCTCGGCGGAGTCGGTCTTGCGTTCCTCGCCGAAGGCCTCACGCGGCGGTTCCGGACGCCGACCGAGATCGAAGACACGCTCCAGCTGCCCATCCTGGCGACGGTCCCCACGGTGCGTGGAGCAACCGCCGGCGCCGTCTTCAACAGCGGCTCGCAGGCGGAGGAGGCCTTCCGGCGCCTCGCGACCGCCCTGCTCGCGCCACGCCAGGCCGACGATCCGGCTCGGACGGTCCTCGTGACGAGCGCCCGGCCGGGCGAGGGCACGTCCACGGTTGTCGCGAATCTCGGACGCTCGCTGGCGCAGGCCGGGCGAAGCGTGCTGCTCGTCGACGCGAACCTCCGCTCGCCTGTCCTGCACGACGTCTTCAGTCTGGAGAACACGAGCGGGCTGAGCGACATGCTGGTCGATACGCGTCCGCAGAACGGGGACCTCTCCGCGCCGACGACGGTTCCAGGGCTTCGGCTCTTCGCCGCCGGGAGCCCGCACCTCGATCCGGCAATGCTGCTCGGATCGCACCACATGGAGACCTGGATCGAGGCATATCGGTCGCGCTTCGACTACATCCTCTTCGATTCTCCGGCCGTCCTCGCCGCGACCGATGCCCTGCCGCTCGCGAGGATGGCGGACGCGGTGCTGCTCGTCGCCCGACCCGACGTGCCCCGCGAATCGCTCATCCTCGCCGACCGCGAGCTCGCGCAGATGAACGGGCGGCCGATCGGCCTGATCGTGAACGAGGCGGCGAGAAAGGGAGCCCAGTACCACTATCGCGAGCGAGCCGCTCACCAGAAAGCGGGCGGGGCCCGGGAATGACAGAGGCGACGCTCCCTCGATACGAGCGGGTCCTCGCCGACCAGGTGGGGACAAGCCGCTACGCCGCGAAGCGGTGCCTCGATCTCGTGCTGACGGCCGGCCTGCTCCTCGTGCTCCTTCCGGCGCTCCTCGTGATCGGGCTGCTCGTCCGAGTCGGCACCGAAGGTCCGGTGCTCTACCGCCAGGAGCGCGTGGGAGCCCGCCGCCGGCGCCGCGACGGCGGCTCCGTGT
>Ga0066710_100001208_pt1 | contig 18707 bp, 17 predicted proteins | sample GraSoiAngelo_159_FD_79666 | JGI IMG/M metagenome (GOLD analysis project Ga0066710, IMG submission 79666) | Grasslands soil microbial communities from the Angelo Coastal Reserve, California, USA - 14_1009_16_40cm | ecosystem: Environmental > Terrestrial > Soil > Grasslands | place: USA... | reverse complement strand
GTTTCCGCATCTCACCGTCTACGAGAACGTGCTCGCCGCGGCGTCGTTCGGCGCGGGGCGGTCTGGAGCGGGCGCCGCGACCGCGGCGCTCGACGTCCTGGCCACCATGGGACTCGCGGCGAAGGCTGGAGTGCTGGCCGGACAGCTGCCGCTCCTGGACCGCAAGCGTCTCGAGCTCGGCAAGGCCGTCGCGTCGTGCGCGAAGGTGTTGCTCCTCGACGAGATCGCCGCCGGGCTCACGGAGCCGGAGGTCGAGGAGCTCGTAGCCCTGGTCCGGAATCTGAAGACGAGCCACGCGATCATCTGGATCGAGCACATCCCTCACGCGCTGCGCGCCGTGGCCGATCGGATCATGGTGCTCCACTTCGGTCGCAATGTGCTGGAGGGGCGGCCCGCGGACGTCATGACCAGCCGGCTCGTGCGAGAGATCTACATGGGGTTCCGCGCCGATGACGTTGCTTGAGGTCCAAGCGCTCGACGCGTTCTACGGCGACTTCCAGGCGCTCTTCGGCGTCACCCTCCGCGTCGAGGCCGGCGAGACCGTGGCGCTCATCGGCGCGAACGGCGCCGGCAAGACGACCTTTCTCAAGTGTCTGGTCGGCCTGATCGGCAGCCGGCGCGGCGAGATCCGCTTCGCCGGCGAGGCGATCGCCGCCGCGCCCGCGGAGCGCATCTCGCGGCTAGGGCTCTCGCTGGTGCCGGAGGGCCGCCTGCTCTTCCCGTCGCTGACCGTCGAGGAGAACCTCATGATGGGCGGCCTCAGCCGGCGCCCGGGCGCCTGGTCGCTGGCGCGCGTCTACGAGCTCTTCCCGGTGCTGGGCGAGCGCCGGCGGCAATGGCCGGATCAGCTCTCGGGGGGCCAGCAGCACATGGTCGCGATCGGCCGCGCCCTCATGTCGAACCCGAAGCTCTTGCTGTGCGACGAGATCTCGCTCGGGTTGGCGCCGCTCGTGGTCGATCAGATCTACGAGTCGCTCGGGCACATCCGCGCCGAGGGCGCCTCGATCGTCCTGGTCGAGCAAGACGTCAAGCGCGCGGCCGGCGCGGCCGATCGCGTGTATTGCCTGCTCAAGGGACGGGTGACCTTGCACGGCCAGGCGCGCGGCCTGGGACTCGAGCAACTCTCGCGCGCGTATTTCGGAACCTAGTGGCCTCGTGACGAGGACTCCATGATCTGGGTCGAGACGATCATCAACGGTGTCCTCTACGGCGGTCTCTACGGCCTGCTCGGCGTCGGCCTCGCCCTCGCCGTCGGCGTGATGCGCGTGGTCAATCTCTCGCACGGCGAGTTCATCGTCCTGAGCGCGTTCCTGGGCGTGTCGCTCGTCCGCGTCGTCCCGTGGCTGCACCCGCTCGCGCTCCTCCTGCCGGTCGCGGTGATCGCGTTCTGCCTGGGCTTCGGGCTCCAGGCGGTCCTGATCAACCGGGTCGTGACGAGGCCGGATCCCTTCGCCGGAATCCTCCTGACCTTCGGCGTGGCGGTCGTGATGCGCAACCTCATGGTTGAAATCTATGGCGCCGACCCGCGTCACCTTCAGGCCGGCCACCTGGCGCAAGCGAGCGCGGGATTTGGCGGCCTGCACGTCGGGGTCCTGCCGCTCCTGATCCTGGCGCTCTCGGTCGCCTTGTTCACGGCGCTCCAGCTCGTCCTCACGCGGACGCGGTTCGGGCGGATCGTGCGCGCCACCGCCGATCATCGTGACGTCGTGCGGCTGATGGGCGTGAATCCCGGGCGCGTCTACAACCTCGTGATGGGCCTGTCGCTCGCGCTGGCCAGCGTGGCCGGCATGCTACTCGCTATCCGCGCGTCCTTCACGCCGTACTCCGGCGTCGAGCGCTTGCTGGTCGCGTTCGAGGTCGTCGTGCTCGGCGGGCTCGGGACGTTCTGGGGCGCGATGCTCGGCGGCATCACGCTCGGCGTCGCGGAGCTGGTCGGGTTGAGGCTCGATCCGAACGCGGGGCCGCTCTACGCGCACCTCCTGTTCCTCGTCGGGGTGCTGCTGAGGCCCAACGGCCTGTTCCGGGCGCGCACGTGACGCAGATCAGGTGGCGCGCGCTGCAGGCCGTCGCGGGGCTGGGGACCCGCCGGCCGGGGCGCGTCTATCGCTGGTCGATCGTCGCGGTCTGCGTGCTCGCGGTCATCGTGGCGCCCTGGGTGATCGGCGAGGGTGCGCAGCGCTTCCTGTCCGAGGCGATGTTGATGCTGGCCATGGCGCAGATGTGGAACCTGCTGGCCGGCTACGCCGGGCTCGTGTCCATGGGGCAGCAGGTGTTCGTCGGACTCGGCGCCTACGGCTTGTTCTTCGCCTCGATCTCGCTGAAGGTCGCGCCGTTCTGGGTGCTGCCGCTCGCGCCGCTCCTCTGCGCGGCGGTCGCCGCGATCGTGGCGCTCTTCATGTTCCGGCTGCGCGAAGCCTACTTCGCGATCGGCACCTGGGTGTTCTCGGAAGTCGTCTCGCTGCTCATCTCCAAGACCGAGCGGCTCGGCGGCGAGCGTGGCGTCGGCCTGCCAACCGCGCGCCTCGTCGACCCGCGCTGGCTCGAGCCCCTGACTTTCTGGATCAGCGCGGCGATCGCGGTCGCGTCGGTCTTCGGCACCTACGCGCTCCTGCGATCGCGCGTGGGCCTCGGCTTGATGACCGTGCGCGACAACGACGTGGCGGCGGCCAGCATCGGCGTGGACGTGTGGCGCAACCGCTTCATTGCGTTCGTGATCGCCGCGGCGGGATGCGGCCTGGCCGGCGCCGTCAGCTTCACGGCGACGCTCTACGTCGCGCCGGGCTTCGCGTTCGATCCGAACTGGGTGGTCGCCATGATGATCATCGTGATCATCGGCGGCATCGGAACGCTCGAAGGGCCGATTCTCGGCGTCATCATCTACTTCGCGCTCCGCGAGACCCTCACGGTGGTCTTCGGGCTCTCAGCCGGCTGGTATCTGATCGGCCTCGGCATGGTCGCCATCGCGGCAATCCTGTTCGAGCCCGACGGCCTCTGGCCGCTGGTACGCGGCCGCCTCGGCGGCGACTGGCTCAGCGTCCGACGCGAGCCCCCCACGCCGCCGAGGATCGCTGCGGCAACTGCGGCCGCCGCGGGCGTGAGATCTTCGCCCCATGGCCTCGGCGCAACCCCAGGCGACCGCTAACCCGCCGCGCGCCCCGCGCGGGCGCTCACGCGCGACACCGAACGCGGCGGCCTTCCAGCGCGGATCGGTTGACGCATCGAGCCGTGCCGCATCGAGGCGCTCGGTCCCTGATATAAGGACGCAATGGAGGTTGCTCTGGAAGCGAAGAATCCCGAGATCCCTGACATGGGCCTCACCCTGCGGCAGTACTACATCATGGTGGGGCTCGGCGCCTTCGTCACGACGATTGCCCAGCCCGGCGTCATCGGACGGCTCCCGCTCCAGCTTCTTCTGAAGACCCAGCTGCACTTCACGGCCCAGACGCTCGCGGCGTTCATGGTCATCGCGACCTTCGCCTGGAACGTGAAGCCGCTCGCCGGCATCATGTCCGACGCCTTTCCGCTCTTTGGAACCCGGCGCCGGCACTACATGCTGCTGGGCGCCGGCATGGCGGCCGTCTGCTGGTTCTTGATGGGCGCCGTTCCCCGATCCTATGTGCCGCTGCTCCTCACGGCCTTCGGTGCCAACGCGTTCATGGTCATCGCGAGCACCGTGATGGGCGGCCTCATGGTCGAGGCTGGCCAAAAGTACGGCATCTCCGGCCGCGTGACCTCGATCCGTCAGGCGCTCCAGAGCGCGGTGTCCCTGGGGAACGGAATCCTCGGCGGCTACCTCGCCGCGGCCGCGTTTGGCTGGACGGTCGGCATCGCGACGGCGCTGCTCCTCGTGCTGGCGGTCACGACGTTCTTCGTCCTCACCGAACGGCGCGTGGCGGTTCGCGACCAGGACGTGCTGACCAACGCGGCTCACGAGCTCGGCACGCTCGTCGGGTCCCGGACGCTCTGGACGAGCGGAATCTTCCTCGCCCTCGTCTACATCTCGCCCGGCTTCACGACGCCGCTCCTGTTCATGCAGACGGATACCTTGAACTTCAGCACCCCCTACATCGGCGTAATGGAGAGCATCGAAGGCGCGGCTGGACTCCTCGGCGCGCTGATCTACGGCGTCGTGTGCCGCCGGTTCAACCTCAGGCAGCTCCTGACGACGGCTATCGCGCTGAACGTCACGGTGACGCTCCTCTACCTCCGGTACAGCCACGCGACCGCGCCCTTCATCCACGCGACCGTCGGGTTCGCGGTGATTTGCTCGGAGCTGGCGCTCATGGACCTGGCGGTCCGATCGACCCCGCCGGGATGCGAGAGCCTCGGGTTCGCCCTGATGATGAGCGCCCGAAACTTCGCGCTCGGCGGCTCGGACGTGATCGGCTCGTGGCTGATCGACAGCCGTCACTGGGTTTTTCACGAGCTTGTCTGGCTCAACGCCGGAACGACGGCCCTGATCCTGTTCTTCATTCCCTTCCTGCCGCGCGCCATCATGAGCCGCAAGGACGGCGACGTCGCCCCAGGCCCGGCCGTCCCACCCACCGAGCCCGCTCCCGCTCGCGCGGTCTAGCCGCGCGGTCGAGCCGCTTGGTCTGGCCGCTGCACGCTTGGTCTGGCCGCTGTTGTTGACAAGTGATCTGTCCGCTCGGTTTTGACACGTGATCTGTCCGCTCAGGCCGCCGGCCCGACCGGGAGCCGTGGACCGCGCCGCCGTTTGATTGGGGGGCGCGCCGGGGGGATAGCAACCCTCGGACGACGAGGCGATCGTGGCGCCTGAGCCAAATGCGCGCGCGCGTTTTTCGGTCGGGGTTGGCGCGAAGCCGGCGGCGGGGCCAGCGGACGGCCCGCGGCATCGAAATGCCCCCAACACTGCGTGCCGTGCCAGACCGAGTGTCCGCCGTGGAGAGTGCGGCGGACGGTCACCCCGAGCCCCGCACAACTCCGGCGCCCGGGCTGCTGGGGGATTTGTAGCACGACGTCATCGAGCACCACGACGTTGTCTCGGCCGACGGTGCGCGCTTCGACGTGGCAGAGGATCGCGTCGAGATCGGCGCCATGGAGCGGGACAAAGGCCGAGGTGGGGTCGGCCGGCGCGTGCGCGAACTCCTCGTTGTAGTCGGCGATGAAGCGTTCGAGGAGATACGCGTTGGCCGCCGCCACCGTCCGGATACCGGCCAGCGCCAGCTCGTTGATGAGCCGGCCTTGCACCGTGCGGTTCAACCGCTCGCTGCGCCCGCGTCCCTGGGGCGAGTAGGAGGCAATGTGCTCGATGCCGAGCTGCGCCCGCGCGCGCCCGACCTGCGTCAGCCGCGTGCGGTCGACGCGGCCCCCCGCCTGGGGCGTGTGAAACGCCCAGCCGGCGCGGTCGGTGTAGAGCGCCACCGGCAAGCCGTGCTCGCCGAACACCGTGCGCCGGGCCGTCATCACCGCGTGGGTGGTTTCCGCGGGCCAGAGCTGCGCGTACAGCAGGCGCTTGGTCGCATCGTCGAGCACGGCGATGAGGGTCTGCTGCGCGTCGGGGCCGTGGCGCAGCCAGGCATGTCGACTGCCGTCGAGGTGCCGCAGCTCGCCGACGCACGGCCGGGGCTCGCGCCGTCGGCGATGCCGCCCACGGGCGCGGCCCTTACGCACCAAGCCGGCCTCCTGCAGCGCCAGCTTCACGAAGCTATAGGACAGCGTCACCCCATGATCGCGCCGAGCGAAGCGGTAGAAGTGGCGCACGTTCCAGCCGGTAAAGCGCTCTCGGTACAGCCGCACGATATGCTGCACCTCGAGCGCCGGCGCCTTGCGCGGCGACGGCAACTGCCGCCGATCGTACAGCGCCACGGCGCCGCCGGCTTCAAACCGCGCCCGCCAGCGCCGCACACTGCGGGGCTCAACGCCCAGCATGTCCGCTGCCTGCAGCCACGTCAGGGTGCCACTCAATGCCCGCATGATGACTTCCTGCCGTTTCATGGCCCGCTCCACCGCGGCCGCGGCCAACACCATCGGCACCTCCTTGGATGCCGATGGCTGTACTGCGCGCCGCGCGCAAAGCGGACATTTCACTTGTTCTCGGGAGCGGACAGATCATGTGCTCCCTACACGCTTGGTCTGGCCGCTTGACCGCGCGCGCCGCGGCCACTAAGCTGCGCGGCACGGTGGTGCGCGCTGCAGGCCGTCGCGGGACCGCTGTGCGAGCCGCAGGGCCGGCCGGGGGCTGGGGCCCCCAGGCCCGAGGCGAGCGAGACGCAGTGCTCCGCCGGCCGAGGCGCGCTTATGACTGATCCATGACGACGTTCTTGATGCTGCCTCCGCAGACTCCGACGACGCGCGGCTGGGCCTCACGGCTCGCGTCCGCGCTACCGCGGCTCTCCGTCGTGGTGGCCGAGACCGAGGCGGAGGCTGCGCGCGCCGTCGGCGATGCCGAAGCGGCGTTCGGGACGATGCCGGACGCGTTGATCCGCGATGCCCGGCGCCTGCGCTGGCTCCAGGCGCCGCAGGCGGCGCCGCCGGCCGGCTATTACTCGCCCGCGCTGATCACGCACGCAGCGACCGTGACCAACTTCCGCGAGATCTACAACGACCACATCGGCGCCCACATCATGGCGTTCGTCCTGGCGTTCGCCCGCGGGTTCCACCACTACCTGCCTCGGCAGCTCAGGCGCGAGTGGCGTCGCGAGCCCATGGATGGCGGCGTGATCCACCTGCCGGAGGCCACAGCGCTGATCATCGGGGTCGGCGGGATCGGCAGCGAGGCGGCGCGGCTCGCGGCGGCGTTCGGGATGCACGTGATGGGGATCGACGCGCGGCGCCGCGAAGCCCCGCCCGGTGTCGTGAAGCTCGACGGACCTGACGCGCTCGACTCGCTCCTGCCGCTGGCGGATTTCGTCATCCTCACCGTTCCGCACACGCCGGCGACCGAGCACTTCATGCACCGGGCCCGCTTTCAGCTCATGAAGCGCACCGCGTTCTTCATCAACATCGGGCGCGGCATGACGACGCGGCTCGACGACCTGGTCGCCGCGCTCCGGGCGGGCGAGATCGCCGGCGCGGGGCTTGACGTCTTCGAGCAGGAGCCGTTACCGGCCGATCACCCGCTGTGGACGATGCCCGGCGTCCTCATCACGCCCCACACCGCCGGCCACGGCCCGCACCTGGACGAGCGGCGCTTCGAGATCCTGCTCGACAACTCACGCCGCTTCCTCGCCGACCTGCCGCTTCGCAACGTGGTGGACAAGGCCAACTGGTTCTAAGGGAGCTCAGGGCCTCCGCTTGCGACCGGCGTAGATCTCCCGCATCTCCTTTTCGCCCCAGACGATCGCCTGATCGAGCGTCATCTTGCCCGTCGCGTACTGCGCGAACATATCGGGAATGCCTTTCTTGCCGATCCTCAGCCAATCCTCCCAGGTGTCCGGGTTCTTCTAGCCGATCTGCTCGAGCAGATGGGTGCGCACGGCGATATCCTGCCGCCGCTCGAAGACTCGGGCGTCACTCGGTGAGGCTCACGCGCCGATCCGCGACCGGCACCGCGGGCGCCTTCGCCCGAGGGGTGTGATAGCCTTTCCGGTCGGGAGGAAGGACGATGGTCCAGGTTCGACGCCTCGGGTCGCAGATCGGCGCGGAGATCCACGGAGTCGACGTCAGGAAGCTCGACGACGCGAGCTTCGCCGAGATCTATCGGGCGTGGCTCGACAACAACGTGGTCGTGGTGCCGGGTCAGGAGCTCGAGATCGACGACTTCCTGACCTACAGCCGGCGCTTCGGCTTCGTGAGCCCGCACCCGTCGAAGACGACGCGCCATCCAGACTATCCGGAGATCACGTTGCTCGGCGTCAACAAGTTCGGCACCGACGGGGCGCTCGACATGGCAATCTATCGGCGCGGCGCCGAGGGATGGCACACCGACGGCGCGTACGATCAGGAGCCGTTCAAGGCCACGCAGCTCTACGCGCTGGCCGTTCCGAGCCGGGGCGGCGACACCCTGTTCGCGAGCATGTACGCGGCCTACGATGCGCTGCCGCAGCGGCTCAAGCAGCAGCTCGAGGGCCGAGTCGGCGCCTTCACCTACGGAGGACGTCGCAAGGCGACCACGCTGCTCAACGCCGAGGACCGCGACTGGAAGCCGGTCTTCCATCCGATCGTCCGCACCCATCCCGAGACCGGACGCAAGGCGCTCTATTTCGATCCGGGCAAGATCTTGCGGATCGAGGGCCTCGAGGCGTCGGAGAGTGACGCGCTCATCGACGAGCTCGCCGGCTACATGATCCAGCCCGAGGGTCAGTACCGCCACACGTGGCGCAAGGGCGACATCGTGATCTGGGACAACCGCTGCTCGTATCACAAGGCTGCGGGTGACTATCCGCCCGAGGAAGACCGCATCCACTGGCGCGTGTCGATCAAGGAGCGTGCGGAAGGGAACGGCGATCGGCGATGACGATCGACGCGCGCATGCTCACCCTCGAGCAGGACGGCATTCCCGGCTACACCGCGCGCCCGGACGGACCCGGGCGGCGGCCGGGGATCCTGATGGTGCATCACGCCCACGGCGTCACGGCCGACTACAAGATCGACGCGTATCGCCTCGCCCAGCTCGGCTTCAACGTGCTGGCGCCGAGCCTCTTCAACATGTTCGGCATTCCCGGAACGAACCAGATCGGCCACGGCGCCGATCTGCAGGCGAAGCACTCCGACGGCGAGTTCCTCGGCAAGATGACCGAAGCCTGGCACTACCTCGTCGAGCGGATGGGCTCGGATCCGGCGCGGACGGCGGCGATCGGCCATTGCATGGGCGGTCGCCTGCTCATTCCCTTCGCGGCCGACAATCCGCAGCTGAAGGCGATCATCCTCTACTATCCGTCCGTCCGGGACGAGCCGGAAACGTCCCATCGGCCTCGTCACGCGTTCCATCTGGCGCGAACGCTCAAGTGCGCCTCGCTGGTGTTCTGCGGCGGCAAGGACTTCATCGCGACACCGGCGATCCAGGGTCCGCTCTGGGAGAGCTTCATCGCCAATGGTCAGCCCGTCGAGTGGCACTTCTTCTCGGATGCCAACCACGGCTTCCGTCACCCCGACAACGACGGCTTCCAGCCGCACTACGCCGATCTGGCCTGGCCGATCGTGACCGACTTCCTACAGCGCCGGGTGTGATCGCCGGCGCCGGCGCGCCGCGGTAGCCCGTGGTTCTGACCGTGCGTGTTCCGGCGCTGCTCGGCCTCGGACTCCTCGCCCTTCTCTGGGCTTCCGGTTCCTCGTCCGGCGCTCCCTCGGACTCCTTCCGCGCCGGGATCGAGCGCGTGATCGCCGAAGCCGGCAAGACTCCGGAGCGCACGCGCCTGCAGCGGCTCTTCGAGCTCCACTGGGACTATCTCCTTCAAGAGTTCCCGGAGTTCGCCACGGAAGTCGGCGTCTTGGGGCAGAACGATCGATGGACCGACCGGTCGGCGACCGCGATCGCCCGCCGCAAGGCCGATCTCGAGTTGCCGGTCAAGGCGCTCGCGACGATCGATCGAACGAAGCTCGCGCCCGAAGACGCGCTCAACTACGACCTCTTCAAGCGCCAGGCCGAGGCTCAGCTCGAGGGGCGACGTTTTCCGTGGGAGCTGATGCCGCTGAATCAGCTATACGGCATCCAGCACAGCGTCCCGCAGATCCTTGGCGAGCAGATGCCCGCGCGGACCGCGACGGACTACGAAGCCATGCTGAGTCGTCTGCGCGGGACGGCCGCGCTCGTAGACCAGACGATCGCCGCGATGAAGGAGGGGTTGCGCCGCGGCGTCACGCCGCCCAAGATCACGCTGCGCAACGTCGTCGCGCAGGCCGACGCGATCCTCGTCGAGGATCCGGCGACGAGCCCGCTCCTCACCGCCTTTCAGAAGATTCCCGAGACGGTTCCGGCTGACCGGCGCGAAGCCGTGAGGGTCGAAGCGGCGACGCTCCTGAAGGACCAGTCGCTGCCGGCGTTCCGGCGGCTGCGCGATTTCCTCGCGAGCGAGTACGTCCCCAACTGCCGAGATTCGCTGGCGGCCGGGGCCTTGCCCGACGGACCGGACTGGTACGCCTACCTGGTCGCCCAGTCGACGACCACGCGTTTGACACCGAAGCAGATTCACGAGATCGGCCTCGAAGAGGTCAAGCGGATCCGCGCCGAGATGCAACGGCTGATGCGCGCGACCGGCTTCGCCCAGGACCTCGCCGCCTTCTTCGAATTCCTGAGGACCGATCCGCGCTTCTTTTTCTCGCGGCCCGAGGATCTGCTGGCCGGCTATCGCGAGATCGCCAAGCGCGCCGATCCCGAAGTGATCAAGCTCTTCGGCCGGGTGCCGCGCCTGCCGTATGGTGTCGTGCCGATGCCTGCGCACAACGCGGCGTCGCGGAGCGCGGGCGCCTACGACGCGGGCTCGCTGGCCGCGGGCCGGCCCGGGTATTTCTCCGCCAACCTTTCGGCTGTCGAGACGCGGCCAAGGTGGGAGATGGAGGCGCTGGTGCTCCACGAGGCCGTCCCCGGCCATCACCTGCAGATCGCCCTCGCCCAGGAGCAGCCGGATCTGCCGAACTTCAGGAAGTACGGCGGGTACGAAGCCTACGGCGAAGGCTGGGCGCTCTACGCCGAGACGCTGGGCCACGACATGGGCTTCTACAGGGATCCCTACTCGCACTTCGGAGCGCTCAACTATCAGATGTGGCGGGCAGTCCGGCTCGTGGTCGACACCGGCATTCACGCATTCGGCTGGAGCCGCCAGCAGGCGATCGACTACTTCAAGGCCAACTCCGCCAAGCCCGAGCGAGAGATCGTGGTCGAGATCGATCGCTACATCGTCTCGCCCGGCCAGGCGCTGGCCTACAAGATCGGCCAGCGGAAGTTCCTGGAGCTTCGCGAGCGAGCCGCGCGGGAGCTCGGTGCGAGGTTCGACCTCCGCGCCTTCCACGACGCGGTGCTGGCCGAAGGGGCGCTGCCCCTGGACGTGCTCGAGGCGCGGATCGACGCTTGGATCGCCCAGCGCAAGGCGTCCGGAACTACGCCTTGATCCCGAGCAGCTTCGCCGCCGTCCCGCCGAGCATCGCCACGCGCTCGTCGTCGCTCAGGCCTGGCGTGCCGAGGATGTGGTCGACCGACGTCTTCGTCCACGGGAACGGATAGTCGGTGCCCATCACGATCTGACCGGGCCCGGTCTCGGCGACGAGGTGGCGCAGCGCCTCGGGCGTGAAGACGAGCGAGTCGAAGTAGAGCTGCTTGAGATACTCCGTCGGCTTCTTCTTCAGCGGCTTGGTGCACCGGTCGGGGAAGGTCACGCAGATCGCGTCGGAACGCGCCGCGTAGGACGGCAGATAGCCGCCGCCGTGGGCCGCGCAGATCTTCAGCCCGGGAAAGCGGTCGAGCGTACCTTCGAAGATCAGGTGCGAGAGCGCGATCGCGGTCTCGAGCGGATTGCCGATGGCGTTCTCGAGACCGCCGCTGCCCTTCAACCGCGGCTTGAGGTCGGCCGCGGCGCCATCGGCCTGCGGGTGGATGAACACCAGCACGCCGAGCTGCTCGGCCTTGGCCCAGAACGGGTGGAACTTCGGGTCGGCCAGATCCTCGCCGGCGACGCTGCCGCCCACACCGGCGCCGCGCAGGCCGTACTTCTTGACGCCCTCTTCCAGCTGCTCGGCGGCGAGGTCCGGGTGCTGGAGCGCCACCGACGCGAACGCGACGAAGCGTTCGGGGTTCGCGGCGCAGGCTTCCGCCAGCTTTTCGTTCTGGATCCGGATCAGCTCGCGCGCGACGTCGCGGTCGGCCCGGTACCAGTACGGGTTGATGCTCAAGGCCTCCATGTCGATCCCCTGCTCGTCCATCGCGCGGACCCGATCGGCGGGCTGCGACATGAGCAAGGTCTGCGGCTCGACCTTCCGGCCCATCAGGGCCATCGCCTCCGGCACGGCGCAGTGCGCGTGCACGTCGATGGTCTTGACGCGGCGGCCGTTGACGACGACCTCGCGGCGCCGGCCCTGCGCCTGCACCGGCGCGACGCCCGTCAGGTTGCACGCGACAAAGGCGATGCCGGCCGCGCCGGCGGCTCCTTCGACGAACTCGCGGCGAGTACTCATGGTGCCCTCCACATCGTTTCGAGCGCGAGGCGTGGCTCGCGGCGGATTCCCGCGGACCCTGACCGCGCGCAGGGTGTAGTGGCTCTAGAAGAGCGGGCTGTTCGACTCGAGCCCGAGCACGGTGCGCCCCACGGCCTCGTAGTTCACGAACTGGAGCTGGTTGTGGCGCGTGACCACCTCGGCGTCGCGCGCGTACCGCTCGAGCGGACTCGACGTGAAGATCGACGTGGTGCCGGCGGTGGCGCAGATCATGTGCGTGGCGGTGGCTGCGCTCTGCGCCGCGTGGGTCATCGCCAGCCGGAGGTCGGCCCGCTGGCGCTCGGAGATCGGCCGCGCGGCGACGGCGGTCTGCCACATCTCGCCGACGACGTCGAACAGGAGCGCGCGGCCCGACCTCAAGATCGCCTCGGCTTCACCGACCTTGGCCTGCACCAGCGCGCGGTCGCGCAGGAGCTCCGACGACGAGCGCGGGACCTTGACCTGCGCCAGCTCCACGAACGCGTCGATGGTGGCGCGGGCGACACCGAGCCCCACGCAGCAGAAGCCGCACCCGGCCAGATCGAACCCGTGCATGCGGTTCATCGGGCCGGTGACCCGCGCGCGCAGATCGAGCGCCGAGAACGTGCGCTCCTCGGGCACGAAGAGATCCTCCACCTCGACGTCGTGGCTCCCCGTGCCGCGTAGCCCGCTCACGTTCCAGGTGTCGACGATGCGCGCAACGGACTTCGGATAGAAGTATGCGATCCGCACTTCCTGGTCACCGTTGGGTCGCAGACGCGGCTGATCGCCGTCGAAGACCTTGCATGCGCCGTGGAGCGCGGAAGAGTGCATACAGCCGCTCGCGAAGAACCAGTGGCCGGTGACCTTGTAACCGCCCGGCACCGCCACGGCGCGCCCGCGGGGATTCGCGGACCCAGCCGAGATCCCCACCGGATCGCTGAAGAAGATCTCGCGGCGCACCTCGGGCGCGAACTGCGCGCTCTGGCGCAGCGTGTTGATCCCCATCGCCAGGCACCAGCCCGTGGAGCCGTCCGCGCGCGCGACCTCCTCGATGACGTGCAGGGTCGTGAGGATGTCGGCGCCCAGTCCCCCTTCGGCCTCGGGCAGGGCGACCCTGAAGAGGCGAGCGTTGGCGATTTCCAGGACGAGCTCGGGCGGAAGCTGGCGCGCGGCCTCGATCTCGGCCGCTCGCTCGCGGATGCGCGGCCCAAGTGCCTGAGCAATCGCCAACGGCGTGGTCGCTGCCGGCACCGTGTCGGTGATCATGGAGTCGGCGCCCATCCTGCGCCAGCCGCGGGCGCGCCGTCAAGACGCCGGCCGAGGTCAGGAGCTCGTTCACGATGTCGGCATTCGGCGACTCGCCGGGATCGGCTCGCGGACCGCGGCCCAGCTCCTGGCCGTCGCGCGGGAAGATACGGAGCTCCAGACCGATCGCTTCGGCCAGGCGCGCCAGCATCGGAACGTCACGGCGGCGGTCAGACGACCACTCCTCCGATATCACCAGAACCTTCACGGGACCGCCGGATTGCCCGGCGAGCCAGCGGATCGCGGCGACCTGGGCCTCGCTCAATTGGGCGCGCGCGTACCGCGCGCGGAGCAGACCACTGAAATCCTGCCGTCTGGGGCCCAGCCACCAGCCGGCCTCTCGCGCGAGATTCTCCGGGGTGCCGACGTACGCGACGTACTGATCGAAGGTCATACCCTGCGCAAAGCGCTCCGCCGTCACGACGCTCTTCCCGCGGCCCACGCGGGTGAGCGTAGCGTTTGCAAACGAGGAGCGTCAAGAACCGGGGCCTCTTGACGCCGCGCCTCTTTGGGCAGATTCTCGCTCGCATCGAGCGACTCACGGCCGCGTCCTGAATCTCGGCCGTTGGAGGACACCACCGTGGCGCGAAACGGATACCGGATCTTCGACGCCGACACCCACGTCGGGCCGACGATGGACGTACTCGAAGGCTATCTGGCCTCGCCCGAGCGCGCGGCGCTCGAGCCGCTTCGCGATCTGCGCCGCGTGAACACGCGCACCGGCCAGATCTCGTATCACGTCGGCGAGCGCAAGTACGAGCGGCGTCTGGGCGAGCCGGCGGCACGGCCGGCGGACCCCCGCGCGTACATGGGCGCCTACGGCGGCGCGCACAAGGGCCGCGACCCTGACCCGCGGGTCGATCACGACCCCGCGGCGCGCATCGCCGATATGGACTCCGAGGGCGTCGACGTCAATTTGCTGCTGCCCTCCGGCTGGTTCGGCACCTGGACGACCGTCGAGGACACCCGGCAGGAGCTCGCGTTGTATCGCGCCTACCATCGCTGGATGACGGACTACTGCTCGGCCTATCCCGAACGGCTGAGCGGCGTCATCCTGGTCTCGGGCCGCGACGTGCGCGGAAGCCTCGCGGAGGTCGAGCGATGCGCGGCAGAGCCGTGGGCGCTGGCGCTCTTCTGCTACGCGCCGTACGGCATGCCCCTGGACCATCCCGATCTGGAGCCGTACTGGGCGGCGGCGCAGCATCACGACCTCTCGGTCGTGCTCCACACGTTCACGGTCATGCCGCCCTACGGGCCCGGAGGTCTGGATACCTGGGACAACCTCTGGCTGCAGCGCTCGGCCGCGCATCCCTGGTGCGGCATGCGCAACATGGCCGCACTCATCGGCGCGGGTGTGCTCGATCGGTATCCGAATCTGCGACTGGGAGTGCTCGAAGCCGGGCACGGATGGCTTCCGTTCTGGGCCAAGCGCCTGGACGAGCACGCCGAGTCGGTGGCGCGCGCTCTGCCGCCGCTCAAACACAAGCCGAGCGACTACATCACCTCTGGTCGTTTCTTTCAGACTATCGAGATGTCGGAAGGCGTCGAGCTGACGCAGGCCGTCATCCAGCTCCTGGGCGAGGACATCCTGATGTACGCCTCGGACTACCCGCACGGCGAGAGCTGGTTTCCAAAGTCGGTGGACACGGTGATGGCGTGGAATCTGCCGGAGCCTGCGAAGCGCAAGCTCTTCTGGGACAACGCCGCCCGCTTCTACCGTCGCTTCAACCGCGCACCGGCGGGCGTCGTCTCGACCACCGATCGTGCCTGACCGGGGGCCGCGACCCTCGACGAAGCTACGGACCCTGCTGGCGCGCAACGATCGGGTTCTGGCGGTGCTGGGCGCGCCCAACGCCTTCCACGCGAAGATCATGGAGGCCGCCGGCTGCGAGGCGGCATTCGTGGGCACCGGCATCACCGGCGGTAACTACACGGCGCTCCCCGACACGGGCCTTCTCTCCGCCACCGAGTGCCTCCAGTTCGCGGGCTACATCGCGCGGGCCGTCTCCTTTCCTTTGATCCTCGACGGCGACACCGGCCACGGCGGTCCGCCCGCGGTGCGCCGGCTCGTGCACGAGAGCATCCGCGCCGGGCTGGCCGGGATTCGCATCGACGATCAGCCGATCGAGGGCAAGCGCGCCACGCAGTCAGCCGGTATCGAGGTGGTCTCGCGCGAGGCGGCCGTCGAGCGCTACCACGCCGCGGTTCAGGCCCGTGACGAGCTCGACCCCGACTTCGTGGTCATGGCGCAGTGCTACGCGCGCGACGCGGTGAACGGCGGCATGAGCGAGCTCGTCGAAAGGCTGAACGCGTATCTCAGCCGCGGTCGGGTCGACTGGGTGCAGTTCGAGTCGCCGCATTCGGTGGACGAGATCAAGGAGGCGCGCGCCGCGGTGGCCGGCGTTTTTTCGGTCATGCAGGGCAAGCTGCCCCGGCCGTTGAGCTTGTCCGAGCACTTCGCGCTGGGACTACGCGTGGCGTGGTACACGTTCCTGCCAGACCAGGTTCTGAAGGCCACCAGCTGGGAGTTCCTGCGCGACTTCATGCAGCGGGACATCGACGCGTGGGCCGACTTTCAGGCCAGCCACGCCGGCAACCCGCACCTCCGCACCCTCCGGTCGAATCCCTAGGCCCCGATTGCCCGCCTCGCACGGTGTTGCCAGTCTGGCCACCGGGAGCCGCTGTTAGCGACGCGATTTTGCGACGTTCTTGCCCGGGGGGCTCATGGCATCACCCATGCTCTCAACCTTCAACTGAGCCATCCATAGATACGGCAAATACGGCCCGATGACGGAGGAGCCAACGCCATGAGACGCGCATTTCTGATCCTGGCCACGATCGCCTTGATGCTGCCGCCGACCGTACTGCTGGCCCAGACGCCGAGCCCCGAGGTCAAGAAGACCGCGAAGGCCGATGACGCGACGAGGCCGAGCAGCGGCGGCGCCGGACAGACGATGAAGGATTCCTGGATCACGACCAAGACGAAGCTCTCGCTCACGACGGACGGCCGCACGAAGGCCCGCCACATCTCGGTCGAGACGCAGGGCCGCGCCGTCATGCTGCGCGGCAAGGTGTCGAGCACCGAGGAGCGGACGGCGGCCGAAGAGATCGCGCGCGGCATCTCCGGCGTCGCCTCCGTGAACAACGCGCTCCAGATCGTGCCGGACGATCAGCGCAAGACGGTCGACGCGAAGGACGACGGGATCGAGACCGCCATCCGGGAACGGCTCATGAACGACGCTCAGCTCAAGGGCGCCGGCATCAAGATCCGCTCGGACAATAGCGTCGTGACCTTGCGAGGCAAAATCTCGGACCCGAAGGCCAAGTCGCACGCCTCCGACGTGGTGCGCGGCGTGCCCGGTGTCAGGGCGGTGAGGAACGAGCTCGCCCTGTAGGGTTGGGCTCGATGTCCGGCCACTAATGCTGGCTCAGGCGGACTTCCAGAGAGCCCTGGCGCTCGCGCTCGGCGAGTTCGCGTCGGCGTGGACGATCGTCGGCGATTGCGCGCCGGTCGATCGCTTCGATGCGAGCCACTGGGGCTCGGGCCCGCAGAGCTTTCAGGTGACGCTGCGCCATCGCGTGACCGGCCATCTGAAGGTGCTCGGCCGGCGGGTCGCCTATGAGCCCGGCGCGACCGTGCATCCGGCGGTCGCGCTTTCGCTCGTCGGGGCCTACCGACATGGGAACTCCGAGCCGATCCGGGTCTATCTGGAGGAGATCGGCGTCGCGGCGGTCAGCACCAACGACACGACGCACTTCTTCCGCCGTGCCTCGACCACCTCGCCACCGCCGGCGGCGCGTGCGGAGCCGGCCGAGATGCTGGCGGCGGGGCTGGCCGTCGCGGCGCCCCTTTCCTCTCGCGGTACGACTTCGGTGGTTGGGGAGCCCGACGGATTGGAACGCGAGATCGAAAGCCGGCCGCAGCGCACAGGGCTCAGGTCCTGGCGCCTGAAGCCGAAGTGGCCGTCGCTTCTGACCGGTGGCTCACGTGAGCCGCGCGAGGTCCCCCCACCGCCCGTGCCCGCCGGTCTCAGACGGAGCATGCGAATGCCCCAGGCGCCTGAGGCCCGCAAGCCGATGCTCGGCCGGCTCAGGCGAGAGCTGCAGATCTGGTACTGGCGCCGGGCCGCGGGTAACGGCCAGGACAAGTCGCACGCACGGGATTGAAGCGGGGCGAGGCGGCCGCTCGGCCGCCCCGCCCGGTCCTGCGACTAGTTCTTGCGGAAGGCGTCGAACAGCTCGCCGAACAGCTCCCAGTACTCGCCGTTGAACTTGGCCAGTCGCTCCTGCTGGATGGGGGCGTGATCGGTCGGGCTGGTGTCCACCTTGATACCCGGCAGCAGGAACGGCAGCTCGACGCCCTTGAGGTTCTCCGCCTGCCGCATGATGTTCTCGCGTGACAGGTCGCTGCCGCACTGCTTGATCACGTGGGCCATCAGGATCGCCGCGCTGTAGCCGAAGAAGTTCGAGTCGTCCTCGAGGCTGCCCTCGGGGTAGTACTTCTTCATGAACGCGACCCAGTCCTGGAAGCCCTTGTCGTTCTTCCACTGTGGGTCGGTGACGACCTTCGTGTAGAGCGCCGTGATCAGCCCCCTGGATGCCTCGACACCGGCGGGTTTGAGCACGCTGGCGTACGAGCTCGACACGTTGTTGAGGAAGTGGGTGGGCTTCCAGCCGATGTCGTGGGCCTTTCTGATCGCCTGCACCGCGAACTTTGGGATCGTCACGTTGAAGAACACGTTGGCCCCGGAATTCTTGAGATTGATGATCTGTGAGTCGATCGTCGGGTCCGTCACCTCGTGGCTCTGCTTGAGCACGATCAGCTTCGAGGCGGCGGCGCCGAGGCCGTCCTCCATGCCCTTGACGTAGTCCTTCCCGTAGTCGTCGTTCTGATACAGGATGCCGATCTTAGCGTCGGGGATGTTCTTGAGGATGTACGCCGCGTAGACCCTGCCCTCGGTCTGGTAGTTGGGCTGGAAGCCCATCGTCCACGGGAAGTTCTTCGGGTCGTCCCACTTGGTGGCGCCGGTGGCCACGAAAAGGTGCGGCACCTTCTGCTGGTTGACGTACTTGTGGATCGCGGTGTTGGTCGGCGTCCCGAGCGTCTGGAACAGCGCGGCGACCTGGTCCTGCTCGACCAGCTTGCGCACCATCTCGACGGTCTTGGGTGGCGTATAGGCGTCGTCGTAGGTGATGAAGGTGATCTTCCGGCCGTTGATGCCACCCTCGTCGTTGACCTTCTTGAAGTAGGCGGCGATCGTCTTGCCGATCGTGCCGTACGGCTGGACGATCCTCGTGGCCGGGCTGCTGTGCCTCATCGCCGGGTTCCTGTT
>Ga0066710_100001207_pt1 | contig 18709 bp, 10 predicted proteins | sample GraSoiAngelo_159_FD_79666 | JGI IMG/M metagenome (GOLD analysis project Ga0066710, IMG submission 79666) | Grasslands soil microbial communities from the Angelo Coastal Reserve, California, USA - 14_1009_16_40cm | ecosystem: Environmental > Terrestrial > Soil > Grasslands | place: USA... | reverse complement strand
TTGCTGCTGAGAAACGCCTCGCGCCACGGGTTGGTGGTGGTGCGGCCCCGCGCCTTGATGTCCTGGAAGATCGGCGTCTCACCGAGCGAGAGCCGGATCCAGATCGCGATCGCAACCAGGAGGAGGGAGATGATGAAGGGCAGCCGCCAGCCCCAGTCGTTGAAGGCGGCTTCGCCCAGATACGTCCGGATCCCGATGATGGTTCCCAGCGACACGACGATGCCGAGCGTGGGCGACGTCTGCAGCCAACCGGTGTAGTAGCCGCGATGCTCGTCTTCGATGTGCTCGGCGACGTACGTGATGGCACCGCCGTACTCGCCGCCCAGGCAGAGACCTTGGATCAGACGCAGAAGGAAGAGGATGAAGGCCGCGGCGAGACCGATCGACTGGTAGCTCGGCACGAAGCCGATGAGCGCGGTCGCCAAGCCCATGCCGGTCAGGGTGACGATGAACGTGTACTTACGGCCGACCTTGTCACCGAGCCAGCCGAAGACGAACGCTCCCAGCGGCCGGATCAGGAAGCCGACCGAGAAGATCGCCACGGTGCTGAGGAAGGCCGCTACCGCGTGACCCTTCTCGAAGAACTTCACCGCCAGGATCGCGGCCAGGCTGCCGAAGATGTAGAAGTCGTACCATTCGATGATGTTGCCGACCGACGCGGCGATGACGACGCGGCGGAGCTCCTTGGGTGGGACTTTAGACGCCCGCATAGGCCTCCTCTGTTTGCGTTTGATTCGACCCGGTCTCTGACGCGCACATCATACCGAAAGTGCCTTGAACGGCAATCACTATGCCAACCACGGGTCGTGAGCTAAAGAGCTGATTCATTACGGCACCACGTCCGGGCGGGCGGCCCGTTCTTGGTGGCGATACCAACGCCGGCGTGGTCCCGGCGCCTTGCCGCGGTGCGCGATCGCCGCGGCGAGGTGCCTGGAGACGGCGGCTACGCTTCTTGCTCCTCGTACTTCGATTTGAGCGAGGCGACCACCGCCGGATCGGCGAGCGTCGTGGTGTCGCCCAGGGCCCTCCCCTCGGCGATGTCGCGCAGGAGCCGTCGCATGATCTTGCCGCTCCGCGTCTTGGGCAGCTCGGCCGAGAAGATGATGTCGTCGGGCCGCGCCAGCGCGCCGATCTTCTTGGCGACGTGGCCCTTCAGCTCGTCCATGAGCTGAGGCGAGCCGTCGACGCCGCTCTTGAGCGTCACGAACGCGGCGATCGCCTGGCCCTTGATGTCGTGCATCTTGCCGATCACCGCCGCCTCGGCGACCGACTTGTGGTCCACCAGCGCCGACTCGACCTCCATGGTGGAGACGCGGTGGCCGGAAACGTTCATGACGTCGTCGACCCGGCCGAGGAGCCAAAAGTAGCCGTCCTCGTCACGCTTGGCGCCATCGCCGGTGAAGTAGATGTTGTCGTACTTCGACCAGTACTGCTTCACGAACCGGTCGGGGTCCCCCCAGATCCCGCGCAGCATTCCCGGCCAGGGCTTGCGGAGCACGAGGTAGCCCGACTTCGCCGGGTTGCCCTTCTCGTCCAGGACCTCGGCGTCGACGCCGGGGAACGGCAGCGTCGCGGAGCCGGGCTTGAGCGTGGTGAGGCCGGGCAGCGGCGTGATCAGGATGTGGCCCGTCTCCGTCTGCCACCACGTGTCCACGACCGGGCACCGCCCACCGCCGATGACCTTCCAGTACCAGACCCACGCCTCCGGGTTGATCGGCTCGCCGACCGAGCCGAGCAATCTCAAGCTAGAGAGATCGCAGCGCTTCGGGTACTCCTCGCCCCACTTCATGAACGTGCGGATCGCGGTCGGCGCCGTGTAGCAGATCGTGACGCCGTACTTCTCGACGATGCGCCAGAACCGGTCCTTGTCCGGATAGTCGGGCGTGCCCTCGTACATCACCGTGGTGGCGCCGTTGGCCAGCGGGCCGTAAACGATGTACGAATGGCCCGTCACCCAGCCGATGTCGGCGGTGCACCAGTAGACGTCGTCGTCGTGGAGGTCGAAGATCCACTTGTGCGTCGCGGTGACGCCGGTCAGATAGCCGCCGGTCGTGTGGATGATGCCCTTCGGCTTGCCGGTCGAGCCCGAGGTGTAGAGGAGATAGAGAAGATCCTCGGAATCCATCGGCTCGGCCGGGCAGCGCGCCCCTGCGTCCTTGACGAAGTCGTCCCACCAGATGTCGCGGCCGCTCTGCATCTCCACCGGCTCGCCGGTGCGCTTGAGCACGATGACGGTCTTCACGCCCGGCGCGCCGCGCAGCGCCTCGTCGGTGTTCTTCTTGAGCGGCACCGTGCCGCCGCGCCGGTAGCCGCCGTCGGCGGTGATCACCAGCGTCGACTCGGCGTCGTGGATCCGCTCGCGCACCGCCTCGGGCGAGAAGCCGCCGAAGATCACGCTGTGGGCCGCGCCGATCCGGGTGCACGCCAGCATCGCGATCGGCAGCTCCGGCACCATCGGCATGTAGATCGTCACCCGGTCGCCCTTCCGGACCCCGTGCCGCTTCAGCGCCGCCGCGAAGCGATTGACCTCGCGATAGAGGTCCCAGTACGTGAGAACCCGGGAGTCGCCGGGCTCGCCCTCCCAGATCAGGGCCGCCCGCGTCTTGCGGGGGCCCTCGACGTGACGGTCGAGGCAGTTGTACGAGACGTTCAGCTTGCCGCCCACGAACCACTTGGCGTAGGGCGGCCTCCACTCGAGCGCCTTCTTCCACGGCTTGAACCAGTGGAGCTCCCGCGCGCGCTGCTCCCAGAACTTGACATAGTTCCGCTGCGCCTCGGCGTAGATCGTCTTGCGGTTCATCACCGCGCTCTTCACGAATGCTTTGGACGGGGGAAACTTGCGCTTCTCCTTGAGAAGCGCCTCGATCGGAACGTCGGCCTTCACTTTCGCCTGAGCCATGTCGTCTCCCTCACTCGTTGCCGCCGCCGGAAGGTCTGCGCAGCCCGTACCGCGTCAGTTTCTCGTGGAAGTTCTTCGGATCCATGTCGGCGTGCTTGGCCGCCGCCGTCAGCTTGCCGCCCTCCGCCTCGAGGACGCCGGTCACGTAGGCGCGCTCGAACTCCTCCACCACCCGCGCCTTCGCCTCCCGGAAGGGCAGCGTCAGATCGACCCGGGCGCGCTCGCCGTCGTCGGTCAGGAACCGCTCGACGTCGGTGATCGTGTCGCCCTTGGCCACGATCACGGCGCGCTCGATCACGTTCTCGAGCTCCCGCACGTTGCCCGGCCACGCGTAGCGGCAGAGCGCCTGCATCGCCGCCCCGTCGATCGCGCGGACGGTCTTCTTCGACCGCCGGGCGCTGGCTTCGAGGAAGTGAGCCGCCAGGAGCGTGATGTCGCCCGTCCGCTCCCGGAGGGGCGGGACCCGCACCGGCAACACCGACAACCGATAGAAGAGGTCGCGCCGGAACGCCCCACGGTCGACCTCCCCCCTGAGGTCCTTGTTGGTGGTGGCGATGAAGCGCACGTCGATCTCGACGACGCGGTCCGAGCCGATCGGCGTCACCCGCTTCTCCTCGATCGCGCGCAGGAGCTTCGACTGAAGGACGAGCGGCATCTCGCCCACCTCGTCGAGGAGCAGCGTCCCGCCGTTCGCCATCTGGAACAGGCCCCGCCGGGTCTCGCTGGCGCCGGTGAAGGCACCCTTGCGGAAGCCGAACAGCTCGGACTCGAACAGCTCCTCGGGGATCGCGGCACAGTTGACCGCGACGAACGGGCGGTCCTTCCGGGCACCGCTCCAGTGGATCGACCGAGCGAGCAGCTCCTTGCCGACGCCCGTCTCGCCGTGGATCAGCACGGTCGTGTCCAGGCCGGCCACCGAGCTGACCAGGTCGAAGACCTCCTGCATCACGGCGCTACGGGCCACGATGTTCTTCAGCGTGAACCGCTCCTGGTTCCGGCGGAGCGTCGCCCGGTTCGCGGCCTTCAGCTCCTGGAACTCGATCGCGCGGCGAAGCACCATCAGGATCTCGGCCGCGTCGAACGGCTTGGCCAGGTAGTCCTCGGCGCCGAGCCGCATCGCCTCCACCGCGGAGCCGATCGTGCCGTACGCGGTCATCACCACGATCGCGACGTTGGGGTGCTCTCCCTTGATCCGCCGCACGACCTCGACGCCGTCGATGCCGGGCAGCCGCTTGTCGGTCAGCACCAGGTCAATGTCGTCGCTCTTGAGAACGTCCACCGCGTCCTCGCCGCTCGACACCACCACGACCTCGTACCCGGCGACCTCGAGCGTCCGCTGGAGCGGCCGCAGGAAGATCTCGTCGTCTTCGACGATGAGAACGCGGTGCTTCATGGGTTCCCCCTAGCCCGCCTCGACCACCGCCGGCAGCGGTGACCGCGGGAGGGTCAGCCGCACCGTCGTTCCACGACCGGGAGCGCTCTCGATGTCGATCTCGCCCCCGTGCAGGTCCATGATCTTCTTCACGATCGCCATGCCGAGCCCGGTGCCCGTCGGCTTCGTCGTGTAGAAGGGCAGAAAGATCTTCTCCCGGTGCTCCGGAGCGATCCCGACCCCGTTGTCGGCGACCTCCACGACCGCCACCGTGTGGCGCTGGTACAGGCTCACGGTGACGCTGGCGTCCGGCGTCCGCTCGGCCGCCTCGACCGCGTTCTTCATGACGTTCGCGAAGACCTGGCGGAGCCGGGGCCCGTCCACCGACGCCACCACTTCGTGGTCGAGGCGGACCACCTCGACCCGGACGCCGCGCTGGGCCCCGTCGGCGGTGCACGCCTCGACCACCGGGGCGAGCACCCGCCCGAGAGCATACTCCTGGCAATCCAGCCGCGTCTCGCGCGCGTAATCGAGCAGCTCGGCGATGATCGCCTCGATCTCGGCGATCCCCGACATGATCGACTGGGCCATCTCCTGCGAGATCCGCTTGTCGTCGCTCACGCCCGACGACAGGAGGTTGGTCGCCATCTTGATGCCTCCCAGCGGGTTACGGATCTCGTGCGCCATGCCCGCCGCCATCTCGCCGAGCGACGCGAGCTTCTCGCGCTGGATGAGCCGCCGCTGGGTCGCCACCTGCTCGGTGAGGTCCCGCAGGACGCCCACGGTGCCAAGGATCTGGCCGCGCGCGTCGAACACGCATGAGATCGCGAGGTGCGCGGGAAAGCGCCGCCGGCCACGAGTAAGGCCGTTCACGCTGCCGAGCCAGGGTCGGCCCTCGGCGACGGCCCGCTGGATGGCCGGCCCCACGCGCCGCCGATCGGCCTCGTCGAGCGCGTCCAGATACGTGAGCGCCTCGGGTGTCGAGGGGGGATGACCGAGCAGACGCCGACCGGCCGGATTGATGGTGATGAGCCGGCCATCGATGTCGGTCGTGAAGATGCAGTCCTCGACGCTCTCGACGACCGACGCCAGCAGCCGTTCGCTCTTGCCCAGCGAGCGTTGCATCGTCTGGAACGACTCGACCAGCTCCTGCGCCTCCCCCTTCGAGATCGTGAATCGGTCCTCGACGATGTAGCGCGCCGCCGCCGCGCCGAGCGAGGCCGCCAGCATCCGCTCGAAACGGATGCGCAGATCGAGGAGATCGGGCAGCGAGAGCTCGCGCGGTGTCTTGCCGCCGAGCAGCTCCCGGAGGATCGCCGCGGCCTCCTCGGCCGGGACGTAGAGGTGCAGGAGCCGCTCGATCTCGGGCACGGAGAGAATGGCCGGGATGCGCGCCGGCTCCGCCTGCGGCACGCCCACGAATGCGGCGGCCTGGCTCCGCTCGTCGGCGTCCTGCGTCGTGGCGATCGACACCAGAAGATAGGCGCCGGCGTTGACGAAGAGCGACCAGAACACACCGTGGCTGATCGTGTCGAGGCCGGCGAGCCCGAACAGCGCGGTCGGCCGCAGCCAGCCGACGCCCAGCGGCCCATCCGCCAGCAGTGTGGGCGGGAAGATTCCCTCCCTCACGAGCGCCGGGATGATCAGGGTGTAGAACCAGAGCGCGAACCCCAGCGAGATGCCGGCGAACGCGCCCTTGCGCGTCCCGCGGCGCCAGTACAGACCCAGCAGGACCGCCGGGGCGCATTGCGTGACGGCGATGAAGGAGAGGAGCCCCATCTCGACGAGCAAGAGCTGCCCCGCCTCCATTCGCGCCCAGATAAATCCGAGCGCGACGACCACCAGGATGCCCAGGCGGGTCGAGGCCAGGCTCGCCCAGTAGACCTCCTCGAAGCGCCACCGCCGCAAGATGAAGGGCAGCACGATGTCGTTCGAGATCATCTTGGACAGCGCGAGCGAGTCGACCACGATCATCGCGGTCGCCGCCGAGAACCCGCCCAGGAACACGATCACCGCGACGAACCCGGCGTTGGCGTGGAGCGGCAGCGCCAGGATAAAGCTGTCGGCCGAGGCGCCGCCGCCCAGCACGAGCAAGCCACCGAGCGCGATCGGCAGCACGAACACGTTGATGGCCAGCAGGTACAGCGGAAACGCCCACGCCGCGGTCTGCACGTCGCGCTCGCGGGGGTTCTGCACGACCAGCACGTGGAACTGGCGTGGCAGCAGCATGACCGCCGCCATCGACACCAGCAGCATCGAGGTCCAGCGTGCGTAGGAGGCGGCCGGCTCCTCCCCCAGGGTGAGCAGGCTCGCCCACCGCGGGTCCGCCGCGACGCGGGTGAAGATGTCGCCGAAGCCGCCGAACAATCCCCACGTGACGTAGGCGCCGACCAGGAGGAAGGCGATCAGCTTCACGATCGACTCGACGGCGACCGCCGTCATCAGGCCGGTCTGCTGACGGGTGAAGTCGAGGTTGCGGGCGCCGAACAAAATCCCGAACAGGGCCAGCGTGCCGGCCACCAGCAGCGAGGGGTCGAAGCCCGACAGCAGCGAGTTATCACCGATCATCATCTGGAACGAGACCGACACCGCTTTGAGCTGCAGCGCGATGTACGGGATCATGCCGCAGACGACCAGCGCCGCCACCAACGTGCCGAGCGACGCCGACTTCCCGTAGCGGCTGCCGATGAAGTCGGAGATCGTCGTGATCCGCTGCTCCTTGGCCACGCGCACGAGCTTGCGGAGCATCGTGGGCCACATGAGCGCGATCAGCGCGGGGCCGAGATAGATGGTCAGGAACTCGAGGCCGCGGTTGGCCGCGAGCCCGACGCTGCCGTAGAAGGTCCACGCGGTGCAATAGACCGAGATCGCTAGAACGTAGGTCGCGGTCTTGAGCCGGGGCGCCAGGAGGCGGCGCCCGTAGCGCTCGGCCAGGGCGGCGACGATGAAGAGGAAGCAGAGGTAGGCGAGGACGACGGAGACGACGGAGGTCTGGGACTGCCACGTCACGGGGCGTCCTCACCCCCAAACCGGTGCGAGACCCAGATCAGCACGCCGACGATCGCCGCCCACACGGTGAAGAGGTACAACACGAGCGCCGGGATGCCGGCGATCAGCGCCGGGCGATTCGGAATGCTCAGGAGCGGCCAGACCAGGAGCGCGCCGAAGAGGATGAAGCAGGCGGCGAGCAGCTCCCTGGCCGTCACCGGGCTAGCGCGTCGCGCCGCCGGCGGTGGCCCCGCGCGCCTTCCGCCGCGCCACGCCCGAGCGGATGGCCGCCTCGGAGACGGCCCCCGCGACGGCGGTCACGACCCGCGGGTCGAACATCGAGGGCGTGATGTACTCCTCGCTGAGCTCCTCGCGCGTCACGATCGCCGCCAGCGCCTGGGCGGCGGCGAGCTTCATCTCGTCGTTCACCCGCCGGGCGCGCACGTCGAGCATCCCGCGGAAGAAGCCGGGGAAGCAGCAGGAGTTGTTGATCTGGTTCGGATAGTCCGAGCGGCCGGTGGCCATCACGCGCACGTGCGGGCCGGCCTCCTCGGGCTGGATCTCCGGGACGGGGTTGGCCATGGCGAACACGATCGGGTCGCGGTTCATGGCCTTGATGTCCTTGAGCGCCACGACGCCAGGACCGGAGAGGCCGATGAACACGTCGGCGTTCCGGAGCGCGTCGGCGGCGGTACCGCGCAGCCCCTTCTCGTTGGTGTGGCGCGCGAACCACTCCTTCATCGAGTTCATGTTGTCGGTGCGGCCGCGGTAGAGGGCGCCGGCGCGGTCGCAGGCGATGATGTGCTTCGCCCCCGCCTTCATCAGGAGCTTGGCGGTCGCGATCCCCGAGGCCCCCGCGCCCGTGAACACGATGCGCGCGTCGGCCAGCCGCTTCTTGACGACCTTGAGCGCGTTGAGCAGGGCGGCCAGCACCACCACCGCGGTGCCGTGCTGGTCGTCGTGGAACACCGGGATCTCGAGATCTTTCTGGAGCCGCGTCTCGATGTCGAAGCAGCGCGGCGCCGAGATGTCCTCGAGGTTGATGCCGCCGAAGATCGGTGAGATCGCCTTCACGATCGACACGATCTCGTCGACGTCCTTGGTGGCCAGGCACACCGGGAAGGCGTCGACGCCCGCGAACTCCTTGAAGATGAGCGCCTTGCCCTCCATGACCGGCGCGGCGGCAGCGGGACCGATGTCGCCCAGGCCGAGCACCGCGGTGCCGTCGGTGACGACCGCTACGCAGTTCTGCTTGATCGTCAGCGTGTAGGCCTTCTGGGGATCGTGGTGGATCGCCATGCAGACGCGCGCCACGCCCGGCGTGTAGGCCATCGAGAGGTCGTCGCGGGTCTTCACGGACATCTTGCCGCGCACCTCGATCTTGCCGCCCAGGTGCATCAGGAAGGTCCGGTCGGACACGTTGACGACCTTCACGCCGTGAACGGCGCGGATCTTGTCGACGATCTGCTGCCCGTGCCCCTCGTCGCTCGTCTTGAAGGTGAGGTCGCGCGTGATCGTCGTCTTGCCGACCTGGACGAGGTCGATCGCGCCGATGTCCCCGCCGGCCTTGCCGATGGCGGAGGTGACCCGCCCGAGCATGCCGGGGCGGTTCGTGATCTCGAGCCTGACGGTCAGGCTGTAGCTGGCACTAGGCGACTGCATGGAGACCTCCTCTGCGCGACGAGTGGACCCGCCGAAGCGGGCGTATTCTACCTCTGTTGTAGCGGATTTCGCGAGGATCGAGGCACAGCCAGAAACTGTAGTAGGCTGCATCGGGGAGGCGACGCTCATGATCGATGTCAAGACGGCTGACCGGGAGTTGCAGTTCTACATCCGGCCCCAGACGTTTCCGGTGGCGATCCGGATGCTGAAGCCCGGCGAGCCGATCCCCGACAAGGCCCGCCGGCCGGCCCGCGACTTCAAGAAGCTGAGCATGAACTGCCAGGTCATCGACATGGCGCGGCGTTACGGCTGGATGATCGCGCTCACGCGCGAGGACCACATCTGCTCGCTCGGCATCGCGGCGCTCGGCTTCGAGAAGCCGACGCACCTCCACAACTCGGGCACGCTGTGCGAGGGAATGTACACCGAGACGAAGGCGGCGGGCCAGCGCTCGGAGGCCGCGGTCGACAAGTTCGCGCCGGGCGAGTTCGGCACGCTGCTGGTCGCGCCGCTCGACCGCGCGACGTTCGAGCCCCACCTGGTCTGCATCTACGCCAATCCCGCGCAGGTCATGCGTCTGACCCAGGCCGCCCTCTGGAAGCGCGGCGGCAAGCTCACCTCGTCCTTCGGCGGCCGCATCGACTGCTCCGAGATCATCGTGACGACGATGCGAACGGATCAGCCGCAGGTGATCCTGCCCTGCTCCGGCGACCGGATCTTCGGCCAGACCCAGGACCACGAGATGGCCTTCACGATCCCCTGGGGTCAGATGGAAGAGATGATCGAGGGGCTCAAGGGGACGCACGCCGGCGGCATCCGCTATCCGATCACGCAGTTCATGGAGTACGAAGCGAAGCTGCCGCCCAAGTACATGGAGGCCAACCGGATCTGGGAGGTCGAACACGGCCGGTCGCAGTTCACGAACCGCGAACGGGTCGTCGCCGCGTACCGACGCTCGTTCGCCGACCGCGTGCCCGTCTATCCGATCGTCGCGTCGTTCGCCGGCACCCTCGACGGGCTGTCGATCGAGGAGTACTGCACGAACGTGCCCAGAGCGATCACCGCGATGCTGAACTACTACGAGCGCTACCAGCCCGACGTCGTCCTCGCGTACAACGACCTCGCCAAAGAGGCCGAAGCCTTCGGGTGCCGGGTGAAGTATTCGGACTACGTGGTGCCGTCCATCGACCAGCACGTGCTGCAGGACGACAAGGCGAAGCTCGCGCGCCTCGCGATGCCGGACCCGACCCGGACGGCGCGCCTCCCCGGCTTCCTCGAGCAGTGTGCGGCGCTGGTGCGCGCAAAGCCGCCGACCGCCCTCGGCGCGGTCGCGGTGGGCCCGTGGACGATCGCGATGCTCCTGCGGAATCCCGAGACCATGCTGCTGGACACGTTCGAGGATCCGCAGTTCATCCACGACCTCATGCGCGTCACCACCGACTTCTGCAAGGTGTGGGGCGACGCGATCGTCAAGACGGGGATCGGCCTCTCGTTCTCGGAGCCGACCGCCTCGATCAGCCTGATCTCGCCCGACAACTACCGGGACTTCGTCGCGCCCTACCACAAGGAGCTCGTCGACTACTTCAAGGCCCGGAAGGTCGGCGTGACGACGCACATCTGCGGGACCACCTACCCGATCTACGAAGACCTGATCCAGTGCGGTTTCACGACGGTATCGTTCGACCTCGATCAGCAGGCGGACCCGAAGCTCTACGTCGATCAGCTCAAGCGGTTCATGGACGTGTCCAAGGGGCGGGCGGTGGCGATCGGCAACGTCGACGCGACGAAGTTCGAGAAGACCTCGCGGGAGGCGATGGTCGCGGACGTGCGACGCTGCATCGACACCGCGGCCCGGCACTCGGCCTTCATCCTGTCGACCTCGTGCGAGATCCCGCCACGCTCCGAGCCCGAGATCGTGAAGTGGTTCATGGATGCGGCGCGGGAGTACGGCCGGTACGAGCGCCTCTTCGACGGGGCGGAACCGGAGGCTGTGAAGGGCTGAAACGACGACGGGGTCAGCCGATTGGCTGACCCCGTCGTGTAATTCTTTCTCGGTTGGGGTCAGACTCGCTTCGTCTCGCCTCGGCTCCAGGTCGCCGCCCGTTCCACCGGGACTACTTTCGAGCCATTGTAGACTCGCCTCGCGCCTCGACGGCGCTCGGCTCGTACTACCACTTCACCGGTTTCGAGGGGCGATGGGCGTAGCCGCTATCACGCCCGCCGCCGCCACCGGGACCCCGTCCTCCGCCACCGGGACGGCCGCCACCGCCCGGCCGACCGCCCCCACCCGTGCGGGGAGCCTGCGGATTCGAGACCTCGACCGTGATCCGACGGCCATCGAGCTCACGCCCATTCAGCTGGGAAATCGCGTTCTGTGCCTCCTCCGCGGTGCCCATCTCGACGAACCCGAAGCCACGCGACTGGCCCGAGAATCGATCGGTGATCACCGTCGCGGACAGGACGTTGCCGGACTGAGTGAAGAACTCGCGCAACCCGTCGCTCGTCGTGGAGTACGCAAGACCGCCGATGTACAGTTTGGATGCCATTGTCGACCCCCTCGGACTCTCTTCCGCTCCCTTGCTCGCGCCGACCGCGGAAGGACCATCTCCTCGGCGACGAGGTCCACCAAAACCGGCAGACACTTGAGAGTGTACACGGGGTCCGGCACGACGCAACTACACATCGGGGATGGCTCGGTCATCGGGCCGCCACGCGAGACGGTCGCACCCGGGAAGACCGCGATGGGACGCTCGATCTTACTCCGTTGCGGGCGGCGAGCTCGTGGAAGGAGTGAATCGCACGATGGTGTAGCCGAGCGGGGACGCTTCGCCGCGCCGAATCCGCCGCGTCCTCACGCGCCGGCGATCGTCGGGCACCGCCGACTCCTCGCGACGGCGATCCTCCAGCCGTCGGTCCACGATCACCTTCACGCCACGGACCCCGGCGAACTTCCCCCGGAGATACTCGAGCAGGCTGGTGTCGTTTGGTCGCACGATGACGAGCAATTCGGCATCCGGAAATGACCGTGACGGAAGGAGCTCGAGCAGGCGTTCGCGGTGGTGGGGGCAAATGCAGTGGGTCGGCGCGGGGTTGTCGAACGGCTCGCGCTCGCCCAGGTAGTCAGGCCGTCCTTCGCTCTGACACCACGCACATAGCGCTTTCATCGCACCAGCAGACGGTGCCAATCGCATGCCATTTCCAATTCCGGAACATCGCCCTCACCGGAACTCCTGCGGGGTGATGGCGTACGCGATGATCTTGCGATAGAGCGTCTTCGGGTCGATCGCGAGCAGCGCCGCCGCCTTGCCGCGATGGCCACCGACCTGGCGCAGCGTGGTGACGATGTGCTCGCGTTCCATCGTCTCGAGGCTTCCCACCGACGACGACGTCGGCGCCCGCGAGGGACTCGGGCTGTGGATCTCGGGCGGCAGATCGCCCGGCTGGATCTCGTCGCCTTTGCTCAAGATCACGGCCCGCTCGACCGCGTGGAGCAGCTCGCGGACGTTGCCCGGCCAGTCGTACGCTTCGAGCACGCCGAGCGCGGCGGCGCCGAGCCGCTTGACGCCGTAGGCCGCCTTCGCCTCCACGAAGTGGCCGGCCAGCAGTGCGATGTCCTCGCGCCGCTCGCGCAGCGGCGGAAGCTGGATGGCGATCGTATTGATGCGGTAGTAGAGGTCCTGACGAAACTCGCCTTGCTTCATCGCCTCGGCCAGGTCGCGGTTGGTGGCGGCCACGAGCCGCACGTCGACGCGGCGCGGCCGCGTGCCGCCGACCCGGAAGAACGTGCCGGTCTCGATCGCCCGCAGAAGCTTCACCTGGCCGTCCGGGTCCGTCTCGCCGATCTCGTCGAGGAGCAGCGTGCCGCCGTCGGCCAGCTCCATCAGACCGGGCTTCGCGCCGACGGCGCCGGTGAAGGCGCCACGCTCGTGGCCGAACAGCTCCGACTCGAACACCTCCCGCGGCAGCGCGCCGCAGTGAATCGGCACGAACGCCCGCTGCGCGCGCGCCGAGCGCTCGTGGACCGCGCGCGCGACCAGCTCCTTGCCGGTCCCGCTCTCGCCGAGGACCAGCACCGACGAGTCGGTCGGGGCCACCCGCTCGACGATGCGCAGCACCTCCTGCATCCGCGCGCTTCGCGTCAGGAGGCCGGCGAAGGGCTCGGCGCCGGGTGCGTGGGCGCGCAGGGCCACGTTGTCGCGGAGGAGCTGGCCCTTCTCCGCCGCCTTGCGCACCACGATGTCGAGCTCCTCGATCTTGGTGGGCTTGGTGAGATAGTCGTAGGCCCCGAGCTTCATCGCCTCGACCGCGGTGGAAACCTCCTGGAAGCCGGTCATCACGATCACCTGCGGCGGCTCGGGGAACGCGGCCAGCTCACGCAGGACGTCCATGCCTTCCTTCTGCGGCATCCGCATGTCGAGGACCACCACGTCGTACGAGGTCTCCCGGATGCGCTCGAGCGCGGCGGCGCCGTCGGCGACGCCATCGACCTCGTGCCCGCGACGCCCGAGCTCACGGATGACCAGCTCACGCAGGTTCCGCTCGTCGTCGGCCACCAGCACGCGGATCGGGCGGGTCACCGCGGCAGCACCACGCGGAACACGCTGCCCTGGCCCGGCCGCGACGCGACCTCGATGCGACCGCCGTGGTCCGTCACGATGCCCTGGGCGATGGCGAGCCCGAGCCCGGTCCCCTGCCCCGGCGGCTTGGTGGTGAAGAACGGATCGAAGATGCGCGAGAGATTCTCCTGGGGGATGCCGGGCCCCTCGTCCTCGAACTCGATCTCGACCTCGCTGCGGGCCAGGCGGGACCGGATGGTCAGCGTGCCTCGCCCCTCCATCGCCTCGAGGGCGTTGGAGGCCAGGCCGAGGCAGACCTGCTGGAGCTGGCCCTCGTTCGCCGCGACGGGGGGCAGCCCCGGAGCGAGCGCGGTGACGACGCGGCGGTCGGCGAACCGCGACTGGTGCGAGAGGAGCTCGACCGTCCTCACGACGACCGCGTTCGCGTCGATCGGCCCGCGCCGGCTCCCGGGATCGCGGACGAACTGGAGCAGGCTCCCGGTGATCTCCTTGCAGCGATAGGCCTCCTCCTCGATGAGCCGGAGGTAGCGCGCGAAATCGTCGGGCCCGACTCCGCGCGCCGCACCGACTTCGGTCAGCCGCCCTTGGAGCGACTCGGCGCAGCCCGCGATCGTCGCGAGAGGGTTGTTCAGCTCGTGGGCCACGCCCGCCGCGAGCCGGCCGGCCGTGGTGAGTCGCTCCGTCAACAGCATCTGGCGCTCGAGCCGCTTGGCGGCGGTGACGTCCTCCACCAGCAGGACCGCGTGCGTCCCGCGCTCGCCCATCGGCTCGACCGGCGCCGCCGTGAGCCTGAAGATCTTCGCGTCGCCGGCGACCACGATGTCCTCCTCGAGCGTGTGGACCCGGCGTGCGCGAAACGCCTCGCGAACGAACGCGAGGAGGGAAGCCGCCTTGCTGTCGGGCACCAGGCGGCTCAGCGGGCCGCGAGTATCCGGATCGCACGCCAGCGCCCGGGCCCCGGCGCGGTTCACTTGGACGACGTTCAGGTCCGCGTCGAGCACGAACACGCCGAGCGGCAGCGTCTCCAGCACGACCTCGACGAACCGCTTCTGCGCGTCGAGCTCGCGGGTCCGGTCGGCCACCATGCCCTCGAGCTCGGCGTAGAGCCGGGCGTGCTCCAGCGCGATCGCCGCCTGGTCCGCCAACGCCACCAGCAGCTCCTCCTCGTGCGCCGAGTAATCGTGCACGTCACGCCGGAACACGCTGATCGCGCCGATGACGCGCTCGCCGCGGCGGAGCGGCACCGAGAGCATCGAGCGAAAGCCGCTCTCACGCTGCAGCTCGGCGAATCTCACGCGCGCGTCCGCCCAGGTGTCCCGGCTCTGCATCGGGCGTCCCGCTTGCACGGCGAGGCCGGCGATTCCCTCGCCGCGACGCAGCCGCACCGTCGATACCATCGCCGGCGGGACGTCGAGGCTCGCCACCAGGACCAGGTCATCCGAGGCGGGATCGATCGTGGAGACGCTGCAGGAGTCCACACCGAGCACCTCGCGCGCCTCCTGCAGGATCACGCGGATCGTCCGGTCGACGTCGAGGCTCGCCGTGACGGCGCGGCCGGCCTCGAGGAGCGCCTGCGTCTCCCGCGCCCGCCGAACGCCCTCCTCGAACAGCCGGGCGGTGTGGATGGCGATCCCGGTCTGCTCCGCGAACGCCTCCAGGACTCGCTGGTGCCGGGCCGTGAAGCTGTCCGGCCGGGTGGAGAAGGCGGAGATGACGCCGATGACCGCCCCGCCGACCTTCATCGGCACACTCAGGATCGACCGAATCCCCTCGCGCTCGTCGACGTCCCGCCGGGCCGAGCGCGGATCCGTCTGCACGTCGTCAACGCGGATCGCCGCCCCGCTCTCGGCGACGCGCCCGATGATGCCCTCGCCGACCGGCAGCGAGAGCTCGCGCCATGCCTCGCTCTGGAAGCCGTGGGCGGCGGTGTGCACGAGATGGGTCCCCGAGGCGTCGAGCAGCCCGATCCCGCACCCGGTGGATCCGATCAGCTCCGGCACCGACCGGCTGATTCGGTCGAGGACGGAGGCGACGTCGAGCCGCGCGGTGATGAGCTGGCTCGTGGCGTAGAGGGCCGCGAGCTCGGCGGCCCGGCGCCGGCTCTCGTCGTGGAGGCGTCGCCGCTCGATCGACGCCGCCAGCGGGCGCGCCAGCTCGGCGATCGCCTCGAGGTCGGCGTCGTCGAACGCCGCCGGGCGAGCGGACGCCAGGGTGACCGCGCCGAACACGGCGCCGCCGGTCGCCAGCGGGACGAGCGCCACCGCGCGAAAGCCACTGGCGGCGAGCGCGGAGCGACTGGCCGCCGCGCGCGGGTCTCGCGCCAGGTCGTCGACGCGCAGGGGGGCACCGGCGGTCACGACGCGCGAGAGCAAGCTGCCGTCGAGGGGCATGCGCACGTCGCGCGGGGGCAGCGCGGGCACGGCGCGCCCCAGTACGTCGATGACCTCGAAGTCGCCGCGCTCGGCGTCGAGCAGCGACACCCCGATCGAATCGAAGGGCACGAGCTTCGCGGCGCCCTCGCCGAACGCGGCGAATACTTCGTCGAGCGAGCGGCTCGACGCCAGGCGCACGATCAACGCGCTCAGCACGGACGCGCGGAGGGCGCTGCGCTCGAGGCGCCAGATCCGATCGATGGCCTTCCCGAGCTCGCGCGAAACGGGTCCCGGCAGCGGCGCCGGCCGCGGCCGGCCCGGCCGTCCGAGGAGCACCAGCTCGCCGACGCGTCGCCCCGGGGCGCCGAGCGGCATCCGGAGCAACGCCGTCGGCCGCCCTCGCGGCGCGCCCGGCGGCACGACGCGAGAGCGCCGCGCGCGGCTGGCCGGCGTGGCCGCGAGCGTCGCCAGCCACCGCCGGAGCGCGGCGGGCGTTCGCCGGGCACCGCCGACCACGACGATGGGCTGCTCGCGCCGCGGCCGGAACGCGAGCGCGCCGGCCACCGCGCCGCTCAGGCGCACCACTCGCCCGAGGGTCACCGCGAGCCCCTCTTCCACGGACGCGGCGGTGGAGATGGGCGTCAACAAATCGGACGACGCTCGGCCGAGCCTCATGCCGTCACGCCGGCGTCAGCAGCCGCCCCGGAAGGCTCCCGGTGTGCTCGCCGTTCTTGATGACGAGCCGACCGTTGACGAGCACGTGCTCGATGCCCGACGGATACTGGTGGGGATCCTCGTACGTGGCTCGGTCGCCGACGCGCCGCGCGTCGAACACTACGAGATCGGCCTTCCGGCCCGCCGCGATCACGCCCCGGTCTCTCAGCCCGAGACGGCGCGCCGGGAGCCCCGTCATCTTGTGGACCGCCTGCGGCAGCGTCAGCACGCGCTGCTCGCGTGCGTATTCGCCGAGGACGCGGGGGAACGTCCCAAAGCTCCGCGGGTGCGGCTTGCCGGCGGACCCGGCGCCGCTCGCCACGAGCGCCGAGCCGTCGGAGCCGATCATGACTGCGGGATGGGCCAGGGCGCGCCGCAGATCGGCCTCGTCGAGCTGGAACAGGATCATGGAGCCCTTGCCGCCCTCGTCGGCGATCAGCTCGAGCGCCGTGTCGACCGCGTCGGCGTGACGCGCGGCCGCGAGCTCCGAGATCCGCCTGCCCTCGGCGTCCTTGCGCCTGACACACGAGGAGACCATGACGTTCTCCCACCCGATGCGGTCGAGCAAGCTCTGGCCCGTCTCGGGCGCCTCGAGCTCGCGGCGCACGCTGGCGCGCACGGCGGGATCGGCGAGCCGCGCGAGCATCGCGTCGATCCCGCCCTCCAGGACCCAATCGGGCAAGAGCGTCCGGAGCGTCGTGCTCGACGCGGTGTACGGATACGCGTCGGCCATGACGTCGAGGCCTTCGTCGCGCGCCGCGTCGATCAGCGCGAGGGCGTGGGCGACCTTGCCCCAGTTCGGTCGGCCCGCGGCTTTCACGTGGCTGATCTGCACCGGCAAGCCGGCCTCGCGCCCGACGTGGATGGCCTCGCGCACGGCGTCCAGCAGCGTCGCGCCCTCACCGCGGATGTGGCTCGCGTAGAAGCCGCGGTGGCGCGCGGCCACCGCCGCCAGCGTCACGATCTCCTCGGTGGTGGCATACGAGCCGGGAGCATAAATGAGCCCGGTCGAGAGCCCCCAGGCGCCGTCCTCGATCGCATCGGCCAGGAGCTTCTGCATGCGCTTGAGCTCGGTCGCGGTCGGCTCGCGCCGCGCGAAGCCCATCGCCGCCAGGCGCAGGGTGCCGTGGCCGACGAGCTGGATCACGTTGAGCGCCGTACCATGCGCATCGAACGCCTTCAGGTATTCCCCGACCGACCGCCAGCGAAAATCCATGCCGGCGGGCACGTGGAGCGCAAATCCACGGAGGTCCTCCAGGAACTCGGCCGACACGGGCGCCGGCGAAAAACCGCAATTGCCGACCACCTCGGTCGTCACGCCCTGCCGCACCTTCGACTCCGCGCGGCGGTTCTCCCAGAGCCGCCAGTCGGAGTGGGAGTGCATGTCGATGAAGCCCGGTGCCAGGACCTTGCCGGAGGCGTGCAGGTTGGTCCCGGCGGACTCGCGGGAAAGGTCGCCGATCGCCACGATCCGGTCGTCCTGGATCCCCACGTCCGTCCGGGAGCCCGAACGCCCGGTCCCGTCGATGACCTCGGCGCCCTCGATCTTGAGGTCGAGCACAGGTCAGACGGAAGGGGCTTGCGAGAAGGCGAGCACCCGTTCGCACCACGCGGCCGTCCCGAAGAGGCGCGCCGAGCCCCCGGCCGCCTGAACGAGCTGGATCGCCAGCGGCAGCCCCGAGGCGGCGAGCCCGCTCGGCAGCGAGATCGCCGGAACGCCGGCCGAGGTCCACGGCGCGCACAGCGAGCCGTCGCCGGTCGAGTCGAGCCCCGCGGGCGCCGGACCGGGCGCGGTGGGCACGAGCAGCGCGTCGTGCGCGGCGAGCAACGGCATCACGTCGTCCCGGAAGGCCAGGCGGGTACGGTTGGCACGCACGTAGTCGGTCGCCGGGCGACGAAGCCCAGCCTGGATGAGGCTCCGAATCTCCGGCCCGTAGTCGTCGGCATTCGTGTGGAACCGGGGCTCATGATACGCCGCCGCCTCGACCTCGAGCACCGCCAGCCCCGCGTCATGTATCTCGCCGAAGGACGGCGGCAGCTCGACCTTCGACACCGTCGCGCCGGCGCGCGCGAGGGCGTCGGCGACGCCTTCGATGTGCGCGGCGATCTCGGGCGTGGCGCGACG
>Ga0066710_100001206_pt1 | contig 18713 bp, 20 predicted proteins | sample GraSoiAngelo_159_FD_79666 | JGI IMG/M metagenome (GOLD analysis project Ga0066710, IMG submission 79666) | Grasslands soil microbial communities from the Angelo Coastal Reserve, California, USA - 14_1009_16_40cm | ecosystem: Environmental > Terrestrial > Soil > Grasslands | place: USA... | reverse complement strand
CTCGTGCCGGTGGAGATCGGAGCTTTGCCCCGGGTCGAGGCGCATCTCCCAGATGCGGACGCGGTCGTTCTCCATGAGCAGCTTCGTGGCGATGTTGCCGAAGACGCGGTCGTCACCCATCGTGTCCTTTTGCTCCCCTGGCTCTCGTCGGCCGCCCGACGCCGATGCGATCATCCTCTCTTGTAGTCGAAAACCGCCGTGCGCAACAGTGGCGAGAGGAGGTGTGGATGACCGCGGAACCAATCGTCGTGGGCGTGCTGTACCCAAGGGCATGGTACGGAGATCCCGATGGCTTCGCCGACGAGATCACGGAGATCGCGGCGGTCGACTCGCGTCTCGAAGTGGTGGTCGAGGAGTACGCCGAGCCGCACGACCTTCGCACGGCGCGGGGTCAGCCCGGCACCGGCGACCTGCGCGAGCAGGTCCCGCCGCTCACTCCGGCGCAGCGCGACGTCTTTGCCCGCCTCACCGTGGCGCTGGCGATCGACCTGCCGTATGACGTCGCGACCGTGGCGCCCTACTTGCGGTGGGTGCAAGCGGTTGGCGCCGGGACCGCGCAGCTGCAGTCGGCCGGCCTGGGGAACGCGGGCATTCAGTTGACCAGCAACGCGGGTAGCAACTCGGTCGCGATCGCGGAGTTCGTCGTCGGGCGCATCCTGCAGGAGTGGAAGCGGTTCCGGCAGCTCGACGGGCTGCAGTCACGGCGCGCGTGGGAGGCGGTCTTCGGCGAGGAGCTCGCCGGCGCCACCGTCGGGCTGATCGGGCTCGGCGCCATCAACGCCGCGGTGGCGGCGCGCCTGCGTGGCTTCGGCGTACGGGTGCTCGCGACGCGCCGCAGCGCGACCCCGGGTGCGACCGCGCCCGACGTCGACGAGCTCTACCCCACGGCTCAGCTCCACGAACTGTTGCAGGAGTGCGACATCGTGGTCGCGGCCGTGCCCGAGACGGCGGAGACGCGCGGGATGTTCGACGGGGCCGCGTTCGCCGCCGTGAAGCCTGGCGCGTTCTTTGTCAACGTGGGCCGAGGCAGCCTCGTGGAAGAGCCCGCGTTGATCAACGCGCTGAAGGCCGGACAGCTGCGGGCCGCCGCGCTCGACGTGGCGAGCGTCGAGCCGCTGCCGGCCGATCACCCGTTGTGGGACGCGCCCAACCTGTACATCTCCCCGCACTCGGCCACGTCGCCGTCCGCGCTGTTTCGCAACATCCATCGCGTCTTTCGCGACAACCTCGCGCGGTTCCTCGCCGGTGAGCCGCTCCGCAACGAGGTCGACGTCACGCGCGGATACTGAAGCGGGGATCAGCCGAGCACGAAGCCTTCGTAGCCCGCGGTGGCGACGCCGTCCGCGTGCTCGATGTACCGCGGCAGCCCGCCGATGTACGGCAGGAAGACCCGCGGCTTCCCGGGGATGTTGTCGCCGAGATACCAAGAATTGCAGGTCGGCGCGACGAACATCGTCCCTTGCGCGACGGTGTTCACCTGCTCCACCCAGTCGTCCTGGGCGGCGAGCGTCGGTTCGATCGTGTGGTGCCCGTGGTCGCGGAGATAGGTGAGGCAATCGCCGATCCACTCGACGTGGTGCTCGATGGCCACCACCATGTTGGCGAGCACCGAGGGACTGCCCGGCCCGGTGACCATGAACAAGTTCGGGAACCCGACCGACTGGAGCCCCAAGAGCGCCCGCGCGCCGTCGCCCCACACCTCGCGCAGCAACTGCCCGCCCCGGCCCCGGATGTCGATGCGATTGAGCGCGCCCACCATTGCGTCGAAGCCCGTCGCGAAGATGATGACGTCGACGTCGTAGTCGCCTTGGGCCGTGCGAATGCCGGTCGGAGTGATGGCTTCGATTGCGCCCTTGCGCAGGTCGACGAGCGTCACGTTGTCGCGGTTGAACGACTCGTAGTAATCGACCCCGAACACCGGCCGCTTGCACCCGATCGGGTACCCGCGTGGCGACAAGGCCTCCGCGACGTCAGGATCCTGGACGGTGCGCCGCACCATCTCCCGAAACAGCTCACAACCAGCTTCGTTCGCTTCGAGATCGACGGCCACATCCGCCCACGCGCGCGCGGCCCAGAATCCCATCGTGTCGAGCAGCGCCAGCCGCTCTTCCATAGGCGTCTCGAGGATCTTGCGGTCGGGAATCGACGCCGGACCGAGCGCACCACCGAAGCCCGCCACGCCGAAGAACGCGTCTCGCTGCATGCGCCGGAACTGATCGGGGTTCGTCTTGAACGTGCGCTGGAGCTCCGGATCGAGCATCCCGCGGTATGCCGGAAAGGAGTAGGTGTCAGTGCGCTGGAAGACGTAGAGATGGGCGGCCTCGTTGGCGATCTCCGGGGTTGCCTGCACTCCCGAAGAGCCCGTCCCGATCATTCCGACCCGCAGGCCGCTGAGGTCGACGCCGTCGCGTGGCCACATGCTGGTCTGCAGGATGGTGCCCTCGAACGAGTCGATCCCCGGGACGTCCGGCACCATCGGCATCGAGAGGCAACCCGTCGCCATGACGCAGAACGGAGCCGAGAAACGCTCGCCGTGATCCGTCTCGACGAGCCAGCGCGCCTCGTCCTCGTCGAACGTTGCCGCAGTGACGCGGGTACCAAGCTGAATGTCGCGACGGAGGTCGAAGCGGTCGACGACGTGGTTGAGGTACTCCTCGATCTCCTCGCGCGCCGGCATGATCTCGGTCCACTCCCAGTCGAGCTGCAGATCGCGGGAGAAGCCGTAGGAGTACTCGAGGCTCGGAACGTCGCACCGGGCGCCGGGATAACGGTTCCAGTACCACGTGCCGCCGACGCCATCGCCCATCTCGAGTGCCCGCGTGGAGAACCCGAGCTGCCGCAAGAGGTAGACCGCGTAGATCCCGGCGAACCCCGCGCCGACCACCACGACGTCGAGGTCGGTGACCTCGTCCTTCGATGCCGTCATCCCCGCCTCGTGCTCCACTCGACCGTCACATCCGGGGTCGCAACTGCGACCGTACCGTACAGCGGTCAACGCCCCTTGAACGTCTCGACGAGCCGCGCCGCATCGTCATCGCTCACGCCGTCGAACTCGAAGCTCAAATGCACCGAGTTGAACACAGAGACATCGGACCGCACTGGATTGCCACGATCGAGCCGACCCCGGATCGATGCACTCACCGCGCCGAGCGCGATGTCCTGACTGCGCGCAATGACCTGGAGCAGTTCGACGCCACACGTCGCAATGCCCGCGAGGAACAGCTCGCCCGGCGTGACCGCCTCGCCCGGGCATCCGTTCTCCTTGGGACCGTCGACGACGAAGTGCTGATCGCGACATGTGGTCAGCACTCGCCCGAACACATCGGTGGAACGTGCAAGCACCGCGTACTCGCGGACATCGCTGCCGGCCATGACGCCTCCGTCGGCTATCCGGGATAGAGCGCGAAGCGAATCGTGTCTCCTTCGAAACCAAGGTGTTGCCAGAAGCCCTGCGCGGCCTGATCGTCACGGCACACGTGGTGCCAGATGATGCCGGCACCCAGCGACCGCAACTGCTCGATAACGGCATCGGCGAGCGCGCGGCTCAACCCGCTCGCTCGTGCCGCAGGGATCAAGTAGAACTCCTCGATCTCGCCGCCGACTCCCGGGAGCAGCTGCCCGCGCACCAGTCTCCCGACGGTGAACGCGACGATGTGTCCGTCATTCTCCGCGACGAGACAGAACACTTCGTCGTGATCCGCCGCGAGGGTGAGCATTGCGGTGATGTTGCGGCGGCCGCGCGCGCTCAATGGTCCACCATCGTCGGCGGATCGAGCCATGTCGTCCCAAAGGTCCGTCACGACCGCCGCTTCGTCCGCCCGGATCCGTCTGATTGCCGTCATCGTGACTCCCGACCTCGGTCTCTCCATGAAACCCTGCACCGCAACCGAAGACGAACAATCCCGAACGCGAGTCGGCGGGCCACGCGACCGCGCACTGCGCGAAGGGGCACAGGCAACGGCCGCACATGCGCATCAGCGCGGCGGTCAGGTCGCGGCGACCGCCTTCAAGCGGGCGTGGCACGACTGCAGACGGCGCAGGGTGTCGCGTTCCTCGGCGATGTACCGGCCGAGAAGCTCACCCGTCTGAATGTCGATCGAGTGGTCACGGAAGAACCCGTCGAAGACGTCCGGCTCGCCGTCGGTGCACAGGTCGAGCAGGCCGAGGCCCTCGAGCTTCTCCAGGTCGGAGCGGTCCGACCGCGCCAGCGCCATCTTCTCGTCGAACCCGGGATCCTCGTTCACGCGAAGCTCGAAGCCGAGCTCGTCGATGCGTTTGGCGAAGCTCATGCCGTGCTCACCTTCGCGCGCGGCGATTTTGCGGAGCAGGGTACGGACCTCGGGGTCGGGGGTCACGTCCGCCCATGCCGAGAAGTAAGCATGAGCCCGGCTCTCGGCAACGGCTACGGCGTTGAGCAGCCCGAGATACGTCGGCTTGTCGCCCATGAAGACCCTCCCGTGTCGGCGGCGCGAAGCGCGCCGCCCAATCTTGGCCGACGAATGCGACCGGAACCACTACGTGCCAGTACGGCAGCGCCTGATCGACCAGCTGACGCCGGAACGCCGTCGCGTAGCGCTCGAGCTGCGTCAGGTCCGTGCTGTCGGCGACCACTGCGTCTCGGGGGGTCCCTGGACCTCACCGTCGATCACGTGGGTCGCGCGCTCGGCAAAGAAGCAGAGGCGGGTGCCGATCGCTTCCATTCCGTCGATCGGGTGCTCGTAACTCCACGCGGCATCGGCAACGACGACGTCCCCAACCCGCAAGCTCCAGTACGAGGCCTCGCCCTTGAACGGGCACGCGGTCTGGGTCGGGGTCGGCGTCAGGAGATCGGTGCGCACGTCGGCGGGATCGAAGTAGTGACGAACCGGCAGCCCGGTCTCGTGCAACGCGACCGTGCGCGTCGACGACGCAATCGTGACGCCGTCGACCACGACCTCGATCAATCGCGGGTCGGGTTCAACGGTGATGCGGTGGCCGCGCATACCGCCCAGGGTACCGTCGACTCGGCTGCCGGCTGGGGGCCACCTCTCGGGGTCGGTACGCTGCCGGGATGCCCCTCGGGACGGTCCGAATGCTGCACACGGCGGACTGTCATCTCGGTACCCACCGGACGCCGGACCGAGAAGAGGACGCATTCGCTCGTCTGGTCGACCTCGCGATCCGCGAGTCCGTCGACGTCGTGCTCGTGACTGGTGACCTGTTCGATCACGCCCGAGTGCCCGAGTCGCTGCTCGATTGGACGGCCGACCAGTTGGATCGGATCCCCTGCCCGACGGTGCTGCTGCCGGGCAATCACGACGCGTACCACGCGCAGTCGGTGCACCGTCGCCTGGATGCGCCGTCGCGGTGTCGCGAGGTGCTCCTGCTCGACGACGATCGAGGGTCGACGGTCACCGTGCCCGGTGTGCCCCTCGTCGTCTGGGGCCGCGCCATGGTGGAGCACGAACCAAAGTTCCGTCCGCTGGCGGACATTCCCGGACGCTCGAGCGACTCCTGGTGCGTCGTCGCGGGGCACGGACTGGTCGTGGACGGAGGGACGCATCGGTCGTCGCCGATCCAGGAGTCCGAGCTCGACGCCGTCGACTGGGACTACGTCGGGCTCGGGCACTGCCATGTGTACACGGAACTTCGCGACGGTCCCGTCGTCGCGCGCTATTCGGGCGCGACGGCGGCCTCGCGTCAGCAGGAACCCGGCGCGGTGATCGTCGACTTCGTTCCGGAGCGCGGCGCCATCGCCCGCTGGGTCGCGCTCGACGACTGACGCGGTTCGCAAGAAACCGCGCGGCCACGACGAACCCGGTTTCTAGACTGCGCGCCCTGTGATCGGAGTGATCGACTACGAAGCCGGCAACGCGCCGAGCGTCGGATACGCGCTCGACCGGATCGGCGTGGAGTACCGCTTCGTCGGGTCTCCCGACGAGGTGGCGGCCGTCGACCACTTGATCCTTCCCGGAGTCGGCGCGGCGCGCGCCACGCTCAGGTCGCTGCGTCAGTCGGATCTCTTGGAGATACTCGAGGAACGGGTTATGCGCGAGCGCGTGCCGTTCCTGGGCATCTGCATCGGGCTGCAGGTGCTGTTCGACCACTCCGAGGAGGCCGATACGCCGTGTCTCGGGTGGGTCGCCGGCAACGTCCGGCTCTTCGCGAACGACCGGCGGGTGCCCCAGATCGGATGGAACGAGGTGCGCTTCGCGCAGGATGATCAGGCGCCGCATCCGTTCGTCGACGGCCTTCCGCGCACGGGCGGCTACTTCTACTTCGTCAACTCGTACTACGCGGTGCCGGCCGCGCCGGAGGTGATTCTCGGGGCCACCGAGTACGGGCATTCGTTCTGCTCGGTCGTGGCCAGCGACAACATCGTGGCGACCCAGTTCCACGCCGAGAAGAGCGGGCAGCTCGGTCTGCGCCTGCTGGAGAACTTCGCACGGTGGGACGGCCGACCATGCTGACGAAACGCCTGATCGCCTGTTTCGACGTGATCGACGGGCGAGTGACGAAGGCGCAGCAGTTCCAAGACAACATCGACGTCGCGCCGGCCGAAGATCTCGCGCAGCAGCTCTACGAAGACCAGATCGACGAGATTGTCTTCTACGACATCACCGCGAGCGCGCAGCGGCGTCCGATCGACCTCGAAACCGTCCGTCGCGTCGCGCGGCACGTGTTCGTGCCGTTCACCGTCGGCGGCGGCATCCGGTCGCTCGACGACATGTTCGAGGTGCTCAAGGCCGGCGCGGAGAAGATCAGCGTCGACTCGATGGCGGTACGCAACCCCGGCATCATCCGGCAGGGCGCGGACGCGTTCGGCCGCCAGTGCATTGTGTTGTCGACGCAGGTCAAGCAGGTCGGCGTCCGACCGGGACTCCCCAGCGGCTACGAGATCTTCATCGACGGGGCCCGTACCCCCACCGGGCTCGACGCGCTCGACTGGATTCGCCGCGGTGAGGAACTGGGAGCGGGCGAGCTCGTCGTGAACTCGATCGACCGCGACGGCACCGCGTCCGGCTACGACCTGGAGATCACGAGCGCCGCGGCTGCCGCGGTCAACATCCCCGTCATCGCGTCGGGCGGGGCCGGGTCGGTCGACCACATCGCGGCCGGGCTCACCGACGGCGGCGCGCACGCCGCGATCATCTCGTCGATCCTCTACTCCCCGCGCTTCGAGCGGAACCTGGGCGTCCGGGAGCTCAAGGACGACCTGCTCGCGTGCGGCGTCCCCATGCGCCCGTACCTGGATTGACGTCTCAGGAAATGCGCGCGGCGTCCGCCCAGAGGCGGTCGAGGTCGTAGTACTCGCGCGTCTCGTTCAAAAAGACGTGGACGACGACGTCGCCGTAGTCGAGCAATACCCAGCTCGCGTCGTCGAGCCCTTCGACCGAGATTGGCCGAGAGCCGTCGATGTCCTTCAGCCCCTTCTCGATCTCCTCGACGATCGTGCGCACCTGACGGACGTTGCTGCCGCTGACGAGCACGAACACATCGGCGATGGCCAGGATGGGGGCGACGTCGAGAATGACGACGTCGTCGCCCTTCTTCTCGTTGGCGGCGTCTGCGACGGCGAGCGCGCGCTGGACCGCCAGCGGGTGGGCGGCTCGCGCCTCTGCACGGGTGATCGGTGACGGCGTCAAACCGCGGGCGACCCGATCGTCATTGCCCCTGAGCATAGAGCCCGTGTTCGTGGATGAAGCGCACGGCTCCCGGAGGCACCAGGCCGTCGATCGGCCGTCCGGCGGCGACGCGAGCCCGGATCTCGGTGGAGGAGACATCAAGACGAGGGATCGGCACCCGCTCGAAGCGCCACTCCGGCCCGGGTGGTACCGGGTGCTCACCGGCACGCTCCACGACCACCACGGTGCAGAGCGGACGGGTGTCGTCGAGCCGGCGCCAAGTTCCCATGTTCGACGCGGCGTCGGAACCCAGGATCAGGAAGAGCTCCCGGTCGGGGGCCGCGAGGGCTTCGAGGGTGTCGGCGGTCACCGACGCACCCACCCGGTCGATCTCGACGCGCGACGCCTCCACGCCGTCGATGTCTCGGACCGCGGCTTCGACCATCCCGAACCGCTCGTCGGCCGCGGCGATGACGGCGCCGCGCTTCTGCCACGGGTCGCCGGCGACGACGAGCAGAACGCGATCGAGCGTGAGCGCGTGACGCGTCTCGACGGCAACGACAATGTGCCCGACGTGCACAGGGTCGAATGTGCCGCCGAACACGCCGAGCCGTTCCGTCGCCCGCGGCATCGGGGAAGTCTACGGGGCGATATGTGCCGTTCATCGAGCGGTCATACCGTCGAAACATCGGCGCCGAGGACAAACCCCTACGCTGCGACCGTGGACGTTCACGTACTGGTCCGGGTGTGGTTGCCCGACCGCCCGGGTGCGTTGGGGCTGGTGGCCTCGCGCATCGGCTCAGTCGGCGGTGACATCGTCGGCATCGACGTCCTCGAGACGGGCAACGGAGTCGCGATCGACGAGTTCGCCGTCATGCTCGCCGATCCCGAGCTCGTCCCGTTGTTGGTCCGCGAAATCGGCGAAGTCGACGGCGCCAGCGTCGAGGAGGTGCGCGAGGTCGCGCAGTTCCCCGACCCCCGCCTCGACGCGCTCGCCTCCGCCACTCGGATCTGCGAGGCCGGTTCGTCACTCGCGCTCGAGCACACGCTCGTGGAGCACGTGACCACCGAGTTCCTCGCCGAGTGGGCCGCGCTCGTTCAGGGAGACGTGCTGCGGGCGTGCGCCGGCCACCCTCCGCCGGCAACGCAACTGGTGGCCCTCGCGGCGGGCACGTCGGCATCGCCCGCGGTCGCCGAGGGCATGACCGGCCCCGAGGACCTCGCGGTCGCGGGGCTGCCGGCCCACGGTTGCACGCTGCTCGTCGGCCGCGGCGACGCGCCGTTCCGCCGTCGAGAACGCGCCCAGCTCATGGCCCTCGCCGGCATCGCCGACCGGATGTGGAGCGTGCTCGACCAGCGGTAAGCGCGCTAACGAGTACACGACGCGGCGAGCGACATATCTCGCTCGTCGCTGCTCGGCGGGATACCCGCCTCGCGGGCGCTCCTCGCTGGGCGAGCTCACTCGCTACGCTCGGTCGCCGCGTTCACGAGCATGGGCGTCTATTTCAGGCTTCGGCGACCTCTTCGACGAACCGTTCGAGCTGGCGGAGGTTGCGGCATTCGTAGACGCCGTCGCAGAACTTGCCGTACTCCGAGACGATCGAGTCGCCGGTGTCCCAGTACCCGCGCGGCTCGGGGTTGAGGAAGTACACGTGGCGGGCGCGCTTGTTCAGCTCCTGCACGACCCAAGCTTGTGATGCGTGGTAGTTGTTGCGGGCGTCGCCGAGCAGCATGATCGACGTCTTGTGCGTCACCTCGAGGTGGTGACGGTCGTAGTACAGCTCGAGCGCGTGGCCGTAGTCGGAGTGGCCGTCGACCCAGATCACGTCGGCTTCCGTGTTGACACGGTGCACGGCTTCGGTGATCTCGTCCGATTCTTGGAAGAACCGCGTCACCTCGTCGATGCCATCGATGAACACCCACGAACGCACCTTCGAGAACTGGCTCGCCATCGCGTAGACGAACTGAAGGGTGAACCGGGCGAAGCTGGCGACGGAGCCGGAGATGTCGGCGACCACGTAGATCTCGGGCTTCGATGGATGGGGCTTGCGGAACTTCGGCTCGGCCGGCACACCGCCGTACGAGAGCGACTCGCGAATCGTGCGCCGGAAGTCGAGATGACCACGGTGGCGATGGCGGCGGCGGGCCGCCAGACGCGCCTGGAGCAGCCGGGTGAGCGGCTGGATCGCCCGCTGGAGTGCGAGCATCTCGTCGCGTGACGCGTGCATGAAGTCGACGTCTTCGGGCAGCGGCTTGCGCAAGGTGCGCGCCATCGCCTCGACACCCCGGTCCGCAACCAAGCGCCGGCGAATCTCCGCTTCGATCAGCTCACGGAGCATCTTCACGCGCGCGTCGAGCTCCTCCCCGAAGAGCCGCTCCCCGAGCGGGTTGTCGGGGACATCCCCGCGTTCGCGCGCCCGTCCCATCAGGCGCGCCGCGAGCTCGTCGACGTCGAGTTGCCGGAGCGTGCGATACAGGTAGTACGTGCCCCCGACCGGACGCCCGGGCTCCATGCCCGCGTACTGCGTGACCGCCATCGCCGCGAGGTACCGCAGCGTGTTCCGGTCCATGCTCAGCAATGCCTCGAGGAGCATCTGCGCGAGCTCTTCACGCGAGAGCTCGCCGCCTCCACCCGCGCCGCCCGAGTCCTCGCCCGAGGCTTCGAGCAGGCGTTCCGCCCAGTCGGGCAACTCGTCTTCGCCGTCGACCCCGGACGAGTGCAAGGAGAAGTAGACGTCGAAGACGGTTTCGAACGCCTGCCAGTGGTGATGGTGCTTGACGAGCGTCGCGCCGAGCGCGGCCTTGAAGGTGTCGCGGTCCTGAAGGTCGACGTGCTCGATCGCGCGCATGGCGTCGAGGTTTTCTGTCATCGAGACCGGCAAGCCCGCGTTGCGGAGCTCGTGGACGAACCCTTGCAGCACGTTGAGCATGGCCGCGCCTGACGTCAGCGGCTCAGGACGCCGCGCGCGCCGACGGTCCCTTGGGACCGGACGCCGACGTCTCCACCAGCTCTTTGCGCGCCTTCACGATGTCGGATTGGTACTTGAGCAGCACGTGGAGCGTCTCGCCGATGACCTCGGGTGAGACCTCGCTGCGCCCGAGGTAGAGCAGCGTGCGCGCCCAGTCGATGGTCTCCGAGATCGACGGCGCCTTCTTGAGCTCGAGCTGACGAATCGAGCGCACGACGCGCGCGATCTGCTCGGCGAGCTCGTCATCGATCTCCGGCACCCGCACCCGCACGATCTCCTTCTCCCGCTCGAGATCCGGGTAGTCGAGGTGCAGGTAGAGGCAGCGCCGCTTGAGTGCCTCCGACAGCTCACGGGTGTTGTTCGACGTGAGGAACACCATCGGGCGCTGCGTGCCGACGATCGTCCCGAGCTCGGGAATCGAGACCTGGAAATCGGACAGCACCTCGAGGAGCAGGGCTTCGGTCTCGATCTCGACGCGGTCGACCTCGTCGATCAGCAGCACAACCGGTTCACTGGCGCGGATGGCTTCGAGGAGGGGACGGGTCAAGAGGAACGGCTCGGCGAAGATGTCGGACTCGACCTGATCCCAGCTCATCTCGTGGTCACGGTCCGACTGGATGCGCAAGAGCTGTTTCTTGTAGTTCCACTCGTACAGGGCCTTGGCTTCGTCAAGCCCCTCGTAACACTGGAGCCGGATGAGACGACCGCCGGTGACCGCCGCGATCGCCTTCGACAGCTCGGTCTTGCCGACACCGGCGGGACCTTCGACGAGGACGGGCTTGCCGAGCCGGTCGGCGAGAAAGACGACGCCGCCGATGTTCGGGTCGGCGAGATAGTCGACGCTGCGGAGTCGGTCGATGACGTCATCGACCGAAGTGAACCGGTCGGCCATCAGCGCCGCACCTGCCCGTCGCCCCAGACGACGTACTTGTAGGTCGTCAACGCGCGCGGACCCATGGGGCCGCGCGCGTGCAGCTTCTGCGTGGAGATCCCGATCTCCGCGCCGAAGCCGAACTCCTCGCCGTCCGTGAAGCGCGTCGACGCGTTGACGACCACGGTCCCGGAATCGATCTCCTGGGTGAAGCGACGGGCGGCGTCGAGGTCGCGGGTGACGATCGCCTCGGTATGGCCGCTCGAGTATCGGTTGATGTGAGCGATGGCGCCGTCCAAGTCGGGGACGACGGCGACGCTCATCTTCAGCGCAAGGAATTCGCGGGCGAAGTCGTCATCGGTGGCGACGCCCATCGCCGACACCAGCTGGCGCGCGCGATCGTCGCCGACGAGCTCCACGCCGTCGGCCTCGAGCGCGGCCGCCGCGCGCGGCAGGAACTCCGGCGCGACGTCGGCATGGACGACGAGCGATTCGGCGGCGTTGCACACGCTCGGACGCTGCACCTTCGCGTTGAGCACGATGTCGAGCGCGCGGCTCAGGTCGGCCGACGCGTCCACGTACACGTGACAGTTACCGTCACCGTCGATGACGACCGGAACGGTGGCGTGCTCACGGATGCCAGCGAGCAGCTCCGGTCCGCCTCGGGGGACCAGACAGTCGATGTAGTCGTCGAGTTGCATCAGCTCGATCGCGGCGTCGTGTGAAGGGTCGTCGACGAGAACGACCGCGTCGCGCGGTAGCCCGGCCTTCGCCAGGCCGTCACGAACCACTTCCGCGATCGCGGCGTTCGTCCGCTGCGCGGTGGACGAACCGCGCAACACGGCGGCGTTCCCGGACTTGACGCAGATCGCCGCGGCGTCGCTCGTGACGTTGGGGCGGTTCTCGTAGATGACGGCGACCACACCGAGCGGGACCCGCACCTGCTCGATGCGCAGCCCGTTCGGCCGCTTCCAGCCACCGATCACGTCGCCGACGGGGTCGGCCAGCGCGGCGACCTGCCGCAGTGCGCTGGTCATCCCCGCCAAGCGCGTGTCGGTGAGGCGCAGGCGGTCGAGCGGCGTGGCGTCCATACCGGCAGCTTCGGCTTCGGCGATATCCCGGTGGTTGGCCGCCAGCAGCTCCGCGGCGCGCTCGACCAGCAGATCGGCCGCCGCGAGCAACGCGGCGTCCTTTTCGGCGGTCGAGGCCAGCGCAAGTCGTTGCGACGCGGCCTTGGCCCGCCGACCAAGCTCCACGACGGGCGTCGACATACGGCGAGTCTACCGGCCGACCTCACTCGAACCTTCGGCCGTAACCAGCGATGCGTGCATGGACCTCCATAGTGGATGTCCCTGCACGCATCGGAGTTTCGTCGCCGGCCGTATGGCCCTCGACGAAGGCCCTCCCCCCGCCGGCCGGCGGCGAAGCCAGGCAGTGTTGCCGAGCGTTCGCCGGGCGCGCAAGGAGCGCAGAGTCATTCGCTACGGAAGTACTACGAGGTCGTCGCGATGGATCACCTCGTGCGGCTGGCCGTCAGAGAGATCCGCGGTGCGACGCCCCGCGACTTGACGCAGCGCCGTGGCCGAATAGCGAACGAGTCCTTTGGCGAACGGACGACCGTCGTCGCCGACGATCTCGACGGCGTCTTCGGCGGCGAACGTCCCTTCGACATCACGCACCCCGGCAGGAAGCAAGGACCGACCCTGGTTCATCAGCGCGCGCTGCGCACCGGCATCGACGGTGACGCGCCCGGCAGCGCCGCGTGCGAACGCGATCCACAGCTTTCGGCTCGACAGCCGCTGTGACCGGGCCCGGACGGCAGTCCCGACGGGCCGTCCATCGATGGCGCCGCGGACCACGTCGGGCTCGTTCGCCGCGGCGATGACGACCCGCACCCCCGACCACGCCGCGATCTTGGCGGCGGCCAGCTTGCTCGCCATTCCGCCGCTGCCGCGGCTCGTTCCCGCGCCGCCAGCACCGCGTTCGAGCGCGGCATCGACTTCGACGATCTCTTCGATCAGCGACGCTTCGGTATCGAGGCGAGGGTCGTTCGTGAACAACCCGGCAGTATCGGTGAGGACGAGCAGGAGATCAGCCGCCACCAGGTGGGAGACGAGCGCGGCGAGACGGTCGTTGTCGCCGTACCGGATCTCGTCGTCGGCGACCGTGTCGTTCTCGTTGACGACCGGCAGCACGCCCAGCGCAAGGAGACGACGCAGCGTCTCCCGCGCATGCAGGTACTGCGCTCGGTGCACGAAGTCGAAGGCGGTGAGCAACACCTGCCCGGCGACGATCCCGCGGTCAGCGAGCAACGCGCCGAAGCGTTCCATGAGCCGCGGCTGGCCGACCGCGGCAATCGCCTGCAGTACCGCAACGTCCCGCGGTCGCTCGACGAAGCCCAGCGCCGGCAAGCCGGCCGCGATCGCGCCGGACGACACCAGCACCACCCCGTGACCGGCGTCGCGCGCGTCGGCGATCTCGCCGCACAGCTTGGCGAGCGCGCCGTCGTCGAGCTCGCCGTCGGCGCGGGTGATCGACGACGTCCCGACCTTGACCGTGACGATCACGCGAAGCCCTCGACGTATTCGAGTTCCACGTCGCCGAGCCGCACGACGTCACCTTCGCGCGCGCCGGCACGGTGAAGGGCGCGTTCGATGCCCATCCGCCGGAGCCGTTCCTGGACGTACGACAGCGCCTCGGGATTGGTGAGGTCGGCGACCGCGACCACGCGCTCGGCGACGCGACCTCGGACGCGCCAGGCGCCGTCGTCGTCGCGGACGACCGACCACCCGTCTTCGCGCGGACGCAACGTGACGAAGCCTTCGGACTCCGGTTCGGCGACGCGCGCCGCGTCGACCACCTCCGCGATCTGACCGATCAAGTTCGAAAGCCCCTCGTGGGTGACGGCGGAGACCCGCATCCCTTCGAAGGGAAAGGCCGCGACGTCGGCCTTGCTGCCGACGACAAGACGCGGGCGATCGAGGAGTTGGCGCTGGTATCGCTCGAGCTCGGACAGCAACACCCGTTCCTGTTCCTCGGGCGATCGTCCTTCGGTGTTCGCAAGATCCAGGAGCAGCACGAGCACGCGCGCGCGCTCGACGTGACGCAGGAAGCGCTGTCCCAGCCCGCGGCCTTCTGCCGCGCCCTCGATGAGCCCCGGAATGTCGGCGAGCACGAATTCGTGGCCGTCGAAGCGGACCACGCCGAGATGCGGTTCGAGGGTCGTGAACGGATAGTCGGCAATCTTGGGTTTCGCCGCGCTGACCACCGAGATGAGGGTCGACTTGCCCGCGTTCGGAAACCCGACGAGCGCCGCATCGGCCAGGAGCTTCACCTCGACGTTGAGCCAGTGCTCCTCGCCGTACTCGCCTTGCTCGGCGAAGCTGGGCGCGCGTCGCGCGTTCGACAAGAAGCGAGCGTTCCCCCGTCCGCCGCGTCCGCCGTGCGCGGCGACATACCGATCGCCGTGGCGCACGAGGTCAGCGAACACATCGCCGTCGCGACTCTTGACCATCGTCCCCTCGGGAACGGCGACGACCAGGTCCTCGCCTCGCGACCCGTGTCGCCCCTTGCCCTGCCCGTGACCTCCCGACCCCGCTCGCCGATGGGGGTGGTCACGAAACGCGAGCAGCGACGCCACGTTCCGGTCGGCCTGCAGGATCACGTCGCCACCAGCACCGCCGTCACCGCCGTCCGGGCCGCCACGCGGGACGTGCGCTTCACGGCGAAACGAGATGGCGCCCGCGCCGCCATCACCGCCGCGCACGTTGAGCTGCGATTCGTCCACGAACTGTGCCATTCGCACAACAGGATAGAAACCGCACGGTGCCGCCTACCGCGGTGTTGTCGCGATGAATTTCGGAGGTCCCAGACGTCTCCTGTGCGTGTCCGCATCGGTGCTGCCGGGACCCGCCGTACGATGGGAGGCGATGACTGCCACCCCCACTCTCGTGACCGACGAGCTCGAGCAGCATCGCCGCGAACTGACCGGCTACTGCTACCGGATGCTCGGTTCAGGCTTCGAAGCCGACGACGCCGTGCAGGAGACCATGGTGCGCGCCTGGCGAGCGGCCGACTCGTTCGAAGGGCGGTCGAGCGTGCGTTCCTGGTTGTACCGCATCGCCACGAACGTGTGCCTCGACATGCTGCGTGGACGGCAACGGCGCGCCCGGCCAATCGAGCTCGGCCCGTCATCGCCGCCCGAGGAGATCCATCTCGGGCCGATGCTGCCGGAGCACACGTGGGTCTCCCCCATCGCCGACGACCGAGTGCTCCCCGAGGACGGCGACCCCGCCGCCATCGCGGAAACCCGGGAGACGATTCGGTTGGCCTTCGTCACGGCGCTCCAGCATCTGCCGGCTCGCCAGCGAGCGGTGCTCATCCTCGCGGAGGTCTTGCGCTGGCAGGCTACGGAAGTTGCCGAGCTGCTCGACACCAGCGTTGCCGCCGTCAACAGCGCGCTCCAGCGAGCGCGGGCGACGCTGTCCACGATCCACGCGGAAGATCTTCCGCAAACGGTCGACGCCGACCAGCAGGAGCTACTGGCACGCTACGTCGACGCGTTCGAGCGTTACGACGTCGAGACGCTCGTGACCTTGCTCCACGACGACGCAGTGCAGTCGATGCCGCCCTACGCGATGTGGATCCGCGGCGCCGCGGAGATCGGCGAGTGGCTCCTCGGTCCCGGAATCGGCTGTCGCGGCTCGCGGTTGCTCCCGACCACCGCCAACGGATGCCCGGCGTTCGGGCAATACCGCGTGGATCCGGCGGGGGGCCACGCGCCGTGGGCGCTCCAGGTCCTCGAGATCTCAGACGGCCGAATCGCCGCGTTCAACGCCTTCCTCGACACGAGCCTCTTCGCCGCGTTCGGGCTCCCGTCCCACCTCCCGGTCCAATCCGACGAGTTCGAGCAGGTCCCGTAGCTCCAGAGACGCGTCATGCAGACGGATGCATCCGCCGCGCCGCCGCGCGACGAGCTGCGCACGGGCGAGGGCATCGACCAGCGCGAGGTCCGGTGGACGGGCGCCGCTGAGTACGCAAGTCACCAGTTCTTCGCCGGTCGGTCCGATGAAGACGATTCGACCCCACGCAACAATCGCGGCCACAGACATTGGACGAGCAGCGTTCCCGGAAATCACCGGTCGCCCCACGCAAGCGGCACCTAGCCGTGCGACATTCTTTCTGGCACGGCTCGATCTCGCCTGACGCGACGACGGAGCGGTCAGCGCCACTCGCCGTCGGCGCAGAGGGTGCAGCGGTGGACTTCGACCCGCCCGATGGTGACGGTCACCACCTGCATCCGCTCGGACGAGAGGCCGCGAGCGATCTCGAACGGCATCTCGTCGGGGCGCGCCAGTGGGATCGGTTGGTGGCAGCCGGGGCACTGTACGAAGCCGGACGTAGCGAACCGTCGCCGGGCCGAGGCTGGTTCGAGAGATTCGTCGCCCACTGCTTGGCGACTGGTCGCCATATCAGGAGGATGACAGACCGAACCTGTGGATTGATAGCCCGAAAACGTTGTGACTTTTCTGTGGAGAACTTGAGCGTCAGGCCTCTGGCGGCACAACGTCGACGAGCTTGCGGCCGCGTCGATGGCCGAAGCGCACCACACCGTTGGCCGTCGCGAACAACGTGTCATCGCCGCCGCGCCCCACGTTGTCGCCCGGGTGGAACCGGGTGCCTCGTTGGCGCACGATGATCGTGCCGGCCCGGACCTCGGTTCCGCTGAACACCTTGACCCCAAGCCGCTGGGCAGCGGAGTCTCGACCGTTGCGCGAGGAGCTGGCGCCCTTCTTCTTCGACATCTCTACTGCTCCTTCGCCTTCGGCTTGGTGGTCTTGCGTGGAGTCGTCGACTTCTTGCCCGCGGTCTTCTTTGCCGTGGGTGTGCCGCGCTTGGCCGCCGTGCGCTTGGCGGGCGCAGCCTTGGCCACCGTGGCCTTCGTCGGGCCGGCCTTCGCGGGCGTCCGCTTGGCCGGGGTCCGCTTGGCCGGGCTCGCCTTCTCGGGGGCGGCCTCGCGCGTCGGCTCGGGGGCCGTCTCGGTCTTGTCACCCGCGCGGATCTCGGTGATCTCGAGGACCGAGTGGATCTGGCGGTGGCCCCACCGCCGCCGCTGGTTCGTCTTGGGCTTGTAGGTGAAGCCGTGGATCTTGTCGCCCTTGGTCTCGCCGACGACCCGGGCTCGGACGGCAACGTCGTTCAGCTGGCTGGGCGTGGCGAGGACCGTCGACCCGTCGACGACCAGGATGGCGGCGAGCTCGAGGGTGTCGCCCTCGGCCGCGCCGACGCGCTCGACCTCGAACCGCTGGCCGGGCTCGACCCGGTACTGCTTGCCACCGCTGCGGACTACCGCGTACATCAGACCGCTACCGATCGTCGGGAAACCGAGAGATCCTACTCCAGCTCCGCGAGCGCGGCCTCATGGAGCAGGAACCCGCGGCCTTCGCAGGTCGGGCAGGTGGACGAGAGCGACTCGACCAGGCCCTCCGAGATGCGCTTCCGCGTCATCTCGAGCAGACCCAGCTCCGAGATTTCGAACACCTGGGTACGGGTCTTGTCACGCGCCAGCGCCTCACGGAAGGCCTTAGCGACCGCGTCGCGGTTCTCGCGGATCTCCATGTCGATGAAGTCGATCACGATGATCCCGCCGATGTCGCGCAGGCGGAGCTGGCGTGCGACCTCGTTGGCGGCCTCGAGGTTGTTCTGGAAGACGGTCTCCTCCAGGTTCGTGCGCCCCACGTTCTTGCCGGTGTTGACGTCGATGACGGTGAGCGCCTCGGTCCGCTCGATGACGAGCGAACCGCCCGACGGGAGCCACACCTTGCGGTCCAGCGCTTTGATGAGCTGTTCGTGCACGTGGTAGCGCTCGAACATGGGCAGGCCCTCGTCGCGGGAGTCGTACAGCTCGATGCGATCGGCGAGCTCCGGTGCCATCGCGTCGATCGCGCCGCGGATCTCTTCGTAGAGCGCGGGATCGTCGATGAGGACGCCCCGGTACTCCTTGGTGAACTCCTCACGCAGGAGGCGGATCACCATCGCGGGCTCCTGGTAGAGCAAGCGGGCCGGCTTCGATCGCTTGGCCAGGTCGGAGATCTGCTCCCACTGGCGGCGCAACCGCACGACGTCACGCTCGAGCTCCTCGGTGGTCGCACCCTCGGCGGCGGTGCGGACGATCAGCCCGGCATCGGCGGGGCGAAGGCCGTCGAGCACCCGGCGCAGGCGGCGCCGTTCGTCGTCCGGGAGCCGCTTCGAGATTCCGTAGGTGTCGGG
>Ga0066710_100001205_pt1 | contig 18721 bp, 16 predicted proteins | sample GraSoiAngelo_159_FD_79666 | JGI IMG/M metagenome (GOLD analysis project Ga0066710, IMG submission 79666) | Grasslands soil microbial communities from the Angelo Coastal Reserve, California, USA - 14_1009_16_40cm | ecosystem: Environmental > Terrestrial > Soil > Grasslands | place: USA... | reverse complement strand
GTCGCCGGAGCGAGCGTGACGCCGAGCATGCCGTGACCGGTGGCGAGATAGACGCCCTCATGACCGGGCAGCGCGCCGATCAGCGGCAGCCCGTCCGGCGTCGCCGGACGTAGACCCGCCCAGGCAACGACCGGCTCGTCCGGGTCCGGCCGCCAGCTGCGCAGATACGGACGCGCCGCGGCGATCAGGCGCTCGCCGACGCCGCGCGGCGCCTCCGCATCCGAAGCGCCGAGCTCGAAGACGCCGGCGATCCGCAGGCTGTCGCGAAACGGGCTGAGGCCGAGCTTCGCCTCGGCGAGGTAGAGGGCGTGGCGCGGGCGGACGCCGCTCCCCTTGAGGGTGACGCTGTAGCCGCGCGCGCCGACCATCGGGAGGCGAACACCGGCGGTCCGGAGCAGCGGCGCCGTCGGCAGCCCGGCGGCGAGGACGACGCGGGTGGCCCGTTCTACACCGGTGTTCGTCTGCAGCTCGATCGAGCCGTTCCGCCGCGCCAGCCGACTGAGCTCGCATCCTTCGCGCACCTCGACGCCCGTCTCGCGCAGCCGCGCCGCGAGGCCGGCAGTCAGCTCTTCGGGGCGGACGAACCGGTCGACCGTGGCGTGGAGGCCCGCCACCACGCCGGTCGCGTCGAGCGCCGGCTCGAGCTCGACGAGCGAGCGGGCGTCCAGTTCGTCGACCGTGCCGCCCTCGTGGCCGAGCTCGCGAAGCTTGCGAAAAACGTCGCGGTAGGAGTCGATCCCGTGCGCAGTGCGCGCCGCGACGACGAGGCCGGGCGCCTGCATCTCGAACGGGACACCAGCGGCCTGGTACTCGTCGAGCAGCTCCAGCGTGCGCCTGTTCAATGCCAGGAGCGCGCGGACTCCGGCCTCGAACCGGCTCGCGCTGCAGCTTCGCCGGAAGCTCCAGAGCCAGCGCAGAAAGGTCGGATCGAGGCTCGGCCGGAGGACAAATGCCTCCCGACGAGTGACCAGCTGGCGGATCCCCTCCCGCATCATCCCCGGCGCGGGGAGCGGGAAGGTCAGGCTTGGACAGACCCAGCCGGCGTTGCCCTGCGAGGTGCCGCCGCCGACCGTGCCGCGTTCGAGCACGAGAACGTCCGCGCCGGCGCGGCTGAGCTCCCAGGCGCACGCCATCCCGACCACCCCGGCGCCGACCACCACGACGCGCTCGGCCACAGCTCTCAGTCCTGCCAGTGGTAGAGCTCCTTGCGCTTCTCCTTGCCGTTCTCGCCGAGACTCGGATGCGGCGAGATGTCCGGCGAGTATCTGCTCGCCGGCACCGTGCGGCCCAGCGCCTCCGCCATCGCACGTACGTGGTGAGGCGCGCCGCCGCAGCAGAGGCCGATGTAGCCGACGCCCGCATCCCGCGCCGCGAGGGCGAAGTCCGCAGCCTGAAAGCGGGTGCAGAGAAACGAGTCGAGCGCGATCGGGAACACCATCGCGCCGTCATCGTCGCGCAGCGACATGAACGTCGGCTCCGCCGGCGTCGTCCGGTAGGGGACCGGGAGCGCAGCGACGCCGCAGCCGACGGCCGCGCGGATGCGTTCGATGATCGGCAGCATCGTCTCCGGCCCGCGCGAGCAGTTGAGCCCGACGACGTCGGCGCCCTCGGCCTCGAGCCGCCGGCAGGCCTCCTCGAACTCGAAGCCGTCGACTGTCCGGTCGATCGTGGATGCGAACGCCACCACCGCGGGGAGGCCGTGCTCGCGGATCACCTCGAGACCGATCAGCGCCTCGCCGACGTAGTCGTTCGTCTCGGAGAGGATGAAGTCGACTCCTTCCTCGGCCGCCCAGCCGATCTGCTCGCGGTACATCTCGCGCACGATCTCGCCCGAGCTCTCGGGAGCGTCGGGGTCGTAGACCCACGTGTTGCAGATGTTCCCGGCGACGAGGGCGTCGTCACCGGCGATCTCCTGCGCCAGCCGCACCGCGTTGCGGTTGAGCGGCTCGAGATCGGCCTCGCGCCCGATCATCCGCAGCTTCTCGCGATGCCCGTAGTACGTGAACGCCACCATCACGTCCGATCCCGCGCGCAGAAATTCGCGGTGGAGCTCACGGACGGCGTCGGGGAAGTCGAGCACGACCTCGGGGACGTAGGGGCCGCTCTTCAGATAGCCACGGCGCTCCAGCTCGAACAGGTAGCCCTCGGCAGCGAGCACGACCTCGCCCACCGCCAGACGTTCGCGCAGTCCTCTCATCGGGCTCCTGCCGACGATGGTACGCCGATGGCCTTGTTCACGGCCGGCATCACGACCTCGGCCATCAGCTCCAGCGACCGTCGCGCGATGGCGGGGTCGACCCAGTCCAACCCGCAGTAGAGCAGCGTGCCGAAGTCCCCTACCTGCTCGCGGAACGCGAGGAGCTCTTCGGCGACCTGGTTCGGCGTGCCCGCGATCACCAGCTTCTCGACGAGCGCGTCGGTCGTGACCACCGAGTCGGGCAGCGACGGATCCTCCTTGAAGAGGTTCGCGCGACCGGCGCGGACGAGCTTGAACCCGAGCTGTGCGTAGTAGTGGCGGTAGGGGCTCTCCGGGCCGAAGCCGTACTCGCGCGCGGTGCGGTCGTCGTCGGCGACGAGGACGGTCTTCGCCACGCGCCACGTCGCTGGATCCGCCGCCGGGGCTGCCGCCTCGTACGTCTCCCAGTGCGTCCGTACCCACTCGGGCAGCAGGAAGTTGGCCGAGATGATGTCCCAGCCCCGGCGCGCCGCCTCGGCGGCGCTCGGCGAGGAGGGCTCGACCACCGTGACGGCGATGGGCGGGTGCGGCTGCTGGTACGGCCGCACCATCACGCCCTGCCCGATCTCCGGGATCATCGTCCGTGCCGTCGAGATGCTCCAGTGCGCGCCTTCCAGGTCGTACGGCGCTTCGCCGGTCCAGAGCCCGACGATGTGCTCGAGACACTCCAGGAACTTGCCGCGGCGGTCGAGATCGAGGTTCCCGAAGACCTCCCAGTCCGACGGCAGGCCTCCGGGGCTGACGCCGAACACGAATCTCCCTTCCAGGAGCGTATCCAGCATCGCCACCTTCGCCGCGATCGCGGCCGGGTGGCCGTTCGGCAGGTTGACCGTGCCCGTACCGAGGGTGATGCGCGTCGTCACGGGCGCCAGGCTTGCAAGGAACACGCACGAGTCGGTGACCGGCTCGGCACGGTCGGTGACGTGCTCGCCTACGAACGCCTCGGTGTAGCCGAGCTCGTCGGCCAGGACGATGGCCTCCCGATCCTCGCGCAGCGTCTGCGCGTAGTCCCGGGCCGGCGGATGGAGCGGCATCGTGAAGTAGCCGAGATTCACTCCCCTGCACGATGTCAGGTTGGCGCCCTGCTGCGCATGCGAAACTGGTCGCCGCATGGCCAGTGTGATCGGACGACGCGTCCTGCGGGTGGAGGACGACCGCTTCCTGACCGGCGCGGGGACCTACGTGGAAGCGCTCGAGCTTCCGAATGCGCTCCACCTGACGTTCGTCCGCTCGCCGTATCCGCACGCCCGCGTCCTCGGCATCGACGCATCGGCGGCGCTCGAGCTCCCGAACACGCAGGTCTTCACGGCCGCGGACATCGACATCGGCGTCTTCCCGCCGCCGCCGATGCCCATGATCGACAAGCGCATGGCGCGGCCGTTCGTGGCCGGGGACGTCGTCCGCTTCGCCGGCGAGATCGTCGCGGTCGTGGCGACCGAGGATCGCACGGCCGGTGCCGACGCCGCGGAGCTCGTGATGGTCGACTACGACCCGCTGCCGGCGACGCCCGACCCTCGCCGGGCGCTTGCCGGAGAGGTCGAGCTCTTCCCCGAGCACGGCACGAACGTCTGCATGCGCGAAGGCCCCGATGAGCTCGACGAGAGCCTGTTCGACGGCTGCGAGGTCGTGGTGTCGGGGACGGTCGTCAGCCAGCGCCTTGCCCCGGTGCCGATGGAAGTGCGATCCACGGCCGGGTTCGTCGGCGACGACGACAGGCTGACGATGTACCTGACGACCCAGACGCCCCACCAGGACCGTGCCGGCCTGGCCAGGTTCCTGCGGCTCGAGCCGGGGGAAATCCGTGTCGTCGCGCCCGACGTCGGCGGAGGCTTCGGTGCCAAGACACTCTGCGTCGAGGACGTGCTCGTGGCGTGGATGGCGCGCAAGACAGGGCGCCCCGTCCGCTTCACCGAGACGCGCTCGGAGAACCTCGCCGGGATGGTGCATGCGCGCGATGCGATCCTCGAGGTCACGATCGGCGGCTCGAAGGACGGCGCCATCGAGGCCTACCGGCTGCAGATCATCCAGAACGTCGGTGCGTATGCGGGGATCGGCGCGTTCCTCCCTCATCTCACGGGCCTGATGGCGAGCGGCGTCTACGCGATCCCGAAGATCGAGGTCCAGGCGCATGCCGTGGTCACGAACACGACGCCCGTGGGCCCCTTCCGGGGTGCCGGGCGACCTGAGGCCGCCCAGGCGATCGAGCGGGCCGTCGACCTCCTCGCCGGGGAGATCGGAGTCGACCCCGCGGAGGTGCGCCGCAGGAACTTCATCCAGCCGGGTGTCTTCCCGTTCAAGACGGCCTCGGGCGCAACGTACGACTCAGGTAACTACGAAGGCGCACTCGATCTCGCGCTGGCCGCAGCGGACTACGACGGTCTGCGCGAACGGCAGCGCCGCCGTCGCGCCGACGGATCTCCCCGACAACTCGGGATCGGCCTCAGCACCTACGTGGAGATCACCAATGGGTTCCCGGAGGGTGAGTTCGGGGACGTCGAGATCACGCCGGAAGGCGGGGCGATCCTGCGCACCGGCTCGTTCTCGCACGGACAGGGACACGAGACGACCTTCGCCATGATCGTCGCCCACAAGCTCGGGCTCCCGGTCGAGGCGGTGCGTGTGGTCAAGGGCGACACCGACACGGTTGCACGCGGAACCGGCACCTACGGCTCCAAGTCGACCCAGATCGGCGGTGCCGCGGCAGCGCTCGCGGCCGAGGAGGTCGTCGAGACGGGGCGGCGGCTCGCCGCCGACTACCTGGAGATCAGCGTCGACGACATCGTCCTCGACCTCGAGGCGGGGCGCTTCCACGGCGTCGGCGCACCGGCGCAGGGACTGTCGTGGGCGGACCTGGCTGCGCGCCTCGAGACGGAGGGCCGTCTGGACGAGCTGCACGTCGAGCACGACTTCCAGCCCTCCAGCCCCACGTTCCCGTTCGGCGCCCACGTCGCGGTCGTCGAGGTGGACACCGAGACCGGCGACGTCGAGCTCATGCGTCTCGTCGCGGTCGACGACGCAGGCACGCTGATCAACCCCGTCATCGCACACGGCCAGGTGCACGGTGGGGTCGCGACAGGCGTCTCGCAAGCGCTGTACGAGGAGATCGTCTACGACGAGGACGCCAACCTGATGACGGCGAACCTCGTCAACTACGCGTTCCCGTCCGCGGCCGAGTTGCCGTCGTTCGACGTGGTCGAGATGGAGACGCCGACACCGATAAACGCCCTCGGCGCGAAGGGAATCGGCGAGTCGGGCACGATCGGCGCCACGCCTGCCGTGCAGAACGCCGTCGTCGACGCGCTCGCCCCGTTCGGTGTCCGCCACGTCGACATGCCGGCGAACGGCGAGCGCGTATGGCGGGCACTGCAGGACGCGAACTCAGGGTCAGACCCGACGGTCTGACCCAGCCTCGCCGACCGCACGTGACGATCGAAGCTGCCGGACTGCTCCGGCGATCGCGTTCCTGTAGTCCGCTTCATGCGAGAACAGCCCGAGCCTCTCGAGCGGCATGAGCCACTCCGGCCGAGTGTCAAGCCCGGCATGGGCGCGATGGCTGCTGAACGGCCAGTGATCAGGGTGCTGCGTGAGCCCTGCCCGCACCGGGTTGAGCGCGACATACACCATCGCCGCGCCCGCATGCTCCTCGGTCGCGATCTCGGTTGCGAAGTAACGCCCATCGAACACTGGCCCAACTCTTCCTCGCCGCCTGTTGAGCTCATGTGCATACCAACCCTTCAGAACTCGCATCGACCGCGTCAGCGCATCGGGCTCCGCTCGCACAACAAGGTGGAAGTGTGTCCCCAGCAGGCAATACGCATGGGTCTCCAACCCGTGTTCTGCGTGTGCGCGAGAGAGTGCTCGCAGAAATAACACGCAGTCGTCGCGGTCGGCGAAGAGCCGAAGCGGTCGTGACGCTCGCGATGTGACATGGAAGAACCCGGAAACGGAGGGAACACGTTCGGCGCGCGGCATCGCGAAAAGCTTGCTCGCTGTTGCTTGCCTTGACAATTGCGTGTTGCGGCGGTGTCCCAAAAGGCAAAGGTCAGACAACACGGCTGGGTCAGACCCGAAGGTCTGACCCAAGTCGTGCGAGCCGCGATAGCGTTGCCGGTCGTGGCGCTATCCCCGCTCGAAGAGAAGGTCGTCGCGGAGATCGAGGGACGCAGCGACGAGCTCGTCGAGATCGTCTCGACGCTGATCGCGTTCGACACGACCGCCCGCGGCGAGAACGAACCCGCCCGCCAGGAGGCCGAGTTGCAGGAGTACCTGCGCGGACGGCTGGTGAAGGCGGGCGCGGAGGTCGAGCTCTTCGAGCCCGACCCTGCCGCGCTCGACGGCCATCCGCTCTACCCGCCCGGGCTCGGATTCGCCGGGAGACCGCAGCTCGTCGCACGCTTCCCGGGCAGTGGCGAGGGTCGAAGCCTCGTCTTCAACGGCCACATCGACGTGGTGTCCGCCGAGCCGCGCGATCGCTGGGCCTCCGATCCGTTCCGCCCCAAGGTGCGGGACGGGAAGCTCTACGGCCGGGGCAGCTGCGACATGAAGGGCGGCGTCGGCGCCATGGTTCTCGCGGCCGAGGTGCTCGCGGCACGCGGGATCCTCCTCGGCGACCTCCTCGTCACGACGAATACCGACGAGGAGTCCTCCGGCGCGGGAGGCCTCGCGCTCGTTCTGCACGGCGTCAAGGCCGACGCGGGGATCGTCACGGAACCGACGGGGCACGAGATCTGGGTCGCGTGCCGGGGAACGAGCTACGGCGTCATCACCGTTCCCGGGCGCCCTGGCCACGCCGAGCTCGCACAGCCGGACTGGCGCGAGGGCGGCGCCGTCAACGCGATCGAGAAGGCGCAGTTCGTGTTCGACGCGATCCGCGCGCTGCGCGAAGCGTGGGCTGCGCGTCCGGATCTCCGGCACCCTCGCCTCAGCCTGCCCGACGTCGTGCCGACGATCATCTCCGCGGGCGAGTGGGCAGTGACGTATCCGGCCGACTGCCGCATCACCGTAGCCGCCCTCTACGGCCCAGCCCAGACCGACGACGAGGGCTGGGGCCTCGAAGTCGAGCAAGAGGTCACGGACTGGATCGTGCGGAGCACGGCGGCGGCAGACTCCTGGCTCGCCGAAAACCCGCCGCGGATCGACTGGCTGCCGACCCGGGTGATGTCAATGGAGATCCCCGAGACCGAGCCGATCGTCGGCATCACCCTCGAGGCGACCGCCGACGTGGGCCGGCCGGGGCGGCTGTCCGGGCTGGACTCCTGGTACGACGGCGCCACCCTGACACGTATGGGTGGCATTCCCGCCGTCGCGTACGGCCCGCCCGGCATCGACTCGCAGGGCATGAGCACCGCGCATGCGATCGACGAGCACGTCCCGGTGGACGGCCTCGTCGCGTGTGCGCAAGCCCTCGCGGTCGCGGCGATGCGGTTTCTAGGGGTCAGATCTCCGATCTGACCCGCAGTTCCAAGAGCGGGTCAGGACAAGTCCTGACCCCTGGGCTTGGGGTTTCACCCCAAGCCCAGCACGCCGGCGAGCCCCTTCTCGCGCTCGGCCGAGCCGGCGCTCTTCGCACCGCGCCGCAGCACGATTCCCGTGGCGATGATCAGGACGAAGGTGACGCCGAGCATCATCGTCGCGAGCGCGTTGATCGCGGGCGTGACACCGAACCGCACCGCGGCGAAGATCACCATCGGCCACGTCTGCGTCGTCGCCCCGGCCGTGAAGTTGCTCAGCACGTAGTCGTCGAACGAGAACGTGAACGCGAGCAGCGCGCCGGCGAGGACGGCCGGGAACAGGCGCGGGAGCGTCACCTGGCGGAACGTCGAGATGGGTCCCGCCCCCAGGTCGAAGCTCGCCTCCTCGAGCGTCGACCCCATGCCGACGAACCTCGCCCGCACGATCAGCATCACGAGCGACGCGTTGAAGACGACGTGCGCGAGCAGGATCGTCTTCCAGCCGAGTGCCGGGAAGGCAGACACGTGCTCGTGCGCCTGCGAGAAGAAGATGAGCGACGCAACCGCGATCACGATCTCGGGGACGACGAGCGTGAGGTAGACGAGGGTGTCGAACGGCACGCGGAAGGCGCGCCGCATGCGCGCGAGCGCGAGCGCGGCCATCGTGCCCAGGATCGTCGCGACGATCGAGTTGACGGTCGCGATCTTGAAGCTCGTCTTGATCGCCGGCAGGTAGGCGGGATCGTGGATCGCCTTCCCGAACCAGCTGGTCGTGAAGCCTTTCCAGAGCGTGACATCGCGGCTCTTGTTGAAGGCGAAGACGACGACGAGGAGGATCGGGACGTACAGGAAGAGGTAGACGAGCACCGCCCAGCCGGTGAGCGCGCGCTTGCCGGTCACCGCTGAGCGGCGCCTACGCACCGAACTGCTCCTCTCTGGTCGCCACGAGGATGTAGACGACGACGAACACCGTGAGCACGCCCATCAGCGCCATCGAGAGCGCCGAGCCGAACGGCCAGTTCGCCGCCTCCAGGAAGACGTCCCCGATGGTGCTGCCGACGAAGTCGAACTTGCCGCCGCCAAGCAGCGACGGGATCACGTACTCGCCGGTCATCGGGATGAACACGAGCAGACTGCCCGTGACGAGGCCCGGCAGCGTCAGCCGCAGTGTGATCTGGCGAAATGCCGTGAACGGCTTCGCACCGAGATCGGTGGCGGCGTCGACGAGCGTCCAGTCCATGCGCTCGAGCGACGCATAGACGGGCAGGATCAGCAGCGGCAGATAGTTGTAGACGAGCCCGATGCCGATCGCCTTCCACGTGTAGAGGACGTTGAAATGGTCGGAGAGGCCGACGTCCTTGAACAGCCGCGCCACGTATCCCTGCGGGTCGAGGATGATCAGCCACGAGTACGTGCGGATCAGGAACGACGTCCAGAACGGGACGACGATCAGCAGGAGCGCCATCGACTTGTACGACGTCAGGTAGCGCGAGATCCAGTAGGCGACGGGATAGCCGATCAGGATCGTGGCGGCCGTGCCCGCACCCGCCATCACGAGCGTGTGCCAGAAGATCTTGATCTCGACCGGGTCCCAGATCTGCCGGAACTGCGACCAGTCGACCGTGTAGGCGACCGAGGCGAATCCCGACTGCCTCGCCACCGAGAAGGCGGCCAGGATCCCCATCGGGGCGAGGAAGAAGACGAGGTAGTAGAGGAACGACGGTGCCGTCAGCCACGCCGGGTAGCGCGGCTTGAAAGATCGACGCGGGGCGGCAGCCGGCTGCTGTTCGACCGCCGCCCCGACGTCGCTCATCAGGCTGCCTTGAACTTCGTGTAGATCCGTGTCCGCTTGTTCACGATGTCGGGGTTCGGGTTCAGGATGAACCGGTAGCCGCCAGTGAACTCGACCGGGACGTTGAAGATGGGATCCTTCCGGATCGACGCCGGCATCAGGGCGAGCGCCTTCGCGTTCGGGATCGCGTAGTTGTGATACTTCATCTCCTGCACGGCGATGTGCGGGTCGCACATGAAGTTGAGCCAGGCATGGGCCGCCTTCGGGTGCGGGGCGTTGGCCAGGATGCACCAGTTGTCCGCCCACTTCTCCGACATCCCGTGCGGAAGCACGGCCGTGATGTCGCCCTTCTTCTTGCGGGCGGCAGCGATTCTGCGCACGTCGCCGTTCCACCCCTGGCCGAGGATGATCTTCCCGGCCGAGCCGTCGTTGATGTAGTTCGCAGAGGCGATCGTCGTGACGCCGGACCGGATCGAGAGCAGGAACTTCTCCACCTTCTTGAAGTCGGAGGCCTTGTCCGTGTTGGGGTCGATCCCGAGCGCCATCAGCGCCAGCGGCACAACCTCCTCGGCGCCCTCGAGCAGGTTCGTGCGTCCCTTCTTGCCGTACTTCGGAAGCAGCTTGTAGAAATCGAGCATCGTCCCCGGGCGTTCCTTGACGATGTCGTTGCGGTAGAAGAACATCGTGACGCCGTAGTCCTTGACGATGCTGTACTCGTCGGTCGGGTCGTACGAGCGCTTCCGCCATGCGGTGACGATGTTCTTCGCGTAGTTCGGCAGCAGGCTCTTGTCGAGCTTCATCAGCTTCTTCAGCTCGATCAGCTCGGCGACGGCGTTCTGGCTGGGGACGACGATGTCGTAACCCGAGCCACCTGCCTGCAGCTTCGCCAGCAGCTCGTCGTTGGAGGCGTAATACGTCTCCTTGATCGACGTGCCCGGGAACTTCTTCTTGAAGTCCTTGTAGGTCTTCGGGTCGTCGTACTGCGACCAGTTGTAGATCACCAGCTGGCTCTCGAGCCCGCCTGCCGCACGCGCGCTGCCCGCCACGCCTCCCGCGGCCAGCAGCGCGAGCCCGGCCACGCCGAGCGCGTCGCGCCGGCTGATCGGCCGGTCGGCGACGTTCTGGACTGCAGCCTCGATCGCGTCGAGCCGCCGCTTGAAGCTCGGCGGCGCGAGGACCTTCAGGCTGTTGCCGTCCTCACTCATCCCTCCTCCTCTCATGCGTTCACGCCGTTTCCGCCGGACTCCTGTCCGATCGGAGTCGCTGGTGGACCGGACAACAGGAAGGGCGCGGTCTCGTCCCACTCGACGATGATCCGGTCGCCCGGGTGGAGGTTGTCGAGCGCCGGATCGCTGTTCACGCGCTGCTCGCGCACGACGACCTCGACCCCGTTGCCCAGCTTGGCGACCAGCTGGAGCTGGTCGCCGAGATACATCTTCGTGACCACGTCCGCCGCCGCCACGTTCGCTCCTTCGCGCGGCGCGTACGGATGCGCGACGAGGCGCTCGGGCCGGATCCCGAGACGAACCTTCTCGCCCGACGCCGCCGTCCCGCGGCCGCGAATCACGATGGCGCCGCCCGCGTCCGCCGCAAAGCTGCCGTTGGACGCCTCGACCACGACGCCCTCGAGGAAGTTCATGTCCCCGATGAAGTCCGCCACGAACGCAGTCCTCGGCCTGTCGTAGATCTCCCTCGGGTCCCCGAGCTGCTCGATCTTGCCGTTCGACATCACTGCGATCCGGTCGGACATCGACAGCGCCTCTCCCTGATCGTGCGTGACGTAGACGAACGTGATCCCGACCTGCTGCTGGATCCGCTTCAGCTCGATCTGCATCTCCTTGCGGAGCTTCAGATCGAGGGCCCCGAGCGGCTCGTCCAGGAGAAGCACCCGCGGGCTCATCACGAGCGCCCGCGCGAGGGCGACCCGCTGCTGCTGCCCCCCGGACAGCTGCGCCGGCCGCGCCGGGTCCCTGCCCCGGAGCTGCACGAGCTCGAGCGCTTCCCGGCCCCTGGCGTAGCGCTCGTTCTTCGGCAGCTTCCGCTGCTTCAACCCGTACGAGACGTTGTCGAGGATCGACATGTGCGGGAAGAGCGCGTACTGCTGAAACACGGTGTTGACGTCCCGCCGGTACGGCGGGATCCCCACGGCGTTGACGCCGCCGATCAGCACCTCGCCCTCGTCGGGCTGCTCGGAGCCGGAGATGAGCCGGAGTGTGGTCGTCTTGCCGCAACCGGAAGGGCCGAGCAGCGACAGGAACTCCCCATTTCGAACCTGCAGGCTGACCTCGTCCACGGCGGCGTGAGAGCCGAAGCGCTTCGTCACCGAGCGCAGCTCGACGTCGAAGTGTCCGTCAGTCCCTGGGCCGGCGTTGTCGCGCATCAGTAGCTCGGGGGACTGATCACGTAGATGACCTCTGCACGCTGCGGGCCTGGGTTGAAGGCCCGGTGGGGAGTCGAGCTCCGGTAGTGCGCGCTGTCGCCCACGCCGAGGGTGAACGTCTCGCCTCCGAGCTCGAGGTCGATGCTGCCTTCGATGACGAGGAACAGCTCCTCGGAATCGCCATGTGTGTACGGGACGTCCCCGGTCGAGCCGCCGGGCTCGAACTCGGCCGCGACCACCTCGAGCGCCTCGAACGGCTTCGGCGTCAGGAGCGCCTTGCGGCCGAGCGTGCCCCAGGCAACGGGGTGCCTCGTTTCGCGCCGCATGATCCGCGGCCCCGGTGGCGTGTCTTCCGCGAACAGGTCGGAGACGTCCACCCCGAGGGCCGCCGAGATGCGCTGCAGCGACTGGATGGTGGCGCCGCTCTGGCCGCGCTCGAGCTGGCTCACGAAGCTCTCCGAGAGGGATGCGCGCTCGGCGATCTCCCTCAGCGTCAGGCGGCGCGCCGTACGCAGCGAGCGCAAACGTGCGCCCACGCTGCGCTCGAGAGCGACCGGCGGCGGGCTGTCGGAAAGCTGACTCAAGTTTGCTGCAGGCTGACTGAAGATGTCTGCAGTCGGGGAGCCTACGAGGCGGCGAGCGGCCTGTCAACGGCGCGCTGCAACTCGTAAGAAATGACAAAACTGCAACGTTGTCGACCGGGCATCGGTCACGAGGGCTCACTCCGCCGGCCGGGAGCGACCGGCGCGCAGACGCGTCCGGGTTTCCCGGCGTTGCGCTGAGGTCGCGTAAGGAGGGGTCAGAGTGCTGGAGCACGGAGCCCCGACTGGAGCGGCCTCAGCGTGGCGAGCGCGGCGGCGGAGCCGGGCTCCGCCCGCGGCCGGGAAGGCCGGGGAATGCCCCCAACGGGATTCGAACCCGTGCTACCACCTTGAAAGGGTGGCGACCTAGGCCGCTAGTCGATGGGGGCGGCGCTTGCATCTAAGCCGAAACTGCCACCTCCGGGGTGAACCCAGAGAGCGGGTTGCACAAGGTTTGCACCAATCCACTCAGCGGCGGTACTGCCAAGGAGGCAGATGTGCCGCGGGCGCTGTGTCCTCTTCCCCGAGGTCTTCGCAGACGACGACCACATCTGCACCGTCCGGCGGACGACCGCGGAAGTGGTGAGAGATGTGACAGACATCGGCTGCAATCCGCGGTAGCCGAGAAGGCGGTCACGCCCCTCGTCATCGTGCTCGGACGCGATGGCCGATGCCGCACATTAGTCGGTGTCGCGGCGAAGACGCTCTCCTGACGTCGCCTTCGGGCCGTTCAGCTGGGAGAGGCAGAGCCCAGAATCTGCCCTGATCCGTTCCACGGGAGGGCGGCGAGCGATCGCCTCCCTCCCGGCCCGCCGGCCCAAGTGGCGGCGAGGAGTGCGCATTCCGACCGGTCAGCGCCTGGCGCGCCCGTCCCATTCGATGTAGTCGGCGCTCGGTGTGCTGACCGATGCCCAGACGCCCTTGCCCGTCAATGCCGCGTAGGCGCCGCTGCCGCTCGTGACCCGCCACGTACCGGACTCGTTGAAGAGCGAGTCCTTCGTGTCGTCCGGGTTGTTGACCGCGATGCTCACGCCACGGAACGAGAAGGTGAGAGTTCCCTTCTTCGTCGTCACGGTTTCGCTGCCGAACACCGGGGTGCGCTGCTGACCCGCCACAGTCTTCGTGGCACCTTCGTTCGGGCGGAGGACGGTCGTTCCGGAGTCCTGGATGACGCCGTCCACGAGCAGCGTGAATCGTCCTTTCAAGGTCTTGTCGGTCGTCATCTGAGAGCTCTCCTGCTGACGGATCGAGATCAGTAACGCCCCGGACCGCGCGTGGGCGGAGCTCGTCGAGCCGAACGCGATGGACGCAAAGACGACTGAGGCGACGAGGCCGACGCTCGCTGTGATGTAAAGGGATCGCATGTCCGTAGCTCCTCACCTTCGCGGAATCGCCCGGTGCAATCCCGATTGGCATGAAGCTAGAACGACGTGTTCTCGGCGCCCACGGTGATGGCTGGTGAATCCGGCGTGTGCCACCACGGTGCCTCGATGCCCCTGCACGCACGCTAGGCGGCCGCGCGCGTCCGTCCTACCGTGGACGGCGATGATCACACTGCGCAAACCCGCTCTCTACGTGCGTTGCTCTTCGTGTTTTGGGGAGCGCATGCACCGCCTTTGGTCACCACGCTCCTCGTCACACAGCGGCGGCGCCCATCGTGCTCGAGTGCCGGGTTCGCCGACGCCGTATCGCCGCCCCTCGCAGGTCTCGAGCGGGCAGTATTGAGAGTCGACGCCGCCCACGAGAGCGTCCCTGGGCTCGGGTCCGCAGCGCCACGGCTGGTAGTGGCTGCGAGACAGGCGATGGCGATATCGAATGACACCCAATAGCGACGGGGCGCGCGCTCGGCTCCGACTGATACGGAGCATCTGCCAGGCACGAGGCGGCAGGAGTCTGGCGGCAGGCTCCGAACTGCGCCGATCGTGCGCCGGTATCGAGTCGCCCTGCTCGCTCTGGTATCCGTTTGCGCTCTCGCTGTGCGCGCCAGCCACGGTTCGGCGGCTGAGCAGACGCTGACATTCACGACCACAGCCGATACATACGTGTCGTCAGCATCTCCCGGCACCAACTTCGGCAGATCGATGTCGTTGTACGTGGACGGCTCACCCGAAGTTCGCACCGTGACCGAGTTTCCCGTCAGCGGCATCGGGGGCGCATCGGTGACACGGGCGACACTGCGCGTGTTCGCCCTGTCGAACAACAAGTCGATTGCGGTGGCCTCGTACACCGATCCCGACTGGTCAGAGACCGGACTGACGTTTTCCACCTTCGAGCCGCTTGCCGTTGGACCTATCCTCTCGACCGCGTACCCGGTGACGAGCGGGAGCTGGGTGAGCCTCGACGTCACCGCTGCGGTCACGACAGACGGGCTCGTCGACTTCACATTGGCGCCGACCAACTCGACCAACACACGGTTCGCCTCACGGGAGCGTGGGGCATCGACGGCGCCTCAGCTGATCGTGACCACCTCGAACGCCGGAGCCCCGCCTCCGCCTCCGCCACCGCCCCCTCCCCCGCCGCCACCGGGAGGTGATCCGGTCATCGCAGCGGCAGGCGACATCGCCTGCGATCCGTCGTCCGTCAACTTCAATGGTGGCATCGGCTCCGGGAACACGTGCCGACAGGCCTCGACCGCCGCCGAACTGGGAGGAGTCGCTGGAGTGCTCCTGCTGGGCGACAACCAGTACTACTGCGGCGGGCTTGCAGCCTTCAAGCAGTCGTACGACCTGAGCTGGGGGAAGTACAAGGCGATCACTCACCCCTCGATCGGCAATCACGAGCTTCTGACCAGCGGCGGCACAGGCTGCGACAGTGGCAACCTCAACGGCGCCGGCTACTTCACCTATTTCGGCGCGGCAGCGGGCACGATCGGAAAGGGGTACTACTCGTTCGACGTCGGGGCCTGGCATCTGATCGCCCTGAACTCGAACTGCAGCTCGGCAGGCGGCTGTTCGTTGAGCTCACCGCAAGGGCAGTGGCTAGCCGCCGACCTCGCAGCCCACAGGACGACCTGCACGCTCGCGTACTGGCACATCCCTCTCTGGTCGAGCGGAGGGCGAGCGAGTCCCAACATGGCGGCAATCGTCCAGCAGCTGTACGCCGCAGGCGTCGACGTAATCCTGAACGGTCACGACCATATCTATGAGCGTTTCGCGCCGCAGAACGCCAGTGGACAGGCCGACCCGAGCGCGGGCATCCGCGAGTTCATCGTCGGCACCGGTGGTGCCAACCACACGTCGATCGCCAGCATCGCACGCAACAGCGAGGTGCGAAACGCCAACACGTTCGGCGTCTTGAAGCTGACCCTGCACGCGCGAGGCTACGACTGGGACTTCCAACCGGCGTCGTTCGCCGGCAACGGGAGCTTCACCGACTCGGGAACGGGCAGCTGCCACTGAGCGACTGACGGGCGACGATGGCGCCAGGTCGCGTGTGGCTCTGGGGGAGAGCCGGCTGAACGTGGGCCACCCACGGCGGGCGAATCGACTGAATACCACCCGAACGAGGCATGTCGCAGAAACGGCCCCGAGCGCGATACTCGTGGCAGCTTGTCGGATAGCGAACACATCCCGCCGCCCGCGGATCCCGACCAGAGCGAAGAGTACGCCGAGATCGTGCGGCATCGCGTCGCGCACGTCTTCGCGCGCCGGTTGCAGGAGGTCGAGGGCTCAGTCGCCGTGGCGATGGCGCTCGCCGATCGCACCGGCGTCGAGCTGCGCGAGGAGCTCGAGAACGTCGCCGAGTCGCTCGCCGAGCAGCTCGAGGGCGTCGCCGCGATCGCGCGCGCAGCCGCAACGGCAGCTGCGAGAGCTCAGGACTCCGAGACACCCGACATGCGCTTCGACGAGGTGCATGAGCGGATCGACGCCGTCATCAGGGAGCTGCGGGCCGGAGAGGCATCGCTTCAGCGCGAGCGCGCCGTGCTGCCCGCGCCCTACGGAGAGCGGGTCGCGCTCACACTGGGCAGGCGCATCGAGCAGGTCGAGGGCGCGGTTGCCGTCGCGTCCGAGCTGGCGATCAGGCTCGAGACGGAGTTGAAGGAAGGCCTCGACGAGGTCGACACGGCCGGCGCGGAGCGAGCGACGCACCTCGCGCAACGGCTGTCAGGTTTCGAGGAAAGGCTGCAGGACGTCGAGGTGGGTGGGCACAGCATGGAGAACGCCGAGCAGGCGCTCCACGAGCTGATCCACCGCATGGAAGAGATCGAGCGCGACCGCGACGCGATCACCGCAGAGCTCATACGAACCGGCGAGAGCTGGACCGCCGAGCAGATCGGGCTGCGTGAGCGCGTGGCGGAGCTCGCGGCGCGGATCGTGACGGGACCGCTCCCCGATCGGACCGGCGAGGAATCGGACGATGCCTGGCCGACCTCACGCGCGTTCGATCAGCTCCGGATTGCCGTGGAAGGCCTTCGCATGCGCCTCGCCTACCACGAGAAGACGGTCGCCGAGATCGTCCGCGACCGCAGCGTCGACGACCGCATCGACGAGATGCACAAGCTCCTCCGCGGGCTGGAGTCGGCGGAGCAGCACGTTCGCAGCGGTCGTGACCACGTGCTCGAGCAGTTCGAGCGCATCGCCGAGCGGATGGACCGTCGAATCCATCAGATCGAGGCCACCGGCAACTGAGCGCACGCCAGCGGCGCTAGTCGACGGCCGACAGGCCGCCGTCTAATCCTCGGTCTCGATCAGTGCCACGAACTGCGCAAGCGCACGGTCGGTGCGCTCGGGATCGGGCGCGGTGAGCCGGTCGAGCAGCAGACCTCGGATGACGGCGATGAACAGCGTCGCCGTCGCGGCGTCGAGCGGTCCGGGACGCCAGCGTGAGCCGAGGAACTCGAGCCAGTCCCCCACCATCGGCCTGCCGCCCTCGACGTGCGCCTGGGGATGGGACATCGCATCCACGTAGGCGGCGAAGAACACGCGACGGAACGGCTCGCTCCTTCGCCGAAACCCAGTCCCAGACGTCGGCGAGCGTCATCCCGCCTTCCCGCTCGACGAGCAGAGCCCTCGCGGCGACGGATCTCCGCGAGCACTTCGTTTCATAAACTAGCGGAGGTCGCGGATGGGCTGGATCGTCAAGGTCGACGGCGTCTTCGAAGCCACGCTGGGGGTCGCGCTCGTCGTCGGCGGCGCGTCCGGCCTGCTGGACAGCGGTGACTTCCCTGCGCCGGTCGGCACACCGCTCGTGGTGGCGGCCGGTCTGACGCTCGTTGCTATCGGTGCCGTTCTCTGGCGTGCGCCGGTGGCGACGCCGTTTCTCCGGATGCTTGCCGCAGCGAACGGCGGCACGGCCATGCTGGCCCTGGTGTGGGTCGTAGCCGCCTCGGGCTTCTCGACCGCCGGTTCGGCGCTGACGTTCACGACCGCGGCAGCACTCACCGTGCTCGCTGCCGCACAGCTGAGCGCAGCAGCCGGGGTGGTGACCGGCTTGTAACAGACTGCCGCACAGCAGGGATGCGCTTGCTCGCAGGCCCTGCAACGTGCAGGCTGTGACGCGGAGCCGGGCAGGCGACGTATGACGACGTCAACGCCGTCCGAGGAGGATGCATGAGAGGCAAGGGGTCGATCGCCTGCGGCGCCGCCGTCGCAGGAGCGATTGCTGCGTTCGCGGCTAGCACGGTGACTGCCGCGGCGACACCGCCCTGTGTGGGGCGAGACCTCACCGGCACGTTCGCTGCTGTTCCCGGGAGCGCCGGCGCCGGGTCGATCTCGTACAACCTGCGGCTGCGCAATCGCTCGTCGCGGACCTGCTTCGTGTCGGGTCTTCCCCGCCTCCGGCTCGTCGACCGCCATGGTCGGGCGTTGCCCACCCACGTCCGACCGTCTCATCCCGGAGCGTTGACCGCCGTCCGCGTCGTCGTGCGGCCCGGGGGCTACACGGCCGCAACCGCGCGCTTCTCGCCCGACGTGCCGGGGCCGGGGGAAGGCGGCTACGGCCCGTGCGAGCCGAAGTCGTACCGGGCGCGCGTGACCGTGCCTCCAGGCGGCGGCATCGTCGTCGTGCCTCTCATCCCGGCAACACCGGTCTGCGAGCGCGGCGGCATGACGCTCTCCGTGCTGATCGCCGGCCGCAACGGGCCGCCGCACGGGTAGCGGGCACGAGGGCGAGGTCGAACATCGCCCTATGACACGTCGAGGGCGAGCTCGGGAGTGTCACTACGCCGCTGCAGTTCTCAGATCGTTGTCCGACTGCCCGGGCCTGCGCTCCAAGCGATCGATGACCTCACCTGCCGTGATGAGCTCGCCGCGGTACGCGCAGTACTGGCGGATGCCGTCTCGG
>Ga0066710_100001204_pt1 | contig 18733 bp, 18 predicted proteins | sample GraSoiAngelo_159_FD_79666 | JGI IMG/M metagenome (GOLD analysis project Ga0066710, IMG submission 79666) | Grasslands soil microbial communities from the Angelo Coastal Reserve, California, USA - 14_1009_16_40cm | ecosystem: Environmental > Terrestrial > Soil > Grasslands | place: USA... | reverse complement strand
GTCGAGATGAACCGGCTGATCCAGTTGCAAATGGAGGGTTCCGTCGGCTAGCGCCGGCGGAACCTCGAGAACAGTGGTCGTCGAGCGCACGGACTTCATCGCCGTCCCGGTGACGGATCTCGAGCGCTCGACGCGCTTCTACCGCGACACGCTCGAGCTCGAGCAGGTCGGTCAGGGCGCCTGGCCGGAGTTCCAGCTCGGCGAGAACGTGAGCCTCTATCTGCTCGACCCGACGAACATCGGACAGGAGTTCCGGGGCCCGCACACGGCGTCGATCGCGCTGCGGGTGGCCGACGTCGAGGAGGCCCGCAGCGAGCTCGAGTCCAGAGGCGTGGTCTTCGCCGGCGAGACGTTCGACACGGGCGTCTGCCACATGGCGCACTTCACCGATCCCGACGGGAACATCCTCATGCTTCACCGCCGCTACGCACCTGCCGATGCGGCCTGAGCTGCTCGAGCGCTACCGCGCTCTGCCGCTGCCGACCAAGGCGGACGAGCACTGGCGGTTCACCGACCTGGCCGGGTTCGACCCGGACGCCTTCACCGCCGACGGCGCCACCGAGATCGCAGCGCCGGAGACGCTTCTCGACGTCGAGGCGGCGGGTGTCGCCGTCGTCGGCGAGGCGGGGATCCGGATCGACCGAGCCCCAGCCGGGATCCGGTTCGAGGCGCTCGTGGAGCACGAGTTGCTCGGCACGCTCGTGGGCCAGGACGAGAAGTTCGCGGCCCACAACGCGGCGCTCTGGCAGCACGGATTGCTCGTACACGTCCCCAGAGGCGTAGCGCTCGAGCAGCCGCTGTACGTGCGGATCGCGAACTCGGTGCCGGAAGGATCGCTCTTCTGGCGGTTGCTCGTCGTCGCCGACCCGGACAGCCGTTTCACAGTGATCGAGGAGTACGTCTCGGCCGACCCGGAGCTGGCGGCGTACTCGAATGCAGCCGTGGAGATCTTCGTCGGCGACGGCGCGAAGGTGGAATACGTCTCCGTGCAGAGCCTCTCGCAGCAGACCTGGCACTTCGCCTCGCACCACGCGAAGGTCGACCGGGACGCCGAGCTCGACTGGGTGGCAGGCGGATTCGGCTCGGCGAAGGGCAAGGTGCGCATCCAGAACGACCTCGCCGGCCCCGGTGCCACCTCGCGGGTGACGGGTGCGTACTTCGCGGATGGCAAGCAGCATCTCGACTACGACACGTTCCAGGAGCACATCGCCCCCAACACGACGTCCGACTTCGCCTTCAAGGGCGCTCTCCGCGACGACGCCCGCGCGGTCTGGCGCGGCATGATCCGCGTCGAGCCGGGCGCGCAGAAGACGAACGCCTACCAGGAGAATCGCAACCTGCTCCTGTCCAAGACGGCCCATGCCGACTCGATCCCTGGCCTCGAGATCCTCGCCAACGACGTCCGCTGTACGCACGGAGCGACTCTCGGCCAGGTCGACCGCGAGCAGCTCTTCTACCTCATGGCACGCGGTCTCACGCGCGGCGAGGCAGAGCGGCTGATCGTCCGCGGCTTCTTCCAGGACGTACTCGACCGCGTCGAGCTGGAGCCGGTGCGGGAAGCGCTCGGCAACGCGCTCGAGGCAAGAATTCCGCAGGCGTCGTAACCGGCTACGCGTTCCGCACGAGCGGCTTGTAGCGGATCCGGTGGGGCTCGAGGGCCTCGGCGCCGCGTGTCTCCCGCACCCAGTCGTCGTATTCGCTGAAGCCTCCTTCGAACCAGTCCGCCTGGGAGTCGCCCACGAAGGCCAGGACGTGGGTCGCGATCCGGTCGAGGAACCAGCGGTCGTGCGAGATCACGACAGCGCATCCCGCGAACTCCAGCAGCGCGTCCTCGAGCGCGCGGAGCGTGTCCACGTCCAGGTCGTTGGTCGGCTCGTCGAGCAGAAGCAGGTTTCCCCCGGATCGCAGCAGCTTGGCGAGGTGGAGACGGTTTCGCTCCCCGCCCGAGAGATCCGAGACCCGCTTCTGCTGATCCGAGCCCTTGAAGTTGAACCAGGAGGTGTACTGGCGCGAGTTCACCTCACGCGTGCCGAGCTGGATCGTGTCGAGGCCGCCCGAGATCTCCTTCCAGACCGTGTTCGTGCCGGTCAGGTCGGCTCGGGCCTGGTCGACGTAGGCGAGCTGCACCGTCTCGCCGATCCGGAGCGTTCCGGCGTCCGGCTCCTCTTCCCCGGCGATCATCCGGAAGAGCGTCGTCTTGCCGGCGCCGTTCGGGCCGATGACGCCCACGATGCCGCCCGGCGGGAGGGAGAAGGTCAGGCTCTCGACGAGCAGTTGGTCGCCGAACCCCTTGACGACGTCCTCGGCCTGGACGACGACGTCGCCGAGCCGCGGTCCGGCCGGAATGTGTATCTCCACGCGGTCGAGCTTCACGTCGCGCTCCGCCGCGAGCAGCCGCTCGTACGCACCGAGGCGCGCCTTCGACTTCGCATGGCGGGCTCTCGGCGACGACCGCACCCACTCGAGCTCTCTGGCCAGTGCCCGCCGGCGGGCCGACTCCTGCTTCTCCTCGGCGGCCAGCCTCGCCTGCTTTTGCTCCAGCCAGGACGAGTAGTTGCCCTGGAACGGGATGCCGCGGCCACGGTCGAGCTCGAGGATCCAGCCCGCGACATTGTCGAGGAAGTAACGGTCGTGCGTGACCGCCATGACAGTGCCCTTGTAGTCCGCCAGGAACCGCTCGAGCCAGGCGACGGACTCGGCGTCGAGATGGTTCGTCGGCTCGTCGAGGAGCAGGAGATCAGGGGATTGCAGGAGCAGGCGGCAGAGCGCCACGCGGCGCTTCTCGCCGCCCGACAGGGTGGTTACGTCCCGGTCACCGTCCGGCAGGCGGAGGGCGTCCATGGCGCGGTCGAGCGTCGCGTCGAGCGACCACGCGTCGTGGCGGTCGATCTGCTCCTGCACCGAGGCTTGCTGGGCGAGGAGGGCATCGAAGTCGGCATCGGGCTCGGCGAAGGCCGCCGAAACGGCGTTGAAGCGGTCGAGCAGGTCGCGCAGCGGCCGGACGCCGTCCTCGACGTTGCCGCGCGCGTCCTTCGCGGGGTCGAGCTCGGGCTCCTGGGGCAGAAGGCCGACGGTCGCGCCCGGTGCGAGCTCGGCATGCCCGCTCGAGGGCTCGTCGAGACCCGCCATGATCCGGAGGAGCGTCGACTTCCCGGCGCCGTTCGGTCCGAGAACCCCGATCTTCGCGCCCGGCAGGAACGAGAGCGAGATGCTCGCCAGGACTTGCCGATCGGGGCCGAAGAACTTGTCGACCCGGAACATCGAATAGACGTGGTCGCTCACCGGCGCGACGATACCGGGGGGAGGGCAGAGGGGGTCTGTCTGTAGTGTGGCGGAGGTGAGGTTGGGGTCCTCGACGATCGACCGCGTCAATCGGCGTGCCTGGGCCCGGCCTGGCGTGGTCGACTACTTCTCGCATCTCGAGACCTGGTCCGAGGACGCGGGTGAGACCGCGCTCCTCGCTCGGGTAGCGAGCGAGGCACACGGGCTGCCGATCCTCGATATCGGGATCGGCGGCGGTCGAACGGTGCCCCTGCTCCGTGCGATCAGCGAGGACTACGTCGGCATCGACTACATGGAAGAGATGGTTGCCGCGGCGTCGCGCCGGTTCCCGGACGCCGACATCAGGCACGGTGACGCCCGCGACCTCTCCGCCTTCGGCGACGGGTCGATCGCCGTCGTCTTCTTCAGCGCGAACGGCCTCGACGCGGTTCCTCACGACGACCGCCGGCTCGTGTTCAGCGAGGCGCGCAGAGTGCTCCGCCCGGGAGGCCTGTTCGCCTTCTCGACGCACAATCTCAGTCACACGAACGCCGGCAAGGCCCCCTGGGATCCGCGCCAGGCCTGGCCGCACGACATCCGTCGTGTCGCACGCAGGCTGGTCCGGCTCCCCCTCGCGATCCGAGGCCACCTTCGCAACCGGCGTCTGGTCGTGCGCGGCACCGACTGGGCGATGCTCAACACCCCGCTATACGACTTCGGTCTGGTCATCCACTACACCACGCTGCCGGGGACGCTCCGAGAACTGGATGCAGCTGGCTTCGCGGCGGATGTCGAGGTCTACGACATGGAGGGAGAGTCTGTCTCGTCGCGCGACGAGTTCGGCGGAACGAAGTGGTTCCACCTGCTCGCGAGAGCTGCGGCTCGCCCGCTAGACCTGGACCTTCTCGAGCACGTCACCCAGCCGGGGGCGCGCGGCGTCGAAGAAGCCGAGGTCCAGTAGCTCGCTCTCGATTTCGTCGCGCAGCACGTCGTGCGACCAGAAGGGCCGGAACGTGTGGTCGGTTCCGTGGATCTCCTCGATGCGGAACGTCGGCTGGTCAGCGAGCCCTGCGAGATCGTCGCCGAGGTAGCGCCGGAGGTACGAGAGGCCAGGATCGGCGTCCGGAAACACGAACAGCAGCGTGCAGCCGCGTCGTGACAGCCGGGCGAGGGAGCTCTTGATCTCCATCGCGACCGGATCCGCGTGCTCGCGGCGAAGGAGCCGGTGGACGCCGAGGCTCACCTGGCGCTTTACGGCGAGGACCGAGCTCGTCAGTGCGACAGAGGTCACCTTGCGCACCGGTACCTGGCCGCGCAGGAGACGCTGCCAGCTGCCGATGCGGAACGCGGTTCGCCGCAAATGGCTTGCGAGGGTCATTGCCGTCTCGTCCTCGGCCCAGACCAGAAGATGGACGCCGATCAGCACGACACCTTCGACGTCGGGCTCGGCGACCGCGGCGTGGAAGCCGGTGAAGGCGCCCGAGCAGAGACCCACGAACACGAATCGGCGTGCGCCGTGCTCGCGGCGCAGATATGCGAGCGCCTCCCGCGCGTCCGTGACGACCTGTTCGGAATACATGTTCCGGACCGTCTCCTGCTCAGGACCGCCGCTGTCACCCGTCGCGCTGACGTCGAGCCGGAGCGAGCGGAGGCCCTGGGTAGCCCAGCGTCGCGCGTACGAGGTGTAGAGCCGGTTCGGGCCGATCCGGCGTGCGTAGCGGTTCGAGAGGAACACCACCCACGCGTCGTCCGGTGCCACGCCGCCGTTGGCGTCCGGGACACACGTGATGCCGACGAGGGGATCCTCGTCTCGGAGGACGACGGCCTGCTCCCGAATTGCGTGCCCGTTCGACGTGAGGGCCATCGACTCTTCGCCCCTTGCCGCGTAGCGTCCGTTCTGCGGCAGCGGGGTGCCTCTCGGGAGCCAGTCCTCGATCGCCTGAAACGCCTCGGACGGGATGGGCGCATCCGACCAGCTCAGGGCGACGTCTTCGAGGCCGCGGAGAACGGCCGTGTCGACCGCGTGGCCACCCTGGCTGCGAAGGTGCGCAACGAGAGCTTCGGGGGGTTGTGCATCTCGTCCGGCGACGAGAACACGCCGGGGCTGCCCGGCGAAATCGGTCGCCAGCAGATCGACGCGATCGAGGTCGTCCAGCGTCGTCGTCGCGAGCAGAAAACCGCTGATCTCCTGGCCGTCGCCCGTGATCTCGGCGCTGCGCCGGTTGGGCAGGGTGTTCTCTGCCAGCCGGTGAAAGGCGCGCATCTCGCGGACGTAGCCCCTACCGCTCGTGAACGGGGCCCAGAGCACGAGATCGCCGATGGTGCGGTCGGCGGCCGCTGCGAGCGCGGCCAGCGTCGCGCCGACGCGCACGCCGACGACGTCCACGACGCTGACGCCCGTTCGCTCGCGCAAGGTCGCCGCGGCGTCGCTGACCGACTGCGTCCAGACGGCGACGAGCCCGGGGTCGCTGTCGTCGCCCGAGCTGTCCCCGCACGCGGGCCAGTCGAAGCGGAGCGTTGCCCGGCCCGACTCGCCGAGGCGGCGCGCCAGGACACGGAGGTGCCTGTAGTGGAGGACGTTCTCGAACCCGATGGGAGCGCAGATGACGACACCGCGGTCGATCGCAGTGGACGGGGTGGCCGGCGTGACGATGCCGAACAGGGGGGCGTCGGCGTCACCGAAGACGATGGGGTGCAGCTTCACCTTCGCACCATAGGGTCACCCGGCGCGATCGGATAGAGCGCACGGCGATCCGCCGTAGCGCGACGCTCCGTCGTCTCGAGCTCGTCCCCCCTAGTCACGAACGCCCTTCCCCTGGAGCTCAATACGGACCGGAGTGTATCCGTTCAGGGGTCTCGCCGATCGCGGCTCGACAGGCGTTTCCCCAGCTGGAATCAGCTCCACCGTCCGTGAGCTCCCCGGGGCGACGGTGAAGAAGTCGTCGGTCGGATCGAGACCCGGCGCGTCGAGCGAGACGGCATAGGCGACACGCCGGCTCGTCAGCTCGAGGACATATCCGCCGGCCGCATTGGGCGTTGCGACGGCCGTGAGGCCGATGTCGTCCGTCGGCTGGACGTGTGCTGGCGGTCCGAGGGGGAAGTGGAACGCCTGTGAGCGGAAGGCGCCGTCCTCGGTGAGAGTCGCCACGACCACCTCGTGAGGCGGCGGGCCGAACCTGTAGGCGTAGCTCGCGTCGGCGAAGTATCCGAGCAGCCCTTCCGCGGAAAGCTCGCACGTCGTCCCCGGTGCGAGCTCCAGCGTCGTCGACGCCGTCTCGACCGGTGTGCCGTCGGCCCGGTGGAACGTCACGCCGAGCTCGGCGGACAGCGTCGCGGCGCGGTCGTTCGCCACGTGGATCGAGAGCCCGTTGTTGCCTTCGTCGGTCATCCAGACCGCGACGGGAGCGAGCGCCCGCCGCAGATACCAGTACGCGGCCTTCGGCCGGCCGTGGACGTCGAGAATCCCCCAGCCGGCGCCGGGAATGGGGTCGTTCAACGTCCACACCAGGGCTCCCCCGCAGGTCGAGCGCGCCCGGCGCCATTCGCCGAAGGTCGCGGCCATCACCTCTCCCGAGACCACGCGGGAGACGGCGAGATAACGCTCGGGATCGGCCCAGCGAAGGTCGAGAGGGTCCAGCCCGTAGAGCTCGTGCAAGTAGTGGTCGCGGACGTCATCGAAGTCCCAGCCCGTGCCGACGTCACGCGGGACGCCTCTCTTCCACGCCGGATGGTGCACGTGTCGCGCTGCACCACCGGGAGCGAGCTGCTCGATCGCGTCGTCGTCGGGGACGTTCGCGATCGCAAGGCATTCCGTTGCAAACCGCACCTCTGCCCGGCGCGCATCCTCGAGCGGTCGCCTGTAGGCGCCGACGCCGAAGTAATGGGCGACGCCCGCATTGGGCCTGAACGGCAGCGCGCCGCCCGAGGGCGTCGACGGCACATAGTGCGCATCGACCTCGTGCTCGGCGACGAGCTGCGGCAGGAGCTCGGCGAACAGCTCCCCGCGACCGAGCGCGGGATCGAGGCCGAGCATTCCGACCTGTTGCTCGATCTCGCTGTTGCCGCACAGCACGGCGAGGCTAGGGCGTGCGCCCGTGCGCGCGAGAAACTGTCGAGCTTCCAGCTCGACGGACGCGCGGAACACCTCGTCGTCGATCGGATAGTCGAGGTTGGCGAACGCGAAGTCCTGCCACACGAGCAGGCCGAGCTCGTCGCAGAGATCGAAGAACGAGTCGCTGCCGTAGGTCCCGACTCCGGAGAGCCGGATCATATTCAGGCCGGCGTCGCGCGAGCGCTCGAGCAGCACGCGCAGCGTCTCGGCCGGGTGGTCGAGCGTGACAGCGTCGGGGATCAGCGACCCCCCGCGGCAGAAGACGCGTACGCCGTTGACCGTCACGGACAGTCCCGGATCGTCGCTGAACGCGAGCGCCCGAAATCCGACCCGGCCGGCGTCGATGACGGCAGAGCGGTCATCGGCCTCGACGACCAGCTCGACTCTGTGCAGGGCAGGTGCGCCGTGTGTGTGCGGCCACCAGAGCGCGACGTCCTCGATACGGAGCGACCCCGAAGCGACCAGACGGCCGTGCTCACGTGCGAGCTCGAGTGGCGCCTCGTGCGTGCCCGACGGTCCGTCGACGCGCACCACAACACGTCCCGGCTCCAGAGCGAGAGGCCGCAGCACGGCGCGGATGTGCACGATGCCGTCCTCCCCTTCGAGGGACGCCCGCACATGCCGGTCCTCCGTGACGACGACGCGCCGTCGTTCGAGGACGACCGGTCGCCATGGCCCCACGGGGGCGGGCTCTGGTGCGAAGGCGGGTAGGCGCCCTACCAGCGCGGTGCGGTACCAGCGGAGGTTCTGCGACTCGACGAGCCTGGTTCGCCAGCGAGGTCGCGGCCGGCGTTCCTGCAGGAGCGGGCGCAGGGCGCGGATGCCGATGACGAGCTCGTTTTCGCCGGCTCGAACCGCTTCCGCAGGAAGCTCGTGCGCGACGTGCATGTTGTCGCTGGCGAGCACGTGCTCGCCGTTCAGCCAGACGTCTGCCACCGTGGCGAGGCCCTCGAGGTGCAGCACGGTCTCGACGCCGGATTCGGCAACGGGCGCATCGAATCGACAGCGGAACCACCAGTCCTCGGCGTCGAGGTCGCGGCCCGAGCCCACGCGCCACAGGTCGGCGTCACGCAACGCTGACCCGGCAGTCGCGGGCGCGCGGAACGTCTGCATCTCGTCGTCCAGACCGGCCAGCAGATGGTCGGTCGACCCCGGTGACACCGCGATCGCGCTCCAGCCGTCCGTGAGCGTGGTCCGCTCCACGGTCCGCGTCATGGACGGCGCGTCGGCGCTCATCGGCTCGGGCTACCGCCCGCCGAGAAGCCGCGTTGCCTGTTCCCAGGTCGCCGCCATGTCGTCGATCGCCGGGGCGGGGTCGAGCGTCTTGCCGGTCGCGCTTGCACGGGCGAGCTTGAAGAGGAGCATCTTGGCGGCGCCGGCGAGCGACGCGAACACGTCGGCGGCTCGAGCCGTGTCGCCGTCCTCGCCGTCGGCGAGCCACGCGAGGAACGAGCTCGCGGCATCCCAGGCGGCACCGCACTGGCGGACAGTGGCGAAGGCGTAGAGGTGGTAGGCCTGCTCGTTCTCGAGCAGGTGCGGCAGGTCGTCGGTGAGGCGTCCGCCGAAGCGGCTCACCGGGTTCTCCGCAGGGGTGCGCGCGACCTGAACGTCGAGGAGCTCCGCCGCGACGGCGCGAAGCTGGTCGTGCGGGCAGGCGGCGAGACGATCGCCGCGAACGAACTCGATGAAGGGCGGGAGCACGTCGACCGAGAACTCACGGCCGAGTCGCAGGACGTTGCGGTAGTCGTCGCCCGCGACCTCGTAGTACCCCGGGCCGTGGAAGTAGCGCATGCGCTCGCCTTCGACGTCGAGCGACTCGACGGCGATCGAGCTCTTCTCGTGCTGCTCGCGGTAACTTCGGCCTGCTGTATCCGGGAGGTAGTAGGCGTCCGCCTCGACGATCACCGACCGGCCGAGACGGAGCTGCTCGAGGATGTGCTCGGGGAGCGAGCGGTAGACGACGAGCTCCTGCACCTCGAGCCCGTACAGGCGTGCGAGATCCTCGGGCGGCGGCTTGAAGAACGTCCACTGGTCGCCTTCGAAGTCGACCACGGTGCAGAACGCCAGCATGGCCAGCGGCTCGAACCCCTGGGCATGCAGCAACTCGATCCAGAGGTCGGTGTAGCAGTTCGTTTCCTGAAACTGCCGCTCCGGCGAGTGGAGCTCGTGCGGGCGATAGGTCGCCGGGTCGAGGCCGAGCAGCGCCGGCATGTCAGGCGTCCTGGTCCAGGCGGAGGCGTCGGCGCACGTCGTCGGGCCAGGTCAGCGGGTCGAGCCCGTGTGTGCGGAAGAGCGCGAGCGTGATCCGCTCGAGGCCGAACCCGAAGCAGGCCGTGTGTGCCACCTGGCCGTGCGCGGTCGTGATGCCGAAGTCGAGGCCGAAGTGATCCTGGTGGTAGTTGATCGACATGATCGCGGTCGGCGTCTCGCCGGCGATGGGGTACACGCGCTCGAGCTTCAGGCCCTGGTCGCGCTGGTTCGCTGCGAACATCTTCCCGGCGCGTCCGAAGAAGGGATCGTTTGCCGGAACTGCTCCGGTTTCGAGCCCGACCGAGGAGAGGAGCGCTCCTCCGCGCTCGACCCAGCCGGCGTGCCACGCCCTGACATCCTCGGGCGTCGAGATGCGCACGTGCTCTCGCTGGCGGAACGACTGCATGCGAGCCGGGTCGTGGGACGGCTCGTGCCGGAAGCAGTAGCAGCAGATGTCGATCAGCCGGCCGGTCTTCGGTAGTGCGCCGGCGGCGGACACCCACGGGTAGACGGGGTAGCACGCCGCTGGGATGAGCGTCACCTCGGTCGCGCTCTGGAACTCGCTCCAGTCCTCGTGCCGGGCTGCCCGATTCCCCAGCTCGAGCGCTTCCGCCGCGCCCCCGGAGAAGCTGAACACCGACCCCGCGAGGTGGGGGAAGGAGCTCATGTAGCCGGTTGTCTCGAGGTGGTCGCGCGGCAGCACGGGCGGGAAACGGACGACCTCGGCTCCGTCGGCCTTCGTCTCGCGCGTGATCAGCCCGTCGAACGCGAGGAGGACGTCCTCGAACGTGCCGCTGCGGCCGTACACACCGGGGACACCGGTGGCGAGCAGGAGGCCGTGTTCGACGAGAGCGTCGAGGAACGCCGTCTCGCTCGCCGTGCTCATCGACACCTTCCGGCCGGCGTCAGCCGGCCTTGTGGACGAGCAGCAGCGCTGCGTTCGTGGCGTGGATGCGGTCGTTCGCGATCATCAGCGTTGCCGACAGGGCGTCACGAAGGTGACGTCCGACGCTGAAGGGCGTGTCGTTCTTGTAGCCGACGATGCCGCAGATCGCGAGTGCGTCTCGGCAGACGGCAGCAACCCGCTCGGAGGCGCTGATCTTGAGACCGTTGATGCGGATCGCGTAGCCGAGCGTGAAGAGCTCGTCTGGATCAGTTCCGGATTCGATCATCGCCGAGTACTCCTCTGTGGCGGCCGTGATCTCGGCGCGCATCGCGTGGAGGTCGGCCGCGAGCGACGAAAGGCGCGTCGCGGCCGGCGGCACGGCCCCCGGGGTGTTCCTCGCCTGCCCGCGCACGAACGCACGAGCCCGGTCGTACGCCGCCGTTGCGATGCCCAGCCACACCTGCGCCCAGAGGATGTGGGTGACGGGCACCATGGTCTGCGCCGCGATCTCTGCAAACGGAAGCGGAAGGACGTGATCCGGCGTAATGCGCGCTTTCACGACGTAGCCCGGGCTGCAGGTTCCCCGCATTCCGAGCGAGTCCCAGGAGCTCGACGGCTCGAGTGTCGCCTCGTCGCCGCGGGTGAGGACGAGTACCTGGTCGCTGCGGTCGGCCTCGGGCGCGCGGCGAAGCGTCGTGAGCAGATCCTCTGCGTGTGCGCCGTAGGACACCGTGGGCGCCTGCTTCTCGAAGAAGACGTGGTCGCCGTCGGGAGTCACCGCTGCGTTGCTCGAGCGCAGATCGCCACCGACGCCGACCTCGGACGTTGCCGAGGCGATCAGCCGCTGGCTCGCGGCGAGATCCGCCAGGTACTCGTCGAAGAACGGCGTCCCGATCCCGTGGTGCACGATGCACGCCACCTGGATCTGGTGCATCGCATACACCATGCCGGCGGCCGAGCAGCCGCGGGACAGCTCGAAGCAGGCAGCCGCGATGTCTGCGAAGCCGACGTCATCCCCTCCGTGCGAGGCAGGGACGTACCCCGAGAGCGCGCCGACGGCGCGGAGTGCGGCGAGCGTCTCGTGCGGGAAGCGGGATTCGCGGTCGACCGCGTCTGCCGCCTGCGCCGCCACCTCCTCGCCGATGCGCCTGATTCCGGAGAGGAAGGTGCGCTCCTGATCGGCCGTCGCCGTCACGCCGCAATCTCGCTCGTCAGCTCCTCGAGAGCCGCTTGGATCGAGGACACGCTTTCGAACACGCCTCGCCGGAGCATGCGGTCGGGAAACTCGACGTCGAACTCGTTCTCGAGCGCGAGCATCAGGTTCACGCTCGCGTGCGAGGTCATGCCGGCGGCGTAGAGGTCAGCCGTGTCTTCGAGTCCGTCGACGGCGGTCGCGAGCCGCGCGTAGTCGGCGATCACGCGCCTGATGCGTTCTTTCACCGTGCCCTCTCCTCTTTGTCGAACGTGGTCGCGCCCTCGGCGACCACGACCGCCGCGGCATGGCGTCGCGTCGCGCCGACACTGACGGCGAACGTGACGATACCTGCGCCGCGCGCGGCGTCTGCCGCGGCCCCTGAGAGCTCGAGCGTGGGTTCGCCCGTGCCGGGCAGGCGAACCTCGACAGAGCGGAGATCGACGTCGCCGATGTCGATCGGAAGTGACTTCAATGCCGCTTCCTTCGCGGCAAGTGCGTGGCCAGGCGCCGAGCGTCTGTGCCGTCCGCGCAGTCGGCAATCTCCCGCTGCGTGTACACACGCCGCAGGTAGCGGTCGCCGAAACGACGCAGCGAATCCTCGATGTCGACGACGTCGACAATGTCCATTCCCAACCCGAGAGGCACTCCCCGTAGGATCGGCAGAACGGCCCGGCTGGTCAACCCTGGTGCGACCGGTCCGCCACGATGCTTGGGTTTTGGCGTGAGGCCGCACTATTCCTCCGTCGGCGTAGGCTGTGCGCTGGATGGACGAGATCGGCCTCTTCCCCCTCGGGATCGTCCTGCTCCCGTCGGAGCAGGTGCCGCTACACATCTTCGAGCCGCGGTACCGCGAGCTGATCGCCCAGTGTCTCGAGCAGGAGCGCGAGTTCGGGCTCGTGTTCGCAGACGAGGACGGATTGCGGGCTATCGGCACGCGGGCAGCTGTGACAGAGGTGCTCGAGCGGTTCGACGACGGCCGGCTCAACATCGTCGTGGAGGGCGGCGAGCGCTTCCGGCTCGTCGAGGTGAACGAGGGCAACAGCTTTCACACAGGTGAGATCGAGCCGGTCGTCGACGAGCTCGACCCGGCCGACGAGGACGCGAAGGAGCGGGCGCTGGCGCTGTTTCGGCGCCTCGTCGAGCTGACGGGCTCGGATGTGGACGAGCCCGAAGGCGACGATGCGGACGTGCATCTCTCGTTTGCGCTCGCAGCCCGTTTCGAGTTTGCGCCTTCCGTGAAACAGGAGTTGCTCCAGTCGACGTCGGAGCGCCTGCGGCTCGAGCGCTTGTGCGAGCTGCTCGAGAACGCCGTCGAGCTCGTCGTGCGGCAGGAGGAGATCGCGGGACGCGCGAGGACGAACGGCAAGGTCGATCCACCAGAGTCGTGACGGCCGCCGACCAGGCGCTTGCGCCCGAAGGGCTCACCGGAACCGAGGCTGCGGCGCGGCTTGCAGCCCAAGGCGAGCGCGATGCGCCGTCCTCGAGCCGCTCGAGGGCGAGCATCGTCCGGGCGAATGTCGTCACGCCGTTCAACATCATCCTGACGGCGCTCGGCGTCGTCACGTTGATCTTCGGGGACTGGCGCGACGCGCTTTTTCTCGGCATCGTGGTGACGAACGCCGGCATCGGCATCTTCCAGGAGCTCCGCGCCAAGAACACTCTCGACGAGCTTGCAGCCCTGGTTGCGCCGCAGGCCACCGTCGTCCGTGACGGTGAACCTCGTTCGGTCGACGTCGGTGACGTCGTCGAGGGTGATCTGGTCAGGGTGGGTCCCGGCGACCAGGTGGTCGCCGACGGCCGGCTGGTCTCGACCGACGGTCTGCAGCTCGACGAGTCGATCCTGACCGGCGAGTCGCGGCCGGTAGCGCGCGCTCCGGGCGAGGAGATCCGGTCCGGCTCGTTCGCCGTCGAAGGGACGGGCGCGTATCTGGTCTCCGCGGTCGGCGGAGACAGCTACGCGGGACGCCTCGTCGGCGAGGTGCGCGAGTTCAGGCACCCTCGCTCACCGCTCGAGCTTGCGATCAACCGGCTGCTGTACGTCCTGGTCGCCGCCATGGTGCCGCTCGGTCTGATGCTGATCACCGTTCTCTGGAAGCAGGACGTCGGCGTCCGGCACGCAGTGAACACCGCCGTCGCCGGCATGGTGACGCTCGTGCCCGAGGGGCTCGTCCTCCTCGTCTCCGTGACCTATGCAGCAGCCGCGCTGGGGCTCGCCCGCCGTGGCGCGCTCGCCCAGCAGCTCAACGCGATCGAGTCGCTCGCCTCGGTGGACACGCTCTGCATCGACAAGACGGGAACGCTGACGACGAGCGAGCTCCGCGTCGTCGGGATCATTCCGGCAGACGGTGTCGGCCCCGACCGGTTGCGAGACGCGCTCGGGCGCTACGCGGCGGCTGCCCCGGCGCGGAATCTGACGCTCGAGGCGATCGCGAAGTCCTTGCCGGCGCCTTCGGAGCAGCCACTCGAGACCGTTCCGTTCTCCTCACGCCGGCGCTGGGGGGCGTTGCAACTCGGCGACGAGCGGTACGTGCTCGGGGCCCCTGAGCTGTTTCCCCTGGGATCGCTTGCGGAGGACGCGACCGCACGGCAGGAGCTCGGCCGCAGGATCGTCGCAATCGGCACCACGACGGTCCGCCTCGTGGAGGCCCAGGACGACGGCCCGCCGCCTCCGGTCGTTCCGCTCGGTCTCGCCGTGATCGCCGAGGAGCTTCGACCCGATGCCCGCGAGACGATCGCGTACCTCCGGGAAGAGGGGGTCGAGATCAAGGTCCTCTCGGGTGACGCACCGGAGACCGTGGGCTCGATCGCGAAGGATGCCGGGCTCGAGTTCGAGGCGGCGTTCGACGGCCGCCAGCTTCCGGCCGATGCGGAGCACCTTGCGTCAACTGCCCGTCTCGCCACCGTCGTCGGCCGCATCTCCCCGGACGGGAAGCGCGCCGTCGTCGAAGCGCTGACCAGCTCCGGACGGTACGTGGCCATGGTCGGGGACGGCGTCAACGATGTTCCCGCGCTACGCGCTGCGCGGCTCGCGATCGCGCAGGGCTCGGGCGCGCAGATGGCCAAGGCGATCGCCGACGTCGTCCTGGTGTCCGGGGATTTCGCGGCTGTGCCGAGGATGGTCGGCGACGGACGGCGGATCCTCCGCAACATCCGGCGCGTCACCACCCTCTTCGTGGCCAAGTCGGTCTTCGCCGCCTTCCTGATCCTGTCGATCGGCCTGACGCCCACCGCGTACCCGCTGTTGCCGCGGCACCTGACGATCGCCGCCTCGCTCACTGTCGGCATTCCGTCGTTCTTCCTCGCGCTCGCCCCGAGTGACGGGCCGTGGCACGTCCGTGGGTTTCTGCGGGAGGTCGGCCGTTTCTCCGTCCCGGCCGGCGTCGCCGCAGGGTTCGGAGTGCTCGCCAGCTACCTCGTCACGCTCAACGTCCTCGACGCCGGGCTCGAGGAGGCACGCACGGCCGCGCTGACCTCGTTGATCCTGATCGGTCTCTACCTCGTGCTCGCTCTCGAGGCGCGTGAGGTCAGGCGCGCTATGTGGGTGGCCGTGCTCTGCGGCGCGCTGCTCGTCGCCTACATCGTGATCCTCACCGTGCCCGGCCTGCGCGGATTCTTCGACCTCGTCACGCTGGGCCCGGCGAGCGAGCTGGCGGCGCTGGTCGGCGCCGCTCTCGCGATCGGCTTTCTCTGGCTCACGGACGACCGCTTCGTTCCGCTGCGCGGAACGGCCTGAGCGCTACCCGTCGGTACGATGAGCCAGATGGCCGCGACGACGGCAACGACCAGGCTGGACGCGCACGCGCTGCGCGCCGACTTCCCCTTCCTCGAGGAGCTCGTCAACGGCCTGCCGATGGCATACCTGGACTCGGCCGTCTCGACCCAGAAGCCGCGGCAGGTGCTCGACGCGATGCGCGACTTCTACGAGCACTCCTACACGAACGTGCACCGAAGCGTGTACCGGCTCGCGGAGCGCGCGACGGAGGGCTACGAGGGTGCGAGGCGGAAGGTGGCGGCCTTCGTGAACGCGCCGTCGGAACGCGAGGTGATCTTCACCCGGAGTGCCACCGAGGCGCTCAACCTCGTCGCCTACGCCTGGGGTTTCGACAACCTCGGGCCGGGAGACATCGTCGTGGTGACCGAGCTGGAGCACCACTCCAACTTCGTTCCGTGGCAATACATCGCCAGCCGCACCGGCGCGAGCTTCCGTCACATCCCGATCGACGACGCCGGCGAGCTTCGCCTCGACGTTCTCGACTCGCTGGCGAGCGAGGGCTCGGTGAAGGTGGTGGCCAACAACATCGTCTCCAACTCGCTGGGCACGATCAACCCGGTCGAGAAGCTCACCGCCTGGGCGCACGAACAGGGCGCGATCATGGTCGTCGACGCCGCTCAAGCCGCTCCACACCGCTCCGTCGACGTGCAGGCACTGGGCTGCGACTTCCTCGCCTTCTCCTCGCACAAGCTGTGCGGGCCGAGCGGCGTCGGCGCCCTGTGGGGACGCGCCGAGCTGCTCGAGGCGATGTCGCCGTTCAACCTCGGCGGCGAGATGATCCGCTCGGTCGCGCTCGACAAGACGACGTTCAACGAGTTGCCGTACAAGTTCGAGGCCGGCACGCCCGCGATCGCGGAGGCCTACGGCTTCGGTGTCGCGATCGACTACATCTCGGAGATCGGCCTCGACGCGATCGAGGCGCACGAGCACGAGCTCGTCGTCTACACCATGGAGCGCCTCGCCGAGCTCGACTTCGTCCGTGTCTTCGGGCCGCCTGCCGACCGCAGGGCGGGAATCGTCTCGTTCGAGGTCGCGGGGATCCACCCCCACGACGTGGCGCAGATCCTGGACTGGGAGGGGATCGCGGTTCGTGCCGGCCACCACTGCACGCAGCCGCTGATGACCCGCCTCGGCGTCACCGCCACGACGAGGGCGAGCTTCTACGTCTACTCGATCCCGGACGAGGTCGACCGGCTGATCGCGGGCCTGCACAAGGTCAAGAAAAGCCTGGGCTAGCGATGAGCGAGTTCGAGCAGTTGTATCGAGAGGTAATCCTGGACCACTACAAGAGCCCGCGGAACCACGGTCTGCTGGAGCCGCACGACGCGTTCGCCGAGGGACAGAACCCGCTCTGCGGCGACGAGGTCGCCGTGTCCGTGCGGTTCGGCGACGGCGACGTGATCGAGGAGGTCGGTTTCGAAGGGCGAGGGTGCGCGATCTCTCAGGCAGCGACGTCGATGCTGACCGAAATCGTCAAGGGCCGGACGGCGACCGAGGTCGCGACCATGCAGAAGGACGAGCTGCTCGACGAGATCGGCATCCCGCTGACGCCGGTCCGACTCAAGTGCGCGATCCTCGGTCTCGGCGTGCTCAAGGTGGCGCTCCACCGCGCGAAGGGCACCCCGCTCCCGGAGGAGTGGGGCACGTCGTCCAACGAGATCTCCCTCAGTTAGAAACCGCGTGCGCGAGATCGAGGTCTGTCCCCTCTCAGAGCTGCCGCCGGGGACGGTGAGGATCGTCCACGTCGAGGGCTTCCTGTCCATCGGCGTCTATAACTGCGACGGCGAGCTGTACGCGCTCGAGGACCGCTGCTCGCACGACGACGGGCCGCTGTGCGAGGGCGACTTCGACTGCGAGGACAGGGTCGCAACGTGCCCACGCCACGGAGCGCGTTTCGACATCACGACCGGCCGTGCGCTGTCGCTGCCGGCGTACCTCCCCGTCGAGACCTACGAGGTCTCGGTGCGCGACGGCACCGTCGTGGTCGCGGTCCCTTGAGCCTCCGCGCTGTCCTACGCCGCCGTATACACTCGGAGGACCGCGGAAAGGAGGTGGTCCGGTCGTGACAGATTCGAGTAGTACCGGCAGTGGAGGTACCAGCGGGTAGAGGCGTGTCCCCGGGACCTACGGGGAATCGCCATAGCCACGCGTAGGGGACTCGCGCTCACGCGCCGCCGACCACCTCTGGTCTGGCCGGAAGCGCCTCTACCAATCCAGTGCTGGCTACCGGGTTCGAGGGCCGTCTTTCGAGGCGGCCTTCGCCCTTTCAGACGCCTTGTTCGTCCTTCGGCTCGAGCAGGACGACCGGGATGGCGCGGCTCGTCCTGCGCTGGTACGACGCGTACGGTCCGTACATCTCGACCAGCTTCGGCCGGAGCCGGTCGCGCTCGCGGTCAACCTCCACCTCGACGTCGGGGTTCGCGGTGAGGTTGAGGTACCACGCGGGATGGCTCGGATGGCCACCGAAGGAGGCGACGACGGCCAGCCGCTCGCCGTCGCGGAGGTAGAGCAGCGGTGCTGTTCGCGGAGCGCCGCTTCGCCTTCCCTTGGTCGTGAGGAGGAGGATCGGCGCCTTGCCGACACGACCGAAGAGTCGTCCGCCGCTTCGCCGGTACAGCGCGATGTTGAGCCGACCCAGCGTGCGGACGAGCGCGTCGGACAGAGCGCTCACGGCTCGTCGGAGAAGTTCTTCCAGTAGCGGCTCGGCGTCGGGCCCTGCTGCCCCTGGTACTTCGAGCCGAGCCCACCCGAGCCGTAGGGCTTCTCGGCCGGCTCGGACAGCTGCACGAACGACAGCTGGCCGATCTTCATCTCCGGATAGATCGTGATCGGGAGGTTGGCGACGTTCGAGAGCTCCAGCGTCACGTGGCCGTCCCAGCCCGGGTCGATGAACCCGGCGGTCGAGTGGATCAGCAGCCCGAGCCTCCCTAATGACGACTTCCCTTCTAATCGGGCTACCAGATCGTTCGGCAGCACGATCCGCTCGAGCGTCGAACCGAGCACGAACTCGCCGGGGTGGAGGATGAACGGCTCGTCGCCGTTGGCTTCGACGAGCTCGGTCAGCTCCTCCTGCTCCTGCTTCACGTCGATGTAGGGGTAGCGGGAGTTGCGAAACACGCGGAAGAGCCTGTCCACGCGGACGTCGAGCGACGACGGCTGCATGAGCGCAGGCTCGTACGGCTCGACGAGGATGCGCCCCGATTCGATCAGCCGTCTGATGGCCGCGTCCGAGAGAACCACGTGTCGATCTTAGGCGCC
>Ga0066710_100001202_pt1 | contig 18742 bp, 13 predicted proteins | sample GraSoiAngelo_159_FD_79666 | JGI IMG/M metagenome (GOLD analysis project Ga0066710, IMG submission 79666) | Grasslands soil microbial communities from the Angelo Coastal Reserve, California, USA - 14_1009_16_40cm | ecosystem: Environmental > Terrestrial > Soil > Grasslands | place: USA... | reverse complement strand
AGTAGCCCACAAACGATCGCGATTGAGGAGCGACTGACAATGCTCATAAAGCTAACGCCCGCAGCTCAGCGACCCGGCGCAAGGGACGCAACGATGGCAACCGCGACGCCCTCGCCGGGTTCGCTGCAGCGCATGGTTGGGTGACGACTCCCGTAAAACAAATCTCATGCTTCTGGCTCTCGCGACTTGAAGCGTCCGAGAACGGCTGCTGCCAAACAAGTGACGCCCGCTACCACCGTGCCAAGGAATGATACGCCACATGCAACTCCAACCCAAGCATACGGATGCTCCTCTGACGACTTCAGCGTGGCCGCACAAAACATCGAGGCAATCCAAACGATGAGGCAAACACTGCCTGCGATGCCTGCGCGCTTGGACAACCGCTCGTATCTGTGCGCTTTGGATAATGCCATACGCGTGAAGTCACCTAACAGTGATTGAGACTCATCTTTGATGCATAGTAGCGCCCGATCAGAATGCGTCAAAGGTCAAAGCATGCTTGAGCACCAAGGGCTTAGGGATGATCGCCTTCGTCCAAGGGAGCGCGCGGAATACATCACCGCTTCCCGCCAAACTCAGTCCAAACCTGCAATCCAAATTGCCCGACCAACTACGCGCGTTGCGACACGGCGCTGGCCGGTCAACCAGGTTCGGCTCGCAGCAGCGCAGCAAATCCGGCCTGTTGGAAATGTTCGTCGTACGCAAGCGCCTTGGTGATGCCGCGTTCCTTCATGATGTGGAAGGAAATGCAATCGGTAAGGGCCAGGTTTTGTCAGCCCGAGCACGATGCAGAGCGATCCCTGCTTGAAAAAGTTCCGGAGAGGAATAAACAAATGCAAAAGCTGGATTGCCGTCGATTTCATCCACCAAAAGGTGCGCCTTGGGACGATCCGCAAGGGGCGAAAGATAATTTACCGTTTCCCAGAGCACGTATTCTGTGAGGAGCAATTCTTCCTGAACCGCCTCGGACCAGCGAAGGGCACGTTCGTGGAGAGCATCCCTGGGCACCAACAGCGCGATCAGATAACCGCTGTCGAGAAGGATCATTTACCTTTTAGCGGTACGGTAAAGGTAATGATCGTGCTGTTGAGATCCGTCCGTTGGGGCGTTCGGATCGGTCGGCAGGCGCTTCGCCAGCGATGCAAGACGGCGCAGAGCGGTCCCGCTACCGTTTGGCGACTCCGACGCTGCGGAGGCAGTAGACACCGGACGGATGTGCAACTCCAGCGGGCAATTTAGCGGCAGATTTACCGCCTCATCCGGCACCAGCACTTTGCCGTCAAAATGCGCCTTTAACGTTGTCACGCCTCCAAGATATCGGAAGGCGCGCTTTGCCGCGAGCAAATACCCGAGGCCTGGGCGGCGTTTTCAGAGAAATTCGCTTGGCATCAGCAAAGCTAATCTTCAACATTTTGGGGGATACCCCCGTAAATGTCCTACCCTCCCTGCGATAATAAAAACCAAAAATGAAAAGTCGGAACTCAGAAGCCAGTGGTCGCAAGTCCCAGAACAGATGTCATTTCTTCGTCGGCTGCCATTTCGTACGGCCTATTACGGGTTATTACGGCCTATTACGACCAAAAAAATGTGAAAACCACTCGAAAAAGTTAAAACGAGCCACGGACCGGCTCTTAAAGCAACGCGGACGCAAAAATCGAAAACCCTTAAATGATAAATAACTTATGTCAGATCGCAGAACCGGAAACATCGCCCAACTCCCGCGCGCTGTGCGCGATCAGGTGAATCAAATGCTCGACGACGGCTGTCGCTATCACAAGATCATCGCCTGGCTCGAGAGCAACGGCCATTCCGGTATCAAACCCAACAACCTCAGCGAATGGAAAAAGGGTGGTTTTCAGGACTGGCTCGCGTTGAACCGCGAGCTTTCAAAACACGAAAAGCTCCGTGAGCTCTCGTACGACATCGCCACAGCGAACGAGGGGAGCAAAACGCAGGAGGCGGCAATTCAGATCGCGGCGAGTTTCTTGTTCCAGGTGTTCATGAAATTCGATCCCGATAAGCTCGCGAAGGAACTTGATCTGGATCCAAAGCATATCCCGACCGTGCTGAATGCTTTCAGCCGCATCAATCGACGCGGCAGCGAAACGGAGATGATCAAGGAGTACAAACGGCAGCAGGAGCAACAACGACTCGCCGCAGCCCAGGAAAAAGTGGTGAGCGCGGTGCCGCCGGGGCTTTCGGATGAAGGCCGCGCGAAAATTGAAGAACAATACAGAATCCGATCGCTATGAACCTGCTTCCTTCACCTCAGGCGGACTCAGCATACTTTTTGCCGTACCAACTTCGGTGGCTGGATGATGATTCGCCGCTGAAGATCGCCGAAAAATCGCGGCAGATCGGGCTGAGGTACGTGGACGCGTACGATTCGGTGCTCAAGGCCAGCAGCCGGAAGGCGGCGGATGTTTATGTGTCTTCGCGCGACCTGGTGACGACGGGGTCCCGATTAGATCGGAGTTCATCCGTAGTAGGCAGCCACCCACTTGGAGGGACGAGTTATACGAGTCTTTCCTCGCATCCGCGTGAACAAATCCCACCTGAAATTCGTCATTTCCGGCGTGGGATGAACCACTTGGGAAGACATTCTCTGCGAGTGCGTGGCTTTGCGTGCCTGACGGCCATGATTGCCTCGCTGACCGCTGCTTTTGCGAGTTCGGAAAGCACTGGCTTCGACTTTTTCGAGCGCAAAATCCGGCCAATCTTCGTCGAGCGTTGCTATCAATGCCATAGCGCCCAGGCCGAGAAGCTTAAAGGCGGATTGTTGCTGGATACTAAAGATGGCGTGCTCAATGGCGGCGACACCGGCCCCGCTATCGTCCCCGGCAATCCCGAAAAAAGTCTGCTGATCAAGGCGGTGCGTTATGCCAGCGAGGATTTGCAGATGCCGCCGAAGAATAAAAAACTGTCGGATGAACAAATCGCCGACCTCGAAGAATGGGTCAAGATGGGCGCGCCTGATCCGCGAACAGGGCAGGGGATAGCAACGCCAAAAAACTCCACGAGCAAGCACTGGGCCTTTCAGCCGATCAAACCCGTCCCGCTGGCGAAAGTCCGGAACACTCGCTGGATCCAATCCCCAGTAGACACGTTTATCCTGGCGAAGCTCGAGGAGAAAGGGATCACGCCCAATCCCCCTGCCGACAAGCGCACCCTGATCCGCCGCGCGACATTCGACCTGATCGGCCTGCCGCCGACGCCAGCAGAAGTCGACGAATTCATCGCAGACAAATCGCCGGATGCTTTCGAGCAGATCATCGAGCGCCTGTTGGACTCGCCGCATTACGGCGAACGTTGGGCCCGATACTGGCTGGACGTCGCCCGCTACGCCGATACCAAGGGTTACATCTTCGAAGAAGAGCGCCGTTACGCTTTCGCTTACACTTACCGCGATTACGTCATTCGCTCGTTCAACGAAGATTTGCCGTACGACCGATTTCTCATCGAGCAACTCGCCGCCGACTTGTTGCCGCTGGGCGATGACAAACGCCCATTGGCCGCGCTCGGCTATCTCACCCTTGGCCGTCGCTTTCTCAATAACCAGCCCGACATCATCGATGATCGCATCGATGTCGTCAGCCGCGGGATGCTCGGGTTGACCGTGAGTTGCGCCCGCTGCCACGATCACAAGTTCGATCCGATCCCAACGAAGGACTATTACTCGCTGTACGGCGTGTTCCAGAGCTGCAACGAGCCCGCCGACAAGCCTTTGCTTGGAGCAGCGGCATTGCCGCCGGAATACCCCGAATACTTGAAGGAGTTGCAGAAGCGCAAAAAGGAACTGGAGGAATTTCGCCAAACGAAAGAAACCGAGGTGCGCACCAAACTGCACTCGCAAGTCGGTGATTACTTGCTCGTGATCCATGAATCAAAGAAGGACGATGGCGACAAGCGCGAGTCATTGGCGCGCGAACGAAAATTATCGCCCCAGGTTGCCGCGCGCTGGCGTTCGAGCCTCGAGAAGTGGACGAATAATCCGATTTTCGCAAAATGGTTCGCTGCGGTCGAATCGAAATCCACCAACCAAATCAAGGAAGCGGCGGAGTATTATAACAAACTGTTCGCCGACGTTGATAAACAGTGGCGCGAGTTGCTCGCAAAGGACAAAGACGCCAAGGCGCTGCCGGATGCCCAGGCCGAAGCTTTGCGCCAGATGTTATACGGGCCGGAGGCGCCACCGAATGTCGATGAACGGACGCTCGCGCGCCTGACCGACACGCCGACGCAACAAAAGCTCCGCGCTCTCCAGCGAAAGGTCGACGAACTGGATGTGACGCATCCCGGTGCGCCGCCGCGCGCCATGGTACTGGTGGACAATGCTACGCCAGCCACGCCTCACGTCTTCGTGCGTGGAAACGCGAACAATCCCGGGCCGGAAGTGCCGCGCCAATTCCTCAGCTTGATCGCCGGTGAAAATCGCAAGCCGTTCGAAAAAGGCAGCGGCCGCCTCGAATTAGCGCAAGCCATCGCCAGCAAAGACAACCCACTCACCGCGCGCGTGATCGTCAATCGCGTTTGGATGTATCATTTCGGCGCGCCGCTGGTGCGCACGCCCAGCGATTTCGGGCTGCGCTCCGAACCGCCGTCGCATCCTGAACTCCTGGATTACCTCGCCGGGCAATTCATGAACAACGGCTGGTCGCTGAAGAAGCTGCATCGCATGATCATGTCCTCCAGTGCCTACCAGCAAAGCAGCGCGAACAATCCGCAAGCGGCGAAGATCGATTCGCAGAACCAACTTTTGTGGCGCATGAACCGTCGCCGGCTCGATTTCGAGTCGATGCGTGACACCTTTCTCGCTGCGGCAGGCAGGGTTGATCTCGCAATCGGTGGCCGTCCCGTCGATTTGACTACCGAGCCATCACCGCCACGGCGGACGATTTATGGATTCGTCGAGCGCCAGAATCTGCCGGGCTTGTTTCGGACCTTTGATTTCGCCAGCCCCGATACGACCAGCCCGCAGCGCTTTTCGACCACCGTGCCCCAGCAAGCGCTGTTTCTCATGAACAGCCCGTTCCTGGTCCAGCAGGCGCAGCACCTCGTTGACCGACCGGAGCTCAAAGGCGCGAAATCGGAGGATGAACGGGTGCAGGCGATGTATCGCATCGCGTTGGATCGTAATCCGGATGCGGACGAGTTGCGGCTGGGGAAACAGTTCGTCGCCGAACAAGAACGGGAGTACGCCACAAACGAGCCGGTGGTTTGGGAGTACGGCTATGGCACGAAGGAGTTCAAGCGCTTGACGCACTACACCGGTTACGCGTGGCAGGGCGGCAAAGAATTGCCCGATCCACAAACAGGTTGGGTCCTCGTGAGCGCGGACGGCGGCCACCCTGGCGACGCCGAACATCCGGCTGTTCGCCGCTGGCATGCGTTTACGAACGCGACCATTTCGATCTCAGGCGAGTTGCATCACCCCAGCGAAAAGGGCGATGGCGTCCGCGCCCGGATCATCTCCAGCCGCAAAGGCGTTCTCGGCGAGTGGACCGCGCAAAACGGCAAGACCCCGGTGAACGTCGAGCACGTCGAAGTAAAAGCGGGCGATCACATCGATTTCGTCACCGATTGCCGCGCCAGCGTCGATTACGATTCCTTCACCTGGGCGCCCATGATCAAAGTCCAGGTAGGGCGAGGCGTCCCAGCCGAGCCGCACTTGCACGACTGGAACGCGAAAAACGAGTTCAGCGGCCCGCCGCGCGAGAAGCCCAAACGCCTCGGAAGCTGGGAAAAATACGCGCAGGTGCTGCTGCTCGCGAACGAGTTTATGTTCGTTGACTGATCGGCCGGTTGTGCTAATTCTGCCGACTGCTTGAAAAAACAAACCGAGATTCCGCGCAAAGCCATTTACCGGCTCTCGGTATATCTGCGTTGTTTGCAGCGGCTCAAGAGCAACGGCATTCGCACGGTTTCAAGCGATGCGCTCGCCAAGGCTGCCGGCGTCAAGCCTACGCAGCTCCGGAAAGATTTGACCTACCTTGGCCAATTCGGCACGCGCGGCCTCGGCTATGATGTCGAACTGCTCGCCACCACGATTGCCGATCGCCTGGGCGCGAACAGCCTGCAACCAGTGATCCTGGTCGGCGTGGGCAGCCTGGGCACCGCGCTGCTCGCCTATCGCGGCTTCGAGCGAGAAGGCTTCGAGATCATCGCCGCCTTCGATGCGGACACAAAACGCAAGCGCACCCGCCAGATTTCGCAGCCGATTTATCCCATGGAAAAGCTCAGAAGCTTCGTGCGCGAGAACGGGGTCAAAATGGCCGTCCTCACTGTCCCCGCCACGGCCGCGCAAGAGGTCACGAACCATCTCGTCGACGCCGGAGTTTACGGCATCCTGAATTTTGCGCCGCTGGTGCTTCAGGTCCCGGAGGAAGTCGTGGTCAACAATGTCAATCTCGCCATCGAATTGGAAAATCTAAGTTACTTTATACAGGATTAAATCCCGCCTTCTTCATCGCGCGTTGCACGTGCTGATTGCGCATGAACGTTTTCCAGACAAAACCCGATCGATGATTTTCTGCCATCAACACTGTGATGCCCACATCGATTCCGATCACGTCCTTGTCGAACCAGTTCATGTGCGGGTTAAAGGCATCGATGAAGCCATAGCGTTTCCATATCTTCTCTCCAAATCGTTCCCGCATTTTACCGAGCGTGTGCAACGTGTCGGTCGGCAGAAACGGGATCGATCCGGCGGCCGCGCAAGGCACGAGCGTGCCGTCCAACGGGCCGTGCTCGGGCGGCCCGCCCCACGCCCGATAGCCTTTCGCCGAGTCGGACGCTGTAATACCCCAAAGGTCCTCTCCAAACTCTGGAAAGCGCGACTTGAGATTAATGCAGAAGCGCTTATGTGCTTTGGTCGCGCGCACCGAGTTCTCGAAGTAGTCGGTGTAACGGTCCCGCTTGCCTTTGAAGTCAAACCAGGCGTGCGAGTACTGATGAATGAACAACGGCGCATTCACAGTGATGAATCGCTCGCCTTCATATTCGAAGACAGGCCGTCGCCACGCATCCCAGCTCTCGGCAGGGATAGGACGCGTTGGCGAACCCATCGCGAGCAAATAGAGCAGCATGTGTTCGCAATACGCGTCCCAGCGGTTCTTGAGGAACCCGTTCTCTGGTTTCCAGCCGTGCGAGAGGCATTGCCCATCGTTGAGCATCCAACGCCAATCCGTCCGTTCATAAATCTTTTTCGCCAGCATGCGAATGCGCGTGTTGGGCCAGTACTCACCGCAAGTGACCACGCCGCACATCAGCAACGCAGTATCGATCGACGACAACTCGCATTTCCACAAGCGCTGACCGTTCGTGATGTCCACAAAGTGATAATAGAAGCCGTGCTCGTTTGGCAGGTGCTCCCAAAGGTATTCCAGCGTGTTCAGCACGCGCCGCTCGATTTCCGATCTAGAGCGAAAGCCGCGTTCGGCGCCGACGCATAAAGCGGTCAGTCCAAATCCCGTCGCCGCGATGCTGCCGATGCGCCGCGAATCCGGCTGCCCATCCGCAAGCGCGCGGTCCTTCACCAGACCGGTGTTTGGATCCGCCGCCTCCCAGAAATAGAGGAAGCCGCTTTGCACCAACTCATCCAGCAGCGTGTCTCTGCCAGGTGCCGCTAGGGCCATAGCGGCCATGCGGATCATGGCTTGGCGGCGTGTCAGCAGGCTTGGCAACATGCCGGGCATTTTCTAGGCTCTTCCGGTGTCCACGCAATCCTACATTCATCACCATCGCGTTACGTACGCCGAATGCACTCTCGGCAATCATGTGTACTACGCCCGGTATCTGGACATGCTTGAGGGAGCGCGCGGCGAGTTCTTCCGCTTCATTGGTCATCCGCTCTTCATGTGGCAGGAGCGCGACACCATTTTTCCGGTCATCGAGTGCCAATTCCGCTACAAAGTGCCCGCCCGCTACGATGATGTCCTCGGCATTGAAGTGAAGGTCGCGTCGCTGGATCGCGTGCGGCTCAGCTTCGCCTATTTGGTGCGCGATCACGAATCCGGCCGCGAGTTGGTGCGCGCCACGACTTCGCACGTTTGCACCTCCACCCAGGAAAAACCCAAACGCATTCCGGACGATTTGGTCGCTGCGCTAAAGCCGTTTCTCGAACAATCCACCACCGCTCCCTTACGGTCGCGGCTCTGATGGACCATAGAAGCTCTGCCTGCAAGTAACAGAGCCGCGACCGTAAGGGAGCGGTAGTGGAGAATCTGGGGTCTGTTTCCCGTTCGGGTTGACTCGGCTAGCGATCCAATCAACTTTAGTTCCGAACCATGGCGCAGATAAAGTTCGGGACGGATGGATGGCGGGCGATCATCGCCGAGGATTTCACATTCAACAACGTTGAGCGGGTAGCGCAGGCGACGGCCGATTATTGGAAGGCCAATCCCGCTGCAGGGACTCAGAAGCTGGTGGTGATTGGTTACGACCGCCGTTTTCTCTCCGACGAATTTGCTCGCACGAGCGCCCAAGTGATGCGTGGCAATGGCTTCGACGTGGTGCTTACTTCCCAGCCTACACCCACCCCAGCGGTGTCATACGTGGTCAAGGTACGCAAGGCAGGTGGCGGCGTGATGATAACGGCAAGCCACAATCCGCCGGCGTTCAACGGCTTTAAGCTCAAGGCGGATTTTGGCGGCTCAGCGGAACCGGAGATGTGTCAGCAGGTTGAAGCGATACTTGGCAAAAGCGCCGTCGCTTCCGGTGGCACCGAGCGTATCGAAGTTGCCGATATTCGTCCCGACCATTATCGGGCGATCAAGCAGTTGGCGGATTTCAAGCTGATCTCGCGATCACATTTGCGTTTCGCGCATGACGCGTTGTTTGGTGTCGGCGCGGGCTGTTTCGAGGATTTGCTCGCGGGGACCACCTGCAAAGTAACTACCCTGAATGGAGCCCATGACCCAAATTTCGGCGGGATCAATCCTGAGCCCATTCCGAAGAATTACGTGAAAAGCGCGGCGTGGTTGCGCACGCATCCGCACGACATTTGCCTGGTGACGGATGGTGATGCCGATCGGGTCGGCGCGATGGATGGGCGCGGAAACCCGCTCAGCACGCACCAGGTGATCTGTCTTTTGCTCCGGCATTACGTCGTTAATCGCGGACAGAAAGGCCGGATGATCAAGGCGCTTACAACCACGTCGATGGTGGACAAGATGTGCGCGGTGTACGGGCTCGAGTTGGTTGAGACAGCAGTCGGATTCAAATACATCGCGGCGGAGATGCTCAAAGGGAATTACGTGCTGGGCGCCGAGGAAAGCGGCGGCATCGGTTTTCCCGGCCATATTCCGGAACGCGATGGGATTCTCGCAGGCTTGGTGCTGCTGGAAATGCTGGCGGTGGAGAAAAAATCCGTGAACAAACTGATCGCGCAGCTCGAGAAGGAATTTGGACCTCATCGATATGCCCGCATTGATACGCACTTTCCGTTGGAGAAGCGCGGCGCGTTAATGGACTACTGCAAGTCGCATCCGCCGGCGAGATTGCTGCGTTCGCCATTGAAAGAAATAAAATCATATGACGGGGTTAAGTTTGTGGCGGAAGACACTTCATGGCTGATGCTGCGCGGGTCGGGCACAGAGCCGATTTTGCGCATTTACGCGGAGGCAAGATCCGATGCCGATGCGCAGAAACTTCTGAAACTCGGCGTAAAACTGACGGAGCAGGTCTAACCGGTGAATAACGGAGGTAGGTGAGAACCCTATTGAGCATAGGGTCAAATCTTCGGATCATCGGATCGCGAATTCAGTCAACAATCAACGTCGTGCGATGCTATGCCGGCGAAACTAGAGAGAATAGCCATGAAGGTCCTGATCCAAAACCCACTCACCCTCTCGTACCTCCAAAACGTTGGAACATGGACATCCGATCCGGAGAAAGCGTATTTGTTCCGCGACAGTCGAAGCGCCATTCAGTTCTGCCTGCAAAATGATATGGATGATATGCAGGTGGTGCTGAAGGGCGACGACGATCACGAGATGCAGGTGCCTGTCGGCCTGCAGCCCAGTTTGGGAGTAGTAGCACAGGCGTGGTGAAGATACGTCAAGCGTAGCTGCGGCCTCATGTCCGCAGCTACGCTTTCCTCATTCCTTATACGTCGTAGTAGAGATGAAACTCGTATGGGTGCGGGCGCAGCCGGAGCGCGTCGTGTTCCTTACGCTTGTGGCTGACCCACATGTCCAGAAAGTCCTGGGTGAAGACGTCGCCCTTGAGCAGGAACTCGTGGTCCTCTTCCAGACAATCCAGCGCTTCGCTCAAGCTGCCGGCCACGTTCGGCACGCGCTTTAATTCTTCAGGCGGCAACTCGTAGATGTTTTTGTCCAACGGTTCGCCGGGGTCGATCTTGTTCAGGATGCCGTCCAATCCGGCCATCATCATCGCCGCAAACGCAATATACGGGTTGGCTGCGGGATCCGGCGGACGATACTCGACGCGTTTGGTTTTGGGATTTTCGCTGTAGGTCGGGATGCGGATCGCCGCTGAGCGGTTGCGCGAGCTGTAGGCCAGGTTCACCGGCGCTTCGTATCCCGGGACCAGGCGCTTGTAGCTGTTGGTGGTCGGATTGCAGATCGCGCACAACGCGCGGGCATGCTTCAACAGCCCGCCGATGTAATGCAGCGCCATCGGCGATAGCCCGGCGTAATCGTTGCCCGCAAACAACGGCTTGCCTTTCTTCCACAACGATTGGTGCGTGTGCATGCCGCTCCCGTTGTCCCCAAAAAGCGGCTTGGGCATGAACGTCACCGTCTTCCCATGCCGGCGCGCCACGTTCTTGATCACGTACTTGTAAACCATCATCGAATCGGCGGCGCGCACCAGGCTGTCGAAGCGATAATCGATCTCCGCCTGACCGGCCGTCGCCACTTCGTGGTGCTGGCGTTCGATCCGCACGCCTAACTGTTCCATGAGCAGGCACATCTCGGTGCGGATGTCCTGCTGCGTGTCCAACGGCGCCACCGGAAAGTACCCTTCCTTGTGCCGAATCTTATTCCCGAGATTGGGCGTCCCATTGCGGGCGGTGTTCCAGATGGCTTCCTCGCTATCGACGGTATAGAACGTGCCGTTTGACTTCTGATCGAACTGCACGTTGTCGAAGATGAAGAATTCAGCTTCCGGCCCCATGTAGGCCGTATCGGCAATGCCGGTACCGACCAGATAACGCTCGGCGCGCTGCGCGATGCCGCGCGGATCGCGGATGTACGGCTCGCGCGTGCCGGTCTCGGCAATGGTGCAGGTCAGGCTCAGGGTGGGCACCTGACAAAAGGGATCCATGAACGCGGTAGCCGGATCGGGCATCGCGAGCATGTCGCTGGCCTCGATGCTTTTCCATCCGCGGATTGATGAGCCGTCGAAGCCCAGGCCCTCCTCGAAAACTTCTTCGCCGATCTCGCCGATCGGGCAACTGAAGTGCTGCCAGGTCCCGAAAGTGTCCACGAATTTAATGTCCACCATCTTCGCGCCGCTCTTGCGCGCCATTTCCATCGCGCTGCGCGCGGTGGCTTTGGATGCGCTACCGTTGCCTTCCTCGATCTCGAGCGGTCGGCTGGTTGCCCTGGCTCGTTGTGGTCTTCTTGCTGTTTGCAGTTGTGTTTTAGCCATAGTCTTAACTTGTGTTTTGGTTGGTTTTTTAAAGTTATTTGGGAGTCCCGACGCATCGGGACTCCCAAGGGTTCGATGAGATTCTGTGTTTTACGTCGCCCGCTGGTTGGCTAGTTTAGGTGAGTCCACGGTGCTCATGTAAGACGCGGCGCCGTGATGGGCCACAGTTATTGAGCCGCCAATGGTGTCGTGATAGCCTTCTTCCCCATGTTCGGCGAGATCGAGACCGGCGACCTCGACTTCTTCGCTGACGCGCAGGCCGAGGACAGCCTTCACAATGTAAGCGATGATTGTCGTGCCAACGACTGCCAACATGAGCGTGACGCCGATGGCCTTCAACTGCTCAATCCAGAGAGTCTTGCCGACGATGTCTTTGAGGTAAGTGTTCAGGTTGGGGTTTACGGTTGGCGTGGCAAGAACACCGGTGAGAAAAGCTCCCAACGTCCCGCCGACGGCGTGAACTCCAAATGTGTCGAGCGCGTCATCATAGCCCAGCCAGCCCTTCAGTTTGTAGCAGGCGAAGAACGGAATGAGTCCCGCCGCGACTCCAATGATCATCGCGCCGGTAGTATCAACAAAGCCGCAAGCGGGTGTGATCACGACCAGCCCAGCGACTGCCCCGGAGCAATAACCCAGGATGCTGGGCTTGCCTTTCAAGACGTATTCGGCCATCGCCCAGGTAAATGCCGCAACGGCGGTCGCCATGGTTGTGGTGGTGAATGCGTTGGCGGCGACGCCATCTGCGCCTACGGCACTGCCAGCGTTGAAGCCATACCAGCCGACCCAGAGCATTCCGGTGCCGACCATGCAAAGGACCATGTTATGCGGCGCCATAGGCTGCCTGCCAAAACCCAGGCGTTTGCCGAGAATCAGGCAGAGGATCAACGCCGACCAGCCAGAGGACATATGCACGACGGTGCCGCCCGCAAAATCAATGGCATGTATGGCAGCATCTTTATTCCAGACGCCGTTCATCAACCCGTTGATGCCCCAGACCATGTGGGCGAGCGGGAAATAGACCACCACCATCCAAAGTGCCATGAAAAGGAGGATGGCCGAATATTTCATGCGCTCGGCGATCGCGCCGACGATCAGCGCCGGAGTGATGATCGCGAACATGAGCTGATACATGGCGTAGACGTTGTGCGAAACCCAGTAGGAGTAATCTGTGTTGGGATTGCTATCAACGCCCCGCAAGAAGGCGAACTTCGTGAAATTCCCGATGACCGCTTTGGCATCGCCAGCAAACACGAAGCTATAGCCGAAGGCCCACCACAGAATCGCGACCAGGCCGGTAATGCCGAGACATTGCGCGAGCACGGACAGCACGTTCTTTTTCCGGACCAGGCCGCCATAGAACAAGGCCAGACCGGGCAAGGTCATGAACAACACAAGAGCGGCGGAGGCCATCATCCAGGCGTTATGGCCGGGACCAGGTCCGCTGATCTTGCTGCTCACTTTGTTTTCGGGCGTGTCCGCGGCGCGGCCGGCGTTATTCACGTACGCTTCAAGGTCGCCGATGCGCTGTTCGATTGTGGGATCTTTTGGCGCGGCAGCTGCCGGAGCAGCCGCAGCCGGAGCAGCCGGGGCATCCGCGGCCAATACGGCGAATGGCCGGGCGCAAATGGCCAACAGAGTTAATGTGAGGATCAGTTTCTTCATAGTGTGTGCGTTAATGGTTAATTGTGTGTTTTATACTGCGTGTTCTCCCTTTTCTTCGGTGCGGATGCGTATGGCTTCGTCGATATCCGACACAAAAATTTTGCCGTCGCCGATCTTCCCTGTTTTGGCTGAGCCGATGATCGCGCCCAGCGCGGCATCGACGCGGTTATCCGGGATGACCATCTCGATTTTGATCTTGGGCAGGAAGTCCACAGTGTACTCGCTGCCCCGATAAATCTCGGTGTGGCCTTTTTGCCGCCCGAAGCCTTTGACCTCACTCACGGTCATGCCTTCGATGCCGACCTCGCCGAGGGCGTCCTTCACTTCCTCCAATTTGAATGGTTTAATGATCGCTTCGATTTTCTTCATACAATTTTGGTTTTCATGTGTGTCGCATGCCTTTAGCAACGGGAGTGCCAATGGGGAGCGGAAAGCCCCAAGCGGTTACAGATCAGGAACTTACGGCAGATTTGATTTGGGATAAGTCTGTAGCTTTTTGATCAGCCCCTTTGTTTTTCGCCACTGGCGCAACACGGCTCAGGAGAGCATCATTGCCCATGCGTTCATTCGTTGGGTTCGCATTGGCCGCAGTGTTGCTAATTCAACACGCAAGTGCCCAATTGCTGCCCGTGCCGCAATTCGGCGTGCGCATCCCGCGTGGCTTTCGCATTTCGCTTTTCTCCGATTCCGATCTCGCGAACGATATTTACGCAATGACCCTCGACTCGCGCGGGAATGTGGTGGTCACCAGCCAGGGATACATTCGCACGCTGCTGGACACTGACGGCGACGGCCGCGCCGACACCGCCAGGCTATTTGCGGTCTCGCGCACGGGCGGCATGGGCATGTGCTTCGATGGCAACACGCTCTACTTCGTCGGGGACGGCGGGCTATTTCGCTACGACGACGCGAACGGCGATGGCGTGGCTGACGGCCCGCCGCAGCGGCTTCTCTCGATGGAATTTCTCGAACACGGTGGCCATGCCATCCGCAAAGGTCCTGATGGCTGGTTCTATGTCATCGTCGGGAACGAGATGACGATCACGAACGAACACGCGAACCTGCCCGGCTCGCCGATCCGCCGTGCCGAATCCGGCGCGCTGCTGCGGATCGCGCCAGATGGACGAAATTGCGAAATCATCGCGCATGGTTTTCGCAATCCGTACGACTTCGACTTCAATAGCCTGGGCGATATTTTCACTTACGACAGCGACGTCGAAAGCGATTACTTCCTGCCGTGGTATACCCCTACGCGGATTTACCATGTGGCGTTCGGAGGGCATCACTCCTGGCGATTGCCGGGGTGGCGACGAAGCTGGAATTGGCCCGACTATTACCCCGATGTAGTCGACATTCTCGCGCGCATCGGGCGCGGCTCTCCGACTGGCGTGGTCTGCTACCGCCATTACCAATTCCCCGAACACTACCGCGATGGCATTTTCGCGCTCGGCTGGACCTTCGGCCGCATCTTGTTCCTGCCATTGGCCCGTAGCGGGTCGACATATACGACCACGCCCGAAGTTTTTCTGGAGCCGATCGGCTCGCAAGGCTTCGCGCCTTCCGATGCCGTGGTATCCACCGATGGTTCGTTACTGGTGTCAATTGGCGGGCGCAAAACTCGAGGTGCGGTCTATCGCATCGAGTTCGTTGGCCAGCGCAATGCCGCGCTCATTGCGAGCAATTGGATGGCGCAGGTCGATACTCCCGCCCAGGCAGTGCTCACCGCGCCACAGCCGTTGGACGCCTTGTCGCGCGCCTATTGGGAGCCGGTTGTGATGCAGCTTGGTGCAGCGCCATTCATCACGGTAGCGGGCGATAATAGGACCGCGCCAGCCTTTCGCATTCGCGCCATCGACATACTGACGCAACTGAATGCAGGATTGCCGCCCGGACTGGCATTCGATCTCGCCCGTGACAACTCGCCCGAGATCCGCGCGCGCGCGGCCTGGTCGCTCGGGCGGATTCCAACTCAAAATTACGAGCAGATTCTCATTGGGCTAAGCCGCGACAATGAGGCATTGGTTCGGCGTGCGGCCCTTGATGCAATCCTGGATCGCCTCGAAACCGCGAATGCAGGCACGCTGCAGCAGGCGGCCAACGCCAACCTGAATCATCCCGATAAACGCGTGCGCCAGGCCGCGGCGCGCCTCGCGAGTTATCTGCCGGAGCAATCGATTGCGGCGGGCACAGACGTGCAGGCGCGGCTCACGGCAACCGAGGCGATGCTCGCGCGCAGCCGTTCGAGCACTATCAACACCACAGGTATTGTTCAGGCGCTCTCGGCGCTTGATATCTCGCGGGGCCCAAACCAGCAGCTCGAAGCAATCCGCATTGTCATCGCGTCCCTCGGCGATTGGAATCTATACAACCCTTCCGTCGAAGTTTATACGGCCTATGAGCCGGCGTTTCCGCTCGACGGGCAGGATGTGTTGCTCGCCCGCATTCGCCGTGCAGTACGACCGCTTGTCTCCGCGGGGAACGCGACAGTTGAGTTCGAAGCGGCCCGGCTCCTTGCCATGCTCGAGGATAATGACGCTACATTGCCTGCCAAGCTCATGCTTAAATTCAATGCGCGCACCACGCCCGGTTCGGACGTGCATTATCTCACGGTTCTCTCCCGCCTCAAAGTGCCTCTCACGACTAATCATCTGGCGACGATTGCCAACGCACTCCTGTCGCTGGATCGCAAAGTCGAGGGGCAGCAGATGCGCAGCAAACAAAACTGGAGCATCCGGCTGGCAGAGATCGTCGCGCAACTAGTCTCACATCATCCAGCGCTGGCGGACGCGATTATGCGACACCCCAATTTCGTTTCGCCCGGTCATGTGGCGCTTGTCCCGAGCCTCGGGTCGGCAAAGCGATTGCCCGCAGCCAAAGCATTTCTCGCGAGCATTGGCAAGAAGCCAAACTTTGTTTGGACAGCGCAGCTCGTCGACTTGCTATCGGCCTTGCCGCCGGAAGACGTTTATCCTCTGTTTCGCGCGCAGTGGAATAATCTGGCCTTGCGCGAAGAAATCACAATGCGCCTTGCCGCCCGACCGGAAATCATCGACCGCGACAAATTCATGATCGGCCTGGCCTCGCCGAGAACCGACGTGGTGATCGCGTCCGCGGGCGCACTGCTGCAACTGCCGCCGGATCAACGGGCGATCCTGCCGGTCATGAAGGCGATTCGCCGGCTCTTCCTTGAACCGAAGGAGCAGGCGCTTCGGAGCATGCTCGTTACTGCGCTCAACTATGAAGCGGGCACGTCGTTTTCGCCGCAGGAACTCGGGACGCAAACCGCCGACGTGCAAAAAGCCTTCGAGCCAATCTTCGACTGGTTCCGCAAACACTATCCGGGTCTCGTGAAATATCTGGAGACCAGTGAAGGTGAAGATGCGACCAATTGGCCGAACGTGCTGAGCGGCGTTCCCTGGGACAGAGGCGACCCCCGCCGCGGTGAAAACATTTTCATCCAGCGGGGTTGTCAGACTTGCCATGCCAGTGCCAGTCCGGTCGGTCCCGACCTTGGGGGTGTGGCGCGGCGATTCTCACCGTATGATCTTTTTCTCGCCATCGTTTATCCCAGCCGCGATATCGCCCCGCAATATCGGCCGATTACTTACCAGACCCGCACCGGCCAAACTTACACGGGTGTGCCAGTCTTCGAGGCGCCGGATAGCGTCATCGTTCAGACCTCCGCGACTGAGACGGTACGCCTTGCCGAAGAGGATATTGCCTCGCGCGCTCCTTCAAACGTGTCGCTCATGCCTGGCGGCTTGCTCAACGGACTTTCGCGGAATGAGTTGGCGGATCTGTACGCCTATTTGGCGCGGCTGCAGCCGGCGCAATAGGACTAGCCAAGGAAGGCCGCGTGGATCGCTTTCATCGCGGCTTCGCCCTTTGCCAAATCGACCACCACCGAGATTTTAATCTCGCTGGTGGAAATCATCTGGATGTTTACACCTTCGTTCGCTAGCGTCTCAAACATTCTGGCCGCGACGCCCGAATGGCTCCGCATCCCCACGCCAACGATCGACAGCTTCCCGATGTTTTCATCGGCAACCACTTCCTTGATGCCGACCTCCGCTTTCACCACATCCAGGACCTTTCGTGCCTTGAGCAAGTCCGCCTTGTCGAGCGTGAACGAAATATCTGTGGCGGCGATGCCGCCGTGGCTGGCGGTCTGAACGATCATGTCCACATTCAAGTTGGCATCGCCGAGCGCCTTGAAAATCCGTGCCGCCACGCCCGGTTTGTCCGGCACATGTGCCAGCGTGACCTTGGCCTGGTTTTTGTCCAGCGACACGCCGCGGATGACGACGCTCTCCATCGATTCAGTTTCTTCTTTCACAATTGTGCCTGGATTATCGTTTAAACTGGAGCGCACCTCGAACACGACTCCGAACTTTTTCGCAAATTCCACCGAGCGCGATTGCATCACCTTCGCGCCGCTGCTCGCCAATTCCAGCATCTCGTCGTACGAAATCTCATCCAGCTTGCGCGCCTTCGGCACGATACGCGGATCGGCGGTATAAACACCGTCCACGTCCGTATAAATCTGGCAAAGCCCCGCCTTAAGCGCGGCCGCGAGCGCAATAGCCGTCAGATCGGAACCGCCGCGCCCCAGCGTCGTGATATGACCATCAGGCGTCTGGCCCTGGAACCCGGCGACGATTACGACATGCCCCTGATCCAGCAGCTCATGCACCTGTTTGGGCGTGATGTTCCGAATCTTCGCCTTGGTGTGCACACCATCGGTGACGATGCCCGCTTGCGCGCCCGTCAGCGAAATGGCATCCAACCCAAGCGAGTGCAAGGCCATCGCCGTGAGCGCAATGGTCGTCTGTTCGCCCGTCGCGAGGAGCATGTCCATCTCGCGCTCGCTCGGAAGAGGCATGATTTCCTTAGCGAGCTTGATGAGATTGTCCGTGACCCCGCTCATCGCCGACACCACCCCCACAATCTGGTGTCCAGCCTCGCGGTATTTGGCCACGCGCCTGGCGACATTCTTGATCCGCTCGGGATTGCCGACCGATGTGCCGCCATATTTCTGCACAATCAGCATCCGGCTATGATTGTACAGATGCAGGGCAACTTCAATTTTTAACGCGTCTTGAGCCTGGATAGTCTGCGGAACCTATCTGCTCCGCGACGTGCCGTTGCGACGGCGTGGACGAACTTCCAATCCATTAATCTCGCCAACATCGAGAATGCGGATGTGCCCGTCGGGCGTCAAAATGATTGCGCTTACATTATCATTAGGAAAGGCGACCTGTTCGGGACGCGTAACATCGATTCTCCCGCCCGGCAAATGCACTGCGAACGCGCGGAAAGGTTGGGCGCGAACCGTATCTTTGAAGGCGTTGAGCGTCACAGAGTCAAATTGGCAGCAGGGGGTCCGGAAATCAAGCAATCTGCCCCTGCATTCCGTTGGACTGCGGCAGTCGAATCCTGACATCATAAGCAAGAAAGCCTCTTCCTT
>Ga0066710_100001201_pt1 | contig 18744 bp, 18 predicted proteins | sample GraSoiAngelo_159_FD_79666 | JGI IMG/M metagenome (GOLD analysis project Ga0066710, IMG submission 79666) | Grasslands soil microbial communities from the Angelo Coastal Reserve, California, USA - 14_1009_16_40cm | ecosystem: Environmental > Terrestrial > Soil > Grasslands | place: USA... | reverse complement strand
CACCGCCGGCCAGATTGCCGCCCTCCTCGGCACCAACTCCGACGTGCGCTACGGCAATGACCTGCTCGAGAACGTCAACATTCTGGGAGTGACCTCCAACTATTCCGATATTCGCAACGTGAACGTCGCCGCGGGCCGTTTCCTCACCGAATCCGACCAGGAGCACCGCTCTCCGGTGTGCTTCATCGGCGCGGACCTAGTGAAGAAGTTTTTCTCCAACGTGGATCCCATCGGGAAATCGATTCGCGCCGGGACGCACAGCTATGAAATTGTCGGCGTCGCGGCGGTCATCGGCAGTGCACTGGGGCAATCGCAGGATAATTTCGTCTTTATCCCTCTGGAGACTTTCAGCAAGGAATGGGGCACGCAGAGAGATTCGCTCGTGTTGTTTATTCAGGCGCACAACGCGGAGATGATCGCGGCTTCCGAGGATGAGGCGCGCATGCTGTTGCGTGCGTGGCGCCACATTCCGTGGGACGGGGCGGACAATTTCGGCATCATCGGGTCCGATTCCATCATGGGGCTCTGGCAATCCTTGACCGGCAACCTGTTTATGGTGGCCGTGGGATTGACGGCGGTGTTCCTAGTGGTTGGCGGAATCGTGATCATGAATATCATGCTGGCCAGCGTGACGGAGCGGACGCGCGAAATTGGCTTGCGTCGCTCGCTGGGTGCCAGGAAAAAGCACATCGTCCTGCAATTTGTGACGGAATCGGCGGTGCTCGCGGCGACGGGAGGGCTCATCGGAATTGTTCTCGCCTACGCGGTGGTCGCCGTGGCGCGCGCCTTTACTTCCATTCCCATGCGCACGCCGATGAGCGCCGTGATTCTTTCGCTTGCGGTTTCCACGGGCGTCGGTCTTTTCTTTGGGATTTACCCGGCGATGCGCGCCGCGAGGCTCGATCCAATCGAAGCCCTCCGCGCGGACGGCTAAGGAAAATTGCCTTCCGTTCCAACGGGCTAGCACGAAACGACCATGGCACAACAGCACGGCGAAAATCTCAAGCAGGCGATGGACACGCTCCGCGCGCACAAACTGCGCAGCTTTCTCACCGTTTTCGGCGTCGTCCTCGGCGTCAGCGTTATCATGCTGGTGGCCGCGCTCATCACCGGATTCGATCGGCAGGTTCAGGAAAGCATCAAGCAGTATGGCGCTGATACCGCCTTCATCTCGCGCTTTGACCAGGGGCCGCACGGCGGCCGGCGCCCCAAGGACGAACGCGAACGCAAACCGTTGACCCTCGAAGATGGCCAGGCTATTAAAGAGTTATGTCCGGCGGTCAAGGACGTCACCGTTTTCATCAACTGGTGGGAACAGCCACATTCCGTGCGGACCAAGAATGGCGAAGTTACCGCCATTGATTATCGCGGCGTGCAGCCGAATTTCGGCCAGGTTTACGCCAATGCGGCGACGTTGGCTGGCCGTTTCATCAGCGAAGGCGACGACTTGCACCGCGAAAAAGTTGTGATGCTTGGAGAAAATGCCGCTCCCGTGCTCTTTCCCAATGTTTCGCCGGTCGGCAAAGACGTGATGATCGACGGTTCGACGTTTCGCGTCATCGGCGTCGTGGAAAAGCCCAAAGGGATGTTTGGCCAGGACGATGAAGACCGTCGCGTGCTCATTCCCTACAACACGTTCCGGAAGATTTATCCGGGCGCGTACGAGCACAACATCCGCATGCAGGCTTATCCAAACATGCTCGATCAAGCCGTGGACCAGGCTGCGGAGGTCCTGCGCCGCCGCCGCAACGTTCCCTACAAGGGCAAGAATACTTTTTCCATTCAGACTTCCCAGCAGATCGTGGATGAATTTCACAGCATCCTGGGGATGGTCGCGCTCGCTACGTTCGTCCTGAGCGGAATCGGCTTGCTCATCGGCGGCGTCGGGGTGATGAACATTATGCTGGTCAGCGTGACCGAGCGAACCCGGGAGATCGGCATTCGCAAAGCCATCGGCGCAAAGAGCGGTGACATTACCTGGCAATTCTTGCTGGAGGCCATGGCGCTCACGGGAGTCGGCGGCGTGCTCGCGCTCGTCCTGGTGAATGGCCTCGTGCTGCTCGTGAGAGTTAGCTTGAAATGGCCGGGAAGCGTGCCAGTGTGGGCCGCGCTGACCGGAATCGTCGTCAGCGTTTCCGTAGGATTAGTGTTTGGCGTGTGGCCGGCGATGAAAGCGGCCAAATTAGATCCTGTGGAAGCGCTGCGCTACGAGTAGCTCGTGGTTCTTTCAGAGAGAACCACAACCAAGGATGAAAGTGGCCGTGGGCGGTTGCGCTTGTCTTTTCAGCGAGATAGGGGGCTTCTTTCCTAGGAGTAGCCCGGCGAATTCTCTGCTTATCCAATCCGCACTATTTTCAGGCGGAAATTGCTTTCCGTCCGGTCTCGACCACCACAAAGGCTACTGCGGTTTGGACGGCGCGGATGGAGGACGCGAACGTGCCAGAGGATATAGAGCAGAAGCGAGTTCTTCGCAGGAAGCAAAGCGACCTTTGGGGTTTTTTGCCAGGCACCGCGCGAGGATGAGGTCGAGCGCTTTTGGCACCTCCGGATTGTACAGTGAAGGAGGCGTAGGCTCGGCATTCAGAATTTGGGCGCAGACAGCGTCTCGAGAACTGCCATCGAAGGGTCGTACACGAGTCAACATCTGGTAGAGAACAACTCCGAGAGCAAACTGATCCGAGCGCGGATCTTGAGGTTCCCCCTGGATCTGTTCGGGCGTTTGGTATGCGGGCGTGCCCATCTGCCGGCGGGAGCCGGAAATCTGCGACACAAAGCGCGCGATGCCGAAGTCGCCGAGTTTTACCTTATTCTCTGAGGTGACGAGGATGTTGCTGGGTTTGACGCCGCCGTGAATGATTCCGGCGCGATGGGCAACCGCTAGCGCCCCAGCTAGATCGGCAGCCCAGGCGCAGGCACGCTGGACCGTCGGGGTGAACAGAACGATATGATCCTCAAGCGCGTTGCCGGCGACGTACTCCATCACAAGGAAAGGAGTGCGCTGCTCGTCGATTCCGGCGTCGTACAGCTGGACGATCGAAGGATGGGAGAGCTGACCGATGATCTGCGCTTCGCGAAGGAACTGCTGCTCGAGGCCATCGCCGAAACCGTTCAAAAGGGTCTTACGGGCGACGATGCGGCCAATGACGTTGTCCCGCGCTTTTTCAACGCGACACGTGGCACCGGAACCGAGGTGTCCGAGAATTTCGTAGCGGTCCTTTTGCGGGGTAATCATCAGGCAGAGCGCAAAAGACGAGCCGCGCGGTCGCGCAGACCATTGCCATTGGTTTGCGGCGGCGCTTGCGGAATGACTTTGCGGCGCGCTAGCGGATAGAGATCTTGCGCGAGAGCTTCGGCGGTGGCGTAACGCGCGGACGGATCCTTTGCCAGGCAGCGGGCCACAACTCCATCAAAGCCCGCAGGCAGCGAAGGATTCGCATGAGAGGGCGGCAGCGGAGTCGAAGAGAGAACCCGGCCGCAAATACCCTGAAGGGAATCGGCGTCGAAGGGCCGCTGGCCGGTCACCATTTCGTGGAGAACGACGCCCAAGGAAAAAAGATCGGAGCGCGCGTCTTGGGGTTTACCCACGATTTGCTCGGGGCACCAGTAGGCGGGTGTGCCGACGAGAGGGGTAACGGCTGAATCGCGGCTGGCCAGCCGCGCCATCCCGAAGTCCATCAGCTTCACGCGGCCGTCGTCGGTGATCAGCATGTTCGCGGGCTTGACGTCGCCGTGGATCACACCTTTGCGATGCGCCGCACCGAGCGCCGAAGCCACTTCCGCGGCCCACGCAGAGGCCCTGGAAAAGGGAATGCTGCCCTTTTCCAAAATGCGATCGAGGGGCTGACCTTCCAGAAACTCCATTACCAGATAGGGCGTTTGCGTGGCTTCGTCGATGCCCATATCGTGGAGCGTGATGATCGAAGGATGGGAAAGCTGGCCGACGACGCGGGCTTCCTGAAGGAACCGCTGGCGTGCTGCGCCGCTGGCCAATTCCTTGGGAAAAAGCTTTATGGCCACCAGGCGGCCGATCATTGGATCGTGGGCGCGTGCCACGCGGCCATGGGCGCCGGTGCCGATGATTTCGAGAATTTCGTAGCGTCCGACTTGCAAGAAGTTCGCTCCCTCAGACTCAGTAATACCGCGTCGATAGAATGATGGCCGAAGGGGGTGCTTCGTTAAATGAAGCAAGCGTCCTGCTGAGAAGGGTACGAAAGTACTAGGAAGAGGCTGGCTTGGAAAGCTCTAACCTTCGGATTTTGATGAAGTTATGGGCGAACATGGTCTGCGGAAGAAGGGCTCGACACGCACCGGCGGATCAAGGTTGGCTAGATTGTGTCCGGAGTGGCGCGAGGGCCGGCGAAGAATTCAACCGCGCCGGGAAGTCGCGGACAAAAGATTTCATCGCGGGATGCCAGAAGCCGTTGAAGCCGAAGAAATACATTTCTTTCATGGCTTGATCAGCAGGCCATTTTTCGAAGGTCATGCGATAAGTGGCAATGAAAACGCCGGTGCGATCGTCACCGAAACGGCAATGCACGAAAATCTGTGCCCCGGTTCGCTGTCGAATAAGGAGAGAAATTGGACAACCTGTTCGTCGGTTGGAGGAGACCAGCCACTGACGGGAATGTGGACAAAGCGCATGCCCAGCGATTCGGCGCGCTTGCGCTCCCATTCGATTTTCTCGCGGTCCTCGCCGCGTAGATCGACGATAGTGGTGATGCCCAACATTTTCAGCTCAGAGAGGCCCACTTCTTTGGGCTGTGCCCCGCGATACAGGAGATCCGTGATTTTCCCGGCATTATGAATTCCGGTGATGGGCAGTTTCTGACCGTAGGCGGACTGCCTGAAGGGCGGGGCGGAGGCAGGCGTCGTGGTTTGCGCAAAAAAGGTGAAGAGGAAGAGCGAGAAAGATAGCGAACGATGGGAGAATGCGCTTCATCTCGAAACGGACAATAAGTAGTGTAGCGTGAGAGGCAACCACGCGAAAGTGTTGACACAGAAGTGGTTGAGGAGGAATGGCACCACTACAAATAGACGCAGTACGAAAATGTCACCCACATTTTGCGTTTTTCTCTTGACAGAAAGTTTTCTTCCGTTGATACTGCGATTCCAGATTCGGGGGACGTGGAAGCGCCATACGGACCGAGTCGGAGATTAAAAAAGGTCCGTGTGAGGCCACCAAGCGGCCCGGGTTCAAAGCGAAAAAATCGAGCGCGAAGTACCTGCCCCGCGCCCGTATTTGAGGCGGAGCACCTGCTGTCAGGCTGAGTGCGAACCAGCGGCCTGTGGCAGAGCATTGGCGTTTTGCGCTGGAACCTAAGTGCGACCGTTTTAGCGGTCGGCTTTTTTTTCGCTGCCCGTTTTCAGGATCCGATCGAATCATCAAAGTGGCGTTAGCTTCAGCCCAGACCCTGAAGCGAAGCGCGGCACCTCTGTGGGACGCAGAGGAGTAAAATGAGAGGGTTCTCGCCGCGCGAGTGGGGACCCAAGAGCGCGGAGGGACGGATGGCCACGGTGAAACATGCATTGAACGGGAAATCCCCTGCCACGGATACGGCCGTAGAGAAGACCGCGAGTGGCACGGGGAAAGGTCTAACCTTCCAGCGGTACTTTACCGATGGGAACAAGTCTCCCTTCGACGTGGTCGATTGGGAGAAGCGCACGGCTCTGATCGGAAACGAGAAGGGCGTGACGATCTTCCGTCAGGAAGACGTTGAAGTGCCGAAGAGCTGGTCGCAAACGGCCACAAATATCGTCACCAGCAAATATTTCCACGGAAAGCCCGGGACGGCGCAGCGCGAAGGATCGGTACGGCAACTGATCGGCCGCGTGGTGAATACCATTGTGCGATGGGGCGAAGAGTGCGGCTATTTTGCAGACGCGGAGTCGCGCGAGGCCTTCCGCGATGAGCTGACGCACCTGCTGGTGGAGCAGAAGATGGCCTTCAATTCGCCGGTGTGGTTCAACGTGGGCGTGCAACCGAAGCCGCAGTGCTCGGCGTGCTTCATCAACTCGGTCAGCGACAGCATGGAATCGATCATGGGGCTGACGCGCACCGAAGGAATGCTGTTCAAGTGGGGCTCGGGCACGGGAACGAATTTCTCGACGCTGCGCGGAAGCAGGGAAACGCTGAGCGGCGGCGGTATCGCCTCCGGGCCGGTGAGCTTCATGAAGGGCTTTGATGCTTTTGCGGGGGTGATCAAGAGCGGCGGAAAAACGCGGCGCGCGGCGAAGATGGTGATCCTCAATATCGATCACCCGGATATCGTCGAGTTCATCGAATGCAAGACGAAGGAAGAGCGCAAGGCGCATGTACTCATCGAGCAGGGCTATGACAGCTCGATCGACGGCGACGCTTACAGCTCGATTTTCTTCCAGAATGCGAACCACTCGGTGCGCGTGACGGACGACTTCATGCGCGCGGTGGTCGAGGACAAGGATTGGTGGACGAAGAACGTCATTGACGGGCAGCCGAATGAAAAGCTGCGGGCGCGCGATCTGATGATGAAAATTGCGAATTCGACCTGGCACTGCGGCGATCCCGGGATGCAGTACGACACGACAGTCAACCGGTGGCACACTTCGAAGAACACCGCACGAATCAACGCGAGCAATCCTTGCTCGGAATATATGTTCCTGGATGACACGGCTTGCAACTTGGCTTCGTTGAACCTGATGAAATTTGTCAACGCCAGCGGGCAGTTCGACGTTGCGGCGTTCAAGCATGCGGTGGACGTCACAATTACGGCGCAGGAAATCCTGGTGGACAACGCCAGTTACCCGACACCGAAGATCGAGGAGAATTCGCATAACTTCCGGCCACTCGGATTGGGCTACGCCAACCTCGGCGCGCTGCTGATGTCCATGGCGCTGCCTTACGACTCACCGGAAGGTCGAGATATGTCCGGCGCGATCACCGCGCTGATGTGCGGTGAAGCGTACGCGCAATCCTCGAGAATTGCTGAAAAAATGGGGCCGTTCCCGGGCTACGAAGTGAACCGCGAGCCCATGCTGGACGTGATCCGCATGCACCGCGAGGCCATGCGCGGGCTCAAGCCAGAGCATGTGCAGACGGAATTGTTCATGGCCGCGCAGGAATCGTGGGACACGGCGCTGGCGTACGGCGAAAAGTATGGCTACAAGAATTCGCAGGTTACCGTGCTGGCACCTACCGGCACCATCGGATTCATGATGGATTGCGACACCACGGGCATCGAGCCGGACCTGGCGCTGGTGAAGTACAAGAAACTTGTGGGCGGCGGGTTGATCAAGATCGTGAACAACACCGTGCCGCAGGCGTTGATGAAGCTGGGTTACACGCCGGAGCAGACCAGCGAGATCGTTTCCTACATCGACCAGAACGGCAAGATCGAAGGCGCACCGCACCTCAAGATGGAAGATTTGCCGGTGTTTGATTGCTCGCTGGCGCCGCAGGGCGGCGGGCGTTCGATCACCTGGACCGGGCACGTGAAGATGATGGCGGCGGCGCAGCCGTTCCTCTCCGGCGCGATTTCGAAGACCATCAACATGCCCGAGGAATCGACCGTCGAAGACATCATGAACGCGTATATTGAGTCATGGAAGGTGGGGCTGAAGGCCGTGGCCATCTACCGCGACAATTCAAAGCGTTCGCAGCCGCTCAATGCCGGCGGGAAGAAAGAAGAAAAGCAGACAGAGACCGTGGTCGCCGCGGAACCGATGCAACGTGAACTGTTCGCGCGGCAACAGCGCGAGAAGATGCCCGTGGAACGCGCGTCGGTGACGCACAAATTTAGCGTGGGCGGGCATGAAGGCTATATCACCGTCGGCATGTATGACGACGGGCGGCCCGGCGAGATCTTCATCAAGATGTCCAAGGAAGGCTCGACGCTTTCCGGCGTGATGGACGGACTGGCGCTGACGATTTCACTGGGCTTGCAGTACGGCGTGCCGCTGAAAGTGTTCGTCGACAAGTTGCTGAACACGCGGTTCGAGCCATCCGGCATCACCGCGAACGCGAACATCCGATTTGTTTCGTCAGTGCTGGACTACATCGCGCGGTGGCTGGGCGGGCGATTCATCTCCGCGGATTATTTGAAATTGAATGGCCTTGCCCCGGCGGAGCATGCCGCCGTTTTAGCTCCGGCGGCAACCCTTCCGCCGATGAACAAGGCTGCGCTGGATGCTATGCAGATGGCGTTGTCCGCGCCAAAGCTGAGCAATGCCCACGAGGGCGCGCCTGCGTGCAGCGAATGCGGCATGCTGATGGTGCCGAACGGCGCGTGCTACAAATGCGAAAACTGCGGCAGCACGAGCGGATGCAGCTGAGAAAGAAAGGAGAGATGAGAGTACAAACGCGATGAGCGCCCTCCCCTCCGGCTCAGGAGTAGCAGCACGGCTCGCCCCGGCAAAACCCAAGACCCGCGGGTTCCTGCACATCGTGAGGCACGGTGCGGGACCCAACGCTATTTACGTCGTGACCTATCACCGGCTGGACCACGACGGCTCCTCGGCTCCACTCGCTACAAGCGCGCACCCCAAACCGGCGCTGGCGGAAGGCGCGCAGGCGCTGATTGAATTGCTGGAACGAATTGGCGTTGATTTCCATCTAGCGGAAGTGCGCGGTGCGCTGGAAGATATTCTTCGGCTCGGCTCAGCCAACATCCCCGATCTGTGGCTCAGCGACGAGGAGATGCTTGAAAAAGGCCTCGTCGAGTCGTGACTGACAACTCGCTCGTGACCGATGACTGGCCACGAGCGAGTTGCGCGTAATTCCTAGTTAGGAAAAGCCGTACCATTGACCCTGCTGCAGGGGGTAGGCACCCCACGCCCGGGCGTTTTTGTCAAAGAGTGCGCAATCCCATGAATTTGCATGGTGGAAACCCTGGCGGACTTGGATGTGGAGCTCGCCCAGCTGTACAAGACGTATTTGGCCGGGCTGAATGCGGAGTCGCGGAGAGCAGCCGTCGAGGAGCAGCGGAGCTGGCTGAAGAAGAGAAATTGCCTCAGCGAGGCCTACAATACTTGAATTGCCGAGTTGAAGAAGAAGGTCGACGAACAGAAGAAGCCGACTCCCTCACGATAAAACAGACTGCAGGTAATGATCGTTTCGGCCAGAGTGCCCGTTAGTTAGCGAGGCCGCGGACGCAGCGGCGGGCGCGCGGTGAGGGAGCGGGGGCGCATGCGGAAGCGCGGGCCGAGCGGCGGGGGGACATTGCGGAGGGAGTCGCCGCAACAGGGGCAGCGGCCGTCGCTGCCGAGGGTAGTGGTGATATCGGCGCGGAGCCAGTGACCGCGGGCTTCGCATTGCGGATTGATGCACTGCACCGTGAAGCCGGGCAAGTATTGCATTTTCTCTCCCTCAGAGGCCGCCAAGCTCAGGCCGGTTCAGATGCGACCGCCTCGCGGCGGCAACTGGAAAAAGTTCTGAGCTCCCCGTCTCGGCCAAGACTCTTTATGGAAAAAGCGCCAGGAAAGCCCTTTGCATAAAGATGCTCAGGGCCAGCAAACGTGATGGCGGCGATTGTGCCGTGAGCGACCTGTGGTGTCAAGAGAAAAGGCTACAAGATATTGTGGTAAGGTTGCGGGGTGGTGACTCCTGGCTGATGACTTGCGGAAGATATAGGCCCGGTCGAAACAGCCAGGCGGGTAAGGAAATCAAGAGGACACTTCTTGCGTATCAAGGATTGAGGGTCGTGCGGCTCGAAGTTTACGCGGATGAGCCGCAAGACGGAGGGGAAAATGCCAACTACAACAAGGTTTGATCTGGGTGGCGAAGGATTGCCGAGGATGAGCTTGGGTGGCGCGGGAAAAAGAATATTGCAGCTCGCCATTCTGGTGTTGGCGATCATCCTGCTGATGGCCAGCACGACTTCGATTCCGACAGGAAATGTGGGCGTGTTGACGCTGTTCGGGCGGGTAACGGGTGAAACGCTTCCGGAGGGAATTCACCTGGTTAATCCGTTGAAGTCTGTGCAAAAACTCTCCATTCAGACACAATCCGTGAAGGAAAGCGCCAACGTGCCTTCAAACGAAGGACTGATCCTGGCGCTGGACACCTCATTGCTCTTCCGGTTGGACAAGGACAAAGCAGCGTTCGTTTACCAGACGGTGGGTGAGAATTACGCGGAGAAAATCGTGGAGCCGACGCTGCGGGCGGCGATACGCGCGTCGACGTCGGCGCATTCGGCGAATGCCTTATACACAAACGCGCGCGAGCTGGTGCAACAACAGATTCAGGACGAACTGACAGCGCAACTCGCACCGCGCGGCGTGATCGTGGAAAACGTGCTGCTACGCGATGTGCAATTACCGGCGATGCTGAAAGGCTCGATCGAAGCGAAGCAGCAGGCGGAACAGGATGCGCTGCGGATGAGCTTCATTCTGCAGAAGGAAAAGCAGGAGGCCGAGCGCAAGCGGATCGAAGCGCAGGGCATTGCGGACTTTCAGAGAATCGTGGCGACGGGCATCAGCGCGCAACTGCTCGAATGGAAGGGCATCGAGGCTACGGAGAAACTGGCGGCCAGCTCGAACGCCAAGGTCGTGATTATCGGGAATCCCAAGAACGGACTGCCGTTGGTGCTGGAGCCGAAGTGACGGTGCGTGGTGATGGGTGATTGGAGCATGGTTGCCATCAAACTGAGTACTCTGGCAACGGCTTGAGAAGGGAGACGGCATGTTCCGAAGAGCGATTCTCTCCCTTCTTTTATTTGCCTCCATCTCGATCGATGGGCGCGGTACGCGCCCGGCGAACGACACGCTCCGGCAGGCTCTGGTGGCCAAGCATCTGCCCGTGGAGGGAGCGAAACTCCCAAACCTGGACAAGAACATCACGAGCGGAGCGGAGCTCGACGACACAAACCAGTTTGTCATCGCCTACTACCTGGATGATGGGTCGGGTCTGCTGAATCCGCCGATTTTCTTGGATCGCTACGACCGGAAACGGGAGGCGTGGAGCAGTGTGGCACTCACCGAGCCGAAGATAAGATGGTCGGACGTCGATATTGACTGCGTCGGGTCCATTCTGAGCATCACCGCCGGGGGAAGCAGGCTGTTTCTGGACACGCACCTCAATCCTTCTGCAGGGTGTTTGCTGGTGCTGACGCCGGATTTGAAATTGGAGGCGGGCCTCTACGGATGGCTGTTAGGCCGGCTCGGTGAAGATAGGCTAGTGTACCACCGAAGCCAAGTGCATTTTGCTCCGGTGCATCCGGCGGAGCTTGCGTTTTTTGACCTGCGAACTAAACGCCAGGTTACCCTCTTTCCCCCGAAGCCGGAGCCCCCCATTTGGAAGGCGCGGACGCTGCAATTGCGCGAATTTTATAGAGGGAATGAAGAGTGGTGTAACAAGAACAATGATCCCTGCCAGCCGGAGTATTTCGACAGCGCTCTACAGGGACCAGTGGTCACCAACGAGACCGAGGCGGCATTGGCCTTCCTGATCTCCTACAAACAAATCCAGCTTGTTCAAGGAGATGTGCAGAAACCATCCGGGCCCAAAGATGCTCTGTATGTCTATCGCCGGGTCGACGACGAAGCCAAGATGGAATACCGAGAGATGCTATTGGATGATGCCAAGGCTCGATTCGGCGACGTGGCTCTCCAGAATTTGCTGCAACCGGAAATCCTCCAGAAAATCTTTAGTGAGGCGCCTGCGAAGAACCCCTAGCTAGAGTTCAGCGGATCAGTGGGTGGAGCTCGCGGGAGAACTACGAAGATTTTCGTTGACAATACGAAACTCTTCGTAATAATCTCTGCCTATGAATCAAGAACCCCTCCAAAAGCCCACGGTTTCCGAACTCGAAATTCTTCGCGTCCTCTGGGCGCGCGGGCCTTCCACGGTCCGGGAGGTCCACGAGGAGCTGCGCGAAAAGAAGGCACTCGGCTATACCACGGTCCTCAAACTTCTGCAGATTATGACCGCCAAGGGCACCGTCCGCAGAAACGAAGAGCAACGGGCCCACGTTTATGAGGCATGCCAGCCGGCGACGGAGACAAAGCGGCAACTCGTCGGCGACGTCCTGCAGCGAGTGTTCGAGGGCTCGGCAAGCGAACTGATGATCCACGCACTGGAGGGCCGGCGGACGTCCAAGAAAGAGCTGGATGAGCTGCGCCGTCTTCTGGACGAGTACGAGGGGAGAAGCCGATGACCAACTTCGTGAATTGGATTTCGCCGGACGTTCTGCGGACGCTCGGCTGGACGTTGTTGCATTTCCTATGGCAGGGCGCGGGGCTGGCGGCTCTGTTTGCCTTGGGGGCAGCGGTTTGCCGAAGTGCGCCTGCGCGTTACGCACTGGCGGTGAGCACGCTCGTTTTGATGATGGTATCGCCGGTCGTCACCTTCACCTGGTTGCAACGTCAAACGAATCCGGCCGTGCGAACTGGGGCTGAAGGAGCTTCGACGTGGGCGGGAACGTCCACCCGAAACGCAACCGCGCTGTCAGGCTCCCGCGCCCCGGCCGCCGAATCTCGAACCGTGCCGCCGATCGCCATGTTGTGGTTGGTGGAAGGGTGGTTCCTGGGTGTGCTTTTGTTGAGCCTGAGAACCGCGGGCGGATTGTTTCTGATCGAAAGGACGCGTCGCAAAGAGATTAAGCCTGTGGGAGCGGAGCTGTACGCAAGATGTCTGGCACTGCAGCGGAGAATGGCTCTCGACCGTGTCATCCGATATTGCGAGTGCCATCGGCTGGACGCTCCAGCGGTGCTGGGATGGTTCCGTCCCGTGGTGCTGCTGCCGGTGCGGGCGCTGACCGGCTTGACCGAAGAGCAAATCGAAGCGGTCGTCGCGCACGAGCTGGCGCACATCCGCCGATTGGATTGCTTCGTGAATCTTTTCCAGATTGCCACGGAAACGCTACTGTTCTACCACCCGGCGGTCTGGTGGGTGAGCCAGCAGATTCGCGCGGAACGGGAGCACTGCTGCGACGACGAAGCGATTGTAATTTGCGGCGGCGCCGTGAATTACGCACGGGCGCTTACGCTGATGGAAGAATGGCGGACGGCTCCCGCATTGATGATGGCGGCCAATCGCAGCCCGCTTGGGGAGCGCGTGGTGCGGCTGCTCGGGTGGGATGGATCTGCCGGCAGAATTCGGGTGGCGGGACTGGCAGCGAGTTTCGTCTGTCTCGTGGCAGCACTGCTGGCCGGCAACGCCTTCCTGGGGGTCGCGCAGGCGACGCTGGGAGGCGGCGCGTCTCCCAAACAGGAGCAAGGAAGCAGCAGCGTAATAGTTGTCAGGCCGGAGCCTGCTTCGGCGAAGGAGCGCACCGCGCAAGCCGCAAAACCCTCGGGAACTGCCGCGGCGAAGGCCCAGACGAACAAAGACAAGGATCAGCAGACGGCGAGCGACGACAGCAACAAGAAGCAATCCTATCTGGACGCGATGGAGGCGGCGGGCTTCAAGAACCTGACCGTGGACGAATTGATCTCCATGAAGATTCAGGGTGTCACACCGGGATATGTGAAAGAGATGCGCGAACTGGGGCTGCAACCCACGCCGGACGAACTCGTTGGCATGCGCGTGCAGGGCATCACGCCGGAATACATTCGCGAGATGCGGAAATTCGATTCCCACCTGAACATTGATGAACTGATCGGGATGAAAGTACAGGGAGTTACGCCCGAATATATCCGCGAATTCCACGACTTGGGATTCGAACCGAGCGCCGATGACCTCATCGGGTTGAAGGTGCAGGGCGTGACGCCGAGTTATGTAAAAGAGATGCGGGCCACGGGACTTAAACCAAGTACCGACGAGCTGATTGGCATGAAGGTGCAGGGAATCACACCGGAGTACGTGAAGTCCATGCAAGCGGCAGGCTTCAAGGACCTGGATTGCGATGAGCTGATCAGCGCGAAAGTGCAGGGGATAACGCCGGAGTTCATCGAGAAAGCGCGGAAGCACGGGTTTCAGAGTCTGACTCTGGACAAGCTGATGGCCCTCAAGCACGCAGACATTTTGTGAGTTTCGCGGGAGATAAGGAGAGGGGTGAGGTCCTATGAATCTGAAACGAACCATCGGTCTTATCCTGGTAATCGCCGGCGTTATCCTGGCGGTGGCGAAGGCTCTCGGCGGCGAGACGCAGAGCGGCGACTGGACTATCCGGCGCTCTGATGTTCCGGGGAAGGTGGAGTTTTCCTTAATGGATTCCCGCGTCGGGCATCACTTTCACCACAGCTCAGAATGGCCGGCGAGCGATTTTTCGGGATTGGATTTTTCCAAGTCCGGGCGGCAAGAAGTTCACTTTACGATCGCGCGGGACGCAGGAAAATTCGAATGCGAGGGGTTTTTGCATGACGGCGAGGGCGCGGGGCTGTTTCACTTCGTAGCTGACCCGAAGTATTCGCAGGAGATGAAGTCGCTCGGATTCGAAAGGATCGACGAAGACAAACAATGGGCGATGGCCATCCACGATGTCAGCCTGAAATTTGTGCGGGACGTCAAAGCCGAAAACCTGCAGGGGCTGGACACAGACAAGCTCATCGCTTTCAAGATTCATGGTGTAACGCCCGAGTTCATCGCAGGTATTCGTTCGGTAGGTGTGAACGTTTCAGACAGCGACAAACTCATTGCTTTCCGCATTCATGGCGTGTCTCCGGAGTTCATTTCGGGGATTCGCTCGGCGGGGCTGAATGTCCTGGACAGTGACAAACTTATCGCCTTCCGCATTCATGGTGTGACACCAGAAATGGTTGGCAGCCTCAAACAGGCCGGTTACAACCCTGACTCAGACAAGCTCATCGCCATGAGAATTCATGGGGCGACGCCGGAGTGGGTGGAGCAATTGAAGAAGCAGGGTTACGAGCATCTGGATCTCGACAAGTTGATTGCTTTCCGCATTCATGGAGTGTCACCGGATTTTATCGGCCGGCTTCAGAAGCTGGGATACTCTCATCCGGAGCCGGATCAACTGATCGCCATGCGCATTCATGGAGTGACGCCCGACTTCATTACCGGCCTGCAATCGCGTGGAATGAAAAACCTGAGCATCGACCAGCTCGTCAGCTTGCGGATTCATGGGATTGATTAGCCCGCATTTCTCACGAGAAACTGCCTAATCGAGTACTCCAATCGATGGAAACTAAGGCTTCGGAGGCGTGCTCGTGGAGCCGCTCTGCGCCGGCTGCAATTCTGCTAGGCGGGCCTTCCAGCGTTCGAGTTCCTGCCGTTTGTCGATGACCTGCTGCTTTAGGGCGTCGAGCTTCGCTTTGCCTGCCGTATCGTGGACGTAATCGGTATTTGAATAGTACTTGTCCTGTTCCAGCGATTGTTCGCGCTGAAGCAGATCGAGATCGCCCTGGATCTGTTTGATTTGGGCTTTCAATTCGGTCACTTCCTTTGAATCTTTGGCGTCTGGCGCCGGAGAGGAGCTGGCGGTGGATGCACTGGCGGTTGACGATGCAGGTTGGGCAGGCGTGCCGGACGTTGTCGTAGCATCGGGCGAAGCCGGAGTTGCGGAATTCGACTGCGCAGCAGGCTTCACATCGTCTTCCGTAATGACTTTCGCAGGTTTCGCCTGGGCTTTCTTTTGTTCGCGAGCGCGGCGGGCGGCTTCCGCAACGGACTGAGTATCCTGCGATTGAGCAAAAGCAGCGGCGGAAAGCAGCGCTGCCGTCAGGACCACCGGCAGGGCAAGGCGCAATGGGATACGGCGCAACATAGTGCTACTCCTAATGAAAATCTGAGCTGGGTCAAATTTCAAGATACGCCCACCAGAGTGGAATGACAATCCGAACTATCGAAGCAGTGCCAATGAGCCAACGGAGCAAGTTAGAACAAACGTGCCTCCAGAGAGGAATCACGAAGCGAGATTTTATGAGACCAGAAATCGGTTAGCTGCCCGCCGCGGCGAGCTGTGCTGCCGAAACATCGCGGAAAGAAAAGTGCGTCTGCAAGTTCTTCACCGGCTGGCCATTGGTCTCCGCGTAGGGATAGATAAAATAATTCAGGGGATCGCTCTTCTGGTCGGGAGACAGGCGGATGTCGCGGCCATAGGTGTAGAAAACGCGGTTAGGGTCGTGCGAGCCGAAGAAGAAGTCGCGCTTGGCGGGATTTTTCCAGGCCTACGAGGCATCCACCGAGACCCAGCCGACTCCGATGAGATAGAATTTGGCCCAACAATGGTAGCCCGGGATCTCGCCTTCGGCCTTGCCCTCGGGCAACGGGAAACCGATTTCGAATCGAGCGGGAATACCGGACGAGCGCATCATGCCGATGAGGAGGGAATGGAAATCGGTACAGTTACCACGCTTTGAAGTGCACGGCCAGACGGCGTCCCCGCGGCCCCAGCCTTCGCCGGTTTTGTCGTAACGCATGGTGGCGAGCACGTAGTCGTAGATGTGACGGGCTTTTTGGATTGCGTGGTATCGCCAGCGGTGTGTTCTTTGGCAAGCTCGGCGATCGTGCCGTTCAGCGGAACGAGTTTGTCGGGCTTGAGGTACCGCTCGAGGTTTGGATCGCGTGACGTCGAGGCGGAGATATTCCGGAGTACAGCCGCGTCCAGGGCGACCTTATGCTCGCGGCGGACGGCCGCGAATCGCGATTATACTGAATTGAGAGATAAAACAAAGGGGATACCGGGGGCGGAAGAATTGCTGAATTTTAGGATCATCTTGCTGCTAGTTCTGGCAACGAGCATGGGGGCGAGCAAAGTCTGCTCTCAGGCGCCGGTGACCAAAACACACACACCATCGCTCATGGTCGTCCCTCGCGCTGGCGAGGATCAGACGAAGGAACGAATTCAGGTTCACCGCTTCTGGGACAAGAAGAACGACCGGTTGTTTGCGGGTGTCGGAGCGGCGCGAACGTTTGATTATTTTTCGACGTTGAACTTGCGGCGGCGCGGAGGCCAGGAGATCCTGGTCACCAACGACCTCGTGGACAATCACGCTGCTTTCGCAGTGCTCGAGGCGGCGGGAACCGGCGTTTCGATTGGGGCGTCGTATTTATTCCATCGCTACGGCCATCACAAACTGGAACGCTGGACTTCGATCGTGCATTTCGGATTGGCGACGACGGGTGCGGTGCGCAACTACTGCCTGAATACGGCGTCTCCAAAAACCACTCCGTAGCCGTGCGCACCGACAACAAGGCGGAAACGCTACCTCGTTCTCTCCGTCTAAATCAACGGGATGAAATCTTGCGGTCCGAATAGCGGCGCAGCACACTCGCGGTCCGTGCGGGCCCTGGTCGGAACCGCACGGAAACTGCTGTTGGGAAAAAAGCGAGGTAGTCCTTTGGGGCAGTGGGTCCCGCTACACCGTTTGGCGCTGATTCTTTGTGCATGTCTATGTTTCGCAGTGGCCGCGCGCGGTTCCGCGAACCCAGGGCCTTCCGCGAATCCGCAAACACGGGCCGCGCAAGCCTCGCCGCAGCAGACCCGCTCCCCGCAGCCTGCGCCTTCGGAATCGAAGACTCCTGAACAGACAAAAACCGAACAATACACGCTTTCGCATGAGCGCCAGGCGAAAGCGGTAGCGTACTCGCGGGCGGGCTATGCTCTTTACTTCGCCTCTTATTTTCTTGGCGGACTTTTCCTCTTTTTGATCCTTCGGCTAGGCTGGGCGGCAAAGTTTCGAGACATCGCCGAAAATGTCACCGACAAAAAGTGGGTTCAGGGACTGGTTTTCGTGCCGCTGCTTTTCCTGACGATCGCGGCTCTGCACCTGCCCCTGCGCATATATTGGCATGCGCTCTCCTTGCACTATGGACAATCCGTCCAAGCCTGGGGCTCGTGGTTCTGGGATTGGACTAAGAGCGAACTTCTCAGTATGGCGTTTGGAATCGTGGTGGTCCGGATCCTGCTTGCCGTGATGCGGCGCAGCCCGCGGCGCTGGTGGCTGTATTTCTGGTTTCCTGCGGTCTTGATTCTGCTTGGATTGATTGTGACCACGCCCCTGGTGATCGATCCGCTGTTCAACAAATTCGAGCCGCTGAGCAAAGATCATCCGGATCTCGTTGCTTCCATCGAAAAACTAACGAAGCATGCCGGTGTTCCCATTCCGCCGGACCGCATGTTCCTGATGGTAGCAAGCCAGAAAACGAACGCCATCAATGCCTACGTGACGGGGCTGGGAACGTCGAAGCGTATTGTGATCTGGGATACCACGATTCAGAAAACTTCGAACGATGAATCCCTCTTCATCGTTGGACATGAGCTGGGACACTATGTGCTCGGACACGTTCGTCAGGGTTTTCTGGTCGGAGCTGCTGGACTGTTAGTGGCGCTCTATTTCTTCTTTCGAGGCTTGCACTGGGCGCTCGATCGCTGGGACAAGGTCTGGAAGCTCAACGGGCAGGAAGACTGGGCTTCGCTCGCAGTGTTGCGATTGCTCCTGCAGGTGCTGTTGTTTGTTTCTTCGCCGGTTATCAGCGGCTATAGCCGGATGCAGGAACATGCCGCGGACATTTACGGATTGGAAGTAATCCATGGGTTGGTTCCGAATTCGGAGGAAGTCGCCGCGCACGCGTTTCAGGTTCTCGGTGAGCTGGATCTTTCGGACCCCAATCCGCCACCGTTTATCACCTTCTGGCTCTATTCGCATCCGCCGCTGGCGGACCGCTTGGTGTTCGCGCATGCCTACGATCCATGGTCAAAAGGGAAATCGCCGAAGTATGTGAAGTAGCCGTGGATGAAGCGGATCTAGCTAGCCAGTCGCTAGGGTGCGTTGCGCGCCGATGCGTGCTTGCGGGCAAAAGCAGCAACTTTGTTGCGATTGCCGCATGCCGCCATCGAACACCAGCGGCGGCGGCGAGTGCGCGAATTG
>Ga0066710_100001200_pt1 | contig 18749 bp, 20 predicted proteins | sample GraSoiAngelo_159_FD_79666 | JGI IMG/M metagenome (GOLD analysis project Ga0066710, IMG submission 79666) | Grasslands soil microbial communities from the Angelo Coastal Reserve, California, USA - 14_1009_16_40cm | ecosystem: Environmental > Terrestrial > Soil > Grasslands | place: USA... | reverse complement strand
CTCGTCGAACAGCGTCGCGCCGACAAGCGGCGGAAGCGCTGAATGAGCATCCTCGTCGATCGGACGACGCGGGTGGTGGTGCAGGGCATCACGGGGCGTGAAGGCGCCTTCCACGCCGCGCGGTGCAAGGAGTACGGCACGCTCGTCGTCGGCGGAGTGACGCCCGGCAAGGGCGGCACGACGCACGAGGGCTTTCCGGTCTGGAACACCGTGGCCGAGGCGGTGGCGAGCGAGGGGGCGACGTGCGCGTTGATCTTCGTCCCGCCGCCGGCGGCGGCCGACGCGATCATGGAGTCGGCCACGGCGGAGATCCCTTTGATCATCTGCATCACGGAAGGGATCCCCGTCACCGACATGGTGCGGGCGAAGCACTTCCTGGCCGGGAGAACGAGCCGTCTGATCGGGCCGAACTGTCCCGGCGTCATCACGCCGGACCAGGCCAAGATCGGGATCATGCCCGGCCACATCCACAAGGCGGGACCGGTGGGCGTCGTCTCGCGCAGCGGCACCCTGACCTACGAGGTCGTCGGCCAGCTCACCGGGCGCGGAATCGGGCAGTCGACGTGCGTCGGGATCGGCGGTGACCCGGTCACCGGCACGAGCTTCGTCGACGTGCTCCGGCTGTTCAACGACGATCCCGAGACGGGCGCGATCATGATGATCGGCGAGATCGGCGGCACCGCCGAGGAAGAGGCCGCCGCGTTCGTGAAGGCCCGGGTGAAGAAGCCAGTCGTCGCGTTCATCTGCGGCCAGACGGCGCCGCCCGGGCGCCGGATGGGCCACGCGGGCGCGATCATCGCGGGCGGCAAGGGGACCGCAGCCGAGAAGATGAAAGCACTCGAGGATGCGGGGGCGACCCTGGTCAGGAGCCCCGCCGATATGGGAGCCACGATGGCGAAGGTGATCGGACGATGAGCGTGCAGCGCACCCTCGCCATCGTCAAGCCCGACGCGGTGGCCAAGCGCGTCGTCGGCCGGATCCTGACGCGGATCGAGGAGGAGAGCTTCACGATCCTCGCCGCCAAGCTGGTCCACATGTCGCTCGCCGAGGCGCGCGGCTTCTACTACGTCCATCGGGAGCGGCCGTTCTATGAGAGCCTCTGCTCCTTCATGACCGAAGGGCCGTGCCTGCTCATGGTGCTCGAGGGCGAGAACGTGATCCAGCGCTGGCGCGATCTCATGGGGGCCACCGACCCCGCCAAGGCGGCCGCCGGCACGATCCGAAAAGAGTTCGCGTCCTCCATCGAGGCCAACGCGGTGCACGGCTCCGACTCGCTCGAGTCCGCGGCGATCGAGATCCCGTACTTCTTCTCGAGCCTCGAGCTCTACCCGCGGTAGCCCGATGCATTCGACCGCGGAGGGATGAGCATGGCCTACGAGACGCTCAAATACGAGCTCGCGGACGGAATCGCCACCGTCACGATCAACCGCCCCGAGAAGAACAACGCGATCTCGATGGAGATGCGCGCCGACTTCCGAGCCCTGGCCGACGACCTCTACGCGGACGAGGCCGTCCGCGTCGCCGTCTTCACCGGGACCGGCAAGACCTTCTGCGTCGGCGCCGACGTCTCGACGTTCGAGACGGACTGGAACACGCCGGTGTTCCGCGCCAACACGCGGCTCCTCACCAGCTTCTTCAACGACCTCGAGGCGCTCGAGAAGCCGCTGATCGCGGCGATCAACGGCACGTGCGTGGGCGGCGGCCTCGAGCTGGCACTGGCGTGCGATCTGCGGATCGCCGCGCGCTCGGCGCGGTTCGGTCTGCCCGAAAACAACCTCGGGCTGATCCCCGGGATCGGCGGCTGCTCGCGCCTGGTCAAGCTCGTCGGGTTCGGGCGCGCCAAGGAGCTCGTGCTGACGGGCGAGATCATCACCGCCGACGAGGCGCACCGCTTGGGATTGCTGAGCCGGGTCGTGGACGACACCGCGCTCGCGAGCGAGGCGCGGGCGCTCGCGTCGCGGCTCGCCGCCAAGGCGCCGCAGGCGCTCGGCCTGGCCAAGCGCGTGATCCACAGCTGCGTCAGCGCCGACCTCCACACCGCGCGGACGCTCGAGAGCTTCGGCCAGTCGATCCTCATCAAGACCGCCGATCACCGCGAGGGTGTGAAGGCGTTCCGCGAGAAGCGCCGCCCGCGCTTCGAGGGGCGCTGAGGACGACCCGGTGAGGATCGCGAAGGTCCTCGTCGCCAACCGGGGTGAGATTGCGGTGCGCGTGATCCGCGCCTGCCGCGAGCAGGGTATCGCGTCGGTCGCCGTGTTCTCCGAGGCCGATCGCGAGGCGCTGCACGTCCTGATGGCCGACGAGGCGTATCCGATCGGCCCTCCGGCGCCGAACCAGAGCTACCTCGCGATCGACAAACTGGTGCGCGTCGCCAAGGCCGCCGGCGCCGACGCCGTCCATCCCGGCTACGGATTTCTGGCCGAGAACGCCGTGTTCGCCGAGGCCTGCGCCGCCGCCGGGCTCGTCTTCGTCGGACCGCCGCCGGAAGCGATCCGCGCGCTCGGCGACAAGACGGCGGCGCGCCGGATCGCGCGCGAGCTCGGAGTGCCGACGGTGCCGGGAACGTTCGAGCCGGTGGCGGGCGAGGCCGCCGTGCTCGCCGCCGCTCGCCAGATCGGCTATCCGCTGATGATCAAGGCCAGCATGGGCGGCGGCGGGAAGGGCATGCGCGCCGTCCACGCCGAGGGTGAGCTCATCGCGGCGCTGGGGCTGGCGCAGAGCGAGGCGGCGTGGGCGTTCGGCGACGGCGCCGTATACCTCGAGCGCCTCTTGCTGGAGCCGCGTCACATCGAGGTCCAGGTGGTCGCCGACACGCACGGGCACGTCGTCCATCTGGGCGAGCGCGAGTGCTCCATCCAGCGGCGTCACCAGAAGGTCCTCGAGGAGGCGCCCTCGCCATTCGTCGATCCGGCGATGCGCGCCCGGCTCGGCGAGGCGGCGTGCCGGATCGCGAAGGCCGCCGGCTACGTCAATGCGGGCACGGTCGAGTTCCTGGTTGACGCCGACCGGAGCTTCTACTTTCTCGAGATGAATACGCGACTTCAAGTCGAGCATCCGGTGACCGAGATGGTCACGGGAATCGATCTGGTCCGCGAGCAGCTGCGGATCGCCGCCGGCGAGCCGCTCGGGTTCGCGCAGGCGGACGTGACCGTGCGCGGGGCCGCGATCGAGTGCCGCATCAACGCCGAGGACCCCTTCGGCGGCTGGATGCCGTCGCCGGGCACGATCACCGGCCTGCGGGCGGCGACCGGGCCGTGGGTCCGCGACGACTCCGGCGCCTACGAGGGCTACACGGTGCCGCGCTTCTACGACACCCTGCTGGCCAAGCTCATCGTGTGGGGCGCGGATCGCCCGGCCGCGATCCAGCGCATGGCGCGCGCGCTCTCCGAGTACAAGGTGGTCGGGATCCTCACGACGATCCCGGTCCTCGCCCAAATCGTCGGCCACGAGGATTTCCGCGCGGGGCGGCTCTCGACGGGCTTCCTCGATCGGGTGTTGCCGACGTTCGCGGCGGAGCGGTCCCGCTCCCGGTCGGTCGCCGTCATCGCCGCGGTGCTCGCCGAGTACGAGCGCCTCGGCCACCGCACGATCGTCGAGGCGCCGCCGCCGTCGGGCGACTCCTGGCGGACCGGCCGACACCCGGGGTGGCGGTCGTGAAGTTCGCCGTGACCTTCGGCGACACGACCGAGATGGTCGATGTGAGCGGCGAGGCCGGGCGGTACCGGCTGACCATCGGCTCGGAGGTCTGGGAGGTCGACTCGCGTCCGACCGCGCAGGGTATCTACTCGCTGCTCATCGGCGGGGTATCGTACGTGGCCGACGTCTTCGACGAGGACGGCGCCTGCGTCGTCGACGTGGGCGCCGAGCGTTACGTCATCCACGTGGAGGAGCAAACCCGCTACATTATCCGCACGAAGGGCGGCGCCGGGGGCGGACAGGCCGCCAGGACGCTCGTGGCGCCGCTGCCCGGGCGCATCGTCACGGTGGCGGTCAAGCCCGGCGATCGCGTCGAGAAGGGCGCGACGCTCCTCGTGATCGAGGCGATGAAGATGGAGAACGAATTCAAGGCCGGCGCGTCGGGCACGGTCGCCGAGGTGCGGGTCGCGCCCGGCCAGACGGTGAACGGCGGCGACGTGCTCATCGTGATCCGCTGATGGCCGACGCGGCCATCCGATTCCGGGACGTCAACAAGTGGTTCGGCAAGCACCAGGTGCTCGCCGACATCAATCTCGCGGTCTCGCCCGGCGAGGTCATGGTGGTCTGCGGTCCGTCGGGTTCGGGCAAGTCGACCTTGATCCGCTGCGTGAACGGGCTCGAGGCGATCCAGGGCGGCGACCTCGTCGTGCTCGGCGAGTCGATCGTGCGGTCCGGCGTGAGCATGTCCGCCTTGCGGACGCGCGTGGGCATGGTCTTCCAGTCGTTCAATCTCTTCCCGCACATGACCGTGCTCGAGAACATCATGCTGGCCCCGGTCCGGGTGCGGGGTCTCAGCGCGACCGAGGCCGAAAAGACGGCGCGCACGCTCCTGGCGCGCGTCCGCATCCCCGACAAGGCCGAGAACTATCCGGCGAACCTGTCGGGAGGCCAGCAACAACGCGTGGCGATCGCGCGGGCGCTCGCGATGCAACCGAAGATCATGCTGTTCGACGAGCCGACCTCGGCGCTGGACCCGGAGATGATCAACGAGGTGCTCGACGTCATGACCGACCTGGCCAAGGAGGGCATGACGATGATGGTCGTCACCCACGAGATGGGGTTCGCGCGGCGGGTGGCGCACCGAGTCGTGTTCATGGACGCGGGCCGCGTGGTGGAGGAAGCGACCCCCGACGCGTTCTTCGCCGCGCCGAAGTCCGAGCGTGCCAAAGACTTCCTGTCGAAGATCCTATCCCACTAACGGAGGCTCACTGATGAAGCGCTTACTTGGTGTGGTTGTCGCCCTGGCCCTCGCCCTCGCGCCGATCGCGCCGGTCGGGGCCGAGCAGGACACCCTCGCGAAGATCAAGGAGACCGGTGTCCTGACGATCGGGACACGGACGGGCTCGCCGCCCTTCGCGTACGTCAACAAGAACAACGAGTGGGTCGGCTTCTCCATCGACCTGGTCGAGATGCTGGTGAAGCCCGAGGTCGCGAAGGCCGTCGGCAAGGCGATCAAGATCGAGAAAAAGGAATCGACGCCGCCGACCCGCATCCCGCTGCTGACCAACAACTCGGTCGATCTGATCGCCGAGACCATGACCGACACGGCCCAGCGCCGCGAGTCGGTGGACTTCAGCCTCACGTTTTTCTACACGGGCGCGCAGTTCCTGGTGAAGAAGGGCAGCCCCGTCAAGGGCGTCAACGACATCGCCGGCAAGCGCATCGCGTCCCAGCAAGGCTCGACCAACGCCAAGATCATCCGCGAGAAGTACCCGCAGGCGCAGCTGCGCGAGTTTCCGGACCAGCCGGCCGCCTTCCAGGCGCTGGCGCAGGGGCAGGTCGACGCGTATACGAACGACGGCATCCAGCTCGCCGGTTTGAAGGCCAAGGCGCCGAATCCGGGCGACTGGGAGGTGGTCGGCGACTTCTACTCCGAAGAGCCCTACGGGATGGCCATGCGCAAGGGCGACGCGAAGTTCAAGGCGGCCGTCGACGCCGGGCTCAAGCACGGCTTCGAGTCGGGGAAGTATTTCGAGATCTACGAGAAGTGGTTCGGGCCGAAAGGCGACGTGCCGTACCCGATGACGCCGCAGGTGAAAACGTACCTCTTGAAGCAGATCGGCAAATAGCCTCGCGGGCCGACCGCGCGTGAACTATCAGTTCAAGTGGAGCGTGCTCTGGAGCGGCCAGTCCGGGAGCTGGCTGCTCCAGGGCGTCATCACCACCCTGGAGATCTCGGCGCTGGCCTGGGTGCTGGCGGCGGCGCTGGGGATCGTGTCCGGCGCGCTCCGCACGGTTCCGTTCCGCCCGCTCCGCGCGGTCGGGACGTTCTACGTCGAGTTCTTCCGCAACGTGCCGCTGCTCGTCTGGATGTTCTTCTGGTACTTCGGCGTCCCGCCGCTCTTGCCGCGGGCGGCCCAGGACTGGATCTTCAACCACGGGGCCGAGTTCTGGGCGGGCATGTTCGCCCTCGGCGTCTACCACGGCGCGCGCATGTCCGAGGTGATCCGCGCGGGCATCCTGGCCATCCCGCGGACCCAGTTCGAGGCGGCCGTGGCGATGGGGCTGACGACGTTTCAGGCCTACCGGCTGGTGATCGTGCCGATCGCGCTCCGGCTGATCGTGCCGCCGGCCACCAACGAGTCGCTCAATCTCTTGAAGAACTCATCGGTCGCCCTCACGATCAGCGTCGCCGAATTGACCTTCCAGACCCGCCAGATCGAGACGTACACGGCCAAGGCCGTCGAGGCCTTGACCGCCGGCACGCTCATCTACCTGATCCTCTGCGTCGGGATCGCGGCGGTCATGGCGCGCGTCGAGCGCCGCTTCGCGATCCCCGGCCTCATCGCGCGGGGGGGCTGAGCGTGCTCGACTTCGGCGTCATCAGCGCGAACTTCAAGTTCCTCATCGTCCAGGGGCTCTTCGGGCTGGGCGGCTTCGCGGGGGGCACGCTGCGTCTGGCGATCCCGGCCATCGTGCTGGGGTTCGTCCTCGGCATCTTCATCGGCCTCGCCCGCCTGACGCCCTCGCGCCTGATCAGCGTGCTGGCGACCCTCTACGTCGAGTTCTTCCGCGGCGTGCCCCTGGTCATGGTGATCTTCTGGATCTGGTTCATCATCCCCCAGATCTTGCGGCTGCCGATTCCGGAGTACGGCGTGGCGCTCACGGCGTTCGTGGTGTTCGAGGCCGCGTACTTCGGCGAGATCGTCCGGGCGGGCATCCAGTCGGTGCCGCGCGGCCAGGTCGAGGCGGCCACGGCGGTCGGGCTCACGCGGGCGCAGACGATGCGCTTCGTCGTCCTGCCGCAGGCCATTCGCAACATGGTGCCCGCGCTGGTGACGCAGATGATCGTCCTCTTCAAGGACACCTCGCTCGCCTCCATCATCGGCTACGTCGACCTGACCAAGGCGGCGCAGATCGTGAACAACCGGGAGATCAAGCCCTTCGAGCTCTACCTCTTCATCGCGGTCGTGTACTTCATCTTCACCTACTCGATGTCGCGATTCGCGCGGCGGTTCGAACGGCGGCTCACTCCCGCCTGAGCAGGAGCATCGCGATGGCGCTCACACCCACGGCATTCACGAACGCCCTTCTCCTCGAGGCGCGAGAGACGCACCCCTGGCTCCACCATCCGCTCTTCCACATGATCTGGGACGGCAAGCTCGGCCGGGCGCAGCTCCAGGGCGTGATCCGGCAGCAAGGGTGCTTCTTCCTCGACACCCTCCGCCACGCCGCGTGGAAGATCATCTCGGTCGGCGGCTACTCGCCGACCTTCGAGGATCTCGAGCGCCAGCGCGCGCTGATCCCGCTCGTCGTCGAGGAGGGCGGGGAGGACACGGTCGGCGGCAAGACGACGGCCCACGCGTTTTTGTTCATCAAGCTCGCCGAGGCGCTCGGGATCTCACGCGACGCGCTCTTCGCGACCGACTATCTGCCGACCACGATCATCGAGAAGAACGAGCTGTTCTTGCTGCAGCGCTCGTCCACGATCGAGGCGCTCTGCGGCGGGAACATCGCGACCGAGTCGCTGAACGCGACCCACGTCCAGCGCATGGCCGACGCCCTCGAGCGCCACTACGGCGTGGCGCGGGCGGCGCTCGACTTCTACCACGTGCACATGGAAGTGGAGGGGGACCACGCCGATCGCGCCGTGCGCATCCTCTCGCAGCTCGCGACGACCGACGAGGCGCAGGCCCTTGGGCTGCTCGCGATGCGTCGCGCCATCACCGCTCGACGTATTTGCGCTGACGGGATGCTTGCGGCTTTCGTCGACTCGGCTCGGCGCTAGCGAAGCGGCGGCGGCGCCGGGCGGGGTGCGGGAGGGGGCGCCGGACCACGCGGCACACGCGCGCTGCTCCGCGGCGACTGGGCTCCATCCCGGCGCGCGTCGTCCGATTTGCGCGCGTTCCGTCTTCGTGAAGCCGGATGTGCGCCGAAGACGCTCGGGCGGGTCCGAGGGCGCCCGCCCGGTTTGGTCCGGCTATTCGGGGGTTACTTGATGGCGCCGGCGGTCAGGCCGGAGACGTAGTAGTCGAGGAAGAAGACGTAGAGGATCACGATCGGGACGGACGCCAGGACCGCGCCGGCCATCAGCGAGCCCCAGTAGTAGATGTCGCCGCGGATCAGCTCGGTGGTCACGCCCACGCTGGCGGTGATCTGCTCGGACGACGACGTGAACGTGAGCGCGTAGATGAACTCGTTCCAGGAGAGCGTGAAGGCGAAGAGCGCGGCGCAGACGAGGCCCGGCACCGCGATCGGCAGCACGATCCGCCAGAGCGCCTGGATGCGCGTCGCGCCGTCGACCATCGCGCACTCCTCGACCTCCTTCGGCACGGTGCGGAAGTAGCCCATCAGGAGCCACGTGCAGAACGGGACGAGGAACGTCGGATAGGTGACCACGAGCGCCCATTTCGAGTCGCCCAGGCCGAGCCAGTTCACGACCTGGGCCAACGGCAGGAACAGGAGCGACGTAGGGACCAGATAAGTGACGAAGATCCCGGTGCCGAGACTCCCGACCGCGAAGAACTTGAGCCGCGCCAGCGCATAGGCGGCGACCGTCCCGATGACGAGCGAGATGACGGTTGCCAGCACGGTGACCATGAGGCTGTTCTTCGTCCAGTTGAGGAACTCGGTCTCCCACAAAAGCTTCGTGTAGTGTTCGAGAGTCGGTCCCTGCACGATGAGGAGCGGCACCGCGTTTCGATCGTAGAGCTCGCGGTTCTGCTTCAGAGACGTCAACGCCATGTGATAGAAGGGAAACACCGCGAAGATGATGAACGGCAGCAGCGCCAGGTGTGACAGGATCCGGTTGGTGAGCACCCGGCGATTCATCAGTAGGCCTGCTTTCTGACGAAGCGCAGCTGCGCCCACACCACGATCATCAGAGCCGGGAAGAGGTAGAGCGAGATCGCCGCGCCCTCACCGATCCGGCCCGTCTCGAGCCCCACCTGGCGCGCCAAGGTCGCGAACAAGTGGGTCGAGTTCATCGGACCGCCGTGGGTGAGGACGTAGATGATGTTGAATTCGCTGAAGGTGAAGATCGTGGAGAAGAGCACCACGATGCCGAGCACGCCTTTGAGTAGCGGCAATGTGACGTACCAGAAGCGCGCGATCGGCCCCGCCCCGTCGGCCTCCGCCGCCTCGTAGAGCTCCTTCGGGATCGCGACCAGCCCGGCCAGGAGCGTGATCGCGAAGAACGGCAGGCCGCGCCAGATGTTGACGATGATGACGGCGGCCATCGCGTAGTACTTCTGGCCGAGCCAGTTCGGCCCAGGCGGGTCGATGATCCCGATGGCGAGGAGGGTCCAGTTGACGACGCTGTAGAGCGAGTTGAACATCCACGACCAGCCGAGGGTCGACAGCGCGGTCGGGATCACCCAGGGCAGCAGCACGGCGCCCCGGATCATCCGCTTGAACCAGAGCTGCTGGTTCAGCAGGAGCGCGAGCGAGATTCCCAGGACGACCTTGGCGCCGACGGCTGCCCCGCAGAAGACGAACGCGTTCTGGAACGTCTGCCGAAACGCGTCACTCTCCCAGAGCCTGACGAAGTTGCGGATCCCGATGAAGTTACTGGGTCTACCGATGAAAGCGTTCGAGACCGAGAAATAGAGGGCCATGAAGAAGGGGTAAGCGACGAGGAGCAGCAGCAGGACGAGGGCGGGGCTCACGAAGATCGGGCCCAGCCAACTTTCACGGTCGAGGAGCTCGCTCAGCCGTGCTCTCAGTGACGGGCGGGCCGACGCGGTGACGACGCCAACGCTGCCGATAGCCATGTCAGCTCACCCCGCGATGATCTTCTTCATCTCGCCTTCGGCCCACGCCATGGCGTCCTTCGTCGACGTCCCGGTCACGGCCTTGGCGAGCATGATCGGCAGGATGAATGAGTTGGTGATCAGCTGCACCTTGTCGCTCGGAGGGGCCGGCCACCCGTAGGCGTGATACTGGACCCCTTCCGACTTGAGCGCGGCGTACTTGCTGTCGGTCTTGAACACCGGGTGGTCCTGGAGCTTCTCGTACACGGGCAAGTTGAAGGCGTCGCCGGACATGATGTACTCGTTGTAGGTTTCGGGCCGGCCGAGAAGGTAGCGGACGAATTCCTTGGACGGCTCGACGTTCCTCGAGAACTTCCAGATGCCGATGTGGCGCGGCGCGTCCGTCTCGTGTCGGCCGTTGGGCCCGCCCGGCGTCCGGTGGTGGTTGATGGTGTCGGCAGTCGGGAGCTTCATCTGCTTCGCGACGATGTACGCGCTGACCGGGTTGTGGATCCAGCCGGCCTTCCCTTGCTGGATCGACTGGTTGTTGCTGGCGTTGTCCCAGGAGAGGACCTCTGGCTCCATGCAGTCGCGGAACATCTTCCGGTACCACTCGATCATCTCTGCGGCCTGCGGGCTGTTGATCCGGACGGTCTTGCCGTCTTTGTCGACCTCCATGCCGCCGAGCGACCACAGAATCGGCCCCGCCGTCGAGATCGAGTCGAGGTTCTGGTTGATGGGAATCCCCACCGGGTGTCCCATCTTCTTCAGCTCCTTGCCGGCCACGTAGAGATCTTCCCACGTGTCAGGGATCTTGAGCCCCGCCTTCTTGAAGAGATCCTCGCGGTACGTGGCCACGAACATCGCGTGGTACTGCGGCACGGCGCGCCAGATGCCCTTGACCTTGGCGGTCTCCTGGGCCGAGGAGACAGCCTTGCCGTACTTCTTCTCCAGATCGGCGACGATGTCGCTGACGTCAACGAGCTGCGGCTCGTAGAGCCACGGGAAGTGCATTCGCATCTCGACCAGGTCGTGCCCGGCCTGCGTCTGGACCTCGGAGGCGTACTTCGCCGGCTGCTGCTCAGCGTTGATGTGGTCGATCTTGATCTTGATGCCGGTGTCCTTCGTGAAGCGCTGGCCGATCTCGGCAAGCTTCTTGTCCGAGGCCGGCGCGAAGTTGTTCCAGCAGAGGTACGAGATCTCGCGCTGCTGCCCGCGCGCTGGGGGAATGCCGGTCGCGAGGACTCCCGCGAGGCCCACCCCGGCCGTGGTCGTGAATTGACGTCGGGTCAGTGAGGACATGCCTTCTCCTATGTGTCGCGAGGTCATTCGCCGTCATCTTACCCCAACTCACACCCGGGGCGGCTACGCCTGCCGCGGCGTCCAGCTCTTGTAGCGCTCGCGGAGGACCTTCTTGTCGAACTTGCCGACGCTCGTCTTGGGCACGGCGTCGATGATCTCGACCGCATCGGGCAGCGCCCACCGCGCCAGCTGCGGGCGGAGGAACTCGATGATCTCGCTCGGCTCGAGCGCGCTGCCCGGCTTCGGCACCACGCAGGCCAGCGGCCGCTCGACCCACTTCGGGTGCGGCACCGCGATGACCGCCGCCTCCAGGACCTTGGGATGGCTCATGATCAGATTCTCGACGTCGACGCTCGATACCCATTCGCCCCCGGACTTGATCAGGTCTTTGGTCCGGTCGGTGATCTGGACGTAGCCTTCGGCGTCGATCGTGGCCACGTCGCCGGTGCGGAACCATCCGTCGGCCGTGAAGCGATCGGCCGACTCGGGGTTGTCGTAGTAGGACGCGACGACCCAGGGGCCGCGCACCTGCAGCTCGCCCATGCACTCGCCGTCCCACGGTAGCTCGGCACCAGAATCGTCCACGATCCGGACGTCGACACCGACCGAGGCATAGCCCACGCGCGAGTAGACGTCGTACTTCTTTTCCTCCGACCAGTCCTCCATATAACTCTTGAGCCGCGTCACCGTTCCCAGCGGCGTCATCTCGGTCATGCCCCAGGCGTGCGACATCTGGACGCCGAAGTTCTTGGCGTACGCCTGCTGGAGGCTCCGGGGCGCCGCCGAGCCGCCGATCGCGATCGTCCTCAACGACGAGATGTCGTAGCCCTCTTTCTCGCAGAGCTCCTTGATCGCGATCCAGACGGTCGGCACCGCGCCAGTGAAGGTCACCTTCTCGGCCTGGATGAGCCGGCAGATGTCGGGAGGCTGGATATTCGCGCCGGCGAAGATCTGGTCGGCGCCCACCATGACCGCGCTGTACGGCAGGCACCAGGAGTTGGCGTGGAACATCGGCACGATGTGCAGGATGCGGTCGTTCTCGGAAAGGCCGAACAGGTCGGCCGTGGCCTCGGCGAGGCAGTGGAGGAACATCGCGCGGTGCGTGTAGACGACGCCTTTCGGATGGCCGGTGGTGCCGGAGGTGTAGCACATGCCGGCGGCATCGGTCTCGGCGAGCGCTGGCCATTCGCGCACCGGCTCGGCGCCCGCCACGAGCGCTTCGTACTCGGGATGCTCCGTCGGCGTCTCGGTCGCGCCGGCAACGCCGTCGGGCATGATCACGATGCGTCGCACGGTCGGCAGCGCGTCCCGGATCCCCGCGATCACGGGCCAGAGGCTCGCGTCGACGAAGATGGTGGAGTCGCCGGCGTGATTGATGATGTAGGTCAGGTCCGACGGCGAGAGGCGGATGTTGAGGGTATGTAATACTGCGCCGGACAGCGGCGCCGCCCAGTAGAGCTCGAGGTGGCGGTGGCTGTTCCACGCGAAGGTCGCGACCCTATCACCGCGGCGGATGCCGAGCGTCGCGAGGGCCCCGGCGAGGCGCATCGTTCGTTCGGCGAAGTCGGCGTACGTGTAACGGAAGAGCGGCCGGCCCGGCACGCGTGTGGCGATCGTCTTCTTGGCGAAGAGCCGCCGGCTCCGTTCGAAGAAGTGCGTCAAGGTGAGCGGGTAGCTCATCATGAGGTTGTCGAAGCGTGCGGTCACTGTGAGCGTCCTCCTGGAGCCACTTCTCCCAGATCCTCCGACGTGGCGCAGCGGAAGCCGACGAAGTGGTGGCCGGCCGCCGCGCCGCGGCGGTCGTAAGAGCGCCGCCGGGTCAGGCCGAGCGAGTCGGCCGGGTCGTCGTGGCTCGCTCCGCGAATGACGACGCGCCCGGTCGCGCCCGTGTACGGCTCCCGGTCGCCGTCGGTTCTATAAGGATAGGGGCGGAAGATGGTGACCGTCCACTCTCGCAGGTTGCCCAGCATGTCCAGGACGCGATAGGGGCTCGCGCCGTCCGGGCGGCGGTCGGTGGGCTCGGTCGCGTTGTAGGCGCGGCCGAAGACCGCCAGGTGAGGCGCGGGCGGCGCGACGCCCCAGGGGTAGGGCCGACGGTCGTCACCGCGCGCGGCCTTCTCCCACTCCGCTTCCGTCGGCAGGCGCCGCCCCTTCCAGGCGCAGTAGTCGCGCGCGCCGAACCAGGAGACTTCCACCACCGGGTGGACCTCGAATCCACGGTCGGCGACCCATCGACCCCGAACTCGGTGGATCCGCGCGTCCGCGTCGTCCTCGTCGTAGCGTCGCTCGCTGCCAGACGGCCTCAGGCCGGTCGCGTTCAGGAACAGAGCGAACTCGGCGTTGGTGACCTTGTGACGCTCGATCCAGACGTCGCGCACGTAGACCCGGTGCTGCGGAGCCTCGTCCGCCGGGCCGTTGTCGCGCCCCATCCAGAAAGCTCCGGCCTGCACCAGCATGATGCCGTCGGCCGCGGCCGCCGCCGGGAGCGCCAGCAGGACGGCCGCCACGAGGATCACGACGGAGCGGGTCACGAGGATCATGGTATCGTGAGTGCGGCATGCGCTCCCGCTGGAACGACGCCGAGGCGAGCCAGCTCAACGGCCTCGATCTTCTCGTCTATGCCTCGCGTCTCGTCGGCGCCGAAACCTCGCTCGTCATCTGGGGCGGCGGCAACACCTCGATCAAGACCCGCGAGCGGGACCACCGCGGCCGAGAGGTCCCCGTGCTCCGCGTCAAGGGCAGCGGCTCGGACCTCAAATCGGTCCAGCGCAAGGATTTCCCGGGCGTGCGGATGGACGACATCACGGCGCTCCTCGAGCGCACCGAGATGAGCGACGAAGAGATGGTGAGCTATCTCGCTCACGCGCTGCAGGAGCCAGGGGGCGTGCGCCCGTCGATCGAGACCTTGCTGCACGGGTTTCTCGGCGCGCCGGCGATCGTGCACACCCACGCCGACGCGGTCGTCTCGCTGACGAACAACGACCGCGCCCACGACGTGCTCCAGTCCGTCTACGGCAAGGACGTCATCGCGCTCGGGTATCGTCGGCCCGGGTTCAAGATCTCGCGCGAGGTGGCCGACGCGATCACGGAGCGTCCCGAGGCGAAGGCGCTTCTTCTCGAGCGGCACGGCACGATCACCTGGGGCGCGACCGTGCGCGAGGCGTACGAGGCGACGATCGAGCTCATCACCCGGGCCGAAGACGCGATCGCCGAGCGAAAGAAGGGCCGGCGCCTGTTCGGTGGCGCGCGCGTGCCGGGGCTCGAGCCGGCGGCGCGGCGCCAGGCCGCGCTGGCGGTCGCGCCCCGGCTCCGCGGGGTGCTGAGCCGGAGCCGGCGCGTCTTGGTCGGGTTCGACGACTCGCCCGACGTCATCGAGTTCGTCTCGTCGGTGGACGCCGCGCGCGTGTCGCAGGTCGGGCCGGCAACTCCGGATCATACGATCTACGCCAAGCGGCTTCCGTGCTTCGTCGACCTGACCGGCGGCGAGGGAACCGAGGCGCGGCTCGGCGCCATCGAGCGGTCGATCGAGGACTTCGTCGCGGGCTACACGCGCTACTTCGAGGACCATCGGTTCGAGGGTGCGCAGCTGCACGACCCGCTTCCGCGGGTCGTGCTCGTGCCCGGTCTCGGCATGTTCACGGCCGGCAAGGATCGCCGGACCGCGGGCATCGTCAACGACATCTATCACCACACGATCGGCGTGCTCGGCAACGCCGGCGCCTTCGGGCAGTACGTGTCACTCTCGGCGAAGGACGCCTTCGACGTCGAGTACTGGCCCCTCGAGCTCTACAAGCTCACCCTGGCGCCGCCCGAGAAGGAGCTGGCCCGGCGGATCGCCCTGGTCACCGGCGGCGGCTCCGGCATCGGACGCGCCGTGGCGCGCAAGCTGGCCGCCGAAGGCGCCCACGTGGTCGTCGGGGACCTCGACGGCGCCACGGCCCGCCGGACCGCCGACGAGATCGTCGCGGCGGTCGGCGCCGGCCGAGCGCTCGGACTCGAGATGGACGTCACGCGAGAGGCATCGGTGCGGGCGGCCTTCGAGGAGACCGTGCTCGCCTACGGCGGGCTCGACATCCTGGTGTCGAACGCCGGCATCGCGCACTCCGCCCCGGTCGTTCGCCTCGAGCTCGCCGACTGGGAGCGCTCGTTCGCGGTGAACTCCACCGGTCACTTCATCGTCGCCCGCGAGGCGATGCGACTGCTGACGGCCCAGGGGCTCGGCGGCGCGCTCGTCTTCGTCGCGACCAAGAACGTGATGTCGCCGGGCAAGGATTTCGCGGCGTACTCGGCGGCGAAGGCGGCGGAGGCCCAGCTCGCCAAGGTGCTCGCGCTCGAGGGCGCGCCCTACGGAATCCGCTCGAACATCGTGAACCCCGATGCCGTGTTCCAGGATTCGAAGCTCTGGTCGGACGAGATCCGGCGCGAGCGCGCCGCGGCGCAGGGGATCACGGTCGACCGCCTCGAGGAGTTCTATCGCACGCGCAACCTGCTCGGCGTCGGCATCGTGCCGGAAGACGTCGCCGAAGCGGTGCTCTTCCTCGCATCGGACCGCTCGGCGAAGACGACCGGGTGTTCCGTGACGGTCGACGGCGGCGTGCGCGACGCGTTCCCGAGGTGATCCCGTGATTGGCTTCGGCGCCCAGCTCTCGCTCCATCCGCCCGCCGAGCAGTTCGAGCTGGTCCAGCGCCTGGAGGCGGTCGGCTACGACTCCGTGTGGACGGGCGACCATGTGTCATTCCACAACCCGATCCACGAATCGATCACGCTGCTGGCGTCCTACGCGCCGATCACGAAGCGAATCAAGCTCGGCGTCGGTGTCTATCTGCTGGCGCTCCGCTCGCCGGCGGTCGCGGCCAAGCAGGCGGCCACGCTCGACGTTCTGTCGGGTGGTCGCCTGGTGTTCGGCGTCGGCGTCGGCGGTGAAAACCCGAAGGAGTTCGAGCTCTGCGGCATCCCGCACAAGGAGCGCGGCGCTCGCGTGAACGAGGGCATCGACGTGGTGCGCGCGCTCTGGCGCGACACGCCGGCCAGCTTCCACGGACGCTTCACGCGATTCGAGTCGGTGTCGATCGACCCCAAGCCCGTGCAGCAGCTTCCGCCGATCTGGATCGGCGGCCGCTCGGATGCGGCGCTGGCCCGCGCGGGCCGGCAGGGTGACGGGTGGATGTCCTACGTCGTGCAGGCCGACCGCTACGCGCAGAGCCTCGACAAGATCCGCGCCGCGGCGGCCACCGCCGGCCGATCGATGGACACGTTCACGGCGGCGCACCTGGTCTTCATCACGATCGGCCGCGATTTCGAAGCCGCGAAGCGCGCGTGGGTGAGCGTGCTCAGCCGCCGCTACGCGCAGGACTTCGAGCCCCTCGCCAAGCGGTACGGAGTGATCGGAACGCCCGAGCAGTGCGCCGAGCAGCTCGAGCGGTTCCGCGCCGCCGGCTGCACCTACTTCGTCATGAGCGCGATCGGCGAGCCGCGGGACGAGCGGGCCCAGCTCGAGACGATCGCCGCCGAGATCATCCCGCGATTCAGGTCGCGCTGACGGTGGGGCGGATGGGGCCATGGCCGATCTGACCGGCGGACAGCTGGTCGCTCGCACCCTGAAGCAGGCGGGAGTCGGCGACGTCTTCACCCTGTGCGGCGGCCACATCCTGCCGATTTACGACGGCTGTCTCACCGAAGGCATCCGTATCATCGACACCCGCCACGAGCAGGCGGCCGCCGTCGTGGTTCCGGGCCCGGGCGTGACCGACGCGGTCACCGGAGTCGCCAACGCGTACGCGGCGCCTACGTCACGGATCCACGCGAGATCGGTCCCGTGCTCGAGCGGGCGCTCGCGTCCGACGAGGTCTGGTGCGTGAACGTCGTGCTCGACCCCGAGGCGTACCGGAAGAGCGGCCAGGTCTCGATGGCCATCTGACCGACGCGTGAAGATCACGTTTCTGTGTCCGCATCTCCGCATCGCCGGCGGAGTGCGCGCGATCCTCACGTACGCGGACCGGCTCACCGCCGCCGGTCACCAGGTCGACGTGGTGGTGCCGGCCAAGCGTCGTGTCCGCGCCTTCTGGCGCTCGGCGACGGGAGCGGGACCCGATTGGATTCCGGGATTCCGCGCGCGCGTCGTCTGGGTGGACCGCTGGAGGCCGAGCGCGCTCCCGGACGGCGACGTGCTCGTCGCGACGGCGTGGCAGTCCGCGGCCGCGGTGGCCGACGCCCCGGCCCGGTGCGGGCGGAAGTTCTACTTCGTGCAGCACTACGAAAGCCTCTATCACGGGCAGGCGGCGGCGGTCGACGCGACATATCGCCTGCCGCTCCGCAAGATCGTGATCTCCACGTGGCTCCGCGACGTCATGCGCGAGCGCTTCGCGAGCGAGGCGGAAGTCGTGGTGACCCCTGTCGATCCGGCCCTGTTCCACGCCGTTCCCGTCACGGTCGCCACCTCGCGCCCGCGCGTGCTGATGCTCCACCACGACTACGTCTGGAAGGGGACGGCCGACGGCTTCGAGACGGTGGCGCGCGTCAAGCAGCGTGTCCCGGGTCTCCACCTTGTCGGGTTCGGGGTCAGCGCGCCCCGTGACCCGGCGAGCTACGACGAGTTTCACGCGGACCTGCCACAAGCTGAGCTCGCGGCGCTCTACAGCGGCTGCGAGATCTATCTGTGCCCCTCGTGGGACGAGGGGCTCGGCATGCCGCCGATGGAGGCGATGGCCTGCGGCGCGGCCCTCGTGACCTACGACAACGGCGGCTGCCGCGACTACGCGTACGACGGCGAGACGGCGCTCGTCGCGCGCCGGCGCGACGTGACCGATCTCGCGGCCAAGCTCGAGCGCCTCGCCGCCGACCGTGAGCTACGAGCGCGCATCGCCGCGGCGGGCTCGGCGTTCGTCCGGAACACGTTCGAGTGGGGGCGCGCGGTGCGCCGCATGGAGGCGATCTTCCGTTGACGGCCGCGCTGCCGACGGTCGAGGCTCCGTGCGCCGTCTGCGGCGAGGGCGGCGCCGACCCGGTCTGGGCGACGCCGGACCGCGCCTTCGCCGTTCCCGGACACTACACCGTCGTGCGCTGTCGCGGCTGCGGGTTTCTCTACCAGCGCCCGCGTGTGCGCGACGAGCACCTGGCCGCGTGCTATCCCGACCACTATCCGCGCCATCAGGAGCCGTCGCCGCGGATGCCGATCAAGGGATCGAAGAGCCGCCAGCGCGCCGCGCGCTGGGCGCTCGCCAGCGGTCTCGGCTACGAGGCTTTGCGCGACGCGCGTGTCTCGCTCTTGGCGAGGCTTCGGGGGCGGCGACTGCTTCGAAGGATCAGGTGGAGCTGCCCGCCATGGGTCGGCGCAGGCCGCTACCTCGACGTCGGCTGCGGCTCGGGCGGGGCGCTGGGAGTCGCGCGAGCGCTCGGCTGGCGCGTCGCGGGCATCGAGATGGATGACGCCGCGGCCGCGCTGGCGCGACGCTTCACCGACGAGCTGCACGTCGGCGACATCCTGACGGCGCCGTTCGCGCCGGGCCGCTTCGACGTGGTGACGGCCTTCCACGTCCTCGAGCACGTGCCGGACCCGGTCG
>Ga0066710_100001199_pt1 | contig 18749 bp, 17 predicted proteins | sample GraSoiAngelo_159_FD_79666 | JGI IMG/M metagenome (GOLD analysis project Ga0066710, IMG submission 79666) | Grasslands soil microbial communities from the Angelo Coastal Reserve, California, USA - 14_1009_16_40cm | ecosystem: Environmental > Terrestrial > Soil > Grasslands | place: USA... | reverse complement strand
GGCGAGGGTCTGCGACACGCGATAGTTGCCCGCCGTGTTGCCGTGGCAGCTGGAGGTGTGGCAGTCGCCCCACGCGAACCACACGTTGTGGTCCGCGTCCAGGACGGCACCTTCGGGGAATGCCACGGCGTCCTCCCGCAGCACGTTGGTCTCCTTCCACGTCTTGCCGCCGTCCGAGGAGCGCGCCAGATAGTGGTTCTTCAGGTGGGCGTAGGCCGTGTACACGTCGTCGCCATACGCGGCGGTCCAGGGGTGGTCGCAGTTCGTGCACTCGGGACCGTTCACCTTGACCGCCGTGAACGTGGCGCCGTGGTCGGTGGACCTGGCCACGGCCACGTCGGTCTTGATGCCCTTGATCCCGTACGCGAGGAAGCTCACGTACACGGTTCCGGTAGCCGGATCGACGGTGACCACGCAGTCGACCTGCCGGGGGTACTTGACGCCGCTGACCCGGTTCGACACGACGTGGCCCGGGCCGAACGACTCGCCCCCGTCGCTGGACACCCGGATGTAGATGCGGTTGGGGTTGCCCGAGGCGGGATCGCAGCCGGTGTCCCCCGGGAAGTGCGCCCATACCACGTAGACGTAGCCGTCGGCGCTCGAGGCGATCTCGGGCTCCCAGTCGTCCCCGCCGCAGAAGCCGATCGCGGTGGCGTCGCCGGCCGGGCGCACACCAGCCCTTGACGCGTGGAAACCGGCCGGCCGCGCCGATGAGTCCTTCACCTTCGGCCGAAGGATGGACGTGGTTCCCGTGCGGGCCCTCCCCGCCGGGCCGGTGAAGGCCACCAGGGCCACCACCACCATGGCGAGGACGGCGAGGCTTCGGGTTCTCTGAGACGATCGGCGCCGGCGCATGTTTCCTCCTTGCCTCTTGGACAGGGTGGGCACACTAGTGCCGGCCGATGGCGTGAGGCAAGAGCGTCTAGTTCGAACGAACCAAGACCAACGGTCCTATGAGGCGGCTGGGCCCGCGCGTACCCTCACTCACGACCATGAGCGGTCTTCCCCTGGTCCAGCCCGGCGTCCTCGAGGCCGTCACCCAGCATGTGAACAGCGCCTGGGCGCGCAAGGTCGGCGGCATCCTGGTCGGCCGGGCCGTCGTCGACCGGACCAGGGTCGAGGGAGCGCTGCCGGCGCGCCAGACCGAGGAATACGCGGACGAGATCGCCTTCCCCGCCCAGGTATGGGAGGAGGCCTACGCAGCACTGGGCCGATTCCCGGGGGCCAGGATCGTGGGCTGGTATCACTCCCATCCCGGCACCGGGGTCAACCTGTCCGAATACGACCGCCGCATGCACACCACCCTGTTCGGCGAACCGATCAACGTCGCGCTGGTGATGGACCCGGTCTCGCAGCGGATGGCCTGGTTCGGGTGGATGATCGGGCGGCTCTCGCCGCTGGATCCGGGCGAGGCGTCGGACATGGTGGCGGTGGCTCCGTCTCCGCCCCGGGGCGTGGTCCGAGCTTCGGTCGCCGCGTTGGTCGCCCTGGGCCTCGGGGCGGCGGCCACGGGCGGGTATTGGATCGGAAGAGAGTCGCATCCGTCCACGCCTGTGACCGTCCAGGCTCTCCAGCACCGGCTCGACGCGCAGAGCGTCCGGGCCGCCCGCCTTCGAGAGCAACTCCGGGAGGCCGGGCAGAGACTCGCCGCCAGCGGGACCGAGCTGCGGCAGGCCACCGCGGACCTCGCCGCGGTGCGCACCCAACTGGCGGACGCTCGCAGCGCGCTGGCCAAGGCCCGTCGGGCCGCCCCCGCGGCCGTGCGCTATCGGGTGCAGACGGGTGACACGCTGTGGTCCCTTGCCGCTGCCTTCTTCGGAGATCCCTCCCGGTGGCCGGAGATCGCTCGCACCAACCGGGACCAGATCCCGAACCCGGATCGCCTGCTGGCCGGACAGGTCATCGAGATCCCGCTGCGCCCCGCTCGCTGAGGGCGCGCGGTCGCTCGCCGATCCCTGGGGGCACCTCCCTCGACTGACGGAGCGCCGTCCTCGCCGATAATCGGCGCGATGCCGGGCCCACGTCTTCGTCGAACCGCCGCCATCTTCGGGGTGCTCCGCAACCGGGAGCTCCGCGCCCTGTGGTTCGCCGACTGGATCTCCGACGTCGGCAACTTCGTCACCTCGATCGCGCTGGTCGTGTACATCTTCAACCTCACCGGCCGGGCCACGGCGGTCGGGCTCGCCCTCGCCCTCGGGTCGATCCCGTGGTTCACCGTCGGGCCGTTCGCAGGACTGCTCGCGGACCGGGTCGATCGACGCTCCCTGATGATCACGGCCAACCTGATCCGCGCGGTCCTGGTCGGCGCGCTCCCGTTCACCCGGGAGGTGTGGCAGGCGTACGCGCTCTCGCTGGCCTCGTTCATGCTCGCGCCCGTCCATCGGCCTGCTCGCTCCGCGTTCCTCGCCGACATCGCCCCGGAAGGGAAGCTCGTGCCGGCGCTGGCGGTGATGGAGACCACCCATCAGGTCCTGCACACCGTGGGCCCGGCCATCGGCGGGCTGGCCGTCCTGACCCTGGGCGCCCGCCACGCCTTCTTCCTCGACTCGGCCTCCTTCGTGATCGCCGCGGCGTTCCAGGCAACGATCGCCTCGCGGGGTGTTCCGACGGTCGAATCGGCCGGCTCGGCCGTCCAGGACCTCTGGGAGGGAGTGAGGGCGGTCTTCGCCGCCGGGGCCACCCGGACCTACATCCTGTTGAACTCCGTCCTGGGACTGGGCTTCGCGGGCGTGGAGGCGCTGCTGGTCGTGTACGTCCGGGACGAGCTCGGCCGTCCCAGCGGCCAGTACGGCATCGTCCTCGCGATGGCCGGGCTGGGCACGGTGCTGACGAGCCTGGCCATCGCCGCCGCCGACGAGCATCGTCCCCGCACGCCGTGGGTCCTGGCGTCCGCGGCGGGGGTTGGGACGTTCGCCGTGGCCTTCCTTCACCCGTCGTTCCTCGCGCTGTTGCCGGTGGCCCTGGCCGCGGGGCTGGCCGACGCCGGCGTGGGGATCCCGATGACCGCCACGCTGGCCGAGTCACTCCCCGAGCGGCTTCGGGGCAGGGCCTACGCGGCGGTGGACACGATGTGGGAGCTCACCGCGGCGATCGGGTTCCTCGGGTTCGCCTGGCTCGGTGAAGCGGGACGTCTCGGTGCCGCGAACGGCATGGGCGTGGCGGCCGTGGTCGGGTCCGCGCTGGGAGCGGCCGTCCTTCTCGGCGGAGGCGCCAGGGCCATCGCCGGCAGCGAACGAGCCCGGCTCGCTCCGAAGCCGGCCGGAGGATCACCGGCCGGGCTGTCCGGCTAGGCACAAGCCAGGCGCGAGACCAGGGCCCTCTCCTCCTCCCCGAACCACGGGGGTTCGCCGGCTGCAGCGTTCTCCGTGGTCCGTCCGATACGCGAGGTCGCCGGGATGGCCACGTAGCATCGGTGATCGGAGAGGATCCACTTGAGGAGCGCCTGGGCCCACGTGCCGACGCCGAAGGGCCGCAGCGGTTCCAGGGCTCGGGGCGGTGGCACCCGCCGCATGAGGTCGCCTTCACCGAACGGCCGCATCACCACCACTCCGATGCCCAGCTCCGAGGCCAGCGGGAGTATCAGCCGCTCGACCTCGCGCTGGCGAGGGTTGTAGGGCACCTGGATCGACCCGATCCGTCCCGTTCGCATGACCTGCGCCATCTCCTCGAACGCCGACGGGTCGTAGTGGGTGACGCCGACGACGGCCACCCGGCCCTGGTCCCGTAGTCGTTCCAGCCTCGGCAGGTGCTCCCTCCACGCGAGCAGGTTGTGGACCTGGTAGATCTCCACCTGTCCACCGAAGACGCCAAGCGCGGCCCGGATCTGCAGCTCACCATCCCTGGCCGACCGGGCCCACACCTTCGTGGCCACGGCCGCGGCATCGCGCCGCCCTTGGAGCGCGGCGCCCAACACGGTCTCGGCACGCCCGTACATGGGCGACGAGTCGAACAGGTTCGCTCCAGCCTCGAGGGCTTCGTCGACCCGGTTCCGCGAGTCGGTCAAAGCCTTCTCGCCGCGGACGTCGAACGTCCTCCACGTGCCGACTCCGACCACCGGGACCAGAAGCCCGCTTCGGCCGAGCCGCCGTTCCTCCATCGGCTGTCAGCGTCCTTCGCCGAGCCAGACGAAGTGGCGGGCCCGAACCCGATCCTTCACGTGCTGTGGGAGGAAGCTTGCGTCGATGGCGGTTCGCGTGACCGTCCGGAGGTCCTCGTCCGTGAACCTGATCTCGGTCCGGGCCACCTCCCATTCATGGGAGAGGTCGATCCCCATGTACCCGGGGTCGTCGGAGTTGATCGTGACCTTCACTCCATCCCGCAGCAGCCGCCTGACGGGATGCTCGGCAACGCTGGCCACCCCTCCGGTCAGCCAGTTCGACGTCGGGCACATCTCCAGGACGACCCCTCGGGCCACGACGAGATCGCGCACCGCGTCGTCCTGTGCCACGGTCAGTCCATGGCCGAGCCGGGCAACCCCCAAGGTTTCGATGGCCTCGCGGGGGTAGTCCGGAGGGCCCGACTCCCCGTAGTGCGCGGTCAGGCCGAGCCCCGAGTCGAGGAGGGGCGAGAGGACCTGCCGGTAGGTCCGAGGAGGGAACCCCACCTCGGTGCCCGCGATGTCGAACCCAACCAGCTGATCATGGTGGCGGAGGGCAAAGTCCACGGTCGCCCTGGCGGATTCCAGCCCGTAGTCGCGGCTGAAGATGGCGATGAGCCCGACTGCCACGTCGCAGCCCGCGTCGACGGCCTCGTGCACGCCGGCCACGACGGCGTCCATCGCCCCATCCCAATCCAGGCCTCCGGGCTCGCAGAGGAAATGGGGCGAGAACCGGAGCTCGGCCAGCCGGACGTTCTCCCGGTCGAGGTCCTCGACGGCCTCGCGGGCGATCCGGCGCACTGCGTCGTAGGAGCGGATCGAGCTCTGGGCGATGGCGAAACCCGCCAGGGCGTCCTCCAGGCTGTCGACCGGAGAGACGAGGAGGGCGCGCGGTGCCAGCTCGGCCGCCGTTCGCCCTGGCAGCGGAACGCCGGCCTCGCGCGACAGATCGATGATGGTCCGCAGCCGGAGCGAACCCTCCAGGTGCCGGTGGAGCTCCACCTTGGAGGTGGCGCGGAGATCCAGTGATGCGGAATCCGGCATCGGCTACGGCTGGAGCCGCTCGATCGTCCAGGTTCCGTCGGTCGCCCGCACGTATCGCAGCCGGTCGTGCAGGCGCGAGGGGCGGCCCTGCCAGAACTCGAACAGCTCGGGGACGACGCGGATGCCGCCCCAGTCCTCGGGAAGCGGGACCTCCTGGTCGCGGTAGCGGGCCGCGGCTTCCGCGTACCGCTGCTCCAGGATCGCCCGGCTCTCCACCGGGGCGGATTGGCGCGAGATCATCGCGCTCAGCTGCGCGTCCCGGGGCCGGGTCCGGAAATAGGCGTCCGACTCCTCTCGGGACAGCGCCTCGATCGTTCCGGTGACCCTGGCCTGCCTATGCAGCTCCGGCCATGACAGCGCCACGGCGGCCCGGGGGTTGGCCTCCAACTCGAGGCCTTTCTGGCTCCGACTGTTCGTGTAGAAGACCAGCCCGCGCCGATCGACCTCCTTGAGGATCACCATGCGCACCGATGGCCGCCCGTCCGCGGTGGCCGTGGCCAGGGCCATGGCGTCGGGCTGGGGGTTGCCGCTGGCTTGGGCTTCCTCGAACCACCGGGAGAGCTGTGCAAAGGGGTCGGCGTCGAGGTCACCTTCGTCCAGCCCACGATCCTGCTCGGCCATTCGTCCTCCCGGACCTAGGGGATCGCCCCCGTGAGGATCGCGGCCAGCTTTGCCGCGTCGATGTTCCCCCCGCTGACCACGGCCACGACCTTCCCGCCACCCGCCTTCCCGGCGAACGCGGCCGCCACGGGCGCCGCCCCGGCGCCCTCGGCCACCACACGGTTGCGCACCGCCAGCAGCCGGACCGCCGCGGCGGCCTCGGCCACCGAGCAGGTCACCGAGCCGTCGAGCAGCGCCTGAACGAGGGGCCACATCGGCTCGAGGACGGCCTTGCCCCCTATCCCGTCGACGAAGCTGGGCTCGTACTCGACCGGCGTGGGGCGTCCGGCGGCGAATGACGCGGCCGCCGGCGCCCCGGTGTCGACCTCCGAGGCGAAGACCCTGACGTCCGGCTTGATCGACTTGATCGCCGCGGCGATGCCCACCGACAGGCCACCGCCGCCGTACGGGACGACGACCGTATCCACGTCGGGCAGGTCCTCCATGATCTCCAGCCCGATGGTCCCGTTCCCGGCCATGACCGAGCGCTCGGCGAACGGGTGGACGAAAAACCGATCGGCCAAGGGCTCGAACCTCCGGTCGATCATGACCTGCCACCACGCGTCGAAGGGAACCTTCACGAACGTCCCCCCGAGCCGGGTGATCGCGGCCAGCTTGGCCTCCGGAGCGGAGTCCGGGACCACCGCCGTGCACGGCACGCCGAGCCGCCGGGCGTGCCACGCCACGCCCTGGGCCATGTTGCCCGCGCTGGCGGTGTAGACGCCGCGGACCAGCCTGGCCGGGTCGGCCAGGGCCAGGGCGTTCCCCGCTCCGCGGATCTTGAAGGAGCCGATCGGTTGGAGGTTCTCCAGCTTGAGATGGATCTCGCCCGGGGCGTCGTCCGCGGCCAGCGGCAGGAGCGGGGTGCGAACCGCCCAGGGCGCGATGCGCTCTCGCGCGGCTCGCACGTCCTCGATCGACGGTGCCTCAACCACGGGCACGCGTTCCTCCGAGCTCCACGCGGGTCCCCGAGCCGGTCGCCACGGCCCGCGCGTGGATCGCCCTGGCGGCAGCCAGGTCCTCCACAGCCAGTCCCACACCGCGGAACACGGTGATCTCGTCGTCCGACCGACGCCCGTCCACCTCTCCGGCGACCAGCTCTCCGAGCTCGCCGGCGATGTGATCCTCGCCGATGGCGCCCTCGTCCCTGGACTGGACGAACTCGCCCGCCTCGTTCACGGCCGATTCACGCCGGTCCACGAACAACCTCGCCCGGACGATGGCGTCGGTGTCCAGCTCCCGGTTCACGGGGCCGACCGCCCCGATGGCGTTCACGTGGCATCCGGGGGCGAGCCACTGTCCCTGAAGGATGGGTAGCGGCGACGAGGTCGTTGTGCACACGACATCGGCCTCCTCCACGGCCTCGCGCGCGGATCCGGCCACCTCGACGACGATCCCGTGGCGGCGCCGTCCCTCGTCGGCGAACCCCTCCGCGTGGTCGCGGTTCCTGCTCCATACACGAACGCGGCGGAGCGGGCGAACCAGGGCCATCGCCTCGAGGTGCGTCCGCGCCTGGGTCCCCGACCCCAGGATGGCCAGGTCGCCGGCGTCGGCCTTGGCGAGCAGCCGGGTGGCCACGCCGCTCACCGCGGCCGTCCGGATCGCGGTGATCTCCGTCGCGTCGATGACCGCCAGCAACCGGCCCTGTTCGCTTTCGAACAGCAGCACCGCACCCTGGTGAGAGTCGAACTCCGTCCCGAGGTTGCCGGGAAACACCGTGATGACCTTGATCGCCATGGTTCGCTCGGACGGGATGATCGACGGCATCGAGGCCATCGCGCCGGTCCGATCGGGCATCCATACCACGGTCCGCAGCGGCATGATCGCCTCTCCCCTGGCCAGCGCGGCCAGCGCCTGGGCCATCGCGTCCATGCACTCGGCCATCGGCAGCAGCGCGGGGACCTCGCGCTGGGAGACGACCAGGACCTCCACGACACCTCCTGGGACGCGGCGCACTGTAACACCGGGGGTAAGGCCGCCGGCCGGAGCGGTTGTGGCCGGGGGTGACGGGGAGCGGTTCCGTCCCGTACCCTCGGACCACCATGACCGGCATCGCCAAAGGAACGGAGACCACCCCTGCCACCGGCGGCAAGGCCCCATGGTCCGGATCGGTCGTGGGAATCCACATCGTCGCCGCCGCGAAAGAGCCGATGACCTCGGTACAGGAAGTGGCGGCGGTGGCCGGACGGGGGCTCGACGGCGACCGGTACTTCGACCGGACCGGATCCTTCTCGAGCCGCCCGGGAACCGGACGCCAAGTCACGCTGATCGAGTCCGAGGCCGTGGAGGATGCCCGCCGCGACTACGGGCTGCGGATCCAGCCCGGCGAGGCGCGCCGCAACATCGTGACGGAGGGCGTGGCCCTCAACCACTTGGTTGGACAGGATTTCCTGGTGGGCGAGGCTCGCCTCCGGGGCATGCGCCTGTGCGAACCGTGCGAGGACCTGGCGGAGCTGACCGGGCAACCCGTGGTCAAGGCGCTGATCCATCGGGGCGGTCTGCGCGCGGAGATCCTCGAGGGCGGGATGATCCGCGTGGGCGACACCATCCGCCCGGCGGAGCTGTAGGTCCCTAGGTCGCGGGGGCGGACCGGAGCCAGGCCACCCCTACCACGCCGGCCCCTGTGTGGAGGCCCATCGACGGGCTGAACTCGGTGAGGAAGTCGGTCGGCCCCAGCAGCCCCTGGAGCTCCGCGGCACGCTGCGGTGACGCGGCGTGGAAGACGGCCGACTTTCGCGAATCCTCCAGCCCGCGACCCATGGCCTCCCGCCGGATCCGCCGGAGGGCCGACCCCACGCTCCTGGGAACCCCCAGCCGCTCCACCGTGCCCCCGTGGAGCCGGAAGACGGGACGGACGCCGAGCTGTTGGGCCAGCTCGACGGCCACCCATGGAACCCTGCCGCTGGCTCGAAGGTGATCCAGGCGATCGAGGGCCGCCACCAGCTCTGCCCGCCGGCCGGCATCCTCGGCCGCTTGGACCACCTCGGCGGGCGTTCCGCCGGAGGCGGCCACCTCGGCGGCCGCCAGCACCACCAGGCCGTGCGCGGCCGCGGCGGTCCTGGAATCGACCACTGCCACCGGCCTCCCGGCGATCTCGGCGGCCACCACCGCATTGCGATACATGGCCGTGAACTCGATGGCGGGGGTGATCACCACCGGGTCGCCCTCCGTCTCTTCCACGGCGGCCAGATACTCCACGGGGGAAGGCGCGCTGGACTTCACCGGCTGCCCCTTCGACTGGGCGGCATAGACGACGTCGGCGGCCTCCTGCATGCCGTCGCGAAGATCGCCATCAGGCAAGTGGTTGATGATCGGCACGACTCGTATGGAGTACCGGTCGAGGGCCTCCGCGGGAAGGCAGGCGCTGGAGTCGGTGATCAGGCGGGTGGGCGGCATCGCGCATTCGAACGATAGCGGAAGCCAGACATCGATGTGAAACAATCCGCCCCGTGGTTCCCCTGCTCGCTCGCGAGCGGTTCTCCATCCGGGAGGTGGTCGCTCGGACCGGCGTCCCGGCGGCAACGATCCACCATTACCTCCGGCTCGGGCTGCTCCCCCCGGCCCGCCGCCTCAGCTCGAACCGCTTCCTGTACGACGATCGCCACGTCCAGGCGCTGAAGCTGATCAGGCTGCTCCGCGAGCGCCGGGGCCTCTCCCTCACAGTCATCCGGCGGGTGCTCCCCGAGCTCCTCGGCCTGGACCAGGAGCAGGCCTTCCGGCCCCAGATGTGGGACCGGGCCGTCCTGGCCCACCTCTCGCGGGGATCGCGGCGCACGCCCGCCGTCCGCCTGCTCGACGCGGCTATCGAGGCCTTCGCCCGCCGCGGGTACGCGGACGTGAACGTCGACGACATCTGCCGCGCCGCCCGCATCGCCAAGGGCTCCTTCTATCGCCACTACCGGTCGAAGGAAGACCTCTTCTTCGCCGCGGCCGACGCCGCGGTCGCCGAGATCGTCGGGGCCTATCGCCTGGTCGCGTCGGCCGGGCCTCCGCCCATGGATCGAGCGGCGGATGTGCTGGCCCGAGCCATGGAGCCCCGGCTCCCCCTGTTCATGGAGCTGTTCACCCGGTCCCTCCAGCGCCGCCCCGGCTACGCTCCGGTTGCTCGCAGAATCTTCACAACGCTCGCTCGCCGGGTCGGGGAGTTCCACGGGGGCCCAGACGCCCTCCTCGCCGGCGCCCTGGTCCTCCAGCAGGCCACGGTGATCGTGTTCAGACGGGCCCTGGAGCCGTCGCCGCTGGCGGCCCTGGGTGTGGTGACATCGTCACCGGCCTGAGTTTTCCAGCCCGCCGGCACCCGACTTGACAGTCGCCTGGCCCGTCCACAAGATTTGAGCAATAAGCGAGACTGGGTAGTCACCCCAATTGCTTGTTCATGATGACAGGGGTGGTCCATCGGTTCTCGAGGGGCCTCCCCACACAGGGGGAGGACGTCCGATGAAGTTTCTGTTCGAGAACCACAGCTTCCGAACGACCGACTGCGGACAGTTCGTCGACATGACCGACGACGTTCGGGAGCTGGTCGAGCGAAGCGACGTCCAGAACGGGATGGCCCTGGTGTATTCGCCCCACACGACGTGCGCCGTCCTCATCAACGAACGCGAGCGGGGGTTCATCGAGGACTTCGGCGGCCTGATGGAGGAACTCGTCCCCATCAAGGGGGCCTACCGACACGACGACCTGGATGCCCGGACCGAGAACCTCGAGGACGATCCGCACGAGATCCCCAACGGCCATGCCCACTGCCGCCAGGCGCTCCTCGGCTCCGCCTCCCAGGCGATCCCCATCGTGCATGGCGAGCTGCAGCTCGGCCGGTGGCAGCGGGTGTTCTTCCTTGAGCTGGACCGGGCCCGCGATCGACGGGTCCTGATCCAGGTGATGGGGGACTGATGGCCCAGGATGCCGTCGCCGCCGTCATGGCGAAGGCGGATCGGGAGAACTTCCCGGTTGCCTCCCGGCTGCTCCCTCGACGGTCGAGGACGGGGCTCCTGGCGATCTACGGGTTCGCCAGGTTGGTGGACGACGCCGGAGACGAGGCGGGCGGCGATCGGACCGCGCTGCTGGACTGGCTGGACGGCGAGGTGGACCGGGTCTACGCGGGAACGCCGGGCCACCCGCTCATGCGCCGGCTGGTCCCGGTGGTGCGGCGCCATAGCATCCCTCCGGAGCCGTTCCGCCGCCTGATCCAGGCGAACCGCCAGGACCAGGTCGTCACCTCCTACGCCACTTTCGAAGACCTGCTTGCGTACTGCGATCTATCGGCCAACCCGGTCGGACACCTGGTGCTCCACGTGTTCGAGGCAGTCACGCCCAGGCGAATGCATCTGTCGGATCACGTCTGCACCGGACTCCAGCTCGTCGAGCACTGGCAGGACGTTTCGGAGGACCTCCGCCGTGGCCGGGTGTACCTGCCGCAGGAGGACCTGGCCCGGTTCGGCTGCACCCGGGAGGACCTGGCCGCGGCCGGCCCCAGCTCGCGGTTCCGCGCCCTGATGGCCTTCGAGGCCGATCGGGCACGACGGCTCCTGGACCAGGGAGCTCCGCTCGCCCGTGACCTGGGCGGCCGCAACGGATACGCGGTGGCGGCCTTCGTCGCAGGCGGGCGCAGCGCCCTCGAGGCCATCGAACGGTCCGGGTACGACGTGCTGTCGAGGACCCCCAGGCCGTCGGGGCTCCGCCGGGCCGCGGCAATCGTGCGGGCGCTGGCCACCCGGGGAAGCGCCGGCAACGGCCGCCCCGCGCTCGACGCCCACCCTCACGCCCACCCCGATCCTCAGGAGCAGCGGTCGTGATCGCCCCCGTCGCGTACCGCCATTGCGAGGAGGTGACCCGGTCCCGCGCCGGCAACTTCTATTACGGGATCCGGCTGCTACCGCCTCCCAAGCGCCGGGCGATGTGCGCCGTCTACGCCTTCGCCCGAAGGATCGACGACATCGGGGACGGCACGTCCTCGCCCGACGAGCAGCTGCGGTCGCTGGAGCGCGCCAGGGACGACGTTTCCTCCATCATGCCCGCCTCGCCCGACCCGGTGATCGCCGCGCTCGGCGACGCCGCGGCGCGGTATCCCCTCCCGCTCCAGGCGTTCGTGGACCTCATCGACGGCGTGGAGATGGACGTCCGGGGCGAACGGTATCCGAGCTTCGAGGCGCTCGAGGTGTACTGCCGCCGAGTGGCCGGCTCGATAGGCCGGTTGTCGGTGGCAATCTTCGGGGCCGGCCGGCCCGAGGAGGCCGCGTCGCTGTCCGACGACCTCGGGGTGGCCATGCAGCTCACGAACGTCCTGCGCGATCTCCGCGAGGACCTCGCCCGGGGACGCGTCTACGTCCCGGCCGACGACCTGACCAGGTTCGGCTGCGATCCGCAGCTGGAGGCGGCGGACCCGGCCTCGCTGGGCGCCGTCGTCCGGTTCGAGATCGCTCGGGCCCGTTCTTGGTTCGACCGGGGGTTGGGCCTCCTGCCGCTCCTGGACGGACGGAGCGCGTCCTGCGTGGGAGCCATGACCGGGATCTACCAGAGGATCCTGGCCAAGCTGGATCGCCGGCCCGCCGAGGCCCTGCGCGGCCGGATCTCCCTGCCGGCCTGGGAGAAGGCGTGGGTGGCCGCCCGCAGCGTGGTGGGGGTGCCCGGATGAGCGAGCCCTTCGCCGCGCCGGTGGTGATCCCGAACCCCTCCCACCCCCGTGTGATCGTGGTCGGCGGGGGGCTGGCCGGCCTGGCGGCGGCGCTGGCCTGCGCCGACGGCGGAGCCAGGGTCAGCCTCCTCGAAGCCCGACCGCGCCTGGGCGGGGCGACGTTCTCGTTCCAGCGAGAGGGACTGTGGGTGGACAACGGCCAGCACGTCTTCCTCCGTTGCTGCACGGCCTACCGGAGATTCCTGTCCCGGATCGGCGCGGACGGCAAGACCGTGCTCCAGGACCGGATGTCGATCCCGGTGGTCTCCTCGGACGGGCGGCGGGGGATGCTGCGGCGAAACCGCCTCCCTGCCCCGCTCCATCTGGCGGGGACGCTGGCCACGTACCCGTTCCTCGGCCCGGCCGATCGCCTCCGGACCGCCCGGGCGGCCCTGGCTCTGGCTCGGCTCGATCCCCTGGACCCTTCGTTGGACGGCCGGACGTTCGGCCAGTGGCTGGCCGAGCATCGCCAGTCCCACGCCGCCATCGACTCCCTGTGGAACCTCATCGCGCTTCCGACGTTGAACCTCCCCGCGGACCAGGCGTCGCTGGCGCTGGCGGTCAAAGTGTTCCGGACCGGTCTCCTTTCCCACCGGGACGCCGCCGACGTCGGCTACGCGGCCGTGCCGCTGTCGGAGGTCCACGCGGCCCCGGCGGCTCGCGCGCTGGCCCGTGCCGGCGCGGCCGTCCATCTTCGAACGACGGCCCGCCGCGTCGAACGCCTCACCGCCGATGCGTTGGAGGTCTCGACCGAGGACGGGCGGCTGGAGGGCCGCGCGGCGATCCTGGCCCTCCCCCACGACCGCGTACGGGACGTCATCCCGGCCGAGGCCCTGGCCGATCCGGAGGCCCCGTCGAGGCTGGGCGTGTCTCCAATCGTGAACGTGCACGTGGTGTACGACCGCCCGGTCATGGACGTGCCGTTCGTGGCCGGGCTGGGATCGCCGGTCCAGTGGGTGTTCGACCGGACCGGACCGTCCGGACTGGACCGCGGCCAGTATCTGGCCATCTCGCTCTCCGGTGCCGACCGGGAGATCCAGGAGCGAGCCGAGGACCTTCGCGCCCGGTTCCTCCCGGCCCTCGAAGCACTCTTCCCTGCGGCTCGGGCGGCCACCGTCGAGCGGTTCTTCGTCACCAGGGAGCACGCGGCGACGTTCCGCCAGACCCCTGGGACCAGAGCGCTTCGCCCCGGCCCGCGCACCCGGATCCCCGGCTTGTACCTGGCGGGCGCGTGGACCGACACGGGCTGGCCGGCCACCATGGAAGGCGCCGTCCGGTCCGGCCTGGCCGCCGCGCGCGAGGCCCTCGCCGACCTCGGGCGGACCCGCCCGCTCCCCCAGGCGGTGCCGGCGTGATCCGCACGATGCCTCCCGCCCTCCTGCGAGCCCGGGACATGATCGAGCCGGCCCTCAGGGAGAGCATCCGGGACCTGGCTCCCGACATCCAGCGGGTGGTCGGCTACCACTTGGGGTTCTCCGACGCCGAGGGGCAACCCGTGGCCGGGGAAGGAGGCAAGGCCGTCCGGCCCGCTCTTGCCCTGCTCTCGGCCGAAGCGGCCGGCGCGCCGGCCGACGTGGGGATCCCCGGCGCGGTCGCCGTGGAGCTCGTCCACAACTTCTCCCTCCTGCACGACGACGTGATGGACCATGACCTGGAGCGGCGCCATCGACCGACCGCCTGGGCGTTGTTCGGGATGGGCCAGGCCATCGTCACCGGCGACGCGCTGATGGTCCTGGCCCAGCGGGTGCTGATGGAGCCGGCCACGCCCGAGCACTCGAGCGCCGCGGCCGCCCTGGCCCGGGCGACGGCGGGCATGATCGAAGGGCAGGCCCAGGACCTCTCCTTCCAGTCCCGGCTGGACGTTTCGGTGGATGAATGCGAACGCATGTCCGCGAACAAGACCGGGGCGCTGCTGTCCTGCGCCTCTTCCATCGGGGCCATCCTGGCCGGCGCCGGAGACCTCGAGGTCGCCTCCCTGGCCGAGTTCGGCCTCCATCTGGGGCTGGCCTTCCAGGCGATCGACGACTGGCTGGGGATCTGGGGACGGCCGGCCCTCACCGGCAAGCCGGTGGCCGGCGACATCCGCGAGCAGAAAAAGACGCTTCCCGTGGTCATCGCGCTGGCCGCGGGGGGCCCGGACTCCGACCGCCTCAGGGAACTCCTGTCGAACGGTGGGCTCTCCGAGGCCCAGGTGTCCATGGCGGCCGACCTCGTGGAACGGTGCGGCGGCAGCGAGCGAACCAGAACCGAGGCGGGCCGGCACCTCGCGCTGGCCCTGGGCGCGTTGGACCGGGCCCCGCTGGCGCTGCCGGCCCGGGAGCAGCTCGAGGAGATCGCTCGGTTCGTCACGGCGCGGGATTTCTGAGGAGGTTGGCGGTGGCGGTCAAGACGGTCGAACGAGCCAGGGGAGCAGCCGAGGCCTCCCTGCGCCGGGCTCGAGACCACCTTCTCAAGCTCCAGCACGAGCAGGGGTGGTGGAAGGGTGAGCTCGAGACCAACGTGACGATGGACGCCGAGGACCTGCTCCTCCGGCAGTTCCTGGGGATCCGGGGCGAGGAGGAGACCCGGCTCGCGGCCAACTGGATCCGGTCCCAGCAACGCGAGGACGGGACGTGGGCCAACTTCTTCGCCGGGCCGCCGGACCTGTCCACGACCATCGAGGCCTACGCGGCCCTCCGGCTGGCCGGCGACCCCGCCGACGCCGACCACATGCGCCGGGCTGCCGGCTACGTCCGAGAGTCCGGCGGGCTCGAACGGGCTCGGGTCTTCACCCACCTGTGGTTCTCGTTGTTCGGGTGGTGGTCGTGGGACCGGGTGCCGGCCCTGCCGCCCGAGGTGATCTTCCTTCCCCGGTGGTTCCCGCTGAACATCTACGACTTCGCCTGCTGGGCCCGCCAGACGCTCGTGGCGCTCACCGTCGTCGGGGCGCATCGTCCGGTCCGGCCGATCGGGTTCGGCATCGACGAGCTCCGCACCGGCCTGGATCCGGGGCCGGGGCTCGACCCTCTGTCCACGTGGCGCGGGAGGTTCCAGCGGCTGGACCAGGCCCTCCAAGGCTACGAGCGTCACCCATCCAGGAGTCTGCGACGCGTGGCCCTGGCCCGGGCCGTGGAGTGGATCCTGCGGCGACAGGAAGCAGACGGCTCCTGGGGCGGGATTCAGCCGCCGTGGGTGTACTCGCTGATCGCGCTCGACGTGATGGGCTACCCGCTCGACCATCCCGCTGTGCGCGGCGGCCTCGAGGGCATCGACGGCTTCACCATCATCGAGGGCGACTCCAGGCGGCTGGAGGCGTGCCAGTCACCCGTGTGGGACACAGCCCTGGCAATCATCGCGTTGGCGGACGGGGGCCTGCCCTCCGAGCATCCGGCGCTGGTGCGCGCCACGGACTGGCTGCTCGACGAGGAGATCCGGGTCCGGGGGGACTGGGCGATCCGCCGGCCCGGCCTCCCGCCAAGCGGTTGGGCCTTCGAGTTCGCCAACGACAACTACCCCGACATCGACGACACCGCCGAAGTGGTTCTGGCCCTCCGCCGGGTCAGCGGGTCGCACCCGGACCGGCAGCGCGTCGAGGAGGCCATCGACCGGGGGGTGGCCTGGGTCCTCGGCATGCAGTCCGGTGACGGCGGCTGGGGGGCATTCGATGCCGACAACACCCGGACGCTCTGTCGCGAGCTGCCGTTCTGCGACTTCGGCGAGGTCATCGACCCGCCGAGCGCGGACGTGACCGCGCACGTTGTCGAGATGCTTGCCTACGAAGGACAAGCCACGGCATCCGCCGCACGGAGAGGCCTCTCCTGGCTGGCTCGGAACCAGGAGCGGGATGGTTCCTGGTTCGGACGGTGGGGGGCCAACCACGTCTACGGCACCGGTGCCGTCGTCCCGGCCGCCGTGTCCGGGGGCATCCCGCCCCAGGACGAAAAGATCCGCGCGGCCGTCCGCTGGCTGGAGCGGCACCAGAACCCGGACGGGGGCTGGGGCGAGGACCTTCGCTCCTACGACGACCCGGCTGGGATCGGGCGGGGAGGGAGCACGGCCTCCCAGACCGCGTGGGCGCTGCTGGCGCTCCTCGCCGCGGGCGAGCGGTCCGCTGAATCGGCCAGGCGGGGAGTGGCCTGGCTCGCCGAGACCCAGCGGGCCGACGGGACGTGGGACGAGCCCTTGTACACGGGCACGGGGTTCCCCGGGGACTTTTACATCAACTACCACCTGTACCGCCTGGTGTTTCCGATCACCGCGCTCGGGCGGTACCTGGGGGATTCGACATGACCGGGCGGCCCGGGATGCGTTCGGATGGACTCCTCGTCCTCACCCCGCTGGCCATCGAGGCCCGGGCGGTCCGGGCAGGGCTTCCCCGGGCCCGGGTGCAACGCTCGGGCCCGGGCTCCACCCGAGCCGCCAGGTCGGCTCGAACGATCGAGCTGGGCTCGGCCAGCGCGGTGGCGGTGGCGGGGTTCTGCGGCGGACTCGACCCCGCGCTGGGGCCGGGGGATGTGGTGGTGGCCAGCGAGCTGCGCGGTCCGGAGGGGACCCGGCCGCTCCCCTCGAGCGGCATCCTCCTGGCGGCGCTGCGCCGCATGGGCATCGCCGCCCGCCTCGGGCCCGTCCTGTCCGTGGACCACCTCGTCTCCGGCCGCGAACGGGGCGCCTTGGCGAACACCGGCGCGGTGGCCGTCGACATGGAGTCGGCCTGGCTGGCCGGCGCGGCAGACGGGCGCCCGCTGGCCGTGCTTCGAACCGTCGTGGACACGCCAGACCGGGAGCTCCGAGGAAATCCCATGGCCACCGCCGCGGGCGGCATCCGGGCCTACCGGGCGCTGTCGCGGGCTGCCTCGGCCCTGGAGAGCTGGGCCCTGGCGGCCGGTCCGCGCAAGGTCCTGCTGGCCGGGCCCCGTTCCTTCTGCGCCGGCGTGGAGCGGGCCATTGAGATCGTGGAACGGGCGCTCGACCGGTACGGTCCGCCGGTCTACGTCCGGAAGCAGATCGTGCACAACGTGCACGTGGTGCGGGATCTGGAGCGTCGCGGCGCGATATTCGTCGACGAGCTGGGCGAGGTCCCCGGGGGAGCGCTGGTCGTGTTCTCCGCCCACGGCGTCTCGCCCCAGGTCCGGGAGGAGGCGGGGCGGCGGCAGCTCCAGGTGATCGACGCGACGTGCCCGCTGGTCACCAAGGTCCACGCCGAGGCGAAGCGATTCGCCCGGGCCGGCTACACCATCTTCCTGATCGGCCACGACGGACACGAGGAGGTGGAGGGCACGACCGGGGAGGCCCCCAAGTCGATCCGTCTGGTCGAGGAGCACGACGACCTGCGGACCCTCGAGGTGGAAGACCCCGACCGGATCGCCTACCTCACCCAGACCACGCTCGCCGTGGACGAGGTGGACTCCGTCGTCCGAGGCCTTCGGGCGCGGTTCCCCGCGCTGGCCGGCCCGGGCTCGGAGGACATCTGCTACGCCACGCAGAACCGGCAAGACGCGGTGAAGGCACTGGCCCAGGAGTGCGACCTGCTCCTGGTCATCGGGTCGGAGAACTCTTCGAACTCCCAGCGTCTGGTCGAGGTGGCCGAGCGGGAGGGGTGCCGGGCTCGGCTGGTCGACGACGAGATCGGGATCGACCCGGAGTGGCTCATCGGCGCGGACACCGTGGGGCTGACGGCCGGTGCAAGCGCTCCGGAGGTGCTGGTCGAGCGCGTCGTGGCGGCCCTCGGGGACCTCGGGCCGGTCGAGGTCGAAGAGCGACAGGTGGTCACGGAGTCCATGCGGTTCACCCTGCCGGTCGAGCTCCGGCGGCGCGAGACGACGAACGAGACGAACGAGAGGAACGAGAGGATGAGCGAGCAATGGCCGTCCCGCTGAGACAGAGCGTGAAGCTTGCCGCGTACCTGGCCAGGCAGCGGATCAAGCACGTGGAGAAGTTCCCGCTGGTGTTGGAGCTGGAACCCCTGTTCGCCTGCAACCTGGCCTGCGCCGGCTGCGGCAAGATCCAGTATCCGGCCCACATCCTGAAGCAGCGGATGACGGTGGAGCAGGCCGTCGCCGCGGTGGAGGAATGCGGTGCCCCGGTGGTGTCGATCGCCGGCGGCGAGCCGCTCATCCACCCGGAGGTCCACCAGATCGCGGAGGAGCTCGTCAAGCGAAAGAGGTTCGTGTACCTCTGCACCAACGCCATCCTCATGAAGAAGAAACTCGATCAGTTCCGGCCGTCGCCCTACTTCGCCTGGGCCGTCCACATCGACGGGATGCGGGAGCGGCACGACGAGTCGGTCTGCCAGGAGGGCGT